>ERZ1673736.221-NODE-221-length-95032-cov-20.022437_pt1 | contig 95032 bp, 74 predicted proteins | sample MGYA00580212_ERZ1673736 | MGnify/ENA primary metagenome ERZ1673736 (study PRJEB41218, sample SAMN15661752) | gut metagenome | host: Homo sapiens | place: Canada: London | collected 2015-08-20/2019-03-30 | study: EMG produced TPA metagenomics assembly of...
CGATATTAAAAGAAAGGAAACGTGTGATAATTAACTTCCTAATTATCATACAAGAAAAAGATGGATGTAATGGTTTTGATCGATTCGTTTAAGGGGAGTATGACTTCCATGGAAGCGGGGAATGCGGCGCGTGACGGGGTGTTGCGCGTCTATCCGCATGCCAATGTGACGGTTCGCCCCCTGGCAGACGGAGGAGAGGGCACAACCGATGCCCTGATAGAGGGACTGGGCGGAAGGAAAGTGGAACTGTCTGTGACGGGACCGATGGGAAGCCGGGTAAAAGCTTACTACGGAATCCTTGCGGATGAAAAGACGGTGGTTATGGAGATGGCGCAGGCCGCGGGCATTACGCTTGTGGAGGAAGCGCAGAGAAATCCGGGAAAAGCCACCACCTATGGAGTGGGCGAGATGATACGGGATGCCGTTTCGCGCGGATACCGCAAATTCATCATCGGAATCGGCGGAAGCGCAACAAATGACGGCGGAATCGGAATGCTTAGAGCGCTCGGTGTGAAGTTTCTGACCAAGGATGGAAAGGAAGCAGGAGAGGGAGCGGATGCGCTTGGTAAAATACATTTCGTTTCACTGGAGCATCTGATGCCGGAACTGAAAGAATGTGATTTTCAGATTGCATGTGATGTCACGAATCCGCTCTGCGGAGAAAAAGGGGCGACCTATATTTATGGAAAGCAGAAGGGCATACGGGAAGAGGAAATGCCGCGTATCGACGCGGATATGAAGCATTACGCCGCGATCACTGCCGAGCGGATCGGCGTTGACTATGCAGCCCGGGAGGGCGCGGGGGCAGCCGGCGGCATGGGATATGCCTTTATCAGTTATCTTGGGGCGAGACTGGTTCCGGGAATCGAGCTGATATTAGACGTGATCCATTTTGAGGAGGAGGCAAAGAAAGCGCAGATTGTGCTCACCGGAGAGGGACGGCTGGATCTTCAGACTGCAATGGGAAAAGCGCCCGTGGGGGTTGCGAGGGCTGCCAAGAAGTATGGCTGTAAAGTGATTGCGTTCGCCGGTTCGGTCACAAAAGAAGCGGCTGCGTGCAATGACAACGGCATTGACGCATTTTTCCCGATCGTGCGAGGGGCGTGCACGTTAGAGGAGGCCATGCAGCGGGAAAAAGCCATGGAGAATCTCACCGATTCAGTGGAACAGGTATTTCGTCTGCTATAATATCACCTATTCTACAGGATGATTTAGAAGAACGATTATCTCAAAAATCTGGAATGAAAGAGCAGGTGATACGGGAAATAGATCTGGATAAACGGTTCAAAAAGAAATGTTGGGGCAATCAGGTTCTCCCCTCACCCCTTACAGTGCTCCCCGCGGTATGCCGTCGGTGACATGCCGGTCTCCTTCTGAAAGCTGGAGAAAAAGAAACTGCGGCTGCCGAAGGACAGTTCATCGCTGATGTCCTGAATACTCATGCGGGTACCCGATAGAAGAAGCTTTGCTTCTTCTATTTTTTTTCGGCGGATATAAGCATTCACGCTCTCGCCGGTCACTTCCTTGAACTTGTGGGAAAAATAATATTCCGTGTAGCCGAGCCGTTCGGAGAGCAGAGAGATCGAGAGCGGTTCGCGGATGTGCAGACTGATGTAGTCGCAGATGTTCTGAATCTGCCTGGAATGTGCATTCGTCTCCTTTGCGGCGCGGACACGGTGGACGTAATCATCGAGAAATTCGCGGCTTAAATTGGTCGTGTCGGCAGTCGTTTTACATTCCTCGATGCGCCCGGCATAGTAATCGTTTAGGGTGTATGCGATGGAGGGATTCAGACCGCCATCGATCGCAGCGCGGCTGCACAGGGTTAGGAGCACCAGCAGATTATTTTTGCTCATGCGGAGTGAATCGCCGATCTCGGCCTTGACGCCGGAGCTTAAGGTCATGGATTTTGCAAGAGCCTTTTTGTATTCCGGATTTCCCTCGCGGATCATGGAGAGAAATGTCTGTTCCGCCATCCAGATGCCCGGATGCTCCCCGGAGAGAAGCGGCGAGTCATCCGGAACGCCTGTCGTGCTGTGTGAGGTAAAAGAGATCAGATCCGCGGTGATCCGCTCGCCGGTAATGGCGCAGTGAAACATGATGGCGTAGGAGAGCAGCACGGAAGACGGAATGATCGGCACACTCTCGATCTGCTTTACAATTTTAGAGCGCAGCTTGACGGTAAGCTGGTAGGAATCCAGCTTTTTACGCAGAACCAGATGTGAGTTGCTTCCGGTAAAAGCAGGACCGACGATGTGGATCTGCTGCAGCGCAAAGCCCTGATACTCAAAATCGGCGATCCAGAGAAGTCCGAACTCGGTGTCCAAAATCAGCGGCATGCGGTTCCCGGATTCGATATGTGCGAGTACGAGAGAGGAAAAACCCAGCATGGAGATAATGTCCGGCAGCATGAGTTCTGCCGGACAGTCTGTCTCGATCAGCTCAAACTCCGGGCTGTAGTGCCAGAGATGAAGCGGGTATTCACATTGAACCATTTCCTGAAAAAAAGAGAGACGTTCTTTGATGTCCATGCGGGTATTCCTTTCTTTAGCGGTTCCAGCTTCCGAGGAAACGCAGGCTTTCCTTCGGATGTCTTGTCTGTGTGCTGCGGTCGACCGCAATCAGTCCAAAAGTCATCGAGTAGCCTTTCTGCCATTCAAAATTATCAAGGAGACTCCAGTGAAAATAACTTTTTACCGGGAGACCATCGCGGATGCAGGCAGCGACGCCGTTAAGTGCGGCATCGATAAAAGCGACGCGCCTGGTGTCATCGGAAGTTGCAATTCCGTTTTCAGTGACATACAGGTCACCGTGAAAATCTTCTGCCACCCTGCGCAGAACATGCTCTAAAGCTTCCGGGTAAAACTCATAATTCATCTGGGTCAGTTCGGCACCCTCCGGATTCGGAAGCTGACCGTCCGGACCGATCAGGGAGCGGGTATAATTCTGCACGCCTAAGAAATCATCCTCCTTAATATAAGGGAGATAGTGTAAAAATTCTTCATCCCACTCAGAGGCTGCGCGCGCCTCGCCGCCCGCCTGCGGCTGAATGTCGTGCAGGCTTAAGGTCAGACCGACTTTAATGTCCGGATAGAGCGCTTTGATTTCTTTTCTGGCGAGCTCATGTGCTTTCATGATGAGAAGATCGCCCTCTCTGGTGCGCATGGAGGTAAAGTTTTCTACTTTTTCCACGCCGAAGACTTCCATATTTTCAAGGGCGGTTGCCTTTTGATTTTCCATCATTTTCTCAAGATTGATGCCGACCTGCACCGTACCGTCCGCGCTGTCGCCGCTCCTTGGCGCTGTCTGTGCTGCCTGCATCTGCGCCATCATCTGCCGCTTGTAGCGCTCGGCGATTGCGGCGACCTGAATGCCCATATTTGCCTCGTTGATGGTGCATACATAGTGCAGTTCGCTGCCGAGTTCTTCCATAATATAATGAACATAGCGGGCAAAGTCGGCAGGCGTAGTCGAAGCTTCCCATCCGCCTTTGGTCATCAGCCATTTCGGGCTGGAAAAATGATGCAGGGTAACAAACGGTTCCACACCGTATTTTTTGCAGCAGGCGATGACGTCGTGGTAATGTGCGACGGCCCCTGCATCAAACACGCCTTCCTCCGGCTCGATGCGCGCCCATTCGATCGAAAAACGATAGGCGTTTAAGCCGGCGTCGGACAGAAGCTTAATATCTTCCTCATAGCGGTGGTAGTGATCGACCGCGTCTAAGGACGGCTCCAAAAAGCTGGTGTGCTTCATGTGCTCCATCGCCCATAAGTCGCTGCGGATGTTGTTCCCTTCTACCTGATGGGCGGCTGTGGCAGCCCCGATCAAAAAATGTTCCGGTAATCTCATAAAATCCTCCATTCTGCAGTGAAAAAATACAGCGTCAGCCGTATTTTTCCTGTGCATCTCTTGTAATCTGATGTTACTATATAAGATTTTATAAAACCGGGAGTTTACAAAATCGTGAAAATGTTAGAAAAATAGCAATACATCATTTTATAACATGAATTTTAGTACATAACAACGAATTTGTAAACACAGAAAGGAAAAAGACCGGCTAGAATAAAGCCATAGAAAAACAGAGACCGCAGATATAGCAGACATACGGAAGCGGCAAAATACGGAAAAGTCTGGAGGGTATAAAAATGTTTGGAAAGAAAAAAGAACAGTCTGTGGAGACAAACGGCATTGTCTACCGCCGTGCAAAGACATGGAGGGTAGCGCTTGCAGGATGCAGTTCTGGGATTGGAATGTGTTTTTATGTGCTGCTTGGACTGGCAAGCTATGTGGCAAACGAAGGGTATGGCATTGCAACAGCGGTGGTAGGCATTATCCTGACTGCAACAAGAATCTTGGACGGCGTCACAGATCCGATCATTGCGATCATCATCGATAAGATGAACACGCGGTTCGGAAAGATCAGGATTCTGATGGTGGCAGGATGGCTGATCGAGTCACTGGCAGTCCTGATCATGTACTGCTGGGCGAGTGGAAAGGGACATGGAATCGTGCTGTTCGTGCTGCTCTACTGCCTGTATGTGATCGGCTATACGATGTGCAACGTCACAGCGCAGATCGTTCCGGCGATGCTTACGAACGACCCGAAGCAGCGCCCGATGGTAGGCGTCTGGAGTACAGCTTATAACTATCTGGTGCCGATGATTCTTAACATCGTGATTATGGTGATATTGCTTCCAAAATATGGAAATGTCTATTCGGTAGAGATGCTTGCAGCATCCTGCATCGTCTGCGTGGCAGTATCGGGTGTGGGATTACTTCTCTGCTGCATCGCGGTATCGGATATCGATAAACCGGAAAATTTTGTGGGCGTGACGAGCAAGAAGAAGGCTGAGCCGGTAAAAGTAAAAGATATGTGGGAGCTGGTCAAATCCAATCGTGCGCTGCAGACGTTCATCGTTGCGGCAAGTTCGGATAAGATTGCGAGCCAGACGGCAAGCCAGGCGGTTGTGACGACGATGCTGTTCGGAATTATTATCGGCAATATGCAGCTTGGGACAATCTTAAGTGTAATCGGTATGCTTCCTTCGATCATCTTCGCGTTTATCGGAGCGAAATATGCAGGAAAGCACGGAAATAAAGAGGCGATGGTGACGTGGACGTATGTGTGCATCACCGTGGCGGCGGTGCTTGTGGTATTGTTTATTTTCATTGATCCGACCCTGATTGCGACGACGCTTCCAATGATGATTGTATATGTATTATTGACCCTGGTGTTAAATGGTGCAAAAATGTGCGTGACGATGTCAAGCAATGCGATGATGGCGGACATTATTGATTACGAATTAGACCGCAGCGGTAAATTCATTCCGGCAGCAGTGACAGGTACATACAGCTTTATTGACAAGTTAGTATCCTCGTTTTCTGCAGCGATTGCAACCGGTCTGGTGGCATTGATCGGCTACAGGCACACGATGCCACAGCCGACCGACCCGTCTACACCGGCAATCTTCTGGATGACGATCAGCATGTATTTCGGACTCCCGCTGATCGGCTGGGTATGTACGCTCTGCGCAATGCGCAAGACGCCGCTCTCCAAAGAGAAGATGGAGGAAGTACAGAAGAGTATTCAGGAAAAAAAACAGGCAGAAGTGGAAAAAGTGATTGAGGAAATGAAATAGAGAGAAGAAAAGAAAGGGAAAACGGAACAGATGAGAAATACAATATTGCTGGAAAAGGACTGGACATTTTATAAAAATCCACAGAGTGAAAGCGGGGAAGCGGTGACGCTCCCGCACACCTGGAACGCGGTTGACGGGCAGGACGGTGGAAACGATTATTATCGCGGAACCTGCAAATATGTGCGTCATTTTGTAAAACCGGAACTGGAAAAGGGCGGAAGAGCGTATCTGGAATTTGACGGCGCAGCGATGACGGCGGATGTTGTGGTCAACGGAACGAAGCTGCTCCACCACGAGGGCGGATTTTCTACATTCCGGGTAGATGTGACGGAGCAGTTGACAGAGGACAATCTGTTAGAAGTATATGTGGATAACTCCAACAACACAAAGGTGTATCCGCAGAAAGCCGATTTTACTTTTTACGGCGGGCTGTACCGCATGGTAAAGCTGGTGACGGTGCCTAAAGTGCATTTTGTGATGGACTATGCAGGTGGAAACGGCATGAAAGTGACGCCGGAGGTAACGATTCTGGACGCCGCAGAGAAACAGGCGGACGCAGACGTGACGGTGGAACTGTGGATGACGGGGGAAGCACCGGATGTGACGGTCGACGTGGCGGGAGAGACACAGACGGTTCCCGTGGAAAACGGTTATGCAAGAGCCGTGTTTGCGCTTAAAAATGTGCATCTCTGGGACGGTGTGGATGACCCGTATCTGTATACGGCAAAAGCAGAACTTCCGGGCGGCGATGTCGTGGAGCGGACGTTTGGCTGCCGCAGCTTTAAAGTGGATCCCAGGGAGGGCTTTTTCTTAAACGGACGATCCTATCCGCTGCGCGGCGTGAGCCGTCACCAGGACCGCGCGGGCGCGGGCAATGCGCTGACATACGAAATGCACCGGGAGGATATGGCGATAGTAAGAGAACTTGGCGCCAACACAATCCGCCTGGCACATTATCAGCACGCACAGGAATTCTACAATCTATGCGATGAAAACGGAATCATCGTGTGGGCGGAAATCCCGTATATCACGATGCACATGACGGACGGCACCGAAAATACGTTAAGCCAGATGAAAGAACTGATTGTGCAGAACTATCATCATCCGTCGATTGTCTGCTGGGGACTTTCCAACGAAATCACAGCTGCGAGCGTGGTGAACGAAGAACTGCTGGAGAATCACCGCAGATTAAATGATCTGTGTCATGAACTGGATAAGACGCGTCCAACGGTTATGGCGGATGTCTTTATGTTAGAGACGGACAGTCCGATGCTGGAGATACCAGATATGAACAGCTACAATCTCTACTTTGGCTGGTACATCGGGGAACTGGAACAGAACGACAGCTTTTTTGACGAATATCATAGCACTTACCCCGACCGGGTGATCGGACTCTCCGAGTACGGTGCGGACGCGAATCCGGCATACCACAGCGCGAATCCGGAGCGGGGCGATTACACGGAGGAATATCAGTGTGTTTACCACGAGCATATGGCAAAAATGATCGAGGAGCGTCCGTATCTGTGGGCAACGCACGTGTGGAATCTGTTTGATTTCGCTGCGGACGGACGTGATGAGGGCGGTAAGCACGGCGAGAACCAGAAGGGGCTTGTGACGATGGACCGCAGGATCAAAAAGGATGCATTTTATGTATACAAGGCATACTGGAGCAGAGAACCGTTCGTGCATCTCTGCGGCAGCAGATACACAGACCGTGCGGAGGATGTGACGGAGATCAAAGTGTACTCTAACCAGAAGAAGGTCACGCTTTTTGTGGATGGAGCAGAGCAGGAGACCAAGGAAGGTGCACGCATCTTCAGATTCAGGGTGCCGATTACGGGAACGCACACGATCCGGGCAGTGTCCGGGGACTGCACCGATGAGATTACAGTGAGAAAAGTGGATACACCGAACCCGGCTTACATTTTCAACAAGCAGGGCGACGTGGTCAACTGGTTTGACAAAGAAGATTTTAAAGCCGACCACTATTCGATTTCCGATACGCTGGGAGAACTGGCGAAAAATGAGATGGCAAACGCCATTGTGCAGCGCCTAATGGCACAGGCTTCCGCAAGCCGCGGCGATGTGGCGGAGAGCGTGAAGGACAATCCGGCGTTGCAGCGGATGATGCAGCGCATGACACTGGCAAGTCTCTTAAAGCAGGCGGGAGACGCTGTGAGCGAGGAGCAGATGAAAGCGTTAAACGACGCATTGCAGAAAATTCCAAAGAACTAAGGAATAGGAAGTAAGGAGCGCAGAGGGATGAAAAAAGCAGTACAGCAGATCATGCTTGGAACAGTAACGAAAAATGAAAAGCAGACGGCAGAGACGCTGCGGCGGATCAAGGCGGCAGGCTACGACGGAATCGAACTGAACGGTTTTATGGTGAAACCGACCTCTTTTCTGGTGCGGATGCTCACGAAGGCGGCGGGGATGCCGGTCGGAAAAGGCGGCAGCTATGACTGGAATGCCCTTGTAAAAGAAGCGGGACTTTGTGTGACGAGCATCCATGAAGATCTTGGAACGATCAGACGGGAGCCGGAGACGGTTGCAAAAGAGGCAGAAGCCTTCGGCACAAAATATGTTGTCATCACGGGAATGTACCGCTTTGATTACGCGGATAAAGCCGCGGTGCAGAGGCTGTGCCGGGATCTGAATACCTCCGGAAAAATTTTGAAAGAGGCGGGCATTGAGCTTTTGTACCACAATCATAACTGTGAATTTCTGCACGTTGAGCAGCAGAAAACGGCGTATGATCTGCTCCTTTCGGAGACAGATCCGGAATATGTCAACTTTGAGCTGGATTCCTACTGGCCGACGGAGGCGGGCGTGGACGCGCTCGCCCTGATGAAAAAACTGGACACGAGAATGAAACTTTATCATATCAATGACCGCGGCACGCGGCTTTTGAAGCCTGCCATGACGCCGATCTTAAAATCGGACAGCATGGAGCTTGGCTGCGGTAATATGAATCTGGATGCACTCATTACACAGGCGAAGAACGTGAATGTGGATGCCGTGATTTTAGAAAGCCATAAAAACTGGGTGGATAATTCTCCGCTGCGGTCGCTGGAGATAAGCGCACAGTTTTTAAACGCACGGATTTGACAGAGCGGGAGATGGCAGAATAAGGATGGAAATGCAGATGGAAGAATTAAGAAAACAGTGGATCACTTCAGAAAAAGAATACCGGGAGGGCGAGGTTTTTGTATACCGGCAGAAATTTACGGCTTCACAGGTCAAAAAAGCCGTGTTTTACGGCACAGCCCTCGGCGTGTATGAAGCAGAATTAAACGGCACAAAGATCGGGAGGCAGATGTTTGCGCCGGGATTTTCCTACTATCCGAGACGTGTGCTCTATCAGACACACGAGGTTACGGAGCTGTTGCGGGAAGGGGAAAATACGCTGACGGTCTATCTCGGACAGGGGTGGTACTGCGGGCGTTTTCTCTGTGAAAATCAGACGCAGATATACGGAGAGCAGCCGGCGGTCGCATGGATTCTGGAACTGGAGGATGCGGCGGGAAGCAGAAAGATCGTCTCCGATGAGACGGTGGAGGAACTGGAATCCCCGTATGAATATGCAGGAGAGTACGATGGTGAGATTTATTTTGCAGACGGAAGAGAGAACGTGACCGGTCATGCGGCCGCCTACACAAAGGAGACGCCGTTCGCACTGGAGCCGACACTTACGGAGGTGCGCCTGCAGGATGAGATGTCGGTGCGGGAGACAACGGTGCAGGGAGATGTGACGATCCTTGATTTTGGGCAGAATTTTGCCGGAATTGTAGAAATAGACCCTTCTTTTTTGACAAATGAGACAATTACGATCCGGCACGGGGAGATCTTAAATGCCGACGGCAGCTTGTATACCGCAAATCTGCGCAGAGCAAAGGCGACAATCGTGTACCATGCAGGTGCGGAGAAGAAAAAATACCGCCCGCGCTTTACGTATATGGGATTCCGTTACATGGAGCTTTCCGGCGCGGCATATCAGCCGGGGATGATCAGGGCATACGCACTTCACACAGAGATGAAGCGTACCGGATATTTTTCCTGCGAAAATCCGCTGGTGCAGAAGCTCTATGAGAACCAGGTCTGGGGACAGAAATCCAACTATGTGGAAGTGCCGACCGACTGCCCGCAGCGGGATGAGCGCATGGGCTATACCGGGGACGGTCAGGTGTTTGCACTGACAGGGGCTTATAATTTTAATACGGATGCGTTCTGGAAAAATTTTCTGCGGGATCTGGAGCTGGGGCAGCTTGACAACACCGAGGGATATGTGTGCGCCACGGTGCCGCAGACAGGACCTGCCGGGATCGGATTTATCAGCATGCTGGGCTGGGGCAATGCGGTCACGATTCTGCCGGAGATGATGTATCGTCAGTTCGGGGACGAGGAGGCACTGCCGCGCCAGTATGAGAGCATGAAGCTTTTTGTGGAGGCGGAGATCCGCAAGATGGGGAAGAAAAATCTCTGGATTGGTCCGTCCCTAGGCGACTGGCTCGCGATGGGAAAAGGAATCGCATGGCAGGCGATGCACAACAATCCGGTGTCAAACGCGTTCATCGTGCATGATTTAAAGGTCATCAGCGAGACGGCAGAACGGCTTGGAAAGCGAGAAGATGCGGCGCGGTACCGCAGACAGCTTGCCGCGACGACGGACGCTTATATCAAAAAATTCGTGAGTAAAAACGGAATCGTGGCGAAGGATTATCAGTCTGCCTATATTATGGCATTAAAATATGTACTGCCGGAGGGCGAGCTGCGGGAACGGGTCAAGAAAAACTTTGTTGCCAACATCCGTAAAAACGGGCTGCAGACGGGATTTTTTGCGACAGAGCATCTGCTGCCGCTTCTGGTGGAAGCGGGAGAGCAGAAACTTGCCTATGATGTATTACTGCAGGAGAACTGCCCGGGGTGGATGTACCAGGTGAAATGCGGTGCAACGACAACCTGGGAGCGTTGGGATGCCTTAAAGCCGGACGGAACTGTTAACGAGGAGAAAATGGCGGGCTCCGGTGAAAATATGGTATCCTTTAACCATTACGCATTCGGCAGTGTGGGGGAGTTTTACTATCAATATATCCTGGGAATCAGACCGGAAAAACCGGGCTTTGCAAAACTGCATTTTGCACCTTATCCGGACGAGCGCCTGGGAGGCGTATCCGGAAGCTATCTTTCCGTGGCAGGGAAGATCGAGAGCGCATGGCGGTATGAACCGGACGGCTGCCATATCCGGCTTGCAACGCCGGTGGAGGCGGTAGTGCTTCTTCCGGATGGAAGAAGTGAGAATGTGCCTGCCGGAACGTATGAGTGGACGGTGAAAAGACCGTAGTGAAAAGATCGAATATGTAAAAAGTGCAGGATATGTAAAAAAATCCGGAATCTGACTGAAAAAAAGGCAAGAAAGGAAATTGACGGCGGTAAGGCATAGATGATAAAATCTCATGAGTTATACATGTAAAGGATGAAAATTATGTTTGCAAAAATCAATTTCCACGATGAATTCTACCAGAAATTAAAGCTTCTGGTGCTGCCGATCACGATGCAGCAGTTTATGCTGGCGCTAGTCAGCGCCACGGACGCCATTATGCTTGGGGCGGTCAGCCAGACCTCCCTGTCAGCGGTGTCTCTGGCAGGGCAGATCCAGTTTGTCTTAAATCTGTTTATCAGCGGTATCTCCGCCGGCTCCGGAATCATGGCAGCGCAGTATTGGGGGAAAAAGGACGCGGCTTCCATTGAGGAGGTCATGCCGATTGCACTGCGCACCAATCTCATATTCAGCGGTGCGTTCACCGTGTTTGCGGCGGTGGCACCCGAGGTGCTCATGCGCATTTTTACGTCCGATCCTGCGTTAATTGAGAGCGGAGCGGTCTATCTGCGCGCGGTGTCCCTGTCATATCTGCTGTGCGGTATTTCACAGATTTACCTGATTTTGCTGAAAAATACCGGCTATGCCACGGTCAGTTCACGGATCAGCTGTACAGCGGTCGTTGTGAATATTATCTGCAATGCGATCTTGATCTACGGGCTGTTGGGGCTTCCTGCGTTAGGAATACAGGGAGCGGCTTACGCGACGGTTGCCGCCCGTCTGGTGGAGCTCATCTGGAGTTACCTGGAGACGAAGCAGTCCGGGCGTGTGCAGATCATCTGGAAGAAAATGTTCCGTGCGGCGGATGCCGTTCTGACAAAAGATTTCTGGCGCTATACCACGCCGGTGCTCGGCGCTGCACTCGTCTGGGGAATCGCCTATGTGTCCTACTCTGTGATTATGGGACATATGGGAAGCGACGCAGTGGCGGCGAATTCCATCACCACGATCGCCAAGAATATGTTATCGTGCCTAATCCGCGGCGTCAGCGGCGGTGCGGGCGTGCTGATCGGAAACCTGCTCGGTGCCGGAGAACTGGACAAGGCAAAAGTGTACGGTGGCAGGCTGACGCGCATGGCAATCGTGGTCGGCATGACCACCGGCGGTCTTTTGATGCTGATCTCGCCTTTGATCGTGCGTTTTGCACCGCTCAGTGAGACGGCGGCAGAGTATCTGCAGTATATGCTGATCTTCTGTGGCTGCAATATCATGGCGCAGTCGGTCAACACGACAGTGCTGGACGGCATCTTCTGTGCCGGAGGGGATTCCAAGTTCGACATGAAGGGGAATCTCGGGGCGATGTGGTGCTTTTCCGTGCCGTTTGGCTTCTTTGCGGCATTTGTGCTGAAATGGCCGGTCATGGTGGTGTACTGTATCGTAAACCTCGACGAGATTGTGAAGATTCCTGCTGTGTACTTACATTATAAAAAATATATCTGGGTGCGGAATATTACGGTACAGGAAGACGCTTGACAAGGTGCTTTTAGCCCTCCGGGCAGGATGCGCACTTGCGCGAAGGAGAGACATGCCGCAGGCGACCGCGCTTGGTGCAAAAATGTGTCGTGGCATATTTTTTATTGCAGAAAACGTTTGTGAGAAAGCCTGGAGAAGGCTGGCGCGGGTCTACAGAGGAAAAATAGCTGCGTGAGACCCGAAAACCGCTTGATAAGAGAGAAAAAGAGGGATAAATCCATGGCTTTTGGGCACAGGAAGCAAAAAATACGCCGTGAGACCCGGAAATTGTAAAATTTCGGGTCTCACGGCGTATTTTATCGGCTGTAGACCCGAGAACGCTCCAGCAGATAGAAAAAATGATCAAAATATTCCAGAAAACGGGTCTCACGGCGTATTTTATCGGCTGTAGACCCGAAGTTTCAGAATACAGAGCAGCTGGAATAAATACAACCATGGTACAGAAAGTTGCATGAATCCGCCGGGAGATTATGAAATGCAGAAAGACATTATTTATATTGTATGACTGTATGCAGATTTGACGAGCACCGTGAATCTCCGGGCGGGTTGCGTGGAAAGAATTCCTTGCAAAAGCGCGGGTGCTGTAATACCATAAATACATGATGGATTGCAGAAGGAGTAGCTTGTATGGGTGAAGATATAACGGTCAGAGAGATCGGGATTTATTTATTAAACCGGGTCGAAGTGACGCTGAAAGATGACAGCAGGGCAGAGGGAATCCTGCAGAATATTGCGGCGGAGACGATCACTGTAGAGGGCAGGGAGATCATGCTTTCGGATGTGGCGGATATCCGGCTGGCAGGGGAACTGACAGATTATGATGTGATGCGTGATACCGGAATGATCGGGAATTTTACATTTGCGCCGGAAGCCTGCCGTGATGCTGCGGAACTGGAACTCATGCGGTATGGAGATTTTGCGTGTACCGTGTCCTGTCATCTGAAGCTTGCAGCCGGAAAGATCTGCGCGGATGACATCCGGCTGGTATCGCACACACACAAGGTATGCGTGGAAAAATTAAGCCAGACGGAAGCAATTTACCGTTTTTTTGATGGATCATTTTATTTTTCCCGAATGCACTCCGGACGAACGGCTTTATCGGGAACTGCTACGTCTCACAGAATTATGCGAAGATGGAGAACGCCGGACTGCCGCGCGGAAATATCATGTTTTCGCAGGATCAGATTGACTTTGGATTCAAACTGGGCAATATCTACGTGGTTTCCTACACCTGCGCCAAAGAACCTGGTGAGATGGTGCAGGAAGCGGTCAGTGTGACGCTGGAGAAGATGCACCCCTGTGCGGATTATGCGAAAGTGTGGATTGACGGGAACGGCGAGGTAAATACCGCAGAAGAGACGGTGCTGCAGACTGAAGATATCGCGCAGGTACGGTATGTTGGACTCATTACGGCTTACCGCACGGATAACGGTACCGGTTATATTTCCGGGGAATACTGGTTCCATGTCAACAACCTCACAGATGCCGGTGAGGCGTCGCAGCTGGTTCTGGGGCGCAGGGTTTCATTTACGCTTGAGCAGACTTTAAAGGGCAAGCTTTGCGCGGCGAAGGATGTCGCTCTGATCTCAGAGAAGACTGTCATTGCAGAGGAGAAGCAGGAAGAATCCAAACCGGAGAGACTGCGCGGTTATATCGTAAAATACATGATCAAGCAGCCGGTTAGTGCAGGGTTCGGTTTTATTGTACCGGAGGAAGAACTGGAAGCCCATCTGGAGGACAAGGAGGGAACCGTCTATTTCAAGCAGACAGACATTGACTGTGAGACGATGCCGAAACTGAATACCAAAAGTTATTATTATGAGGTTTTATATACCCCGTATACCCTGCATGGCAAGACATGCGCGAAGGATGTGAAGATCGGTGCCGGACATCCGTATCCGGAGAAAAAGTCAACCGCTCCGGTGGCGGTGACCGCAGTGACAAAAAAGATTGTTTCAAAGACACTGCCGCTTGCGGAATATCTGGAAGCGGAGGAGGCGCGCTATGCGGGGGCTTCTCCGAAACTCGGAATTATCTCTCTCTACAACGGACACTATGCGCTGATCAGCGACTGCTATATCAATAAAAAGCTTGTGACAGATCAGGAGTATGCACCGGACGGCGCGATTGCGATCTTTAATCCGGAGCTTGCACAGATTGAAACGGAAGAGACGATAAAGACGGCAAAGCACTGCTATCTGGTAAAATATGTGCCGGGTGGCACAATGGTAAATGAAAAAACCGGCATGGAGCATCCGTCTATTGATCATAATTATCCGGTTCTGGTGGTGGCGTCCTTTGCGAAGAACCAGTATATCTGTCTTAAAATTGAGGCGGATGCATTGCAGGTGCGGAAAGTGGAGCAGGTTATGTCCACGCTTGGCACCGCCGTACCGGAACAGGTGGATTTTGATATTCCGGAGCTTTGCAGCGGGGAAAGTGTGATCTTCGAGATGACGGATTCCACAGCGGCTTACCACGTCATCGACAGCGTGGGGGATGATTTTTACCGTATAAATGCGCAGAAATTCAATGCGGAGTTGGGATAAGGAGTGTGGAAAAATGAACTATAAGCGGATTACAGATCTTCCAGGTGTGCGGATTGCACGCGAGGCGATGGTGGTTGGAGACGTGACGATCGGGGAGGACAGCTGTGTGCTGTTTTACTCCACCGTGCGCGGGGATGAGGGAACCATCACGATCGGAAGAGAGACAAACATTCAGGAAAGCTGTACGATTCATGCGAGCATTGAGGGCGATGTGGTGATCGGTGACAATGTGACCATCGGACATCAGGCGGTTGTCCACGGATGCACGGTGGGTGACCGGACGCTGATCGGGATGGCGGCGACGATCTTAGACGGAGCGGAGATTGGCTGTGACTGTATCGTCGGGGCGGGAAGCCTTGTCACAAAGCACACCCGAGTGCCGGATGGATCGCTGGTGCTCGGAAGCCCGGCGAAGGTCGTGCGGCAGCTGACGGAAGCGGAGAAAAAAGAGATTTACCGCAACAGCCGGGAATATGTGAAGGTGGCGCATGAGATGCAGGAGCAGGGACTACTCCCGTGACAGGCGCAATAAGCATATCGTGCGTTGCTTTGATAAGTAATATTATGAGAAGACCACACCATGGGATTTCAGATGAAAATGCAGATGGACATTCGGTTCAAAAAATGTGGCATTTCTAACCAGCCGAATGTTTGCATCTTCGATGATCCGTGTTTTTCCAAGTTTGGAGCACTCCGCGGGTCATGTCCGCATCCCGGAAGACAATTTGTAGGACTTTTGTGTGTGTCCCTAGCGGCACCAGACAACAGGTGGCATAAATGCCACCTTTATGTCGAACAAAACATAACCGCGCGAAGCCGCTGTCTGAGGCGGCATCTGCCCTATTTTCAATAGCAGATGCCGGCGAGTTCGGTTCGCGCGGTTTTATATTGTCTGTGAAGAGGTGCCATTAGGGACACCAGAAAGTCCGCCCATTGTCTCCGGTGTGTCGGACATGCACCCGTCGGATTGTCCAAACGTGGAAGAGACACGGAGTGGGATGCCAGCCACGGTATGGAAGAAATACGTGAATTTTGCTCCAAAGAATTTACTGCCGTCTGTTTATTCTGGAACTTTTGGTTCTCTGGTCTTCTTATAATATTACTTATCACTCAAAAGTAGTCTATGCTTATTGCGACAATTCTTTTGATTCTTGACAAGATGCCTGCTGTCGTATATGATACAGTTAGTTAGAAGAGACTAACTCAAAAGATCGTTGACACAGGAGGGATCGGCATGAGTCGTGAGACATGGGAGATTTTGCAGCAGATGGAGCCAAAAGATGTGGAATTGCAGCTTGCACTGCAGTGTGCGCCGTTAATCGCAGGCTTAAAGCCGTCGAATCTGTTCAATATTCCGTGTGAGGGGGTATGTCAGGTTCGGGAGCTGATCCGGGATACCGGAATATCCATATATGTGCTTTTTTCAACCGGCAGAAAAGCGGCTGTGCTCTTATACCGAAGAGAAAGCCTGGAAGAATACATGGAACAGGAACAGGTGAAAAGGATGCTGCATAAACTGGGATATCAGGATACTTCCTTGGAGGCGGTGCTTCCTGTTTTCCGGATGCGTTACCGCAGGTACATGCAGGAGCGCAGGGATTTCCCTCATGAGATGGGACTGCTTTTGGGTTATCCGGTGGAGGATGTGAGAGGGTTTATCGAGCATCAGGGAAGAGATTATCTCTGCACCGGGTACTGGAAGGTATATGAGAACCTGGAACAGAAGCAGCAGCTATTCCAGCGGTTTGAGTACGCGAAAGAAAATCTGGTACTGCTGCTTTCCTACGGAGTGGGAATGGCGGATATTATGGATATCTTCGGCGGGACCGGACAAAAGACGCTGTACCAGGAATGTGCAGGTTAGAAGTGATGGGAGGACACTGAAGAAGATTCAGTGTCCGTTTTTGTATCATGGAAATTTTTTTTGCCGCACATTTTGCGCCGGAACTGGCGGGAGGCTTGACAAATAGGAAGTGATTGATAAAATAAGGTTAGTAAAAGCTAACTGAAAAGGAGGCTTGCAAATGAACTGGAGTGTATTTTACGGAATATTGATACCGTTTCTTGGAACATCGTTCGGTGCGGCGTGTGTGTTTTTTATGAAAAAGGAGATGGGAGACCGACTACAGCGTATGCTGACGGGATTTGCCGCAGGTGTGATGGTGGCGGCGTCGATCTGGAGTCTTTTGATTCCGGCGATGGAGCAGGTTGGCGATATGGGAAAGCTGGCGTTTGTGCCGGCAGTCGCAGGGTTCTGGCTTGGGATCCTGTTTCTTCTTCTGCTCGACCATATTATCCCGCATCTGCACCGTAACAGCCAGAGGGCGGAGGGACCGAGGAGCCAGCTGAAGCGCACGACGATGCTTGTGCTTGCCGTCACACTACATAATATCCCGGAAGGCATGGCGGTCGGCGTCGTGTATGCGGGGTATCTGGTGGGCAACACCCAGATTTCCGCGGCGGCCGCGATGGCGCTGTCACTTGGAATCGCAATTCAGAATTTCCCGGAGGGGGCGATTATTTCCATGCCGCTTCGGGCGGAGGGAACCGGAAAGCCGAAGGCATTCTTAGGAGGCGTGCTCTCGGGGATTGTGGAGCCGATCGGGGCGATCCTCACGATTCTGGCGGCGGGACTGATTGTCCCGGCACTGCCGTATCTGCTCAGTTTTGCGGCGGGAGCAATGCTCTATGTGGTCGTAGAGGAACTGATTCCGGAGATGTCGCAGGGAGAGCACTCGGATGTCGGTACGATATTCTTTGCAGTGGGATTCAGCGTCATGATGATGCTCGATGTGGCGCTGGGCTGATACTTTTACAGACCGGGCGGATGGCTTTATGTCTGTCTGGTATGAAAACGATAGAAAAGATTCCGAAAAATATACCATAGAGACAGGAGTGGGAACAGATGAAAGTATATGAATTTGGAGAGCAGGGAAAGCCGGTTCTCATGCTTTTGCCGGGAACCGGCTGTTACTGGCGCAGCAACTTTGGAAAGGTGATCGAGCCGCTGGCGGAGACATTCCGGGTGGCGTGCGTCTCTTACGACGGATTTGACGAAACGGAACAGACGCAGTTTCCCACGATGATCGAGGAGACGGCGAAGATCGAGGAATATATTAAGAAACACTATGACGGGAAAATCTGTGCGGCGTACGGCTGCTCACTCGGCGGGTCATTCGTTGGACTTATGGCAGCACGCGGAGTGATTCATATGGATTATGGCATTCTCGGCGGTTCGGATCTGGATCAGTCTGCAAAACTGCCGGCGAAGCTGATGACAGCCCTGATGCTGCCGATGATTTATCCGTTTCTTACGACCGGCAGATTCCGGCTTCCGTTTTTAAACCGTAAGCTGGAGAAGTGGCGCAAGGCGGGAGACGGATATGTGGATGCGTTTATTGGCATGATGCGCGGCGCCGGTGTGGATCTCTCCTTTATCACAAAGGAGAGCCTGCGCAATCAGTTTTATTCGGATCTGATTACGCCGCTGCCGGATGCGATCGATCCGGCGGGCACCGAGATCCACATTTTATATGCCTTAAAGATGGGAGAAAAATACCGGGCGCGCTATCACAGGCATTTTGCGCACCCGGTACTGCATGAACTGGACATGCAGCATGAGGAGCTTCTTGCAGTACATCCGAAGGAATGGGTGGAGCTGATAGAGGATATATGCAGACAGAAGTAATACGGAGGAAGAACAGCAATGGAAAAAATTGTGGTAAAAGTGGATGGCATGCAGTGCGGAATGTGCGAGGCACATGTGAATGAGGCAGTGAGGGCTGCGTTTCCGGTGAAGAAGGTGACCTCTTCCCATGCAAAAGGGGAGACAGTCATTCTGACCGAACAGGACATCGATGATGCAAAGTTAAAGGAAGTCATTGACAAGACCGGCTATGAGATGGGAACTGTGACGAGAGAACCTTATGAAAAGAAGGGACTTTTTTCCGCATTTCGTCACGAAAGGTAAGAAAAAGGATAGATTAAGACATCCGGACATGATGTTGTCCAATCGGAACAAAAACGACGAAATGGGACAGATTTTTTCTCCGTTCTCCGTTAGGATAAAAATGTGTTAGAAAGAACTAACCAGAAGAGGAGGAAAAGGATGTCTGGATAGAGCGCCCTGTCTGGGGTATTCCGTTTGATGAATAGGTGCGAAGGTGTGAAACCGGAGCTTTATTTATGAGGAATCCCGGGCAGGGCGTATTTTATGAGTTGCTGTTTGTTATGGTATTCCTGTTCTGGCGCAGAGGGCAGCCATGCTGCACACGGTAAAAAGGAGAGGGACGATGGAGACTTACCGGAATGAGGAGCAGATGAAGTGTCTGGCGAAGAGCGAAGGATGCAGTGTCTTTCGGATGGAAAATGCCACCGGCGAGGGAACGATTGCGATGTATGAACTGTTCCCGGGTGTCATGCTCGGGTTCAATGATTTTCATATGGATTATTTTGATTCGGAATTTGTGCCGCAGAAGCATGTTTTTTGTATCGATCATTGCAGGGAGGGGCGGATGCAGTATGTGGCGGATGAGGATGCCTACGCCTATGTGGAGGCAGGAGATTTAAAGCTGGACCGCCGCCTGACGCACACGGGACATTTTGAATTTCCGCTGGCACATTACCACGGAGCCATGATCTGTTTTGATCTGGAAACCGCGGATGCTGGACTTGCCGCGCAGATGAAGGGGTTCCCGGTGAGCGCTGCGGCCATCTGCCGGAAATTCTGCGAGGGAAAATATCCGAGAGTGCTGCACGGACATCCGGCAGTCGAGCATATTTTCAGTGAACTTTATGCGGTTCCGGAGCAGATCAGAATTCCGTATTTCAAGTTAAAAGTGATGGAACTTTTGCTGTTTCTGGAGGCGGCGGAGCTTCCCCGGCGCATCGACGAACCGGCGTACTTTTACCGGACGCAGGTGGAGAAAGTCAAGGCGATTGAACGTTATCTGACAGAGCACATGGATGAGAACATCACCCAGCGGGAACTGTCGGAGCGGTTTGACATTCCGCAGACCGGGATGAAACAGTGTTTTAAGTCCGTGTACGGGACTTCGATCGGGGACTGGCTGTTAAAATACCGCATGAACCGTGCGGCGGTGCTGCTTCGGGAGGACAGGGAGAAAAATGTGGCAGAGATTGCGGGGATGGTCGGCTACGACAGCCCGAGCAAATTTGCCATGGCATTTAAGAGAGTGATGCAGATGTCGCCGGTGGAGTACCGGAACGCAATCCGGTAAAGACGGATGCCGGGGAGATGCCGGGGACGTGGACATGGAAATGGCGGACCTGGCAGGAGAACTGCGGCACCCGGCGGCATCAGAGAAAGGAGATTTATGTGGAAAAAGTAGATAAAACAGAAAAAAAAGGATGGCTTTCGATTGTGTTCTCCTACACGGAGGGGAGAAGAGGAAAACTGGCACTTTCCGTGCTGCTTTCAGTGGTCAGCATCGTGGCGGGGATTCTGCCGTATTTCTGCCTGTACCGCGTCATTGAGGCATTTGTGAACGGGACGGTGACGGAGAGTGTGATTGCATACTGGTGTCTTGCGGCGCTCGCTTTTTATGCGGTAAAAATTCTCTGCTTCGGATGGTCCACGGGACTGGCGCACTCGGTTGCCTATCACATTTTAGAGCAGCTCAGACTTCGCGTGGCAGACCGGTTTTTGCATGCCCCGCTCGGGGAAGTGCAGGCGCACTCGATCGGGGAAATCAAAGCGGTCATGGTAGACAAGATCGAGAATATGGAGCCGCCGCTCGCTCACATGATCCCGGAGGGAGCCGGACATCTGGTGCTTCCGGTGGTCAGTCTGGCGGCGCTTGCGGTACTTGACTGGCGGCTGGCGCTCGCCTCGCTTGTGACGCTGCCGCCCGCTATGGTGTGCATGGTGCTCACGTTTGTCATCAGCGGAAAAAGCTTTGAGATCTACAATGCATCGAACGAGCGCATGAACAGCGCCATCGTGGAATACATAGAGGGAATCGAGGTCATCAAGGCGTTTGGACGCGCGGGTGTGTCCTATGAAAAATATGCGAAGGCAATCACGGATTTCAGAACGTTTGTGGTGAAGTGGCTTTCCTCCACATGGGTGACGATGAAGCTGGCATTTGCCCTGTTCCCGTCCACACTGCTCGGGACGCTTCCGGTCAGCCTGTATCTGGCGGACCGTGGCAGCATTACCGGTGCACAGGCGGCGCTTGCAGTGATGCTTTCGATGTCGATGGTCGGATCGCTGGCAAAGCTCGAAGTATTTTCTGAAAATACCCGTCAGATGAAGATGACGGTAGAACAGCTGGATGCCTACCTCACCATGCCAAATCTTCCGGAACCGGAGTGCAAGACTACGATAAAACATCACGATGTCGAGCTGAAAAACGTGCATTTTTCCTACAGCGGGGAGAAAAAGGACGAAGTGCTGCACGGCATTGATCTGACACTCCCGGAGGGAAGTTATACGGCGCTTGTGGGGCCGTCCGGAGGCGGAAAATCCACCGTGGCGAAACTGATTGCGCGTTTCTGGGATGTGACGGAGGGGACAATCTGCATCGGCGGTGTGGATATCCGCAGGATTCCGGTGGGACAGCTCGCGGAGCATGTCAGCTTTGTGACGCAGGATAATTTCCTGTTCCGCTGCTCGATACTGGAAAATATCCGGCTCGGCAATCCGGCAGCGTCGGACGAGGAAGTGAAAGCGGCGGCGCGCGCGGCGCAGTGCGAGGAGTTTATCCTGAAACTGCCGCAGGGTTATGACACGCCGGCGGGGGAGGCAGGAAAGCGGCTCTCCGGCGGTGAGAAGCAGCGCGTGGCGATCGCGCGCATGATGTTAAAAAATGCGCCGATTGTGATTCTGGATGAGGCGACAGCATTTACGGATCCGGAGAACGAGGAAAAACTGCAGCAGAGCATTGCGGCGCTCACAAAAGGAAAGACGCTGCTTGTGATTGCGCACCGGCTGTCGACGATTCAGACGGCGGATCAGATTGTCGTGCTGCAGGCAGGAGAGATTCTGGCAAAGGGAACACAGGAGAAACTGCTTGTGAACTGCCCGCTGTATCAGAAGATGTGGAAGCTTCATATCGGGGCAAAGCACTGGGCGGTATCCCAGGGCAGAAAGGAGGATGTGTCCTATGTTTAAGACAGTGAAGCGCATCATCGACTGGTGCGGGGAATTTAAAGGAAAATTATATCTGGGTTTTATTTTCTCGTTCTTTTCCTACTGGTTCGCGGCAATGCCGGTCATGGTGGCAGCGTACACCATCGGAATGCTCTTAGATGCCGGGCGCGGCGCCGGGACATTTGACCGCGCGTGGATCTGGAAGAGTCTTGTTATCATGGGAGTGTTTGTCTTTCTGCGGTTCTTGTTTGACTATCTGCGGGCGCGGTGCCAGGAGGCAATCAGTTATGAGCTGATCGCAAGGGACAGACTGGCGGTCGGAGATGCCCTAAAACGCGTGTCGCTCGGCTATTTTGCGCAGATGAATACGGGAAATATTTTAAATTCCATCACAACGGGGCTGGGAACGTTAGAGAGCATGGGAATCCGCATGATTGACAATTTTGTGGGCGGCTATCTGAACTTTTTGTGTATCTTTCTGTTTCTGCTGTTTTTTAACCCGGTGGTGTCTCTGATTGCGCTGGCAGGTGCGTTTGCGTCGTTTCTGTGTCTGCTTCTGGTGTCGAAGCACAGCGTGAAGCATGCGCCTGCTGAGGCGGAGGCGGGAAGAAATCTTGCCGGGGCGGTGCTCGAGTATGCGCGCGGAATCTCCGTGGTGAAGTCGTTTGGCAAGAGTGGGGCGTCCATGGAGGCGATGCAAAAGGCGTGCCGCGACAGCAGGGACATCCGCCTCGCCATTGAGTGGGGCTTTACGCCTGCAAACTGTCTGCATCTGCTCGCCCTAAAATGCGCGTCGGTGGCGCTGGCGGCAGAGGCGTGTTTTCTCGGCTTCCGGGGAGAGATGGAGTTCCCGGTGATGCTGATGTTTGTCTTTTTCTCTTTTGGAATTTTTAGCAGCTTAGAGCCGATCAGCGACAGCGCGCATGTCCTCGGTGTGATCGACGAGGCGATGGATCAGCTTGACGAATTAAAGCAGGATCATTTTATCGATGAGAACGGAACGGATATTCCGCTTACAAATTATGATATTGCATTTTCAGATGTGAGCTTTGGGTATGACAGCCGAACGATCTTAAAGGGAGTAAGCTTTCGGATTCCGGAGCACACGACGACGGCGATTGTGGGACCGAGCGGTTCCGGCAAGACGACAATCTGCAACCTGCTCGCGCGTTTTTACGATGTGAACAGCGGCAGCATCACGGTGGGCGGACACGACGTCAGGGAATTTACCTGCGACAGCCTGCTGTCCAGTATGGCGATGGTATTTCAGAATGTGTATCTGTTCCACGATACCATCCGCGCCAATATCTGTTTTGGAAAACCGGATGCCACCGAGGAGGAGATGATCACCGCAGCGCGCGCGGCACAGTGCCATGATTTCATTATGGAACTGCCGCAGGGCTATGACACGATGATCGGAGAGGGCGGCGACACGCTTTCCGGAGGGCAGAAGCAGCGGCTTTCCATCGCACGCGCGATGTTAAAGGACGCGCCGATCATCATTCTGGATGAGGCGACAGCGAGCGTCGATCCGGAGAACGAGCATCTGATCCAGGCGGCCCTATCGGAATTGACCAGAGGCAAGACGATCATCACGATCGCGCACCGGCTGGCGACAATCGAGAATGCCGACCAGATCCTTGTGGTGGCAGACGGCAGGATCGCTGAGTGCGGCACGCATCAGGAGCTGCTTAAAAAAGAGGGAACCTATCGCAGATTTATCGAGGCGAGAGAGCGTGCGGAAGGCTGGCAGATGATGACGCACGACGGAGCAGTAAGGAAAGGGCGTTCTTATCCGGCGGAGAATCCGCAATGAGAAAAAGTATCATCATCCGGGGTTGCAATCTTTTTCTCCAACCGTTATAATGACGACAGTTAGGTGCGACTAACTATAGTGTAAATCATTTTAGGACTTCTTACAGGTGCGGAGCTGCTGAATCCGTTTCCTGCCGGAAAACAGCTGCACCGGGACGCGTTCCATCCTATGTAACGAACGCCTTCCGGTGTGTTTTCCGGAAGACGGAGTCCGGATGGCGAGAGGGAAGGAGAACGAAGCATGAATTTTTTGGAGATTGAAAAGGTAATCGGAAGAGAGATACTGGATTCCAGAGGCAATCCTACCGTTGAGGCGGAGGTCACACTTGCGGATGGCACCGTGGGAAGAGGCATGGCACCGTCAGGCGCTTCGACGGGAGAGTTTGAGGCACTGGAGCTTCGTGATGGAGATAAAGCGAGGTACCTTGGAAAGGGTGTCACAAAGGCAGTAGAAAATATCAATACGATCATCAGCGATACGATCTGTGGCATGGATGCGAGCGATATTTACGCGCTGGATGCGGCAATGATTGCTGCGGATGGAACAAAGGACAAGTCAAAGCTTGGCGCAAATGCCATCCTTGCGGTATCAATTGCAGCGGCAAGAGCGGCGGCGATCGCGCTGGATATCCCGCTGTACCGTTTCCTTGGCGGAATCTCCGGCAACAGACTTCCGGTTCCGATGATGAATATTTTAAATGGCGGCGCGCATGCAGCCAATACGGTGGATGTGCAGGAGTTCATGATTATGCCGGTCGGCGCGGCAAGCTTCAAAGAGGCGCTCCGCTGGTGTGCAGAGGTATTCCATGCACTGGCAGCCCTGTTAAAGAGCAAAGGCCTTGCAACCTCCGTCGGCGATGAGGGTGGTTTTGCACCGGATCTTGCCAGCGATGAAGAGGCGATCGAGTACATTTTACAGGCAGTGAAAAATGCGGGCTATGAGCCGGGCAAAGATTTCATGATTGCCATGGATGCGGCTTCCTCCGAGTGGAAAGGCACAAAGAAGGGTGAGTACATATTGCCGAAGGCAGGTACAAAGTTTACTTCCGAGGAGCTGATTGAGCACTGGAAGCAGCTGGTGGAGAAGTATCCGATCATTTCCATCGAGGATGCGTTGGATGAGGAGGACTGGGAAGGCTGGCAGAAGCTGACGAAGGAGCTGGGCGATAAGGTGCAGCTTGTCGGCGACGATCTTTTTGTAACGAACACCGAGCGTCTCAAGAAGGGAATTGACAGTGGCTGCGGAAATGCAATCCTGATTAAATTAAATCAGATCGGCTCTGTGTCAGAGACACTGGAGGCAATCAAGATGGCACATAAGGCAGGCTATACGGCAATTTCCTCCCACCGCTCCGGCGAGACGGAGGACACGACGATCGCAGATCTTGCGGTGGCATTAAACACCTGCCAGATCAAGACCGGCGCACCGAGCAGAACCGAGCGTGTGGCAAAATACAACCAGCTTCTGCGCATCGAGGAGGAGCTGGGCGATGCTGCGGTATATCCCGGCATGGCGGCCTTCAATGTGAAGCGCTGATCTTAGGGAGTGAGCCGGATCGGGATATCGGATCTTTTTTGGACTTGGCGTGGCGGCAGTGCAGACAGCCACAGTGCAGAAAGAAAAGAAGTCTGCAGAAAAAATAAAACTTTGAAATGGGAAATGTACGGACAGCCGGCGCAGAATGCGCCGGCTGTTTTTTCTGCCTGCCAGGTGCAATTTTTTTTCCAGTCTATTGGATGCATTTTTCCAGTTTGATAGATGACCTGTTTTTTGCTTTTTTCGGGTCAATGGAAATATGGAGGAGCTTGTCTGTCTACTGCGGGTCTACAGAAGGAAAAAAGACTTGTGGACCCGAAAATGCCATTGCAAGAGGGAAAAAGACCCGAAAAATCAGCTCTTGCGGGTCTGGGAGGAAGAAAAAGCTGTGCCAGACCCGAAAAAGCAGAAAAAACGGGTCTGGAAAGTTGATTTTCACGAATCAGACCCGAACAGGAGGAAAATAAGTTTACATAACGCAAAAAAATCAGCTCTTGCGGGTCTGAGAGAGAAAAAAAGCCGTGTCAGACACGCACATTGCTATGCAGGCAGGGAAGACCCCAGAAATATTTGAAGAACAGGTTTGTGGGAATAGAAAAAAGCCGTCAAAAGGTTACCGGCAGGATAAATAAATTTTGATGGATCGGGCATACTGGCGTAATAAGGCAAGGCAAGAACAATAAGTTGAAGCCAGAAGTTGGAGCAAAGAGTTAGAACAAGAGATTGTGTGAAAAAATGGAGGATTCTATGAACAAGTATGCAGGAACACAGACGGAAAAGAATTTGAAAGCAGCATTTGCAGGGGAGTCGCAGGCGAGAAACAGCTATACTTTTTTTGCGGAGATCGCAAAAAAAGAAGGCTATGAGCAGATTGCCGCGATTTTTGAGAAGACGGCGGATAACGAGCGCGCACATGCGCAGATGTGGGGCGAGGAACTGGGACTGATCGGCGATACGGGAAAGAATCTGGATGCCGCAGCCCACGGGGAGAACTATGAGTGGACAGACATGTATGAGAATTTTGCAAAAACGGCGGAGCAGGAAGGCTTTGCGGCGCTTGCAGCGCGATTTCGCATGGTTGGCGCGATTGAGAAAATGCATGAAGAGCGGTACCGGGAGCTCCTGCGGGATGTGCAGGCACAGGCGGTGTTTGAGAAAAGCAGTGTGAAAGTGTGGGAGTGCCGGAACTGCGGGCATATTGTGGTCGGAACCAGTGCGCCTAAGGTTTGTCCTGCCTGTCATTATCCACAGGGGTATTATGAGGTGCGGGAGGATGTCAGGGGAGCGTAGAAGTGTCTGGCGATTTGTGAGCGTTTCGTATCAGTAATATTTCACAAAATTTATAGATCAAATACATGAAAAATATATAATTGACAGAAACTATGCTGTTGTTATAATAAATAGTGTGTTGAGTACACGCGTCCGCAAATGCGCGGACGATATTTTTACACAAAAATGTACACGTGTACGCAAAACAGAAAAAATCACAACAAAACAATGTATGGGGAGGAAGTAGTGCAAAAATGCGGACGATACTGCATTTTGCACAGGGCTGTTTGATGCGGCAGACACCACAAAATGAGCCCTTATCGCAGAGCAAACGAGATGGAAGACACGTTACGGGTGCAGATTCATTGCCCGTGCAAATCAGAGGTTGCATCTGCGGTTGCCTCGACACAAAGTGTCTGCAGAATGGAGGATAACATGAAAAGAAGAGCAATGGCGGGATTACTGGCAATGACAATGGCAGCGACCATGTTTGCAGGGTGCGGCAGCACAGCAGCAGACAGCCAGACAGCGGATGCACAGGGGAGTGCAGGCACGGCAACAGAGGCAGCAAAGACAGAAAAAGACAGCGGAAGTGCTGCGGGAGAAGGAATCACATTGACCGTGTGGGCGCCGTTTACCGGATCGGACGGCGACGTGCTGCGCGAGATTATCGACAACTACAACGAGACCAACACGGACAACATCACGGTACAGATTGACATTATGGACAACGATACCTTGCAGACTAAATTTGCGACGGCGGTATCGACAGGGACGGGACCGTCGTTTGTGCTGGTGGGCATTGAGTATCTTCATCAATATGAGGAGAATGGACTGATCGAGGATATCAGCGATTTCTGGGATACGATGGGTATTGACAAGAGTAATTTCTATGAAAATGTACTTGCAAAATCCTACATAGACGATGCGCTCTACGGCGTACCAATGCAGTACAATGTGCAGTATCTGTATTACAACAAGGATCTTTTCACGGAGGCAGGTCTTGATCCGGAGAACCCGCCGACCACGCTCGATGAACTGCGCGAGGCGGCGATCGCCTGCACCGATCCGTCTAAGAATCAGTATGGACTGGGACTTCCGACCGATTACGGTTATTACTGCGAGTACCTGTGGGCGAACGGCGGAGATGTCATCAATGAGGATGCAACACAGAACCTTTTAAATTCCGAAGAAAATATTGCAACCCTGGAGTGGATTCAGAAGCTTGCGACGGAGGATGGGGTATCCCCGGAGGGACTCACCGCAGCGGATGCGGACACGATGTTCCAGTCCGGCCAGCTTGCAATGTATACCAGCGGTCCATGGAACATCAACGGGTTGACACAGCTTGGTTTGAATTATGGAATCACGGCGATCCCGGGCGGAAGCGACGGCGCGTACTCCCCGGAGGGCGGATGCTCTTACATGTTGACGAAAGGGGCCGACGAACAGACCAAAGAGGCAGTGTATAAATTTATGGCATACTGGCTGTCTGATGATGTGTTAAAAGAGTGGTCGAACCGGAACGGCTTCCCGGTATGGTCTTACTCTGTTCTTGAGGATGCGGACATTCAGAACAACGAGATCTTAAGTGCAGTATCCAAGGCATCCGAGATCGGACGTGACTGGCATCTGGGACTGGAATGCGGAAGCATGATTGACAACGATGTCATGAAACCGATGATGGAGAAAATTTTATCCGGGGCAGACGTGACGCAGAGTGTACAGGAGGCTTCGGACGCGCTGGACGCGGTGATCTCCGACTGATGTCTGACGGTCACTGACGCAAAAATAGCTGCAAGCCGTAAAGGATGGAAATTATGAAAGTAAAAAAGAGACAACACCGTATGGAGCATCAGGTGAAGGCGTATGCGTTTATCGCGCCTTCCCTGCTCATACTTACCGTATTTGTATTTATACCGCTGGCGGGAGCGATCGGGATCAGTCTGATGAATATTGATATTTATATGAAAAATATCTCGTTCGCCGGAATCGCCAACTACATCAAAATGTTTCAGGATGAGCGTGTGGCAAATGCTACGTTTCATACATTTTATTTCGCACTGCTTGAGGTGCCCCTCCAGATGATCGTGGCGTTGCTGCTGCTCATGTTTATGCTGCGCAATACAAAACTGCACAAGCTTTTGAGAACCGTATTTTACCTGCCCTATGTGTGTTCTATGACGGCAGTCAGCATCATGTGGTCGATGCTGCTCAATACGCACTACGGAATGCTGCCATATCTGCTTGGAAAAATCGGTATCACGATGCCAAACATGCTCTCAAGTACGACATGGGCGATGCCTACGGTGATTTTTGTTACGGTGTGGAAAGGGTTCGGATATACGCTTACCATCCTTTCGGCGGCGGCGCTCGGCGTCTCTGAGTCGTTATATGAGGCGGCGGAGATTGACGGCGCGACCGGGCTGCAGAAATTTTTCTATGTCACAATACCCGGTATACGGGATACGATCGGTTTTTGCGTGGTGACGACGTTAATTATGGCGCTGCAGGTATTCGATCAGATCTACGTCATGACGGGAGGCGGCCCGCAGTACGCGACCGAGACGCTCGTGGGTTATATCTACAACCGGGGATTTCAGACAGCGCCGTATGATCTCGGATATGCGTCAGCAATCGCCGTTTATTTGTTCTGCATGATTGCGATTATAACCGTGATCTTAAGAAAATATGCTTTCCCCCAGGGAGGTGACGAGACATGAGAAAAATAAGTGCACAGCGGGTGATCGGAACATTGGTACTTCTGTTGTTTGCAGCGCTGGTGCTGCTTCCACTGTTCTGGCTCGGCGTATCCGCCTTCAAGTCGGATGCGGACGTCATCAAGTGGCCGCCAATCTTTTTCCCGACAGAGTGGGTCACAACACAGTTTGCCTATGTGTGGAAAGTGCTCCCGATTGCCAGAATGCTGCTTAACACGGTTGTGTTTGCAGGGGGTGTCACCATCATCAGTCTGTTTTTTGATTCTATGGCAGCATATGCATTTGCCCGAATGAAATTTACAGGAAGAAAACTGCTCTTTGGAATCATCCTGCTCACGATGATGATTCCGTTTCAGGTGGTGATGATTCCACTCTATATGGAAGAATATAAGCTTGGAATTTTAAATACGTTCTTAGGACTGATTCTACCACGCGCAGCGAGTGCCTACGGTATTTTCATGCTGACCTCCTTCTTCTCGGGCATACCGAAATCGCTGGATGAGGCTGCGAAAATTGATGGTATGGGAGAGTGGAAAATATATCTGAAAATCATTCTGCCGCTTGCAAAGCCGGCACTTGTGACACTGGGAATCTATCATTTCATGAATAACTGGAACGATCTGCTTTATCCGATGATGCTGACAAGTTCGGTGGAAATGCGGACGCTGTCAGCAGGACTTGCAATTCTGGTTGGAAGTAATTCGATCAAATATGGTCCGACACTTGCTGCTACGGTGATTGCGATTCTGCCGCTGTTACTGCTGTTTTTGTTCGGACAGAAGTTTTTCATGGAAGGAATCGCAACATCGGGAATGAAAGAATAGAGGCAGAGGAGAGAGAAGATGAGACATGTGACAATTAAAGCTGATACGGCATTTACAAAAGGCAGGATTGACGACCGTATCTACGGCTCCTTCGTGGAGCACATGGGAAGAGTGGTGTACACCGGCATCTACGAGCCGTCGCATAAGACTGCAGATGAAAACGGATTCCGGGGCGATGTGCTGCAGAAGGTAAGGCAGATGGGGGTCACGGCGGTGCGCTATCCTGGGGGCAATTTTGTCTCCAACTATGACTGGCGGGACGGGATCGGACCTGTGGAGAAACGCCCGAGGAAGCGGGATCTGGCGTGGAAAAGTATTGAGACAAACGAGGTCGGTCTGGATGAATTTATGAAGTGGGCGGACGCGGCAGAGGTTGCACCGATCTATGCAGTGAATCTTGGGACCAAGGGAATCGAGGAAGCGCTTGCGGTGCTGGAATATTGTAATATGGAGACCGGCACGTATTACAGCAACCTCAGGGCGGCAAACGGGCACGAAAAGCCGTACGGCATCAAGACCTGGTGTTTGGGCAATGAGATGGACGGGGACTGGCAGATCGGGCATAAGACGGCGGAGGAATACGGCAGGATCGCCTATGAGACCGGAAAGGCAATGAAAATCTTAGATCCATCCATCGAGCTGGTGGCGTGCGGAAGTTCGATGTCCACGAATCCGACGTTCGGTGACTGGGAACAGACCGTACTGGAACATTGTTATCCCTGCCTCGATTACATTTCCCTGCACCAGTATTACGGGGGACAGGAGAAGGGCACGGCAGAGTTTCTGGCACAGTCGCTGGATATGGAGCGCTATATCGAGACGGTCTTAAACATTTGCGACTATGTGAGGGTAAAAAAGAAAATGTCACATAAGATCAACATCTGTTTTGATGAGTGGGGCGTCTGGTCGATGAGCGACGTGCAGGTGCAGAAATCGGTGGAGGATGCACCGTGGCAGACGGCACCCGCGATCAGCGAGCAGATCTATACCATGGAGGATGCGCTTCTGTTTGCAAGTATGCTGATGAATTTCATAAAACGGGCGGATCGTGTGAAGATCGCCTGCCAGTCACTTCTTACGAATATCAGCTCCTGCATTATGACAGAGGAGGACGGCGGTGTGTGGGTGCAGCCGGTGTATTATCCGTTTGCCCTGATGGCGAAGTATGCGCACGGCGTGACGTTAGATACACGGTATACGGGAGACACCTACGCGTGCAGCACGTTTGAGACGGTACCCTGTGTGGATCATGTGCTCGTCTATGACAGGCAAAAGCATGAAGTGACGGTTTTCTTTGTAAACCGTATGGAGGAGAGTGCCGAGGCGACCGTTTCTTTACAGGGCATGGAGCCGGAGGCGGTTTTAAAAAGTATTGCACTGTTTCACGAGGATAAGAAAGCGACAAATCAAAAGGAACATGACTGTGTAACACCTGTGGAACTGGAAAACGTCTCCTGCAGCGGAAACGAAATTTCAGTGGAACTTGTACCTCTCTCTTTTCAAATGGTTCAGATTCGATTAAAATAGAAGAAAGTTTTTTGAAAAGAAAGAAAACGGGGAGCAGGAAAATATGGCGATCACGACAAAAGATCTGGCGCAGTTATGCGGCGTTTCCAGAACAACGATACACCGGGCATTAAATGGAACCGGGCGGATTAAGCCGGAGACAAAGGAGATGATCCTTCAGGTGGCAAAGGAACACGGCTACCGGCCGGATCTCCTTGCCACCGGACTGGCTAAGGGACAGACGTACAACATCGGTGTCGTCGTGCTGGACGTGAAGAACCGCTATTTTGCCCAGATGCTCTCGATGATCAGCACGGAGGCATATGCCCGCGGCTACGGCGTCAACATTACGCTGCACGGCGGGGATGCCGGGACGGAGCGCGAGCAGCTGACAAGACTTGCGGATTACCGGGTTGACGGGATCATCCTCTCCTCGGTCAACGAGGGGGAGGCGTACCGGACATTCCTGGAGTCCCTGCACCGCCCGATTGTCTCTGTGGATAACCGGATTGCGGACGGCATCCCGTTTGTTGGGATCGACCAGCGGGCAGCAGTGCGGGAGGCAGTGCAGAGAGCGGCAGAGAAGGACTATGAGCGCATCGTGTTTGTCTGCCCGCCGTTAGATACAAAAAACCGGCAGAATCTGTATGTTCACAAGGAGCGTCTGCTGGGGTATGAGGAAGAGATGAAACGCTATCCCGCGCTCCGGCCGGAGTGTATTCTCTCCTGGGAGTACCTGCAGAAAGTGGATGCCATATTAAAAGAAGGAAAGCGGACGGCGTTTGTCTGTACCGCAGATGAGTATGCACTTGAGATCATGAAGGATCAGAAGCGGGCAAAAAGAAAGGCGCCGGTGGATTACGGCATTACCGGATTTGACAATATCGATACGTTGGCATATGTGACACCGCAGCTTTCCACGATCTCCAATGTGGTGGATGAGGTGGCAAAAAGTGCCGTTGAGATGCTTTTTGCCATGATAGACGCTGAACCGAAAGTGGAGCAGATGACAGGAGACAGTCAGCGGATTTTACCTCATCGCTACCTGGAGGGAGAGACGCTGTAGTGACAGAAGGATATAGTATATAATCAGAATATAATTCAACAATCCGGTTAAAGCTGCGGAAATCAGACTGCCTGTCCGAGGCAGGTGTGGATGTCGTCCCTGGCGTTGCTGATGGATTTTAAGTGGAACGTGTCTGTCAGGTACTGCAGGACATTCGGACTCAAAAAGGCGGGCAGAGTGGGACCGAGATAAATGTCATGGATGCCGAGACTTAACAGAGCGAGAAGATCAGCGACTGCTTTCTGCTCATACCAGGAAATAATCAGCGAGAGCGGAAGACCGTTGACATCCGTGCCAAATGCATCGGCGAGAGCAGTGGCAATGCGGATGGCAGAGTAGACATCGTTGCACTGTCCGATGTCGAGGAGCCTCGGAAGACCCGCCACCTCCCCGAAGTCCAGCTTGTTGAAGCGGTACTTGCCGCAGGCGAGGGTCATAATGAGGCAGTCCTGTGGAACCATCTCGGCGAATTCGGTGTAATAGTTGCGTCCGGGGCGCGCTCCGTCGCAGCCGCCGATGAGGAAGAAATGGCGCAGTTTTCCGGATTTTACGGCATCCACGATCGCATCAGCATAGCCCAGTGTGGCGTGGTGACCGAAGCCGACGAGGATTTCCTGTACGTCCTGGTCTTCGGGATAGCCGCCGAGTTCCAGTGCCTGCTCTATGATGGCGCTAAAATCCTTTTCGCCGTTCTCGTTTTTGCCAATGTGCTTCACACCGTCCCAGCCGACCACATTTGTGCTGTAGATGCGGTCTTTGTAGGAGTCGCGCGGACGCATCAGGCAGTTGGTGGTCATGAGAATACAGCCGGGAAGATTGTCGAACTGTTTCTGCTGATCCTGCCAGGCACCGCCGAAATTCCCGGCGAGGTGCGGATATTTGTTCAGCCCCGGATAACCGTGACAGGGAAGCATCTCTCCGTGGGTGTAGATATGGATGCCGGTTCCCTCCGTCTGCTTTAAAAGCATTTCAAGGTCTTTTAAATCGTGCCCGGAGACGATGATAAACGGACCTTTTTTCAGGTGGACATTGACTTTTTGCGGGGCTGGGTTCTGATAGATGGTCGTGTTGGCTTCGTCCAGTTTTTTCATGACTTCGATTGCCATCTCACCGGTGCGCATGGTAAGGCGGATCAGTTCCTCGACCGACAGCCGGTCGTCCGTGAGGGCTTCCAGGGCGAGAATATAGAAATCATCCGCCTCATCGCTGTAATAGCCGAGCTCTCTCGCCTGATGCCCGTAGGCGCTGATGCCTTTGAGTCCGTAGAGAACGGTCTGACGCAGGGACCGGATGTCCGGATCGAGCGACTTGTCATACATGATACCGGCGATGGGCGCGTCGCGCAGCATCTCGGTTTTGGTCTGCGGAAGATCGTAGGTGGCGTGAAGCGTGGGCTGACTGGGAGCGCCTGCGTAAGCCCGGAGTTCTTCTTTGATGCGCTGGGATTCGCGCAAAAGTTCGACATGTACTTCCGCGTCAAAATTAACGTTCGTAAGTGTGGTAAATAGCACATTTTCGATGAAGCTGACAACACTTTTATCCATAGGAGTGCCTTTTTCGATCAGAGGCCTGGCATAGCAGCTGATGCCCTTGATCTGAAAGATTAAAAGATCCTGCAGATTTGCGACTTCGGGAGTTTTTCCGCATACACCGAGCTTGGTGCAGCCTTTCTGGTTAGCAGTCTGCTCACACTGGTAGCAGAACATTTCGTAATCGAGTTCCATATTATTTCCCATGTTGATTTCTCCTATTTTTATTGATATACCGGGTAATCCGTATTGCGACAGGCACAGTATGTGCAGAATATGGAAAAAAGATGCGGCAGAGCCGGATATAATGAGAAAACTTATCAGCAACCCCGTTTTCATTTCAGATCGCAGTGCTATAATAAAAACAGGATTAGATATAACTAACCCCGAACATGCAACGATCAGAAAGGATGGCATTATGGGAAGATATTATCGATTATCAAAAAAGCTGACAGAGGATGAGAGCAGGGAAGTACAGCGGGAGATGAGAGAAATCGCTGACGTGGAGGACGTCTCGATCAAAGCGGACGAGCGGATGCTTTTTGTCGTCACAAAGGACGGACAGTTTTCGGATGTGATGAGCCGGGCAGTCAATATCTGCAGCCGCGTGGCAAACGGAGCGGAACTTTCATTCGCACGTTTTGCGGAGGCATAGATTCGGAAGAGAGCGTGCCGACAGACAATTTAAGGACTTTTTAGTGTTCCTAACATCACCGCTTCACAGACAATATAAAACCGCGCGAACCGAAACTCGTTGGCATCTGCTATTGAAAATAAGGCAGATGCCAATTCAGACATCGGCTTCGCGCGGTTATGTTTTGTTCATTGGTGATGTAAGGAACACACAAAAGTCCTTAAATTGTCTGTCGGCCTGCGGACACACCCGCGGAGTGCTCAAAACTTGGAAAAACACGGATTATCGCAGATGTAAAAAGCGCAGGGTTAGAAATTCCGTATTGTGCGATCCGAATTTCCCCGCCTGCTTCTATCCGGAATGCGATCGCACGCCCTCTGTGAATTTGAGAAACAATCTCAATAGCGAAGCGATTTCACTCTTGCTTTCTTAACGGTTTCGTTCTAGAATGTGGTTGAATCATATCCTACCTTGCAACTAGGATATGAAAGATGTGTGGGAGCGTCGCAAAGAAAACCAAAAGGGCAGCGGAGGGAATCGTGAAAGAGGATTCCGGCTACAGAAAACGCTTCAGAAACGGAGGCAGCTATGGCAGAGCAGATTTTACAGGTAGAAGGGCTTACGGCGCGCGTGGAGGACAAGGTGATCCTGCACGAGGTCGGGCTTACGATAAAAAAAGGAGAGACGCATGTGCTGATGGGACCGAACGGTGCGGGAAAGTCGACACTGGGGTATGTTCTGACCGGCAATCCCAAATACAGCGTCACAGAGGGAAAAATCCTTTTCAAGGGAAATGACATCACGGAGGAGGCGGCAGATAAGCGCGCCAAGGCGGGAATGTTCCTGTCGTTTCAGGAACCGCTCGAGGTGCCGGGACTCTCCCTCGAGAGCTTTATCCGCAGTGCATTGAGCGAGCAGGGCAGAAATAAAATGCGTGTCTGGAATTTCAGAAAAGAATTAAAAGCGGCAATGGAAGTGCTGCACATGGATCCCTCCTACGCCGGGCGGGATTTAAACGTGGGATTTTCCGGCGGTGAGAAAAAGAAATCCGAGATCCTGCAGTTGATGATGTTAAAACCGGATCTTGCCATTTTAGACGAGACAGACTCCGGGCTGGACGTGGATGCGGTGCGGCTTGCGTCCGAGGGAATCCGCGAGTACCAGAAGGAGAATCCGGACGGCGCACTTTTAATCATCACGCACAGCACGCGCATCCTGGACGCACTTCATGTGGACGCAACCCATATCATGGTGAACGGGCATATTGTGGTATCCGGGGATGCGTCGCTGGTGGATAAGATCAACCGCGAAGGTTACGAGGAGTATGAGAAGCTGGCACAAAAAGGAGAGGATGAGCGGTGAAAGAGAAGACATATGTAGAAGACATTGACCGCAGCATATACGATGTGAAGGATGAGGAACGGGATGCTTACAAGGTCGATGAGGGACTGACCGAGGCGATCGTCGAGCAGATCTCCCGTGAAAAAAAGGATCCGCCGTGGATGGAACTGTTCCGGCTTCAGGCGCTGCAGATTTACAATGAGATGCCGGTGCCGGACTGGGGACCGTCGATTGAGGGGCTGGATATGAGCCATATCGTGACGTATGTGCGGCCGAATACAAAGATGACGGCAAAGTGGTCGGATGTGCCGCAGGACATCAAGGACACCTTTGAGCGGCTCGGTATCCCACAGGCGGAGCGCAAGTCGCTGGCAGGTGTCGGGGCGCAGTATGACTCGGAGCTGGTGTATCACAATGTGCGGGAAGAAGTGGCAGCCCAGGGCGTGGCCTACACGGATATGGAGAGCGCGTTAAAGGGCGAATACGCGGATATGGTGCAAAGCCACTTTATGAAACTGGTCAAACCGAACGATCACAAATTTGCCGCACTGCACGGAGCAGTCTGGTCAGGCGGATCGTTTGTCTATGTGCCGCCGGGCGTGTCGGTGACGATTCCGCTGCAGTCCTATTTCCGGCTCAATGCGCCTGGAGCAGGGCAGTTTGAACACACGCTCATCATCGTGGATAAGGGGGCGTATCTGCATTTTATCGAGGGCTGTTCCGCACCAAAATACAATGTGGCGAACCTCCATGCGGGCTGTGTGGAACTGTTTGTCGAGGAGGGCGCGACACTGCGCTATTCCACGATCGAGAACTGGTCGAAAAACATGTACAATCTGAACACCAAGCGGGCGCTGGTCAAGGAGGGGGGACGGATCGAGTGGGTGTCCGGCTCCTTCGGCTCCCATGTATCGTATCTCTATCCGATGAGTATCTTAAAGGGAAAAGGGGCGCACATGGAATTCACAGGCATCACGTTTGCCGGAAAAGGTCAGAATCTGGACACCGGGGCAAAGGTGGTGCATGCCGCACCGGATACCTCCTCGTACATGAACACCAAGTCGATCTCCAAGGACGGCGGTATCAGCACGTTCCGGAGTTCCGTGAGCATTACAAAGGAAGCCGCCGGCAGCAAATCGGCAGTTTCCTGTCAGTCGCTGATGCTCGATGACATCTCAAGATCGGATACGATTCCGGCGATGGACATCCGCACAGGAGACGCGGATGTGGGACATGAGGCTAAAATCGGCCGCATCAGCGACGACGCCGTATTCTATCTGATGTCCCGCGGCATCAGCGAGGAGGAAGCGCGGTCGATGATTGTCAGTGGTTTTGCAAGCAACGTGTCAAAGGAACTGCCGTTAGAGTATGCGGTGGAGATGAACAATCTGATTGATCTTGAGATGAAGGGCAGCATCGGGTAAAGGAGGAGCTTATGACAAAACAGAATCAGACGATCACAGTCAACCGGCTTCCTGCAAAGACCTGGAACTGGCTGAAAATGAATGAAACCGTGATTGGGATGCCGCGGATCGACGGCAGTATAGCGATAAAACAGAGAGTGGCTGAAGCAGGGCAGGCAGAGGCTGAGCAGCTGCGGATGGCACAGCAGACGGATTGGGATAAAATCACAACCGGGATGGGCGAGGCGATGGATCAGCCGTCGGAGGCAGATGCGGCATGGGATACCGAGCTTTTGACGATTCCGGAACATGCAGACTGCGGCGAACCGTATGTGTACCGTTTTTCCTACCAAAGCGGGCAGCATGCCTATAACCGCCTGCATATCTATGCCGGAGCGCACAGCCGGGCAAAAGTAATCCTGCTCTGCGAGAGCGGGGAGACGGGCGGGATGATGTCCGCCATCCAGACGAAGGTATATGCCGGGGAGGGCGCGAAAGTAGAACTGTATGTGGTGCAGACGATGAATGCGGAAGCCGTCTGCCTGCATGATGTGGGTGTCTCGTGTGAAAAAGATGCCGCTGTGAAGGAAGTGCAGCTGGAACTGGGCGGCGCCGAGGTCTATACGGGAACACTGTTTGAACTTAGCGGAGAAGAGAGCACGGCAGAACTCGTAAGCGGATATCTGGGCACCGGCAGGCAGAAGATTGATATGAATTATGTCGCCAGACACCGCGGGAAAAAGACGAAGAGCAATATGCAGATATCGGGCATCTTAAAGAACGAGGCGAAGAAGCTGCTGCGCGGAACGATCGATTTTGTGCACGGCTGTGTGGGAGCTAAGGGAGACGAGAAGGAGGATGTGCTTCTTGTCGGTGACAATATGGTCAACCAGACCATCCCGTTAATCCTGTGCGCGGAGGAGGATGTGGAGGGCAATCACGGCGCTTCCATCGGTAAGCTCGACGAGAACATGCTCTTTTATGCCGCCACGAGAGGCATTCCCCCGGAGGAGGCACAGAGACTTCTGACACTGGCGAAGATCGAAGCGATAAACAGCCAGATCCCGTCAGAGGAGGTGCGCGGCGCTGTTGACACTTATCTGAAGGAGCAATGCATATGACAGATTATAAAAAAGATTTTCCGCTGCTTGCGGAAAGCGATATCGCTTACCTCGACAACGCGGCGACAGAACAGCGGCCGGCGTGCGTGCTCGATGCGGAGCGGGAATTCTATGAGCGCTGGAATGCCAATCCGCTGCGCGGGCTCTATGAGCTGGGCGTGGAGGCGACAGAGCAGTATGAGCATGCGAGAGAGCGCGTCGCACGGTTTGTACATGCGAAGAGTGAGAGAGAAATCATTTTTACCAGAAATACGACCGAGGGCATCAATCTGGTGGCGTACAGCTATGCGCTGCCCCGGTTAAAGCCTGGGGATGAGATTCTTGTCACGATCATGGAGCATCACAGCAACCTGCTTCCGTGGCAGATGGCGGCCAGACGAACCGGAGCCACGCTTAAATATCTGGAGTGTGAACCGGACGGCAGTTTTACGGAGGAGAAAATCTGTGATGCCGTCACACCGCACACAAAGCTTGCCGCGCTGACACTTGTCTCGAATGTGCTTGGACGGGCGACCCCGGCAGAAAAACTGATCGGGATGGTACACGAAAACGGCGGTGTGGTACTGGCGGATGCGGCACAGGCAGCGCCGCATATGCCGATCGATGTCACGGCACTTGACGTGGATTTTCTGGCATTTTCCGGACACAAGCTGATGGCGCCGATGGGGATCGGTGTGCTCTATGGAAAACAGGAACTTTTAGAGGAGATGCCGCCGTTTCTGACCGGCGGGGAGATGATTGACCGTGTGACGAGAGAGGGAGCCGTATTTGCCGAACTTCCCCATAAGTTTGAGGCAGGGACGGTCAATGCGGGAGGCGCGGTCGCGCTTGCCGCCGCGATCGATTATCTGGAATCCATCGGCTGGAAAGAAATCACGGAGCGCGAGGAGATGCTTACCGCCCAGCTGCTTGCCGGAATGAAAAAAATTCCGGGCGTGCATATTCTGGGAAGCGGGGACGAAAAGGAGCACTGCGGAATTGTGAGCTTTACCGTGGATGATGTACACCCGCATGATATTGCATCGATCTTAGATGAGGCGCATGTCGCGGTGCGGGCGGGACATCACTGCGCCCAGCCGCTGTTAGAATGGCTCGGTATTTCGTCCTGTGCCAGAGCGAGCGTGGCATTTTATAATACGTCAGAGGATGTCGGACGATTTCTGGATCAGCTGGCACAAGTCAGGAGGATGATGGGATATGAATAACCGGACATTTTATAATGAGGTGCTGACGGATCACAACCGCTATCCGGGTCACAAGGAGAAGCTTGCGGATGCGAATCTGGTGCTTGAGGGTGTGAATCCGAGCTGCGGGGATGATATTGTGCTGCAGCTGCGTGTGGAGGACGGCAGGATTGCGGAGGGAACCTTTACGGGCGACGGCTGCGCCATCTCACAGGCTTCCGTGGATATCATGCTGGATCTGGTCATCGGAAAGACCAAGGAAGAGGTCATGCACCTGGCGGATCTGTTCTTTCGGATGATTAAAGGGACGGTATCGGACGAGGAATTAGAAGAACTCGAGGAGGCATCGGCGCTTGTGGACATTTCACACATGCCGGCGCGTGTCAAATGTGCGGTACTCGGCTGGCACACGCTTACGGAGATGCTTGGGGACGAACCGGAAGAGAAATAGAAAAATATAGAAATAAAAGGAGTGGCAGGGATCGAGTAAATCTCTGCTGCTTTACGGGTTTTTGATGCCATCGGTTATTGCAGCCGGTATGAACCGGCATATAATAAAGAAAAAACGCAGCCATCCGACGGAGGTATTAAAAACCGGGAGCAGGATGGAAAATGGTGGATAATGATGAAGTTTATCAATAACGAAAAAATACTGGAAAAATACAAAAAGCGGTACTATAATGCACAATAATGTAAAGAGCGAACAACATGTTCAGCAAAGGATGCACGGGATTGTGCATGGAATGGAGGATACATATGTTAAAATGTTTTGAGAAGATCGATTGGAAGAAGACAGGAATTTTTGCAGGCGGCGTATTATTTGGAACAGCCGGTATCAAGGTACTTTCCAGCAAGGATGCCAAGAAGGTTTACACAAGCTGTACCGCAGCTTTCTTAAGAGCAAAAGAGTGTGTGATGAACACCGTAAGCACCGTACAGGAGAATGCCGGTGACATCTATGCAGGCGCAAAGGAGATCAATGAGGAGCGCGCAGCCAAGGCTGAGGCAGAGGCATTTGCAGATGCTGAGGCAGAAGCAGCAGAGAACACCGAGACTGCAGAGAACACCGAAGAATAAGATTTTGATAAGAGGCGAGTAAAGTGAAGTTTGCAATCAAGCATGAGATTAAGGGGCGGATGCGGATTCACGTGGCACAGTACCGCATGAGTTGTGCACAGGCGGATACGCTTCTGTATTTTTTACAAAATGATATACAGGTCTCAAGCGCAAAGGTGTATGAGCGTACGGGTGACGCAGTCATCTGTTATGACGGCAGCAGAGCGGAACTGATCGACAAGCTCAGACATTTCCACTATGAAGATGTGGAAGTGCCGAACGGGCTGATCGAGAATTCCGGAAGAGAGCTGAATGCAAGCTACCAGGAGAAGCTGATCGGCAGAGTGGTGGGACGCTATGCATCCAGGATTTTTCTGCCGTATCCCATCCGGGCGTGCTGGACGACGGTCAAGTCGTTCCGCTACATCTGGAAGGGCATAAAGACACTGGCGGCACGAAAGATCGAAGTACCGGTACTCGATGCGACGGCGATCGGAGTGTCTATTCTGCGCGGTGATACCGAGACGGCGGGATCGATCATGTTCCTGCTTGGCATCGGCGAGCTGTTAGAAGAGTGGACGCACAAGAAGTCCGTCGGCGACCTTGCGCGCACCATGTCCTTGAATGTCGGCAAAGTATGGCTGAAGAAGGACGGCGTGGAGGTTCTTGTCGGCGCGAAGGAAGTCCGTGAGGGTGACGAGGTGGTTGTCCATATGGGCAATGTGATCCCGTTTGACGGCGTCGTGACAGACGGCGAGGCGATGGTCAACCAGGCATCCTTAACCGGAGAATCCGAGCCGGTACGCCGGATCAGTGAGAATTATGTCTATGCAGGAACCGTAGTCGAGGAAGGGGAGCTTACCATTCTCGTGAAAGCGGTAGGCGGCTCCAGCCGCTACGACAAGGTTGTGCAGATGATCGAGGAATCCCAGAAGTTAAAGTCCGGGCTTGAGAGCCGGGCAGAGCATCTGGCGGACCGTCTGGTACCGTATTCCCTCGGCGGCACAGCGCTCACTTACCTTCTGACCCGGAATGTGACGAAGGCACTGTCGATTCTGATGGTGGATTTCTCCTGCGCATTAAAGCTTGCCATGCCGATCTCCGTATTGTCAGCGATCCGTGAGGCTGGCTTTTACAATATGACGGTCAAGGGTGGAAAATATTTAGAGGCAATGGCTGAGGCAGATACGATCGTCTTTGATAAGACCGGCACACTGACCAAGGCAAAGCCGACCGTGGCAAAAGTGATTTCCTTTAACGGGGACAGCCCGGATGAGCTTCTTAGGATTGCAGCCTGCATGGAGGAGCATTTCCCGCATTCCATGGCAAAAGCGGTTGTTGCGGCAGCCAGGGAAAAAGGTCTGGATCATGAGGAGATGCATTCCAAGGTGGAGTATGTGGTGGCACATGGTATTTCCACCACGATCAACGGAAAGAAAGCCGTGATCGGAAGCTATCATTTTGTATTTGAGGATGAGGGAGCGGCCCTTCCGGAGGGCACAAAGGAACTGTTCGAGAGCCTGCCGGAGGAATATTCCCATCTGTATCTGGCCATCGAGGGACAGCTTGCAGCCGTGATCTGCATTGAGGATCCGCTTCGTGAGGAGGCGGAGGCAGTTATCAATTCCCTGCGCCGCTCCGGCATCAAGAAGATCGTCATGATGACGGGAGACAGCGAGCGGACGGCAAGCGCCATCGCAAAGCGCGTCGGTGTGGACGAGTATTATTCCGAGGTGCTTCCGGAGGATAAAGCCGGTTTTGTCGAGCGTGAAAGGGCGGCCGGACGCAAGGTTATCATGGTCGGAGACGGTATCAACGATTCCCCGGCACTCTCTGCGGCGGATGTCGGCATCGCAATTTCGGACGGTGCGGAGATCGCGCGTGAGATCGCGGATATCATGGTAAGCTCGGATGATCTCTACCAGATCGTGACCTTAAAGCTGTTGAGTGACGGCCTGATGAAGCGGATTCGCAAGAATTACCGCGTGATTGTCGGATTCAATACCGGATTGATCCTGCTTGGAGTCGGCGGCATTTTACAGCCGACCACATCAGCGCTTCTGCATAACACCTCTACGCTGGTCATCAGCTTAAAGAGCATGCAGAATCTTTTGAGCTAACTGAATATGTATTTTAAAAAAGTCTTTACAGATTTGCTGCCGGCAGTAAATGCGGCAGAACTGTGAAGGCTTTTTTTGTTTATACCGTAAGAAATGTTTTACAAAAAAGAATATTTTAAGATTCATTCAGATATGTTTCCAATAATTTACAAATTTATTGATGACAAAATAAAAAATGTGTATAATAAAGGCAGATGTAAAAAGTTGGCAGATAATAGCATACAGAAAGAGAGTACCGGATATGAGAAAAAAATGGATCAGACTGATTGCAGCAGCTGTGGGAAGTTTTCTGCTTGCCGGCTGCGGTGCAGATACGCAGATTGATGATTATGCTACAAATGCCGGAGCGGAGAGCGTGCAGCAGACAGCGGGGACGGAGTCGGCAGCAACAACGACCGCGACGGAGGGAATCCCGAAGGACGAGATCAAGGTGGGGGTGCTCCATCTGTCAGACCCGGCAGAAGGAAGCGGATACACGTACACGCATGATCTGGGAATTCAGGGAATGCAGCAGAACCTCGGACTTTCCGACGATCAGATTGTGCGGAAAATCAATGTCCCAGATTCCGATGAGGATGCGACAAAGCAGGCGATTCAGGAATGTATCGACGAGGGCTGTAACATTATCTTTACGACCAGCTGGGGTTACATGGAGCCGACAGCGGAGATGGCGGAGAAATATCCGGATATTTATTTTTCCCATGGAACCGGTTATATGAGCAACGGCAAGAATTTCAATAACTATTTCGGCAGAATCTATCAGGCGCGCTACTTAAGCGGTATTGTGGCGGGAATGAATACCACGACGAACAAGATCGGTTATGTGGCTGCCATGGATAACAGCAACTCCGAGGTAACGGGCGGAATCGATGCGTTCGCGCTCGGTATCTATTCGGTCAATCCGGATGCAGAGGTTTACGTCAAGGTGACGAACAGCTGGTATGACCCGGAGGCGGAGGAGAATGCGGCAAAGACACTTCTCGATATGGACTGTGATGTGATCGCCCAGCACTGTGATACGGAGTATCCGCAGACACTGGCAGAGGAACGTGGCGTATACAGCATCGGGTACAATTCAGACATGAGCAAGAATGCGCCGGATGCCTGCCTGTGCAGCGTTATCTGGAACTGGAGTGCCTACTATACCGCGGCAGTGCAGAGCCTGATTGACGGAACCTGGGACGGAAGCAACTATTACGGAGGCATGAACGAGAATCTGGTCGGTCTTACCAATCTGGCGGATTTTTGTGCGGAGGGCACGCAGGAGAAGGTAGACGAGGCGAAGGAACAGATCCTTTCGGGACAGAATGGTGTATTTGACGGTGTGATCGAGACGAATACCGGAGAGACGGTCGGAGAAGCGGGTAAGACGCTGGATGATGCGACAATTACCGGCGGAATCAACTGGTATTTTAAGACGGTGAATGTTGTGGAATAAGCAACAAGAGAACGTAAAACGATATGCAGATACACAGACGAAATGGAGATTAGTATGAACATTAAGAAAAAGATTCTGGGGATTACAATTGCACCGGTTATTACATTGGGGTTGATTTCCATGTTTTTGACAACCACAATGGTACGGAGCGCCATGCTGGAGGAGATTGAGGAAGCACTTCGGGGAACGGCGGCAGCCACGCTCGCAGCTTACGATCAGAATACAGGAGATTATCTGCAGACCAGCAACGGGGATATCTGGAAAGGCAGCTATAATATTTCAAAGTCTGAGAGTCTCGTAGACCGTATCAAGGGCAATACCGGCATGGATGTCACATTTTTCTACGGAGACACCCGTATTATGACGTCGGCGGTCGATGCAAGCGGGAACCGTGTCTTGAATTCCAAGGCCGGTGACCGGATTGTGGAAAAGGTACTGCAGGGTGGGGAATCCTATTTCAGCCATGCAGTGTCGATCGAGGGCACGTTGAACTATGGATATTTTATACCGGTATATCAGAACGGATCGACCGATGAGATCATCGGCATGATTTTTGTGGGAACGGACAAGCAGGAAAAGGATGCCGTGATCAACAAGATTCTGGGAACGATCAGCATGGCGGTGTGCGCCGTGATGATCCTATGCATTGCGATCGCCATGAAGCTTGCAACCTCAATGAGCCGCAATATCCGCAGCAGTATTGAGGTGGTAGGAAAAGTGGCGGACGGCGATCTGAATGTCTGGGTAGAAGACAAGCTGCTCGGAAGACACGATGAGATCGGCGATCTGTCCCGCGTGACGATCACCCTGCGGGATGCCATGAAGGCGACCATCCAGGAAATATCACAGAATGCCAAACGTCTGCTCGATGCGTCCGAACTGCTCGGTACCGCGGCAGATCAGACAAACGGAACCATGGATCATGTGCGCATGGCAGTCAACCAGATTGTGGAGAATTCCACCGAACAGGCACAGAATTCCCAGAATACATCGGAACATATGCGCATTATGGGTGAGAATATTACGGAGACGTCGGCAGAGGTAGAACTGTTGGATGACAACGCAGCTTCCATGCAGCAGTCCAGTGAGAAGGCGGCAGAGACGCTCAACAATCTGCGGAACATTAATGTCGAGGTGGAACGCATTATCGGTGAAGTGCAGGAGCAGACGAACCGGACCAACGATTCTGTACAGAAGATCCATGAGGCAACCGCGTTTATCACGTCGATTGCGGAGGAGACGAACCTTCTCAGCCTGAACGCTTCGATTGAGGCGGCGAGAGCCGGAGAGAGCGGCAGAGGATTCGGCGTTGTGGCAGACCAGATCAAGAAGCTCTCCGAGCAGTCGAATGAGTCGAGCAAGGAGATTGAGGAGACTGCGAAGACACTCAGCGAGGATTCTGCAAAGGCGGTTGAGATTATGCAGCAGATGCAGGAGATTATTATGAACCAGAGCGCGAGCATGCAGGATACGCAGAAGGTAGTGGAAGAGGTAATCGCGCAGATCGGCAGCTCCATGCAGAGTATCCGTCAGATCAAAGAAAGCACAGGACATCTGGAAAATTCCAGAAATGAAGTGCTACAGGCGGTGAGTGAACTCTCAGAAATCGTGCAGGGCAATGTGGACAGCACGAAGAAGACATACGATGAGACGGAAGAGGTAGTGGATACTTTCAAGCAGGTGTATTTCAGTGCAGAGCAGCTACGCGAGATCGCAGATGAGCTGGTCAGCAGTATTGATTACTTTAAGATGCAGTAAAACGAGGGGCAGCCCCAAAAAATGCTTGCATTTCTTCCTGCCGGATTTTGCATCGGATTCCGTGTCTCTTCCACGTTTTGACAATCCACGGAATGTGTCCGACAAACCGCAGACAATGAGCGGATTCCCTAGCGTCCCTAGCGGCACTGCTTCACAGACAATATAAAACCGCGCGAACCGAACTCGTCGTCATCAGCTATTCAAAACAGGGCAGATGACGACTCAGACAGCGGCTTCGCGCGGTTATGTCCTATTCAGCAGTGCCGCAAAGGACACACGAGAATCCTAAAATTGTCTGCGGGTTGCGGACACACCCGTGGAGTGCTCAAAACTTGGAAAAACACGGATCATCGCAGATGCAAAACCCGACGGGGTAGAAATGCCGCATTTTTTGATCCGAATTTCCAGATACATTTCCATCTGAAATCGAAAGGCATGATCTGTTTTCCATTATAGTACTTACCACGTAAAAAGGGACTGACCGCTTTATGCGGCAGTCCCTTCTTTTATGATTCTTAGGCGGATTGTTCGCAGCAATTATGCCTGCGGACCAGCAGATACAAGTGCCTTACCAGCATCGTTGCCTTCGTATTTTGCGAAGTTCTTAACGAATCTTGCAGCCAGATCCTTAGCCTTTGTCTCCCAATCGGAAGCATTTGCGTAGGTATCACGCGGATCAAGGATTCCAGAATCAACACCCGGAAGCTCTGTCGGAACCTCGAAGTTGAAGTATGGAATCGTCTTGGTCGGAGCAGTCTTGATGGCGCCGTTTAAGATGGCATCGATGATACCACGGGTATCCTTAATGGAGATACGCTTGCCTGTGCCGTTCCATCCTGTGTTAACAAGATATGCCTTAGCACCGCTCTTCTCCATCTTCTTAACAAGCTCCTCAGCGTACTTGGTCGGATGCAGCTCAAGGAATGCCTGTCCGAAGCAAGCGGAGAAAGTAGGAGTCGGCTCAGTGATACCGCGCTCTGTACCAGCAAGCTTTGCTGTGAATCCAGACAGGAAGTAGTACTGTGTCTGCTCCGGTGTCAGGATAGATACTGGCGGAAGTACGCCGAATGCATCTGCGGACAGGAAGATAACGTTCTTTGCTGCCGGTGCAGAAGAGATCGGGCGAACAATGTTCTGAATGTGATCGATCGGGTAAGATACACGGGTGTTCTCGGTTACGCTCTTGTCTGCGAAATCGATCTTGCCGTTTGCATCCAGAGTAACGTTCTCAAGAAGTGCGTTACGTTTGATTGCATTGTAGATATCCGGCTCGGAATCCTTGTCAAGGTTGATAACCTTGGCATAGCATCCACCCTCGAAGTTGAATACGCCGTTGTCATCCCAGCCGTGCTCGTCATCACCGATCAGAAGACGCTTCGGGTCTGTGGAAAGTGTTGTCTTACCTGTACCGGAAAGACCGAAGAAGATAGCGGTATTCTCGCCGTTTAAGTCTGTGTTTGCAGAGCAGTGCATGGAAGCCATACCCTTGAGCGGAAGGAAGTAGTTCATCATGGAGAACATACCTTTCTTCATCTCTCCGCCGTACCAGGTGTTAACGATAACCTGCTCTTTGCTTGTGATGTTGAACATAACAGCAGTCTCGGAATTCAGACCTAACTCTTTGTAGTTCTCAACTTTTGCCTTGGAAGCGTTGTATACAACGAAATCCGGCTTGAAGTTCTCAAGCTCCTCAGCGGTTGGCTTGATGAACATGTTGGTTACAAAGTGTGCCTGCCAAGCTACCTCAACGATGAAACGGATAGCCATACGGGTATCTTTGTTTGCACCGCAGAATGCATCAACTACGAAAAGTCTCTTGTTGGAGAGCTCTTTGATAGCGATGTCCTTTACTGCATTCCAGGCTTCCTGGGTAGCCGGGTGGTTATCATTCTTATACTCATCGGAGGTCCACCATACAGTGTCCTTGGAGTTCTCATCTACAACGATGAATTTGTCTTTTGGAGAACGACCTGTATAGATACCGGTCATAACGTTCACTGCACCCAGCTCGCTGACCTGTCCTTTTTCGTAGCCTTCCAGCTCCGGTTTGGTCTCCTCTTCAAATAACATCTCATAAGAAGGATTGTACACAACTTCTGTGGTTCCGGTAATACCGTACTTGCTTAAATCGATTGTTGCCATCTTATTAAACCTCTTTCCTTTCATATTTATATGGTAAACACCTGCGGGTAGCAGGCTTTACGATATCTTTTCCGGGATGCTGGAATTTGCCAACTTCCCCTACCATAATTATACATAGTTAACTCATAAAATCAATAAAAAATTGTTAAAATTTTAGCAAATTCTGTATATAAATGGGAGAGGAAAAGAGGGGGAACCTGCGGCGGGAGGCGTTGACAGTGCAGAAGGGATTCGGTATAATCCAAAAGAGTTCAAAACAGGAGTTTATCGGCAGAGATATGAAGTTCCATGGAAAAGAGAGGCCGCGGCAGACAGCCGTGGCTTTTGCACTGTAATATAGAAAGAAGTGGGTTTTAATTATGAGGTATCAGATCAGACATGCACGCGTCCAGTTCGGTGGGGACGTGATCCTGCGGGACGTCAATTTTGAGGTACACGACAGGGAAAAAATTGCGATTGTGGGGCGCAACGGCTGTGGAAAGACAACCCTGCTAAAGCTGATTGCCGGGGATATAGAGATGAGCAACCCAGACAGTGACGAGGAGTGCGGCATCACGATGGCGGGCGGACAGGAGATCGGGTTCCTGCGGCAGGTCAACTTTGTGGACGCGGAGGTGACTGTGGAGGATGAGCTGAAAAAAGTTTTTGCTCCTGTGTTTGCCTGCGAGGAGCGCATGAAAGAGCTGGAGGAACAGATGAAGACGGCGGCAGAGACAAAGGGGACTGCGCCGGACGGGGCACTTCTGCGAGAGTACGACAGACTGCAGAAGCAGATGGAGGCGATGAGGGGATATTCCTGGCGAAGAGATATGGAGACGATGTTCCAGCGGTTCGGATTCGCACTGGAGGATCTGCGGCGTCCGATCGGCAGTTTTTCCGGAGGGCAGCAGACGAAAGTGGCGTTTATAAAGCTGCTTCTGACGCGTCCGGATATTATGCTGCTCGACGAGCCGACAAACCATCTGGATCTGCCGACAATCGAGTGGCTGGAAAATTATCTGAAGGGCTACGACAAAGCGGTCGTGATTGTGTCGCATGACCGGATGTTTCTGGATAAGGTGGCGGATGTGACCTATGAGATCGAGTATCACGAGATGAAGCGTTATCCGGGAAATTACACATATTTCATGCAGCGCAAGCAGGAAGATCTTATCAAGCAGGAGAAGGATTACGAGGAGCAGCAAAAAGAGATCAAACGGCTGACGGACTGGATTGAAAAGTGGAAGAACACACCGACCAAGGTGGCGGCGACGCGCTCAAAACGCATGGCGATCGAACACATGGTGAAGATTGAGAAGCCGAGACGCTTTGACACGCGCGCATTTCACGGGCGGTATACGCCGCGTATCGAGAGCTACACCAATGTGATTCAGGCAAAAGATCTCTCCATCGGCTATGATGCACCGCTGGCGGATGTGTCCTTTTTGTTGCAGAAAAAGGAGCGTCTGGCGGTCATCGGGGAGAACGGCAAGGGAAAATCTACATTATTAAAGACGCTGATCGGAGAACTGCCGGCACTTGGCGGCAGCTTCAAATTCGGGCAGAACGTGGAGTGGGGGTATTTTGACCAGCAGAAAGCGGTGATGGAGCAGGCACCGCCCCAGCAGACCGTGCTTGAGAATTTCTGGGCAGCGTATCCGGGGTACCTGCGCGAGGAGATGCGCAGCGCGCTCGGTGGCTTTTTATTTTCCGGGGAGGATGTGGAGAAAAAAATGGGGCAGCTCTCCGGCGGGGAGAAGGTGCGTCTCGCACTGTGCAAAATGCTTCAGACCAGACCGAATCTTCTGATCCTGGATGAGCCGACGAACCATATGGACATTATCGGAAAAGAAGCGTTAGAGCAGATGCTGCACGAGTACGAAGGCACGGTGCTGTTTGTGTCGCACGACCGCTATTTTATCAGCAGGATCGCCACGGGTATTCTGGAATTTTCCGGGGACGCCGTGAGGCAGTATGCGATGGATTATGAGGAATACCTCGCAGAGAAGCAGAAGTGTGCAGGTGGCGTGGCAGCGAATGCGGGAAGCGCCGCAGGGCGGAACGCGGGAGGCACCGCAGAACGGAACGCGGGCAGCAAAGGAACAGGCGGCGTGGCAGCGGAAGCGGGAAATGCCGCAGGACGGAACATGGGAAGTGCCGCAGGACAGGGAGCCCATGTGAGAGGGGCGGCGGATACCGGCAGTGTTCCGACGCTCTCGGATGTTTTTGACAAGAAGACCTATTACAATCCGGGCAAGGTGCGCTCCCGGCTGCAGCGTCAGAAGGAAAAGTATGAGCGGATGCTTGCGGAGAGCGAGGAGAAGCTGGCGGAACTTCAGATGCAGATGTTAGATCCGGCGCTTGCGAGTGATTATCCGAAGCTGATGGAACTGCAGAGCGCTGTGGATGCGGAGGAAGCAAACCAGGACAGTCTGCTGGAGCGGATGCTTGAGACGGAGACAGAGCTGGCGGAGTACGAAGAAGCATAGGAGATGAATGCAGTGTGTCTGAATACAAAGACAGCAGGGAGAAACGGGTTACGCTTCTTTTTCCATCCGCTTTAATTCTGGCAGCACTGTAGACAACATTGTTATAAAGCATAGACTTCCACCGATGACGTTTGATACCGGTTCTGCGGCAAAGACACCGTCTGTTCCCATGCCCAAAGCATAGGGAAGAAGATAGGTCAGCGGCACGACGATGAATACTTTGCGCAGCAGGGAGAAAAAGATGGCGTGCTTCTTCTTATTCAGGGATTTGAAGACGGTCTGTCCGATGTACTGCAGATCCATGAAAATAAATGCGGCAAAGTAAAGCTTTAATGCGGGAATGGCGTCAGCAACCAGTGCGGCATCCGAACTGAAAATACCGATCAGCATCCGCGGGGCAAGGATGATGCTGCTCCACATGACGGCGGTATAGAGCAGAATCAGGAGGGCGAGGGTCAGGATCGCTTTTCGCACGCGGCCCGGCCGTCTCGCACCGTAATTGTAACTTAAGATCGGCGAGGTTCCCTCATTGATCGCGTAGATCGGTGTTTCCACCATCTGCCGGACGCTTGAGATGATGGTCATGACGGAGATGTAGACGTCACCGCCGGTTGCACCGAGGACATTGTTGCAGAAAATGGATACCAGACTGTTCGTGAGCTGCATGATAAATCCGGCGGTGCCGAGGCTTATAATGTTTTTTGCTTCGACCAGACTGGATTTCCACTCAGCCGGGCGCAGCAGCCGCACCTTATATTCCGCGCGCCGGTGTAGAAAGCGGATCACATAGAGCGCGGACAGCGTCTGGGAGAGAACGGTGGCAAGTGCGGCACCGGTGATTCCCAGATGAAAGACAAAAATAAAAAGCGGATCTAAGAGAAAATTGGTCACGGCACCGATGGCAACCGAGAGCATGCCGGCGACGGAGTACCCCTGCGCGTTGATAAAGGGGTTCATACCGGTGGCAATCATGGACGGCAGCGTGCCGAGCAGATAGATCATCAGGTAAGGATAGGCGTATGGCAGGGCGGCATCCGAGGCGCCGAACAGCTTAAGAATTGGCGCTGCAAACAGCAGACCTGCTGCCATCAGCACCAGAGCACCGGCGCATAGCATGGTAAATGAGGTATTCATGATCTGACCGGCTTTTTTGGTATCTCTGCCGCCGCGGCTGATTGAGAAAAGCGGGGCGCCGCCGCTGCCGAAAAGATTGCTGAAGGCGGTGATGATGACAATGATTGGAAAACAGAGTCCGACGGCGCCGAGCGCTGTGGTGCCGACATCCGGGATGCGGGCAATATAGATCCGGTCTACAATATTGTAGAGCAGACTTAAGAGCTGTGCGACCAGCATGGGAAGGGCGGCTCCCAAAATATTTCCGGTGATGGTTCCATGTTCAAAATCGATTCGTTTCATATGATAAACTTCCTTTATGTATCTGATGTATCTGCGCGGATTTGTTGTTGCTTTACGCTGCAATCCAGTATACCATGATTTAGAACAGATGAAAAATATTGTTTGGATGAGACCTGATCAGACGGGAAGAGAGTGGAAAGGGAGGATGGGACGGGGACCGGAAAAGTCACCGTGTACCCGGTGTTTTCCGAAATTGAACTGTACTACAATGACATGCACGTGGCGTACTGCAACAAGGAGCAGAAGACTGTGTATGGGACTGTCCTGTTTTCTTACTAATAAAAATAGAAAAACAGGGCAGTTTTTTGTGGAGGAAAAGGAGAGAGATATGGATGTGGAGATAAAAAAGTGAATGCGATTGTGGCTCGCATGGAAGAAAGGATAACAGACACAAGTTTAATTGTGGAAAACAGGAACACCTGTGATGACAATTCTCCGACGGTACCGCTGACGGAGAAGCAGATTGCAGAATTACGTGCGTGTGCAGCAAAGTAGGTTCCGATGTGTCCAGGAGTGCGTTCTTTCTTTTTGCGTAGGAGTGTGCTATACTCGGTGACAAATGAGGTTTGATGAAAGGCTTGCTGCGCAAAAGCGGGAGAGGAGCAATATGTTATATTACCGGGAGATCAGCTTAAAAGATCAAAGAAAATGTCTTTTGAAAAATGCGGAACGGGCGGATGCGGCGGCGTTTCTGCATTATTTTACACAGGCACACGCGGAGACAGATTTTCTGACAACGTATGCGGACGAAGGGACGCACTCGGTGGAGGACATGAAAGAACGGCTTGCCGCGCAAAAGGAGAGCCGCACGGAGATTGAGATCTGTGCATTTGTGGACGGCGTCCTTGTGGGATCGGCGGGAAACCATGCGCTTAGCACGCGCGAGAAGCTAAGGCACCGCGCGGATTTCGGCATCAGTATCCTGCGGGAATACTGGGGACAGGGAATCGGTGCGGCACTGACCGGCGCCTGCATTGACTGCGCGAAAGAAGCCGGATTCCGGCAGCTGGAACTTGAGGTGGTCGGTGAAAATGAGACCGCAGTGAGACTGTATAAGAAGTATGGGTTTATGGAATATGGAAGAAATCCGCGGGGCTTTCTGACACGCGACGGCAGATGGCAGGAACTCGTGCTGATGCGGTTGGAACTGGAAGATGCGGGTGCGCGGAAAAATAATGCGGTCTGAGGTGGAAGTACAGATGCGCGGGAAAGCAGTGCGGTCTGGGCTGGAAGATGCGGATGCGCAGAAAAGCGGTGCGGTCTGAGGTGGAAGATGCAAAGGCGCAGAAAATGATGCGGGGAATGGAGAGAGCGATGTTTTTTAAGGAAGATACGACGTTTAATGATATTCGGGATAAATCGCTGCAGCAGTGGTTGGATGAGATGGAGCAGCATGAGGACGTGGCGGTCCGGGGCGGCGTAAAGCTGACAAGAGAGTATGTGCAGTATTTGAAGGATGAGATCGGAAGACTCCGGCATGAGAATGAAGTAAAGAATGCATATTTGAAAAAGCTGCGGGAGAAGAAGTAGGAGGTACAGAACGTGCCGGAGAATACAAATATCATTTTCTTTGATGAATATAAAAAGCTGGATAAACTTTGTTCGGAAATGTACGGTAAAAACAGCGGCGGAGTTACATGTTATCTGAATGATATGATGGCTGTTCCGGTCATGCAGAGAAACAGGATTCCGAAATGGAATCAGACATATGACAGGCTTAGAGAACTAAGACATATAAGGAATCAGATGGCACACGGGGAAGGTTCGTTTGAGGATTATCCCTGCAGTGAAGAAGATGTTTTATGGCTTTTCGAGTTCCGGAGTAAGATCATGCATATCTCGGATCCACTGGCTGTATATCGAAGACAGACAGAGGGAAGCACGCATGCCACCCGCGCAAAAGGAGAGCACCAGCTGGCTGTAGATCACTGGCAGACAGAAGAAAGTATGCATGCAGCCCGCGCAAAAGAAGATTTCCTGCTGGCTGTAGATCAAAGCCAGACGGAGAGAAATATTGCAGATCATCAAAGAATAAAAATGGATAACGTGGAAGTGATCGACCAGGAAGAAAATGATTCTTTTGAGAAAGAACATAGCATGTTAAAGGAGATTGCCGTTTTCGGATTGATTGTGCTGATCGTTGCAGCTACCGTGTTGATCTTTGGCAATGTGTATATGAAATATTTTCTGCTTTCATAATTAGCGGAGTGAGGAAATAAATAAGCGGGTATCAAGAGAAAGAGGGTTAAAGCAATGAAATATCAGTCGGTTGCCATTCTTGGCGCAGGAGCAGTGGGTTCTTATGTCATGTGGGGGCTTGCAAAAAAGAAAGAGATTGATCTGTGCGTAGTCGCATCGGGAGCGCGGAAGGCGCGCTATGAGAGGGATGGCTTTGTCATTAACGGGCAGGTATACCACCCCGCTGTCAGGACGCCGGAGGAGGCTGCTGGTGTCGATCTTTTCATCGTTGCAACCAAGTATCAGGCACTTCGCCCGGCACTTGGCGATATTCGGACTGTAGTCGACGGACACACGACAGTGATGAGTCTGATGAACGGCGTGGACAGCGAGGAGATCATCGGAGAGGTCATTGATCCGTCCCAAATTGTCCATTCATTGATCAAGGTTGCCTCGGAGCGAAAGGGCAATCAGGTGGTATTCGATCCGGAGACGACCATCGGTATTGTATATGGAGAGGCAGATATTAGCAGAAGCACCGGACGCATTGAGGCGCTGAATGATCTTTTCGCGGATACAGGGCTGCACTACCGTGCAACAGACGTCATCCTCACGGAGATCTGGAGCAAATTCCGGCTCAACGTACCGAACAACCAGGCACAGGCGATGGTGGGGTGCGGGGTAGGCGCCTACCGTGACAGTGAGCATGTGGCATTTTTGCGGGACCGGCTGCGGGAAGAGGTGGACCGGATCGCGGAGAAAAAGGGGATCGATTTTGACAAGGTGGATACCTCGTCCACTTTCGGCAGTAAGGTGCGGGATCGGGCGCGCTATTCCACGCTGCAGGATCTGGATGCGGGGCGGCACACGGAAGTGGACATGTTCGCCGGCGCGGTGGTGCGCATGGGGCGTGAACTGGGGATCCCGACACCGTACAATGAGTTTACTTATCATATGATAAAGGCACTGGAGGAGAAAAACGACGGGAAGTTTGATTATGAGTAAGAGATGGGGAAAATAGGATAAGAAGAATGACGGGAAGTCCGATGGGAAATGATCGGATTTCCCGTTTTTTATTTTATAGGAAAATGCGCCCTATGAAGTAAAAGGCTCCGCGGGGATCGCACTGTGGCGATGACAAAGGATGTCGCAAGAGGCAGGAGCGATCTGTCGCAGGGAAAGAATCCTGAAAGAGGATATGCCTTTTATGGAAAATACTAATTTTAGAAACATAAAATGTAGTTTGACGATGGTGTGGATATGGTATATGCTATATGTAGGTTTGTAGATATGAGATTGGATTGGTTTAGAGGATAAGAGAAAGATGTTAGCAGAGGCGCAGGTATTTGAAAATAATTCGATATATGTATATTTTTTGTCGTGTATTGTAATTTTTAGTTACCAGCATTTTACAAAGAGACAAAAGATATCATTGATTTATGCAACAACTATTGCAATGGAACTTATTTCAAAATATAGTTGGACACTTACATTAGTTATGCTGCTTATTTCGATGTTCATTTTGGAAGAGTACTTGTCTGATGATAAGGTAAAGTGCGAATTGCTTGGTAATGTCTGGTATAAAATGATTGATTTTACATATCAGTTTATTTTTATCGATGCGGGAATAGGTATTGTCATAAATATAATTGTATCGGATGAGCGCCTTTGTGGTTTTTTGAGAGAAATACCGATAGATGGATTCTACGGTGTGAATATAGGTATTTTGCTGATTACAATTCACATGCTTAATACATCAAAATTTGGCTTATATGATTTTCAAACGATAAAGAGACATTTTGATCAATTCGATGGTAAGAAAATTATGTGGGATAGTCAAGAATTACAACGCAGATTTGATATTATGGTTGGATTGGAGGATAAATCTTATTTTGATAGAGAGAATTCATATAATTGGTTTTCTGTAGAATTCCTTAAATACAAGATTGAAACATATAGAGAGAATAGAGCATGGAAAAAGCATTTTAAAGCGAAGCGATCTTGGCGATACAATCTAAAATGTATATGGAGATTAATAAAGAGATTTAGATTAATAAGATACGTCATAAATAGATTTGTGGAGAAATTCAGTGAATCTAAATGGTCGATAGATTATTTTTTTCGTCGATTAAAAATGAAGATTCGCGGATGTTCTACTTTGGAAATGCAACTTATACGTAATATTGGAATTGAAAAAGGTTATGATAAGTGCATTATCCGTAGAAAGATGTTTGAATTCGTCTATACATATATCTTTTTTAATGGATTGAGAGACTATTATGAGAATACTCAGAATAGTAAACGTAGAGAATTTAAAAAATTTATTTTGTACGTTTATTTACATTCAATACGATTAAATATGTTTGGAAATGATTTTAAAACAATTGATAAGCTATTTAAAAAAGACCAGCGGGTAGAACAGTGGGATATTGATGAATTTTATGTCGCAATTCTTTCGCTGACAGGTGCTCCGGTTACACCGAAGAGAATGGTGTTATATCCTCAAGTTGTTAATGAAATAGGAATTGATTTGAATAGAGCTTTGGCGTGGCGGAATATGATAAAGGATTTTCGTATTACAGAGATAGAAAAGAGTGATATTGATGAGACAAAAGTAAAACGTGTCTTTTATGTTATACAAGGAAAGATTTTGCCTTATATAAAAGATGGCACATTCTATGGACCGAATGATGGAAGAAACGACTGGCCTAGTTATGGGTGGGAGAATTGTTGGGATTTTGCAAGGGAAGTGTATTGGCATATATGGTGTGATAGCTTTTCTAATAGAACAGGTACAGATGATGATATGATGCGTATATATCATTCATTAGAAGAACGTACTATTACACCAGAAAATTGTAGGAAATACCTTGGTAGTGCTGAGCCAGGAGCGGTTATTAGGATATGTGATGAGATTAAGGGAAATGATAGAATGGGAAAAAATAAGCATTCTCAGATTCTTTTGTCTCGTGATGAAAATGGGGCCGCTATATATGAAAGTAATGATTACAAAACAAGTATACAATATTATACATGGAATGAGTATGCTGAACACTATGGACAATATAAATATTTTAAATATATCAAGTGGCCAAATTTACAAAAATAAAAGTTAGCTTAGCATAATTTTTAATACTTCGGGCGAATTTCGCCTTGAAGTAACTGTAAAATTATGAACTCTTAGTGAAAGAAACATTTGGCAAAAAGACGATATGAAGTATAAAAACTTCCGATGCAAAGTTATTCCTTATAAAATTGCAGCAGGAAGATGGATGGGAAAAGCTATAGTTCTATTTATACCATCCGGGGAGTGCTGCGACCAGCTTTTCAGATGGCAGTGGATGATGGCATTCTAGTAAAGAATCCATTCGGATTTCAGCTTGCCGGAGTATTGGTAAATGACGCAGTCACAAGAGAGGCAATTACAAAAGACCAGATGAGAAAGTTTCTTAAATTTGTGCATGACGATGTGGTGTACTGCAAATACTATGAAGTGGTGTACATACTCTTTCATACAGGAATGCGAATATCGGAATTTTGCGGACTGACGCTGAAAGACATTGATTTTGAGAATAGAACCGTGAATATCGCCCACCAGTTACAGAGGACATCGGATATGTGATACATCATAGAAACCACAAGGACAGATGTCGGGACAAGAATATTGCCGATTACAGAGGATGTGGCAGATGTTTCAGGCAATCATTGAGGATAGAAATGCACCGAAAGTGGAGAAAGCCATAGATGGATATAGCGGATTCCTGTTTTGCGATGATAATGGAATGCCACTTGTGGCAATGCACTGGCAGCACCGATTCAATCATATGGTTGGCAGATACAATGATATCTACCGAGTACAGATGCCAAACATTACACCACATGTATGCAAGCACACGTATTGTTCGAATATGGCAAAATCGGGAATGAATCCAAAGACGTTACAGTACGTCATGGAGCATTCGGATATATCGGTCACAATAAATGTGTACACGAATATTGGATTCGATGATGCTGAGGAAGAATTGAAGCGGATGGAAGAGTTTAGAAAAGAACAGGCTGAGATTGAAAAGAAAAACGATGCCAAAGCGGTATCGCAGAAGATGTTCAAGGTAGTTTGATATGGAAGATAGGAAACGCTCTGGCTTAGGCTGGGGCATTTTTCTGTGGAAAAGAATAAGCATATCAGATATAATGTAATTTGGATTATCGTATTTGAAAGAAGGTGTGTTATGAATAAAAGAAAACTTGATTCATTGCTATGGGAAAATATTCCTATTGATAATTTTATAGTCAGTGGCCATTCAGATATAAAACAAGAAAATCTTGACGATGTGTTTTGGGATGATGTAGATGAATTATGTGTAAACAGAGATGATAATTATAATATCAGTATTTCGTGCGTAAGATATTTGAATCAATATAAAGAAATAAAGCAAAGACCTACAGTGGATAAACGAGAATTTATACCTGGGGAGACTATGCCGGCGGGAAAATTAGAAATAAAAATATTTGATGATTATACGGTTACTTTTACACCTATGTATTGTGATGGATATATAAGTAAACTGGACAAAACGGACTATAAACTATCTTGTTATTGTGTTGAAGGAAAAAGTGTGAAAACACCATCGGTTATTAAAGAATGGATACTGAATGGTAGTAAAAGTGGTTTGCGCTTTTGTGAAAATTCAAGATTTGAATATAAGGTACAAGGTTCTGTTTCTGGGGTTTATGGAGATTTACAGTTTCCAATAAAAGAGGAATTGGAAGAGCAGGAGTATATAGGAAGGTTTATACACTTTAAATATAAAGATACGGCATTTGACATTCATTTTGTTGGGAACAAATATGGACCTTCATGGAGTACCAATCTTAGTATTTCTTATTTTGAGAAGTATGGAAGAATTCCAAGTATAGAAGAAAGAAAACAAATTAGAGAGTATTTGAGTTTTTTTGTTGGAAAGAGATTGATGTATGTGGGGGAGTCTTCATTTGACGAAAATGGCAATCAAATCGGTTTCGTTATGAAAAATCCAGGCACATATGGTTTTGATATAAAAAAAGAATGTATGTCTGGGGCAAAGACGCCTATTAAAGATGATGTATCGTTTCTTCATAATTATTTCGATACAATTCAAAAATATATAGAGCCATTTTCTGAATTATATGGGAAACTTGATTTTGATTCTTTTTTTTCAGCATATTGGTATGCTCAAAAAGTTACGCAACCTATGGACTTACCGATATTTTCCGCGGCATTGGAGAAATTGAAAAGAAAGTGGTATGAAGAAGTTGAACTTAATCCAGAAACATTGCTAATGGACAAAAAAGATTTTTCAAAAAGAATAAAATCAATAAAAAAAATGGTGGAAACACAGTTTGCAGGAACGGAGTATGTGGAAAGAATGAAGAGAAGTGTTGAAGGTATGAACCGCATGTCTGTGAGTGAACAATTAACACATTTTTTTGAAGGAATAGACATGGTAATTGGAAAAAAAGAGAAGAAGGCATTGCAAGCACGTAATTTGTCTGCGCATGGTTCATATGCTGGAGATAGTATTGATTACGAAGAACAATTTATGACAAGTCAGGTATACGAGTGTATCTTGGTTAGGGTAATATTAAAATTGCTAAGATATGAAGGAAATTATATTGATTATGGGACTATTGGATATCCGGAAAAGAACATTAACTGTCCAAGCGGAAGTGAAGTTGGTGAAACCCCTTAGTAGTAACCTTTTCCCTTTTACTACTAATTTTACTACTAACAGGTAGTAACAACTTGCAGGGTTCTGCTCTGATTTGCCACAATCTGTAATTTCAGAGCAAACTACAAAATCCCCGAAATCCTTCGCATAACAGGGCATTCCGGGGCAAAACAAGGAGAAATAAAATAATGATTAAAGTACTTTTCATCTGCCACGGCAGGTCAGTTGGATAGGTAAGCAACTCTTTGTAAATTGGGGCAATATTGGGCATAATAGGGCAGATGAATTGAACGATACTACCAACCTTACTACTAAGAGGGCAAGATTGAATGCATAAATGATATATATTCAAATAATAAACAGCTATGTAATAGTTCTCACCATTACATAGCTGTTTGTAGTTAGAATTACATTGGTTTTATGCTTGTTTCGATACAGTTTATTTCTTCTTGAGATAATCCAAATTTCTTATATAGCTTTTCATCAGTCCATTTTTCATTGAAATCAACAATAGGTACAAAACGATATGTCTTACTTGTTCCGTGTTGACTGATTTTGGCTAAGCTAAGTAAGAAACGAGCAAATTTCGTTCTCATATAATTGGATAAATTCTTGGCCGTTGTTTCGGATAAGCCGAGTGTATGACCTACAGAGAGAAATGTTTCAGTACAACATGAACCTGGCTCTCCGATAAAAGTATTTTGGTTATCATCATTCAACTCAGTTCCGATGTTGTTTGCATATGGCATGTATACTTTCCAAGTATCAATCCACTCAGCATGTGAGAGGACAGAAGAACGCTCGATAAATCCTCTAGCTTTTGCCTTCCCATAACAAATAATTGGGGTGCTTAATCCATCTTCTGAATTGTGAAAACCAGGATCTTTAACAAAATTTCCTTCCAATCCAAAAGGTTTTCTTGGAGAGATAATATCGGATAATGGTTTGATAGTGCCATCTTCAGGCATTACTTTATCAAGAATACTAATTGCTTTGCCATTACGGATAAAAATATCTAAATCTCTTGTTATAAGTAATCTTGAATCTACATATTCTTTTCCGGCTTCTTCATGTGTGACAATTTTTATTTTATTTGTGCTTTCGGTGTTGTTATACTTATCATCCCATAATAAATAGCAGATACCACCTCTGTTGTTTGTATCTGGAAAAATGTCTTCAGGATGGATACAATCATGCAATTCTCTAATTTTGATGTCGTGTAGCATGCTATCTCTAAATTCATCTAATCCTTTTCCACCAGCATACCACTTGCTTGGAATTATTAGGGTTGAATATTCTGATGAAAAGTTTTTCGCCATATTAACGAAATATGGATATAATGGTCTTGCGCTTGCACCGGCGCCACCGTCATCTTCTTGATATGGTGGATTACCAACAATTGCGTTAAATTTCAATGTTTCAACCTCCTCTGCATCGCATTCTAATGAAATATCTGCAAAACATTTATTTTGTGACAATATTTTTTGTATATGAGCATAATCTACATTTTGGGTATTATCAACAATACTTAATAAATCGTATGATGTAAACTGTTCTGCAATACATGAAATATCCATTCCTAGAATTGAATAAATCTTTCGTGTAAATTCATATGCTACGGATGAAGTTGGAATGGACAAAATCTTATCTTTGTAGAGATTTATGTCTATTCCAAGAGAAGTGCATCTGTTAAATATTACAATTGCAAATTCACCCATCTTGCTTGCGATATCCAATATGTGATGATTGTCTCTTGCTAATGATGAAAATGCTTCATCTGGAATTAGTTCAATCATTTTAGTTGCTACAGAAATAGGAGTAGTTATCTCAGATTCAGATAATTTACCGAATTTACCCATAGCAGTAATTGCTCTTTCCATAGCAGTAATGCTTTCGTCATGGGAAAGAGCATTTATGTTTTGTATTTTATAATCTAAAGCGGTCAGTATAAATGGATACATATGAGAAACCATTAGCTTTAAGATATTTATATCTATATCCAGATTTTTCATAATTCTTTTGCTATCTGATTCTGTAGAAATGTCTATAATGTCGGATAATGAAGTAACTTTTTTTTCTGTCAAATATGCAAAAAAGAGTATTCTGGAATAGTATGTTTTAAATTTGTTTCTTAAAATCTGAATCTGGTTTTCAATATCTGTTGTAGATAAAGCAGCAGTATCATCATTTCCACCATTTGAATCTGTTCCTGTAGTATTTGCATTACTATTGCCATCGTTTTTATCAGTATTGTCAAATCCTGTACCATCACCTTCGTGTGCTTCAGTCTTTAATCCACCTTTTGAACCAAGCTCAGCTTGACGTTCTATCTCTGATTTTATCTCATCAATATCAAATAGATTATCATCTACAGGAATGTCGTTTGCTTCATCTTTTACTCCACGACTGCTTGAATATTCGCTAACAACAGCCATAATATCCGTTGCTGATACTTGCTGGATTTTTCCCTTATTGATAGTAATGATAGGTGATATTTTAAGTTCAGATGCCATTCTGTCTCTAAGATGATTATTTCCTGAACTATCAGTATTCACATTGTAAATTAAAGATTTTTGTTCTTGCATTATGAACATTCTATGAGGATCGAAGTCTACTAATAATGTTTGTGGCTTCATATTAAACTTAATGACTTTTCCTTCTTCATCTACATAAGATTGAACATATTGATTTTGTAATCTAAATACGGCTTGATCATATTCTTGAGGAGAGGAAGTGTCTTTGAGAAAAATCATTGTATCCCATTGCTCAACTGTACTTCCAGTAAGCATTCTGTTAACTGTAAGAGTTATAGTTTTTTTGTCAGACTTTTCACAATTTCTGATTTTATCTTTTATAGCTTGTACAGTTTTGTATGTTCGAGCACCGTCAACACCAGATATATTTATAATTTCATAATTACAAAGATTTTTAAATGAAGTCTTATTAGTAATAATCAATTCTTCTAATGCATCGCATGAAGCACAGTAAGGCAAAACTATAACCATGTGTCGACACATTTTTCCTTCATGAATTTTATCGTAGTCTAAAAAAGCAAAAATACTTTCATCGTCTTTGGAACCATCAATTGCTTCAAACAAGTCTAATACTTCTTTTTCGTGTATAAATTTTTTATGGTCTCCATCTGATGTTTTTTTTATTGACATAGGTTTTAATAATTCAGAAAGTGCATATGTAGAACCATTTTGTTTTAAACTATCCAAAATTCTTAGTGCAGACTCATTTGGTGTAAATGCAAATCGAATCATTTGCGGAAATCCAAAATAAGGATTATCCCATTCTTGATATTTGTCTTCGTCTTCTTCAATATATTTATCATCTTCATAGGAGATATGCTGCTTATCCCATAATTCTTGTTCCGCTACGATATCTGAAAACTGACAAAATGAAATAATATCTTCTTGAGAAAATTCACTTCCCATTAGTATTCTATATGGTGTTCCTGAAAGATGAAGCTTTATTCGTACATTTAATTCTTTTATTTGCTCATCAACAATGTTTGCATCTACAGAATCATCGCCATCATCAGATAGATTTAAAGTAATATCTTTGACCGTATTAGCTGTTTTTATTATTCGCCCGTAACTTTCGGCTCTGGCTCCATAGTGAGTTTCGTCGATTATTAGTAAATCAAGTTCATTTTCGAACACGCTTTTATGTTTAGTTTTAATTTCGGTGCCTTGCAAATCTTGAAGAGTCAAGAAAAGTACAATTCCTTTTTCTGAAGCTAATGTATCTGATACGATATTTTCATCTCTTAATAACTCTTCTGATGATAGAAAAACATAATCTTGATTAAAATTATCTGCGCTTTGCACAGTTTTTTTCCATTCTTCTCGAACATCTGCTTTCGCAGATACGACTAAAACTTTTTTAAAATTTTTGGCTTTAGCGCAGCACATTGCAGTAAAAGATTTTCCAAATCTCATTACTGCATACATCAGTAAATTAGTTCTGCCATTATCTACAGCATTTATAAAATTATCAATTGCTTCCTGCTGATTGGGCCTAGGAGTCCAATATCCGGTTGAAGCATATGTATATGTTTCCGGTAGAGCAGTATTGGCATTATAGAATTGATATTTATTGTCATTATTCTTGTAGCTTGTTTGGATATCAATAATAGCTTCTTCAACATCGGCTTTGGTAGTATCCTTAAAAAATTCTTTAGAATAATAAGTGCCGGGAGGAAAACCAACCATATCCTCAATCAATAAACGATATTTCCCTTTTTCGTGAATGAGAAAATCATGCACAGCATAATCTCTAAAAAATATCTCGTCATCAATAGATGCAGGATTACTGTACACTTGTTGTAAATTTGGAAAGTGTTTTCTCCATTCGTTCAGTCTTACAGTGAGAGCTCTATAAGTATCACCAACTTTTAAATAGTTTGGGATTGTATTAGTTGTAAATGCATAAATATGAGGTTTAACTCGGCCTGTTATTAGTTCTGAAATAAGTTCTATATTTTCCAAATCAGTCACCTTCCTTAAATAATTCTGAGTATGTGAGGGTTTCCTTTGAACGCCAATCTTTTATCTTGCAAAGATTATTTTTCACTTCATCAGCAAATAGACTGGTCTGTTGATATTGAGGTAAATTTTTTTCGTAGGGAATAGAATATGTAAATGCATCCATTTGCCATATATTCCATGCAATAATATTGGCTATTTTCTTGAGCAATTTAGCATCTGGAACACATTCAAATTTCATGTACATATTTTCAATAAATGTAAATAGTACATTTTCTCTAGCAATAATTAAACTATCTCCTTGAAATTCAAATCCATAAACGCTTTCGATGCTACGTGTTGCCCATTTTATCCAATCCTCTAAACAAGAAGTATTTTCGGATACAATGCGTAGTTTTCGGTCAAGTATGCCTATTCTGTCTTGTACAGGAATAAAAGTACCTGTCTGCATATCATATCTACTTGTTATATATGGAGCTTCTCCGCAAGTGATTTCAAGACGTTTTAGGTCAATATAATCTTGCCATCTGTAAGGCTTTTTATCTGAAAATACGATTTTTCTTTTTATTGTTTTCCAACCCAAACGTGTTGTTTTATTAAAAATGTTGTTATGACCAAACCATGCATCATCGACAAGATTTAATTGCTTATTGCAAACATAAGCTGGTGTAAAAACTTCTGCTTTTCCTTTTGTACGTGATGTTTGTTTGTCTTTCTCTTTCAAAACACGTGGTTGAATAATATTTAGATTATCATAAGTGATTTGCTCCGGCATTATTTGACAGTGTTCATCGTATAAGTTACCATACGAGAGATAGTCTTTTGTGGCCCACAGAATGTTTCTTTTGGAACTTTTGTCTGCTAATAATAAATCTAAAATCACGTGATCAAGCTCATAAATCTTTATTTCATTTATATCTGTTGAAAACATAGGTAATTCGATATTTGCTTTTGCCATATGTCCTCCTTTAGCCCTCATGGGGGAGTATTATCTCTGCGCCTTTTTGTCCTAAAGACCCATGCCCCCTTACACACGTTTTTTCGCGAAATTGCATAGGGGGGATTCTGGTGTCTTTTAACATATTTTATATAATATCATAGCACATAATTGCATGTATCTGGCTGACATTAGATACAATAATCTATTTGCCTTTCCGCCAAATCATATAAATTAATGTGCTTTTTTCTTGATTTTTTGAGCCTTTTCAATGGCTTTTCGCTCACGATAGGCTTTTTGCTTTCGGGCATTTCGAACTTTCTGGCATTCTTCGGCATCACAAAACTCCTGTCGGTTGCTCTTTCGTATTATGAATTTACCACAGTTTCGACAACGAATCATAATGCCTTCTGGACGATTATCTGATTTCCCTTTATCTTCTGGTGCAGGGTCTTCGGAAAGCATTCTTGCAAGTGTCAGCCATGCAATATCAAATACAGAATTAATATCGGTAGAAAATTCTAATCGGTTAGTGCGGGGATCTACCTTTAATTTCATGGTAAATTCCGGAATGATGTCAATAAGAGCATTCCGCAATTCATCGTAATCGTCATATGGTGTAGTAGCAAATTCTCCGGTTGGAGGATTTTCTGCCGGATGATTTTTAATGTACTCATTATCAATTCGCATTTCTTCTATGAGGTTTCCTTTTGCATCCCCATAATCTAAGTCATCCGGTATTGCAACGATAGGATGCTTATATTTATCAAAGAAAGAGTAGCCCTCAAAGTATTTTCCTTCTTTGGATAAATCATATGCAGATTCGTCATCGGCAATACAGACACCCTCGAGAGCAACATAAAACATGACTGCATTATATAATTTTCCAAGGTCATCTAAGAAGGTGTTAATCTCGAATGTTCCATCTCTTTCTACCATTTCTGCATCGAAGCTATTTATATCAAATGATTCATTCAATTCAGAATAGATGAAATCAATATTATATGGATGCATATTATTTGTACACCATTCCATAATGAGCTGTGTATAGGGTATTTTATTTTCAAAACTGTTTATCTGCATTGCCAGATTGCAAAGGCTGGCAAGCAGTCCCTGCCCAGAAAGAAAATCTTCTTTAGGGAAGATTGGTTCATATCCGGGACGGCAAAATGGTGTTGCACAATAATCATTGCTTTTATCAATATCAAGTTCATATTTCTTGAATCGGAAAGGATGATAAATCAGTTGTCCGACACCGCCGACTTCTTTAAATCCTAATATATCTGTTGTTTTATCTGCTTCTGATGGGAGCGCTTCATCATTCCAGTTTAATGGCATATCATACCTCATTCCAATCGTTAATTCGTAACCGTTACCGTCAGCTTTTTGACTTCGGTTACATTATAGCTTAAAATATCCTTGAAAACAATAAAAAGTTACACAAAATGATGTAACGGATTTGTACCTTGACAATTTCATCCCGTTCTCAATGAACAAGCTTTTGTTACTGCAGGGCCTGGTAGTCTCCAAGAGCGGTAGCAGAGAAACGGTTATTGAAGAAATGGATACAACAAAATCTACGAAAGGAGCAACAGCTTAAGGGGCAAGGGGATTCATATTATTGGTCAGTGTGATATTACAAAACTTCCGGTACATTTTGATGACAGAAGGAACAGACTTGTGCTGAATAGTGAATATTATCAGAAACGCTCTGATATTGAATTGGAACTTTATATCGGTGATATTACAAATCGATATGGCACTTTTGCAGGAAACACGATTAACAGTCTGACGATAGCTGATTGTACACAGGCAGTTTTTACAACATTGGATAAGGAAATACGTAAAAAGTCGAAAGCAAAGTGAGGTGCAAAGCGTGATGAATGTGTATACACATATCGGATTTAACGATGCTGAGGAGTAACTGAACAGGATGGGGGCCGAAAGGTACAAGTAGAGATTGAAAAGAAGAATGGGAAAACGATGTCGTAGAAAATGCTCAAGGCAATTTAATATGAAAGATAGATGATGCTCCAGCTTTTAGGGTTGGGCGATTTAAAATGATACATTTTATGAGTGGATGTGATATAATTTCAAGGATAATATTAATTATACAGGGAGGCGGAAATGGAGATAATTGAGGCACTTAAAGAAATGAAAGATAAAATATATAAAATAGGAAAGGCACCGGTATTATTTATTGGATCTGGTTTATCAAAACGATATTATAATACACCAGATTGGAAAACATTATTAGAAATGGTGGCAGATAAAGTTGGCATTAATAAAGACGAAATACAAAAATGGGGGAGCTATGAAAAGATAGCTACAGAATTGGAATATCATTGTTTTGCATCTGAAAAGCCACAATATGATAAAGGTGAAGATAGGAGGTATCCGCTAAGAAAAATTATAAAGCAAATTATTGAAGAAAAAGACGTGATTACAGAAGATAAGAAACATGAACTCAGCGAATTGGCTAATATCATACCTACCGCAATTATTACAACAAATTATGATGAATTGCTAAAAAATACGTTTGGAGAATCGTATAAAGTTTGTGTGGGACAGGATATTATTTTTTCAAGTAGAGACAATCATTTTAAGACAATATATAAGATACATGGATGTGTTTCTGAACCATCATCTATAGTGATAACTCAGGAAGATTATGACAAATTTATGGCAAATAGTAAATATCTGTATGCGAAGCTGATGACGTTATTTTGGGAAAATCCGATTGTCTTTATGGGATATAGCATTAGTGACGAAAATGTAAAAAATGTTTTAGATACAATGCTAGAAGTTATGACAAATGAACAAAAAAGAAATTTTGAACAGAGAGTATGGGTATTAGCATATGCAGATGAAGGAGTCGAATCTTTCGAAGAAATTGAAATTATTACGGGAAAGAATAAGGCTCATATAAAAAGATTTTGTTTGGACAATTCATATGGCGAATTTTATAAAACATTAAGCGATGCTACGTGTGATATACAAGAAAAAGATTTGAAGTTTACAATATCAGAAAATGCTATTGATTTATTAATAAAACCATTATATCAAAAGCAAGACAAGTTTCAGGTGGTGGTTAGAGAGTTGCTACAAAATGCTACAGATGCATGCAAAAAAGCGAATAAGCCAATAAAGGTTACAATAGGAGTGAATGTTGAAGAAAATAATGCTAAACTTGAAGTGGAAGATTATGGGATAGGTATGGACCTTAATGACATAGTAAATTATTTCTTAACAATTGGAGAATCAAGTAAGAATAAAGATGACGATGGCTTGACTGGAAAATTTGGAATAGGTATTTTGTCCATCTTTTTGATTGGTAAAGAGGCAAAAGTCTATTCTAAAAAAGAGTCGTCAATGCACTTGGGAATTCGTATTTTCCAGAGTAATAATGAAAAGAAAGTGGAAAAGATAGAGGTTGATGAAGCTGTATTTAAAGATGGTAAAGCAACGATATTAGAGGTAAATATTGATGATGAACAAATTGTGAATCATCTAAAAGCGGCAAAAAAAATAGAAGATGTAATTCCTATTTTAGGTTTAGACAATTTTTGTGTATGGGACGATTCTAAAATTATTATTACTTTTAATAAGACTCAGGAGACTAAAGTTATTGAAAAGCTAGATGTTAGTGGCATGAGTATGGTAAATAACAATTTGTACATAGATAAAATGTATGACGAAGACAAAAAGCGTAGATATGCAAATAAGACAGCATTGATTAATGATATGGTAGTTAGGGTCACGTTGGGATCGGAAACAAGCGATATGATGAAAAATGTTGACATTCCTTTTTTTGCAACAAGAACAGGGAGGAATTTGTATGGGGAAAGTGTAATTCCTAATCTTTCAAGAAGTGAGGTTGAAATTGATGGAAAGCTGAAGGACGATATTATCACTTATGTATATGAAGAGGAAGCTAATAAACTTATATCTGGAATAAAAGAGCAATTAGAAAGTGGAAAAACTTCAGCGTTAGATTTAAAATGGAATGTTATAGAAAATTGTAGAGGGTTACGGAATCAAAATGTTACGTATAAAAATAAAACTGTCGTAATTTCTGAGAGTAGTAAGGATGTTATACAAGTTTATGGTTCGCAAGAGCTTTTTTCAAAGCTAGTAGAAAATGAGGAATGTGATTATTGCCGTTATGAAATTAATAAATCGAAATTAGGGGACATGATAGAAATTGAAGATGTAATAGGAATTGGTATTGACTATTTGGACAAATATATATGTCATGCAACAGGTTCTTATAATGGGTTTAGAATGCAGGTTATAAAAAAGTTATTAGATAAGTTAAAGATAACAAGTGTCCAAATTTCATATGATAATGCGACAAATATGTGGGCATCTATAATTAAACAAAAAGAAAAATTAGAGAAAGAATTTAATGCATGTGCACAAAATGGGATAATTTGCTTTGAGGAGGAATATAAACCTATGATAGCAGATATGAAAACATATAATAATGTTTTGATTTTTAAAGAAAGAAAATCTTGTGTGGATATAAAGTTTATAAAAATATTGAAAAAAAAATTAATGAATGAGAACTGTATTGCAAAATATTTAGTATTGAAATAGAAAATATTTAGTGGTAAGAAGTTTCATTTTACTATGAATTTTGCTGTGATTTGCCACAATCCGCATTTTCAGAGCGTATCACAATAATCCAGAAAATTCTTGCAAAACACAGCATTTCCGGGCAAAAAGGAGTAAATAATAACTATGATAAAAGTCCTCTTCATCTGCCACGGCAACATCTGTCGTTCCCCCATGGCAGAGTTCATCTTAAAAGACAAAGTCGAAAAGCGAGGTCTCACCTCACGTTTCGAGATCGCTTCCGCCGCCACCTCCACAGAAGAGATCTGGAACGGAAAAGGCAATCCGATCTACCCGCCGGCGCAGGCAGAATTGAGACGGCGTGGGATTGGCGGGACGGCATACACGGACTTTAGCGGCAAGCGCGCCAGACAGGTGACCGGGGAAGACTATGAGCATTATGACTATCTGCTCTGTGCAGATACCGCGAATATCCGCAATACGATCCGGATTACGGGAGCGGATACGGAGAGGAAGATTAAGCTGTTGTTAGATTACACGGACAGACCGGGTTGCTCGATCGCAGACCCTTGGTACAGCGGTAATTTTGAGGATACCTACCGGGATGTGGATGCCGGATGCGAGGGATTCCTTGCGTACTTAAAAGAAAAAGGCGCAATATAGAAAAGAGGCCGGCAATGCACGGTGTCGCACATATTTTACAAAATATTTCAAAAAATATCTTGAAAACCCCAGAACGATGTGGTATAAATGTTACAACATTAAATTGTTAAAGCATGAAAGGCTATGAAGGAGACTCTTATCTTCAGACATCGACAGGAATACAGCGTCACCGACTGAGAGCGCTGTTTGGGAGAGAAGATAACGGGAACACTCTGGAGCAGACTGGTTGAACAGGCGCTTATCCTGCGGGTAGAAGTAAGAGTGGGACGGCAGTGGTAAAGTAGGTCAGTACGTTGGTGCGCGTTAAGCACAAAGAGTGGAAGAATGATTTTTGTGAATCATTTTTCAAAGCGGGTGGTACCGCGGGAATACAAGCAGAAGTTGCAGAAGAAGATCCCGCCCCGGAAAGACAGTTTGTCTTTCCGGGGCTTTTTTGTTCTATTTAGGAAATATTGCATCAGGTTAAATGAGAAAGCAGTGCATCCTATAGAGCAGAAGCCCTGACAGACGGGATATGCATCTTACAAAAAGGCAGAGAGTGCTCTGCATACCGCATCAGGCAGTCAGCCAATGTCGGCGCAAGTGTGCGGCAAATGCACACATGATTCTTGAAAAAGCAGCCGATGCACGAAAGGAATCCCGTCCCGCACCTAGATCAATCCGGCAGCACCGGACGAAAAGGAGCGTACAATATGGAATATGTAACAGGAGTGAGCAAAAAAGAAACGGTGGAAATCAGTGAAATCCTTTCCGGGGATTTCGAGGGAAAACAGGTAAAAGTGAATGGCGCCGTCCACACCATCCGCGATATGGGCGAGGTTGCATTTGTGATCCTGCGCAAGAGAGAGGGATTACTGCAGTGCGTATTTGAAGAGGGAAAAACAAAGTTCGATTTAAAAGAACTGAAGGAAGCGTCGACCATCGAGGTGGAGGGAACCGTGCGGGCAGAGCACCGCGCGCCGAACGGATTTGAGGTACGTCTGGATACAATCCGCGTGTTGTCGGAACCGGCGGAACAGCTTCCGTTTGCGATTTCCAAGTGGAAACTGCCAACGACGTTGGAGACGAATCTGGATCACCGTGCGATTGCGTTGCGCAACGTCAGAGAGCGGGCGAAGTTCCGCATCCAGGAGGGCGTGGTCAGAGGATTCCGTGATTTTCTGTACAGCGAGGGGTTTACGGAGATTCATACACCGAAGATCGGAGCGAAAAGCGCCGAGGGCGGCGCGAATCTGTTCCGGCTGGAGTATTTTCACAGACCGGCAGTGCTGCAGCAGAGCCCGCAGTTTTACAAGCAGATGATGGTGGGCGTGTTCGACCGGGTATTTGAGACCGCGCCGGTGTTCCGTGCGGAAAAGCACAATACCAAGCGTCATTTGAACGAATATACCAGCCTTGACTTTGAGATGGGATACATCGACGGATTTGAGGACATCATGGCGATGGAAACCGGATTTTTACAATATACCATGAAGCTTTTGGAGCGGGATTACGCCAAGGAATTAAAGATGCTTGGCGTGACGCTTCCGAATGTGGAGCAGATCCCAGCGGTTCGCTTTGATGAGGCGAAACAGAAAGTGGCGGAGAAATATCACCGCCAGATCAGAAATCCTTACGATCTTGAGCCGGAAGAGGAAGCGCTGATCGGACAGTATTATAAGGAAGAATGTGGTGCGGATTTTGTATTTGTGACACATTACCCGTCGAAAAAACGTCCGTTTTACGCGATGGACGATCCCGCAGATCCGACATACACGCTGAGCTTTGACCTGTTGTATCATGGACTGGAGATCACGACAGGTGGTCAGAGAATCCACGATTATCAGATGTTGCTGGATAAGATCGAGAAGCGCGGCATGACGACCGAGGGCATGGAACAGTATCTGGCGGTATTCAAATACGGCATGCCACCGCACGGCGGACTGGGAATCGGACTTGAGCGCCTGACCATGAAGCTGGTCGGCGAGGACAATGTCCGCGAGACAACCCTGTTCCCAAGGGATTTAAGCCGCCTGGAACCGTAAACAGGATAAAAAAGAAGAGTGCGGCTTAATTCCCTTTTGGATTCTAAGTCGGTTGGAACCATAAAAAATACAAAGCAACAACGAGGCTTAAATCCCTTTTAGATTCTAAGCCGCCTGGAACTGTAGAAAAATACAAAGAGAACAAAACGGCTTAAAATAACAACAGAAAAGGAACTCACACATGAACATAGAACAACAGATTGCAGACTACAAGCCGTACAATGAGCAGGAAGCACACGATCAGGCAGTGATGCGGCAGCTTCTTGCCACACAGCCGGATTTATTTACAAGAGAGAATCAGGTGGCGCATATGACAGCGTCATCGTGGCTGTTGAACGCCACGCACGATAAGGTGCTGATGATCTATCACAACATTTATCACTCGTGGGCGTGGACGGGCGGTCATGCAGACGGAGACAGAGATCTTCTGGCGGTTGCGAAGCGCGAGGCGATGGAGGAGACCGGCGTGACAGAGATCCGGGCGATTTCGGAAGACATCTTTTCGCTTGAGATTCTGACGGTCGACGGGCATGAGAAGCGTGGAGCCTACGTGCCGTCGCATCTGCATCTGAATGTGTCGTATCTTCTGGAGACGGATGAAGAGGAAGTGCTTCGCATCAAGCCGGACGAGAACAGCGGTGTGCGGTGGTTTTCCCTGGAGGAGGCGCTCGCGGCGTGCAGTGAACCGTGGATGATTGAGAGAGTATACAAAAAGCTGAATGCAAAAGTGCGGGAGCGTTTCGGCGGGACGTACGGGATGCAGAGAGGAGAATGACAGTGAAAGATTTGGGAACAAAACGGCTTGAGACAGAGCGGCTGATTTTGAGACGTTTTACATTAGAAGATGCAGAAAAAATGTATGAGAACTGGGCGGGCGATCCTGAGGTCACAAAGTTTCTGACCTGGCCGACACACGAGAGCGCAGAGATCAGCAGACAGATATTAAAAGAGTGGGTAGCGGCCTATGACAATCCGGAGATATACCAGTGGTGTATCGAGGAAAAGGAGAGCGGAGAGCCGGTCGGCAGTATCGCTGTCGTGAGCCGCAATGAAAAGGCGCAGTCCTGCGAGATCGGTTATTGCATCAGCAGGAGCCGCTGGCACAAAGGCATTACCACGGAGGCACTTGCCGAGGTCATGCGCTATCTGTTTGAGGAGGTCGGCGTACTGCGGCTGGAGTCCAGACATGATCCGAAGAATCCGTATTCCGGAGAGGTCATGAAAAAATGCGGCATGCACTACGAGGGCACGAGAATCCGTGCAGACTGGAACAATACCGGTATCTGTGACTGCGCATTGTACGGCATGGTGACATACGTGGGTGCCGGGAATGTGGCACAGACGACAGATAGCGTGCAGTTGAATGGAACTGCAGGATGGGCAGCGGACGGTGCAGAGGCGAAAGGGGAGAAGCAGGGAGCGCAGACAGAGCGCACACCGAAGAACGTGATTTCCGATGAGACGATCGAGTACGTCGGAATCCTTGCGAAGCTGGAGCTTGACGACGAGGAAAAAGAGCGGGCGAAGAAAGATATGGGAGAGATGCTCGATTACATTGACAAACTCAATGAACTGGACACGGAGGGCGTGGAACCGATGTCACATGTATTCCCGGTGAATAATGTGTTTCGGGAGGACGTGGTGACAAACGGCGACGGAAGTGCGGACACACTTGCGAACGCTCCGGTGAAAAAAGACGGCGGCTTTAAGGTTCCGAAGACGATTTCATAAGGCAGGGCATGAGAGAGAGAGCGTGCATGCACATGAAAGAGGGAAAGTGAGGAAAACAGATGAGTTTGATGAGTTTGACTGCCGTGGAACTCGGCAGAAAGATAAAAGAAAAAGAAGTGACCGTCGAGGAGGCAGTGACGGCGGCTTTAGATGCGATTGAGAAGCGTGAGGCACAGGTGCACAGCTTTGTGACGGTCGATAGAGAGGGTGCATTAAAGCGTGCCAAGGAAGTGCAGGCGAAGATTGATGCGGGAGAACTGACCGGACCGCTTGCGGGTGTGCCGGTAGCGATCAAGGACAACATGTGTACGAAAGGGCTGCTTACGACTTGTTCTTCCAAAATTTTATACAATTTCGTCCCGACCTACACAGCGGAGGCGGTCCTTAATCTGGAAAAGGCAGGAGCGGTCATCCTCGGCAAGACGAACATGGATGAGTTTGCCATGGGAAGCACAACCGAGACCTCGGCGTACGGCGTGACAAAAAATCCGTGGAATACCGGGCATGTGCCGGGCGGTTCGTCGGGCGGTTCCTGCGCGGCGGTTGCAGCGGAAGAGTGCAGCTATGCGCTCGGTTCCGACACCGGCGGCTCGATCCGTCAGCCGAGCTCCTTCTGCGGCGTGACCGGCATCAAGCCGACTTACGGAACGGTATCCCGGTACGGACTGATTGCCTACGGCTCCTCCCTGGATCAGATCGGACCGATCGCCAAGGATGTGACCGACTGTGCGACAATCTTAGAGGCGATCGCATCACATGACGTCAAAGATTCCACATCGGTGCAGCGCGAGGATTATGATTTTACATCGGCGCTTGTAGACGATGTGCGGGGGATGAAGATTGGTATCCCGAGAGACTATTTCGGCGACGGACTGGACCCGGAGGTAAAGGTGGCGGTTCTTGGTGCGGCAAAGAAGCTGGAGGAGAAAGGCGCGATCGTGGAGGAGTTTGATTTAAGTCTGGTCGAGTATGCGATTCCGGCTTACTATGTTATCGCCTGCGCGGAGGCGAGCTCCAACCTGGCACGTTTTGACGGTGTCAAATACGGTTATCGCACAGAGCAGTATGACGGGCTTCACAATATGTACAAAAAGACCCGCTCCGAAGGATTCGGCGCGGAAGCGAAGCGACGTATCATGCTGGGATCTTTCGTGCTGAGCAGCGGTTACTATGATGCCTACTATTTGAAGGCACTCCGCACGAAAGCGCTGATCAAGCAGGCGTTTGACAAGGCATTTGAAAAATATGACGTGATCCTGGGACCGGCGGCACCGACGACGGCACCGAAGCTTGGCGAGTCCTTGAGCGATCCGCTGAAAATGTATCTGGGCGACATCTATACGATTTCCGTGAACCTTGCGGGACTTCCGGGAATTACGCTTCCCTGCGGAACGGATCAGAGCGGACTCCCGATCGGTTTACAGCTCATCGGCGATTGCTTTGCGGAGAAAAAAATCATCCGCGCAGCATACACTTACGAGCAGACCAGAAGCTACGAACACAGTCCGTTGGCACGATGACAGTGGGAGGATGAGATAGATGAGCAAAACATACGAAACCGTAATCGGACTGGAAGTCCATGTAGAATTAGCGACAAAGACAAAAATTTTCTGCGGCTGCTCGACAGCCTTTGGCGGAGCGCCCAACAGCCACACCTGCCCGGTGTGCACCGGTATGCCGGGATCCCTTCCGGTATTGAACAAGCAGGTGGTGGAATATGCGATGGCAGTCGGACTTGCGACGAATTGCACGATCACCCAGTATTGCAAATTTGACCGCAAGAACTATTTTTACCCGGATAACCCGCAGAACTATCAGATTTCCCAGCTGTATCTGCCGATCTGCCGCAACGGCGGCGTGGAGATCGAGACGGCTGCCGGCAAAAAGACGATCGGCATCCACGAGATCCATATGGAGGAAGATGCGGGGAAACTGGTGCATGACGAGTGGGAGGACGTGTCCATCGTGGATTACAACCGTTCCGGCGTTCCACTGATCGAGATCGTGTCGGAACCGGATATGCGCTCCGCGGAGGAGGTCATTGCCTATCTGGAAAAATTGAGGCTGATCATCCAGTATCTTGGCGCATCGGACTGCAAATTAAACGAAGGTTCCATGCGTGCCGACGTCAACCTGTCCGTCAGGGAGGCGGGAGCCGCTGAGTTTGGAACACGTACCGAGATGAAGAACCTGAACTCTTTCAAGGCGATTGCGAGAGCCATCGAAGGCGAGCGCGCCCGCCAGATCGAACTGATCGAGGAGGGGAAAAAGGTCATCCAGGAGACCCGCCGCTGGGATGACAACAAGGAATCCTCCCACGCGATGCGATCCAAGGAGGACGCACAGGACTACCGTTATTTCCCGGAGCCGGATCTGGTTCCAGTGGTCATCAGCGACGAGTGGATTGAGCGCGTGAAGGCACGCCAGCCGGAGATGCGGGATGAGAAGCTGATCCGCTATCAGGATGAGTTCGGTCTGCCAAAATACGATGCGGAGATCCTGACCGGAGACAAATCATTTGCAGATCTGTTTGAGGCAGCGGCCGCGATCTGCGGAAAGCCGAAAAAAGTCTCCAACTGGATCATGACGGAGACAATCCGCCTGTTAAAAGAAAATGAGATGGATCCGGATCAGATCCGCTTTTCACCGGAACATCTTGCAAAGCTGGTGGATCTTGCGGATGCCGGTTTCGTCACCAACACCGTGGCAAAGGAAGTCTTCGAGAAAGTCTTTAAAGAGGACATTGATCCGGAAGCCTATGTGAAGGAAAAGGGGCTTTTGACAGTCAACGACGAGGGAGCACTCCGTGAGACGGTGGCGAAAGTCGTTGCGGAGAATCCACAGTCGGTGGAGGATTACCACAACGGAAAAGAAAAAGCGATCGGCTTTCTGGTCGGACAGACGATGAAAGCGATGAAGGGAAAAGCAAATCCTGCACTGGTGAACCAGATCTTAAAGGAATTGCTGTAAGCGGTCAGTGTCTTTTGTAGTGATAAGCAGTACTATTAGAAATAGATACCTGAAAGTTCCAGATAACCATACGGCAGCAAATTTTGACCGCAAAATCCGGTATTTCTAACCAAGCGAAGGCTGGCATTCATGATGATCCGTGTCTTTCCAAGTTTGGAGCACTCCTCGGACGGTGTCCGCAAATCATGAGACAATTTTAGGAGCTTTCGTGCGGCGCTTTGCACGCTTCCGAGTAAAACCTAATCGCGCGGACTGATGTCTGAGGAGATTTCTGCCATATTTTTAATAGCAGAAGTCTCCGAGTTTCAGTCCGCGCGATTTTATAATGTTTATGAGGGAGCGCGCATTAGCGCCGCTAGAAAGTCCGCTCATTGTCTCTGATTTGTCGGACACCCTCCGGGAGAGTCCAAACGTGGAAGAGACACGGAATGAAATACCAGCCGCGGCATGGAAGAAATACTTGAATTTTGCTTCAAAAAATTTGCCGCCGTATGGTTATTCCGGAACTTTCTGTTCTCAGTTCTTCCTGTAATACTGCTTATCCCTTCAAAAGGCACAGCCGGTTTATCTGCGGTTTGGATTCCGGTATTTTTCTTCACAATACTTGCAGCGGTAGACTTCCTTTTCCTCATCGGTCAGGAGGAAGATCTGGTCGAGTTCCTGCTCGATGGAAGTAATGCAGCGCGGATTCCTGCAGGTGATGACATTCTTGACCTGCTTTGGAAGATGCAGCTCCTTTTTCTCATAGATCTTGTCGTCCTTGATGACGTTGACTGTGATATTGTGATCGATGAAGCCGAGGATGTCGAGATCCAGCGCTTCGACTGGGCATTCCACCTTCAAGATATCCTTCTTGCCCATCTTGCTGCTCTTCGCATTTTTGATGATGGCAACCGTGCAGTCAAGCTCGTCGAGCTTCAGATCGTGGTAGATCTGCAGGCTCATGCCGGCTTTGATATGGTCTAATACAAAACCCTCGTGGATTCCACTGATATTTAACATGTATCTGTCCTTTCTGTCGATTATATTTAATCGACCTTGATGTCTAAGAGTGTTAAGATCAGCGCCATGCGGACATAGACGCCGTACTGTGCCTGCTTGAAGTAGGCGGCTCTCGGGTCGTCGTCGACCTCGACGGAGATCTCGTTGACTCTCGGAAGCGGATGAAGCACCAGCATATCATCCTTGGCGAGATCCATCTTCGCTTTGGTCAGAATGTAGAAATTCTTTAAGCGGACGTAGTCTTCCTCGTTGAAGAAGCGTTCCTTCTGTACACGGGTCATGTATAAAACATCCAGATCCGGCATGGCGTCTTCCAGACGCTCCACTTCGGTAAATGGGATATTGTTCGCTGCAAGGACGTCCTCGCGGATGTAGCTTGGGATTCTAAGCTCTTCCGGGGAGATCAGCACGAAACGGATGCCCGGATAGCGGATCAGTGCAGAGATCAAAGAATGTACGGTGCGCCCGAATTTTAAGTCGCCGCAGAGTCCGATCGTGAGATTGCCAAGGCGTCCTTTTAAAGAACGGATGGTTAACAGATCGGTAAGAGTCTGGGTGGGATGCTGATGACCGCCGTCGCCGGCATTGATAACGGGAATTCGGGATTTCTGGGAGGCAACAAGAGGTGCACCTTCCTTTGGATGACGCATAGCACAGATATCTGCATAGCAGGAAATAATACGAATGGTATCGGAAACGCTTTCACCTTTGGCTGCCGAGCTGGAATCGGCACTGGCGAAACCTAAAACAGAACCGCCGAGATTTAACATGGCAGCTTCAAAACTTAATCTGGTACGGGTGCTTGGCTCATAAAAACAGGTTGCCAGCTTTTTCCCTTCGCATGCATGGGCATACTTCTGTGGGTACTTCTCGATATCGTTGGCAAGATCCAAAAGCTTGTCCAACTCATCGACGGAGAAGTCCAATGGGCTCATTAAATGACGCATAAAATCCTCCTTGTATTGACCGGAAACGGCAGAGTGAATCTGTCTGTCTCCAGGCATTTTTTCTATCATATAATAATCATTCTGTGAATTCAAGGGGAAAAATATTTACGCACGAATCGGGAAAAGACGGGCTGTTTGGCATGATATTTCAAAAGATTGGAGCCATTTTCTGATATTTGGTTGCGCGAAAAAGAAAAATGAAGTAAACTACAGGTACGCAGAAAAGAATGCAAAAAGTTTCGCCTGGGGCGGAACATACAAGGAAAGGAAGAACAGACATGGCAGAAGAGACAAATTTTAGCCAGGGAGAAGCGGAGGAGGTAAAGTATCAGGAGCGCAAACGGTTACTTTTCTTCGGACTTCCATGGACATTTACAAAATATACGATCAGTCAGGATATGATTACCGTCGATGAGGGATTGATCAAGGTGGAAGAGAATGACTGCTACATGTACAAAGTGCAGGATGTCAAGCTGACAGCCACACTGCCGGAGCGGATTTTCGGGCTGGGAACGATCATCTGCTACACCGGAGACGTGACAGACAAGGAACTTCGCCTGAGTCATATCAAGCATGCAAAGGAGATTAAGAATTATCTTCTGAAGGCATCCGAGGCGGCGCGCATCAAGAGACGCACGTTAAACATGCAGGACATCGGTGCAGGCATTGCAGATGATGTGGATCTGTAGGAAAAGCCGCTGCTTTCACAGGGCGCAGGAGTGCGTGCCGGGAAAGAGCGCCATGCGCGGTCTGGCTATGTGAGCCGGTTTGCATGCACGAGAATGCGCTCAAAGAGCAGACCCGCGCCAAGCCAAAACGGGGCATAATCCAGCCGGATCAGCCCGTTGACATTTGCCCTGGCGCTGCTGTAGTCCCAGGGGCAGAAGTGATGCCGCCTTAAGAGAGAACCGCTTAAGTACTCGAATGAAAAAATACCCACTGTATAGATGCTGCCGCGCAGAAGTGCCGGCAGCTTTTTGATTTTTGCATAGACCGGGCCGATACAGGCAGCCATACCGTAGATGGGGAACATCCACAGGGAGGTCTGACCGATCAGACGGCCGTCGTGTCTTGCGAGGGAGCCTGCGGAGGTGAACAGAATTTCCATGCACCAGCCGGTCAGTCCACAGATGAGAAAATTACGTCCGCGCATATGAGAGATTCCTCCGGTTTTCGTTTGTGTTTCAGTATTTCCGGTTCCAGACAAAATATGTACATTTTCTGAAATTAAAATGAAATAAATCGGGATAACTTGTAAAACCATAAGATCTGGCATATAATGAAAAAAGCGAATTCGGCAGAGGATGACATGCGGCTGAATCAATTATTGAAACATCTTACATATGAACATGTGCAGGGAAGCCAGAGCCGTGAGATAACAGACATCTGTTACCATTCCGGGAATGTCAGGGAAGGCTCCCTATTTGTTTGCCTAAAAGGGCTGTATAACGACGGGCATGACTATCTGCAGGGAGCGCTGGAGGCCGGGGCGGCAGCAGTTGTGGTTGCGGCGGAGAATGTGGTTTCGCTGGACAATGATGCGCTTTTGTACACGGAACAGTTTGGTGTGCGGATCTCGGAGGTCATAGACCGGTGGCAGGTCTCCGTTGTGATTGCGGCGGATACCAGACACGCGCTCGCAGAGCTTGCGGCAGCTTTTTTTGATTATCCGGCGGCAAAGCTTCGTATGGTTGGAATTACGGGAACCAAGGGGAAGACAACGACGGCGTATCTGCTTTCTGCGATTCTTCGAGAGAGCGGGCATAAGACCGGAATGATCGGAACGATCGCAATCGATACCGGAGACGGCGTTCTTCCGGCGGTACATACGACGCCGGAAGCCTACGAGATACAGAAGTATCTGGCGCAGATGGTGGACAACGGCTGTGATACCTGCGTGATGGAGGTCTCTTCCCAGGGGTTGAAGATGCAGCGGGTGGAGGGGATATTTTTTGACATCGGCATGTTCTTAAACATCGAGCCGGATCATATCGGGGAGGGCGAGCATGCTTCGTTTGCGGAATATCTGTTCTGCAAGAGCCGCCTGATGCGCCAGTGCCGGATCGGGATTGTCAATCGGGACGATCCGCACACGGAGCGCATACTACAGGGACATACCTGCAGCGTGGAGACGTTTTCCCTGCGTCATCCGGCGGATGTGACGGCGGAGAATATCCGCTTTTTTATGCAGTCGGGAGAACTTTGGGGAAGCTTTCTGGTGCGCGGGAAGACGGCGGTGTATCCGGTGAGAATGCAGCTCCCCGGAACGTTTAACGTCTACAATGCACTGGCGGCCATAAAGGCGGCAGGACACCTGGGAGCCGCGGAGAGCGATATCTGCCTTGCACTCCGCAGCGCAAAAGTCCCCGGAAGATGCGAGAATGTGAAGCGGTCCGAAGATTATGTCATTCTGATTGACTATGCACACAATGAGATGAGCTTAAAAAATCTTCTGGAAATGCTGCGCGGGTTTAAGCCGCGGCGTCTTATTGTACTGTTCGGGTGCGGCGGCAACCGGTCGAAGCTCAGGCGGTCGAAGATGGGAGAGACGGCGGGACATCTGGCGGATCTTACGATACTGACTTCCGACAACCCGCGCTGGGAAGATCCGGAGGAGATTCTGGACGACATTGAGGACGGGATCCGGGGAACTGGCGGACAGTATGTGCGCATTGCGGACCGGAGGGAAGCCGTGCGGTATGCCATGGCGCAAGCCATGGAGAATGACATGCTTGTGCTTGCGGGAAAAGGGCACGAGGCATATCAGGAGATTCGCGGCGTGCGCTATCCGCTCAGTGAATACGAGCTGGTGGAGGACGCGAGACGAAGCCCTGACATGGGGGAGAATACAGACAGAAACGAGGTGGACAGATGGCGGAATATGCGAAGGTGATTGTGGATATTTCACAGGAAAAACTGGATAAGACATTTGAGTACCGCATTCCGCCGTATCTCACACAGCGGATCGCAGTCGGAATGCAGGTCTATATTCCGTTTGGCAGCCGCAGGATCACCGGCTATGTGGTCGAGCTTTCCGATGAGGCGGAGTATGACGAGGATAAGCTGAAAAATATTGCGGGGATCGTGACGGACAGTGTGCCGATCGAGTCCCATCTGATCGCGCTTGCGGGCTGGATGCGGGAACATTACGGCGGCACGATGAACCAGGCGCTAAAGATGGTACTTCCGATCAAGGAGAAGAAAAAAGCCGTGGAACATAAAAGGGTGCGGCTTGCGCTTCATCCGGTGGAGGCGAAGAACCAGCTGGGAGCGTATGAGAGACGCCACAGCACCGCCCGCGCCAGGCTGCTTCGTGCGCTGCTGGAAGAGGAGGAGCTGGACTGGGATCTTGTCACACACAAGCTTGGGGTGTCGGGAAGTGTGATCCGGGCGATGGAGGAATCCGGCGTCGTCAAAGTAATTCGGGAAACGCAGTACCGCAATCCGGTGTCCCACCTGACCAGCAGAGGATATGGGCTCACTTTAAACGATGAGCAGCAGGAAGCGGTGGATGCGGTCTGGTCGGATTACGAGAAGGGAATCCGGCGGACATATCTGATAAAGGGTGTGACGGGCAGCGGCAAGACCGAAGTCTATATGGAACTGATCGCGAAGATGCAGAAGGCGGGGCGGCAGGCCATCGTCCTGATTCCGGAGATTGCGCTGACGTATCAGACGGTGCTGCGGTTCTATAACCGGTTTGGCGACCGGGTATCCATATTAAATTCCAGAATGTCACCGGGGGAGCGCTACGATCAGTTCCTTAGGGCAAAAAACGGGGAGATCGACGTGATGATCGGTCCGAGGTCAGCACTGTTTACACCGTTTGCCAGTCTGGGGCTTATCATCATTGACGAGGAGCATGAGACTTCCTATAAGAGTGAGACGGTTCCACGCTATCATGCCAGGGAGACCGCCATTGCGAGGTCAGCCATGCTGGACGCGAGCGTTGTGCTGGGATCGGCAACGCCGTCGGTGGACAGCTATTACCGGGCGAAGCGCGGAGAATACCGGCTGCTTACGCTCACAAAGCGCGTGAAGGAAAGACCGCTTCCGGCATGCGGGGTGGTGGATCTGCGGCAGGAATTAAGAGAGGGCAACCGCTCCATCCTAAGCCGCAGGTTAGACGGGCTGATGGAGCAGCGCCTGCGGGCGGGAGAACAGACCATGCTCTTTATCAACCGCAGGGGCGTGGCGGGCTTTGTCTCTTGCAGAGCCTGCGGACATGTGATAAAATGTCCGCATTGCGATGTATCGCTGAGCCAGCATGCGAACGGGCAGATGGTCTGCCATTACTGCGGGTATACGGAGCCGGTGCCGGTACAATGTCCGGCGTGCGGATCGAAGTACATCAGCGGGTTTAAGGCTGGAACCGAGAAGATCGAGATGGTTGTCAGAAAACGATTTCCGGAAGCGCGCGTGCTGCGCATGGATATGGATACCACGCGGGGCAAGGAAGACTACGAGCAGATTTTATCGGCATTTGCCAATCACGAGGCGGATATCCTGATCGGTACGCAGATGATCGTAAAGGGGCATGATTTCCCGGATGTGACGCTGGTTGGCGTTCTTGCAGCAGATCTCTCGCTGCATGTCGGGGACTACCGCGCGGCGGAGCGGACATTCCAGCTTCTGACACAGGCGGCAGGAAGAGCCGGCCGCGGGAATAAGCCGGGCGAGGTCGTCATCCAGACGTATGACCCGGAGCATTACAGCATAGAGACGGCGAAGGCGCAGGACTACGATGCGTTTTACGAGCAGGAGATTGCGTACCGCAAGATCATGCTTTACCCGCCGGTCTGGAACATGCTTGTGATCTTGTGCGCCTCTAAGAGCGAGGAGGCGGCGGATGCCATGGCGGCAGAGCTTGCGGAGGCAGCGGATGCGTATACAGGGAAGAATACGAAAGAGAAGGTCTATCTCGTGGGACCCGTCGACGCGGCGATCGCAAAAGTGAATGATATTTATAAAAAAATAATTTATCTCAAGGCAGAAAATTATGACACGCTGGTAAAGATAAAAAATAGGACAGAAGTGTATGCCAGAGAGAGCCGGTACTATAAGAATGTGACCGTGATGTTTGATTTCAATCCGGTGAACGGCTTTTAGGCAGAATGGAGGAAAGATGGCACTTAGGACAATCAGAATACAGGGAGATCCTGTATTGACCAAAAAATGCAGAGAGATTACAGAGATTACACCGAAGATCAGAGAACTGGCAGAGGATATGCTTGATACGATGTACGAGGCGAACGGCGTGGGACTTGCAGGTCCGCAGGTCGGCGTGTTAAAGCGCATCGTCGTCATCGACATCGGCGAAGGACCGGTTGTGATGATCAACCCGGTGATCTTAGAGACTTCTGGCGAGCAGACAGGCGACGAGGGCTGTCTGAGCCTTCCGGGCAAGGCAGGCACCGTGACCAGACCGAACTACGTGAAAGCGCGGGCGTTTGATCTGGATATGGAAGAGTATGAGATTGAGGGGACAGAGCTGATGGCGCGTGCCATCTGTCATGAGCTGGATCATCTGGACGGACACATGTACACTGAGAAGGTGGAAGGTCCGCTTCACGAAGTCACCTATGAGAGTGATGAGGAAGAATAAAGCATGGATGATCTGTGAAAATGGAGGTCAGTGATGAGAGTCATATTCATGGGAACACCGGATTTCGCGGTGGGAACGTTGGAAGAAATCATAAAAGCGGGACATGAGGTGGTGCTGGTTGTCTCCCAGCCGGATAAGGCAGTGGGAAGAAGCAAGGCGCTCCGCTATACACCGGTCAAGGCATGTGCGCTCGAGCACGGCATTGAAGTATATCAGCCGCAGAAAGTCAGAGACAGCGAGTGTATCGAGCGTCTGCGGACATATCATCCGGATATCATAATTGTGGAGGCTTTTGGGCAGATTATACCGAGAGCGATTCTGGATATGCCGCGCTACGGGTGTGTGAATGTGCACGCGTCGCTGCTTCCGAAGTACCGCGGTGCCGCACCGATTCAGTGGGCGGTCATAAACGGCGACGCCGTCACCGGAGTGACGACGATGCGCATGGACGAGGGACTTGATACCGGAGATATGATCTTAAAGGAAGAAGTGAAGATCCGTGCGGATGAGACGGGCGGCAGTCTGTTCGACCGGCTGTCCGAGGTCGGCGCGAAGCTGTGCGTGCGCACGATGGAGGCGATCGATGCGGGAACGGCAACCTACACGCCGCAGGACAACTCCCAGGCAACGCATACCGCCAAGATTTACAAAGAAATGGGAAGCATTGACTGGAAACAGGGCGCAAAAGAGATTGAGTGCCTGATCCGCGGACTGGATCCGTGGCCGAGTGCCTATACCAGACTGGGCGATAAGATGTTAAAGATCTGGAAGGCGCAGGTCGTTTCTGAGGAGTCCGGGGCGGAGCCGGGCTGCATTGTGAAAGTGGAAAAAGATCATATTCTGGTGCAGACCGGAAAGGGAATGCTTGCCATCAGTGAACTTCAGCTTGAGGGCAAGAAGCGTATGCCGGTGGAGGCATTTCTGAACGGATATGAGATCGAAGAGGGCACATATTTTAAGAAAGGGTGATTACTATGCCATATTCATACTATTACTGGGGATTTGATCCGACGTATATACTCGTGCTCATCGGAGCAGTCATCTGTCTGGTTGCATCTGCGAGGGTGAAGTCGACATACAACAAATATGCTTCCTACCGCAGCATGTCCGGCATGACCGGAGCACAGGCGGCGGAACGGATTCTGCACTCGGCAGGAATCTACGACGTGTCGGTGCAGCATGTATCGGGCAATCTGACCGATCACTACAATCCGTCGAACAAGACGCTGAATCTGTCGGATTCTGTGTATGGAAGCACGTCGGTGGCGGCTGTCGGTGTGGCGGCGCATGAGTGCGGACATGCCATTCAGCACCAGCAGGGATATGTGCCGCTCACGCTCCGCTCGGCGATCGTGCCGGTGGCAAATATCGGTTCTACGCTGGCGTGGCCTTTAATTTTAATCGGATTATTTTTTACCAGCAATACAGGGACATTTTTAATCGACCTTGGAATTCTTTGTTTTTCGTTCGCTGTTCTGTTTCAGCTTGTGACGCTTCCGGTGGAGTTCAATGCATCGCACCGCGCGCTGCGCATTTTAGGAGAGCAGGGAATCTTAAGCGACAGTGAGCTGCCTTATACGCGAAAAGTGTTGAAGGCGGCGGCACTTACTTACGTGGCGAGTGCGGCGGCATCGATTCTGCAGCTGCTTCGTCTGGTGTTATTATTTGGAGGAAGAAGACGTGACGACTGATTCCGTGAATACGCGGGAACTGATTCTTGAGATCCTTTTAGAAGTGACGGAGAGGGGACAGTACAGCCATCTGGTGATCCGTTCGGTGCTGGAGAAGTACCAGTATCTGGACAAAAGAGAGCGTGCCTTTTTAACGAGAGTGGCGGAGGGCACCATTCAGCGCCAGATCGAACTGGACTATATTCTGGATCAGTTCTCAAAAGTAAAGGTCAGAAAAATGAAACCGGTGATCCGCGCCATTCTCAGGATGGGCGTATACCAGCTGAAATATATGGACAGTGTACCGGCATCCGCCGCCTGCAACGAGGCGGTAAAGCTTGCGAAGAAAAAGGGCTTCGGACAGCTGTCCGGTTTCGTGAACGGGGTACTGCGCGGTGTTTCGCGCGGTCTGGATCAGCTTACATATCCAAAGGAGAGCGTCGATGCCGTAAAAGCCTGGTCGGTGTGCTACTCGATGCCGGAATGGATCGTTGCGCAGTGGATCGGCGATTACGGAAAGGAACGCACAAAAGAGATTCTTGCAGCGTCCCTTTTGGAAGCGCCGATCACCGTCCGCACGAATCTGGAACGGATCACGCCGGAGGCGCTCGCAGAGCGTTTTAAGGAGGAGGGCGTTACCGCGGTTCCGCTGGATACGGAAAAATATCCCGGACTTTCGTATGCATATACGATCTTTGGGTTTGATCATTTAAACGGTCTTTCCAGTTTTCAGGAAGGACTGTTCTATGTGCAGGACATCAGCTCCATGATGGTGGCGGAATATGCGGCGCCAAAGGAGGGCGACCACTGCATTGACGTCTGTGCGGCGCCGGGCGGCAAGAGCATTCATCTTGCGGAAAAGTTAAGAGGTACCGGTCATGTGGAGGCGCGGGACATCAGCGAACAGAAAGTGGCGCTGATCGATGAGAATATAAAAAGATGCCGGCTTACGAATATTACGGCGAAGTGTCAGGATGCGACTGTTTTGGACGAGGCATCGGTTCGTACGGCGGATGTGCTGATTGCGGATCTTCCCTGCTCGGGACTCGGGGTGCTGCGCAGAAAGACCGATATCAAGTACCGCATGAACCCGGAAGGGGAGGAATCGCTTGTGGCGCTGCAGAGGCAGATACTGTCTGTGGTGTGTGAATATGTGAAGCCGGGCGGGACACTGATTTATTCCACCTGCACGATTCACACGGCGGAGAACGAGGGGAATGCCAGATGGTTTGAGCAGACGCACCCGGAGTTCGCCCTCGATACGATGCGGCAGATGTTCCCGGAAGAACATCTCGGGGACGGATTTTTTATAGCAAAATTTAAGCGAAAGCAGGACAACGGATAAGGAATGGAAAAGACAGACATTAAATCGTTGAATCTGGAAGAACTGACCGCATTTGTCGAGTCGCTCGGAGAAAAAAAGTTCCGGGCAAAACAGATTTACGAGTGGATTCACAGAAAGCATGTGGCATCCTTTTCGGAGATGACCAATATTTCTGCGGCTCTCATTGAAAAATTGAATCAGAACTGTACGCTGACCAGCTTAAAAAAGGCGGATGTGCAGATCTCGAAGATTGACGGTACCAGAAAGTACCTGTTTCTTCTGGACGACGGCAATGTCATCGAGAGTGTCTTAATGCGTTATAAGCACGGGAACTCCGTCTGTATTTCCTCGCAGGTCGGCTGCCGGATGGGCTGCCGTTTCTGCGCCTCCACGCTGGATGGTCTGGTGCGCGGTCTGCGGCCGTCCGAGATGCTCGATCAGATCTATCAGATCGGAACGGACATCGGCGAGCGGATCTCCAATGTTGTGGTGATGGGAACCGGCGAGCCTTTGGATAATTATGACAACCTGTTAAAATTCATCGAACTGCTGAGCGATGAAAACGGACTCAATATCAGCCAGCGGAACCTGACGGTCTCCACCTGCGGGATCGTTCCGCGCATGCGGGAGCTTGCGGATAAAAAGCTGCAGATCACGCTGGCGCTCTCGCTTCATGCATCCAACCAGGAAAAGCGCCTGCAGCTGATGCCTGTGGCGAACAAATATGACATTAAGGAAGCGGTCGATGCCTGCCGTTACTATTTTGAACAGACCGGCCGGCGCATCACGTTTGAGTACAGTCTGGTGGCGGGCGTAAACGATACGGCGGAGGATGCCGCAGAGCTGGCAGAGCTTGTGCGCGGGATCAACTGTCACATCAATCTGATTCCGGTCAATCCGATCAAGGAACGCAGCTATAGACAGCCGGATGACGGTGCAGTGCATGCATTCCAGAAAAAGCTGGAGAGAAACGGGCTCACCGTGACCGTGCGCCGGGAGATGGGCAGGGATATTGACGGTGCATGCGGGCAGCTGAGACGCAAGCATATGCACAAAGAGCAGGAAATGGAGCATACCGGGCAGGAGACGGGGGGTGTCGGGCAGGAGTAGTAAGTCTTGCCCTTTTTCGCGTTGTATGCTAACATTGGTAATTGGATAAATGGCAGGCAGGTACTGCTATTCTAATAATGGAGGAATAGAATGAAGACGTTTTCCATGACGCATGTGGGACAGCGGCGTGAGACGAACCAGGATTATATGTACACATCAGAGACCTCCGTGGGAAGGCTTCCGGATTTATTTCTGGTAGCAGACGGTATGGGAGGCCATGCGGCTGGAGATTATGCTTCGCGCTTCACAGTTGAAAAGATTGTGGAATACGTAACAGAATCCGAGGAGAGCGAGCCGGTGACCGTGCTCGGTGAGGCAGTCAGATATGCAAATGAACATTTGCTTGCGGAGGCGAACGCGGATGCGAGCAAAGCGGGCATGGGCACGACGATTGTTGCGGCAGTCGTGGTTGGCGATAAGCTCTACACGGCGAATGTCGGCGACAGCCGGTTGTATGTGATCAACCAGGAACGTATCACACAGATTACAAGAGATCACTCTCTGGTAGAAGAGATGGTTCGGCTGGGAGAGATGGACAAAGAGGATGCAAAAGTGCACCCGGATAAAAATATTATTACGAGAGCGATCGGCGTGCTTCCGGAGGTGTCGGCGGATTTCTTCGAGACGGTGCTTGTGCCGGGAGATACGGTTCTGTTGTGTTCGGACGGTCTGACCAATATGGTCGATGATACGGATATCAAGCGGATCGTGCTGGGACAGCGTGATATTGTGGAGAAAACACAACGGCTGATCGACGCCGCGAACGAGAATGGCGGTAAGGATAATATAACGGTGGTTTTGATTGAGCCGTTTTCAGATGAGACTAGATAGAGAATGAAGTTCTTTGTAAATCAGGTTGGAGGTTTAATATGTTAACAGAGGGAATGTATATAGCGGACCGTTATGAAATCATAGGGAAAATTGGTGCCGGCGGAATGTCTGACGTATATAAGGCAAAAGATCTGACGCTCGGACGTTTTGTGGCAATCAAGGTTTTAAAGCCGGAGTTTTCGGAGGATCTGAATTTTGTGACAAAGTTCCGCACTGAGGCACAGTCTGCTGCGGGATTAGAGCATCCGAACATCGTAAATATCTACGATGTCGGAAGCGAAAAAGGAATGCATTATATCGTGATGGAGTATGTGGAAGGCATCACGTTAAAGACATATATTGAGAAAAAGGGTCAGCTTTCTTTTAAGGAGGCAGTCAGCATTGCCATTCAGGTGGGAAGAGGTATTGAGGCGGCGCATAGCAAGGGTATCATCCACCGGGACATTAAGCCACAGAATATTATTATTTCCACAGAAGGAAAAGTAAAAGTAACAGATTTCGGTATCGCGCGCGCAGCAAGCAGCAACACGATCAGTTCCGATGTGATGGGATCCGTGCACTATTCTTCTCCGGAGCAGGCACGCAACGGATTTGTGGACGGCAAGAGCGATATCTATTCCCTCGGTATTGTGATGTATGAGATGGTGACGGGACGTGTGCCGTTTGACGGGGATACGACCGTGGCAGTTGCCATCCAGCATCTGCAGGAGGAGATTGTTCCGCCGAGTGCCTACGCGCCGAATCTTCCGATCAGTATGGAGAAGATCATTTTAAAATGTACGCAGAAGAATCCGGACCGCCGTTATGAGTCCATGACGGCACTTTTGACGGATCTGCGCAAGGCGCTTGTCAGCCCGAATGAGGATTTTGTCGTGATGGTTCCTGCAACCAACCAGGACAAGACACGCATTATCGGAGAGGATGACTTAAAGCAGATCAAGGAGGAGGCAGACAGCCTCTATCTTAAGGCGGATCAGGCGGTGCACGCGAGAGCGGAGGAGATGAACCGCTACGATGAGGATGAGGACGACGAAGAAGATGTGGACGATGATGAGCTGGATGACGAGGATGACGGCGATCTGAATCCGAAGATGGAGAAAGCGATCACGATCATGGGAATTGTTGCGGCAGTCGTGATTGTGATTATCATCATTGTGATTGTGGTAAATCTGTTCGGCGGAATCAAGTCCAAGAAGCAGTCTGACACGGAGACGTCGCGCACAGAGACTACACAGACCGAGAGCCAGAACGAGGATACGGTTACCGTTCCGGATTTCCGCGGCATGACATATGCGGATGCGCAGACCGAGGCGGAGAAGAAGGGATTAAAGCTGGAGAATAAGGGCGAAGTATCCTCTGACGACTACGATGAGGGCGAGATCGCCAATCAGGACCCGGAGAGCGGCAAGGAAGTCGAAGAGGGCACGACGATCGGCGTTGTGATCAGCAACGGAAAAGGCAGTGTGGCAGTGCCGAATGTAACCGGAGACTCGGAGGATGATGCAGTGTCCGCACTGGAAAAGGAAGGCTTTAAGCCGAACAAGACATATGCTTACGATGACAGTGTGGAGGAGGGAAAAGTCATTTCCCAGACACCGTCCGCAGGAGATAAGGCAAAAACAGGTGATACGATCACGATTGTCATCAGTCAGGGTGCAGAGGCAGTGACCGTCCCGGATGTGAAGACGACCTACAAGTCCGAGGAGCAGGCGAGAGCACTGCTCACCGATTTCAACGTATCGGTAAAGACAGCGTACAGCGATACGCTTCCGGAAGGCATTGTCATGGATCAGAGCATTGATCCGGGCAAGCAGGTGGAAAAAGGCAGCGACATTACGATCACGGTAAGCATGGGGCCGTCACCGTCCCAGAGTGTGACAGCGACAACCTACAGCTTCAAGGCGACGATCAATCTGCCGGCTGATACGTCCAACGTATCCGGCGCAACAATCACGCTGTATGATACTTCCGGCAATGTGCTGGGACAGTGGGATAAGGCGATCACAGATGATTTTTCCATCAGCAAGACGGGACTGCTTGCAAAAGAGGGCTATTTGGTAATCTCATGGCTGGATTTAAACGGCAACAAGATCAACGATCAGACCACGAGCACCTACCAGTTTACACCGGAATCATAATGGATAAGAATATGCAGGGAAAGATTGTAAAAGGAATTTCCGGATTCTACTACGTTCACGTAGCGGGATCCGGAATTTATGAATGTAAGGCAAAAGGAATTTTCCGCAACCAGAAGATCAAGCCGCTGGTGGGCGATAACGTGACGATTGCCGTGCTGGATGAGGAGCAGATGCTTGGAAATATCGAGGAGATTCTTCCGAGAGAAAATGCCTTGATCCGTCCGGCGGTTGCCAATATCGATCAGGCGCTTGTGATTTTTGCGGCGGCAAAGCCGAAGCCGAATTTTAATCTGCTGGACCGTTTTCTGATTATGATGGAATATCAGAAAGTGCCGGTTACGATCTGTTTTAACAAGTGCGACCTTCTGACCGGGGAGGAGCTGCACGCGTTTTCGGATGTCTACGAACAGTGTGGCTATCCGGTGGTGTACACCTCGGCGAGAGAGCAGCGGGGAATCGATGTGCTGCTTGAGCGGCTGGAAGGAAAGGTGACGTCGGTGGCAGGACCCTCGGGTGTGGGCAAGTCATCGCTCATCAACTGTCTGCAGCCGGAGCGCCAGATGGAGACCGGGGCAATCAGCAGAAAGATTGAGCGAGGCCGCCATACGACCCGCCACTCGGAAATTATTCCGATCAAAGAGCAGACTTACATTATGGATACACCGGGATTTTCCACGCTGGATATTCCGGGGCTGGAAAAGGAAGATCTGTGGTGGTATTATCCGGAATTTGAAGAGTATGAGCCAAACTGCCGTTTTAAGGGCTGCAGTCATATCGGAGAGCCGGACTGCGGGGTAAAAGAGGCGGTGGAAGCCGGGAAAATCAGCCGGCTCCGTTATGAGAATTACAGGCAGTTATATCAGGAATTAAAAGAACAGAAGAAATATTAAAAAGAAGGGGGTAAGAGAGATGAATTGTTTGTCGCCATCCATATTATCCGCAGATTTTTCAAGACTGGGAGAGCAGATCCGTGAACTGGACGAGGCAGGGGCACAGTATGTACATATTGATGTCATGGACGGAATGTTTGTGCCAAGTATTTCCTTCGGGCTTCCGGTAATCCGCTCCATCCGTCCCTGTACGGACCGGATCTTCGACGTGCATCTGATGATCGAGGAGCCGGGGCGCTATATTGAGGATTTTGTCGGAGCCGGAGCCGATCTGATTACCGTGCACGCAGAGAGCTGCAAGCATCTGGACCGCACGATTGCTTCCATCAAAGAGCGTGGGATTCTTGCGGGGGTTGCGTTAAATCCTGCTACGCCGCTGCAGACGGTGGAATATGTGCTTGAAAAAGTGGATATGGTGCTGATTATGACGGTGAACCCTGGATTTGGCGGGCAGAAGTTTATCCCGTATACCTTGCAGAAGGTTCGTGATCTTAAGAAAATGATTGATGCGCGCGGGTTGAAAACAGACATTGAGGTGGACGGCGGGGTCAATCTCTCTAATGTGGAGGAGATTATGAGTGCCGGCGCCAACATCATCGTGGCGGGAAGCGCTGTTTTTAACGGAGATGTCGCTGAAAATACCCAGATGTTTCTGGATATTTTAAATTCTTAAGGAACGGCGGGAGAAAAGCGGGGGAGCGTATGAAACATTTTGTAATAATTTCAGGCGGAACGATCGACGATTCTTTTGCGGACAGATGGTTTGAGGAAGAGAAGCCGGATGCCGTTATCGCTGCGGATGCCGGAATGGAATATCTGTACCGCAGCCACCGGGTGCCGGATGTGATTGTCGGGGATTTTGATTCCGTGGGAACGGAGGCTCTTGCTTATTTTAAGACATTGCCCGGCGTGGCGATCCAGAAGCTGATTCCGGAGAAGGACGACACGGATACCGAGTCTGCAATCCGGCTTGCAATCCGGCGCGGAGCAGAGCGCATCACGCTTTTGGGAGCGACAGGGACACGGCTGGATCATGTGCTGGGGAATATCGAACTGCTTGGAATTGGACTAAAGGCGGGGATTCCCATCCAGATCTGCGATGCCCATAACCGCATCCGTATGATTGATCGTGGAATGACGCTTGCGAGAAAGGAACAGTTTGGAACGTATGTGTCGCTCATTCCCTACACGGAATGTGTGGAGCATCTGACACTGAAGGGATTTAAATATCCCCTCACGGACGCCTGCCTGCGGGGATTCTGTTCGCTTGGCGTGAGCAATGAGATCGTGGCAGATACGGCAGAGATCTCGTTTGAAGGCGGGATTCTTCTCGTGGTGGAATCAAAGGACCGATGACAGAAGAGGATTGCCGCAATAAGCATAGAACTCTTTTGGGGGATAAGTAATATTATCAGAAGACCACACCGTGGGATTTCAGATGAAAATGCAGCTGGAAATTCGGTTCAAAAAATGTGGCATTTCTAACCAGCCGGATGTTTGCATCTTCGATGATCCGTGTCTTTCCAAGTTTGGAGCACTCCGCGGGTCATGTCCGCATCCCGGAAGACAATTTGTAGGACTTTTGTGTGTGTCCCTTATTGGCACCTCTGAACAGAACATAACCGCGCGAAGCCGATGTCTGAGTCGTCATCTGCCTTATTTTCAATAGCAGATGACGGCGAGTTTCGGTTCGCGCGGTTTTATATTGTCTGTGAAGAGGTGCCATTAGGG
>ERZ1673736.227-NODE-227-length-94018-cov-10.260198_pt1 | contig 94018 bp, 82 predicted proteins | sample MGYA00580212_ERZ1673736 | MGnify/ENA primary metagenome ERZ1673736 (study PRJEB41218, sample SAMN15661752) | gut metagenome | host: Homo sapiens | place: Canada: London | collected 2015-08-20/2019-03-30 | study: EMG produced TPA metagenomics assembly of...
ACATTTTGTTGAAGTTTCTTTATATTATTTTATCTAGCACAACAGGTTAAATTAGTAATCATTTCCCCAGATTCTTAAGAACTGGGATCAGCCGTTTCGCCAAAACTGCCGCCAGAACACATAAAATAAAATCCTCACCGACCGTCAGAAGAAAGCAGTTGACAAACACGACCTTCCATCCGACGCTTACGCCAAGGACAAAATTGCTGCACACATAAAAATAGATCATCCCGCAGCCATAGTCTGCGAGAAGTCCCCAGAATGCAGAAAATAAAAGCCAGGAAAAAGATGTACTTTTCCTGATCTCATATACACGTCCCGTCACATAGGCCGCCGCCGCAAATCCGATCAAAAAGCCGAATGTAGACTTTAAAAGATACGCCGGACCGCCGCCCGTGGCAAAGACCGGGATCCCACACAATCCGATCACCAGATATGTCAGCACGCTGGCAAATGCCCTTTTTGATCCAAGCAAAAGGGCCGCAAGCAGCACAAAGAAAAACTGCAGCGTAAAGTGCATGGGCACTGGCTGCACCGGGATCGTGATCTTAAGAAAAGCTCCGACGCCGATGAGGGCTGTAAACAGCCCTCCGAGCGTCAGATCCCTGATGTTCCATTGCTTCATTAATATGCTTTGCCCCAGTAAACCATCTTGGTTGCCGGTTTGCCGCAGCATACGCAGGTCTCAGCAAGCTTCTCCTGCTTGAACGGCATACATCTGGAGGTCACGCCAACCTGCTCCTTTAACTTATCCTCACATTCCTGGCAGCCGCACCACATTGCGCGGATGAAGCCCGGCTTATTGTCAGCGATATCCTTCATCTCTTCCATGTTGTGTGCGTCGTAGGTGTGGGCGTCACGGTGTGCTTTCGCGCGCTCGTACATGTCGTGCTGGATGGTCTTTAAGAGCTCATCCACCTTCTCTGCGATCTCGCTTAAAGCGACAGTGATCTTCTCATGGGTATCACGGCGTACTAATACAGCCTGACCTGCCTCGATATCCTTCGGTCCTAACTCTACACGGACCGGGATTCCTCTCATCTCGGACTCGGAGAACTTCCAGCCCGGGCTCTTATCGGAAGCATCAACTTTTACGCGGAAGTTGGAGAGAACCTCTTCAACCTCCCTTGCCTTCTCAAGGACGCCCTCCTGCTGCTGGCGGATCGGAACGATCACAACCTGAGTCGGAGCTACGTTCGGCGGAAGTACAAGACCCTCGTTGTCACCGTGTACCATGATGATGGCACCGATCATACGGGTCGTCATACCCCAGGAGGTCTGGTGAACATATTTTAACTGGTTGTCCTTATCGGAATACTGGATGCCGAAAGCCTTTGCGAAACCATCGCCGAAGTTGTGGCTGGTTCCGGACTGGAGTGCCTTTCCGTCATGCATTAAGGACTCGATGGTATAGGTTGCCTCAGCACCTGCGAATTTTTCTTTATCTGTCTTCTGTCCGCGAACGACCGGGATCGCAAGGAAATCCTCGCAGAAATCTGCATAGAGGTTTAACATCTGGATCGTTCTCTCCTGAGCTTCCTCTGCTGTCGCATGTGCGGTGTGGCCCTCCTGCCATAAGAACTCTCTGGAGCGGAGGAACGGTCTTGTCGTCTTCTCCCATCTTACTACGGAACACCACTGGTTGTATACCTTCGGAAGGTCACGGTAGGAGTGGATGTCTTTCTGGTAGAAATCACAGAACAGAGTCTCGGATGTCGGGCGGACGCAGAGACGCTCCTGAAGCGGCTCAAGACCTCCCTGTGTTACCCATGCAACTTCCGGTGCAAAACCTTCTACATGGTCTTTCTCTTTATCAAGTAAGCTCTCCGGGATGAATAACGGCATATAAACATTCTTTACGCCTGCTTTTTTGAAGCGCTTGTCCAGTTCGTGCTGGATGTTCTCCCAGATCGCATATCCGTCTGGTTTGATGACCATGCAGCCCTTTACGCTCGCATAATCACATAACTCTGCCTTTTTTACAACGTCTGTGTACCACTGCGCGAAATCATCTTCCATGGAAGTGATGGATTCCACAAGTTTCTTGTCTCTTGCCATTGTTTTTCTCCTTTATATGAATTCTTGGATTGCATACATCTAAAATTTCTGAGGATGCAGGACGCCTGTTCCGTTCCAGGGCACTCCCCGTGGAAACGAAAAAAAATGTGCCTTGGCGCATTAGTGCCTTTTTATGTAACAGGAAATTCCAAGGAATTCCCTGTTACATAAAAAAGGCTGTCGTCCACAAAAGGGACCGACAGCCGGCGTTACCACCCAAATTAGCTCCCGCACTTTACGGGAACTCTCCTCTGATATCCGTTAACGCCGGATCTACGCTGTACTTAGCAATGTAGTCATTCACTGCGGCAATCTGTTTTCACTGCCGTTTTCCACATCTCTCGCACAAAGCTCCGAGGCCGGTTCAACAACGCGCACATGGAAGTTCTCACCGTCTGCTTCCTCTCTGGGATGCCGCCATTCATCTACTTTCCCTCTTCAATGCCTGTCTGATATGCATATATGATGGATTTTAATGGATTTTTCCATGTTTGTCAAGACTCCGGGACGGATTTTGCAGGCCGGCATCATCATCCCGGAGTCTCACACTTTCTGTGTCCATTCTAAACACACGATCTTTAAAATATCAGCTTGATCAACAGCCATCCCGCCGCGATGCATAACAGCACCAATGCAAATGCCGTGGAAATTCCGAATACGATTGCTCCGACAGCGATGGATAAGATAAATCCAAACAAGCTCAGCACCGCGCCGAGAAGTTTTCCACATACGCCAAGCACAAGACCAACGCACTTAAAGATCACGACAAGAAATATGATCGCAAATAAAATTGACATGATTTCGCCTCCAGTCAAACAAAATCTCGAGGATTTCTTCGGCTTATTATATTCCCACTGTCAACATTTGTAAATATAAATCAGCTCCCAATCGCTAAATACCTGATCTGGTGTTACAGTTCATGCTTACATGAACTGTAACCGATTTTGCCGATGCTTCGCATTCCAAATCGGCAAAATCCGCTGCCATAACTGTATTGTACGGGATTTTCAGTTCAGAAAATCCCTATCCATACACGGTAATGAGCCGCCCAGTTCCGTCCTTCTGGTAGACACGGTGGGAGATCGAGATAACAGTACGTCCTTCCGACGCGCTCTTTAATGCCCGGAGCACCATCTCCTCCGTCTCCGCGTCAAGGTTCGCCGTGATCTCATCGAGAAGCAGGATCCCAGGTTTTCCGACAACGGCTCTCGCGATGGATAAGAGCTGCCACTGACCCTGGGAGAATATCTCCGGTTTACATAATGTGTCATAGCCATCATCCAGGCTCACGATCGTCCCATGGAGTCCCACGAGCTTCGCGGCCGCCTGCACCGCCTCGTCCCCGATCGCCGGGTCAAACAGTGTGATCTGGTCGCGGACCGTGCCCGGAACCATATGAAAGGACTGTTCCACATAGCCGAACTTCTTTCTTTTCTCCTTGTCAGAGAGCCGATATGCCGCCTCGCCCTCAATCAGAGCCTCACCGGAATTCGGGCGATAGAGTCCTAAAAGCAGCTTAAAGATCGTACTCTTTCCGGCGCCGGTACGTCCCGTCAGCGTTACCTGCTCGCCCGGATAGATTGCGAAATTCATGTCATTTAAAACGATGTGGTCGTCGTAGCCGAAGGTGACATCTTTAAACTCCACGCATGGTTCTGTATTCTCGAAAATTCCGCTATCATTTACTTTAGCCGCGTCTAAATCTATACTCGCCGCACTGGTGTCCCCGGAACTATTCTCCGCTCTCCCCTGCGTATTCTCTAATTCCTGTACAGCGCCATTCTTTCCAACTGTATGTCTGGAATCCACAAATGCTCTCTCTTCTACCATCTCCCTCTCCGGCTTCGCCAGAAACTCGTTGATCCGGTAAACACCCGCAACCGCCGACTGGATCGTCTGGATCTCCATGCCGAGGTTCTCGATCGGCGAGAATACCTGGGAAATATAGTTGATGACTGCGACAGATTTTCCCACGGACATGCCGAACAATGCCAGGATCTTCGCGTTTCCGGATGCCGCAAGCAGCATGACGATCGCCACCGCCACCGCATTCAGAAACAGGATCAACGGCGAGTAAACAGCGTCGTAAAAGTTCGTCTTCTCGACCGCCGAATAGCTCTCCCCGATATAGTCATCATACCTTTTCTCCATATACGTCTCTTTTCCAAGTGTATGGATCGTTCTGATACACCGGATTGTCTCCGGAACATGATTTGTGACACGGCTCATTGCCGCGCGGTTCTCTAACTGCGCCGTCAGCATCTGCTTCTGGACGATTCTCGTGAACGCAAAGATCACCGGAATCAATACAACAAGAAGCAGCGCAAGTCCCCGGTTCTGGAACCAGATCACCGCAAAGATACTGATGACTCTGCAGGCATCCGCGAACATGCTGATGATTCCGGAGGTAAACAATGCCTCCACGGTATCTACATCGCCCACAAACCTGGATACCACAGCACCCGGCTCTTCCTTATTTAATGTGTCAGCGCTCAGCCGGATAAGCTTCTTCGAAAGCTCGCTTCGGAACGCATGGGTCATCTTCTGTCCAAACACAGTCAGGAAACTTTCTCTCAAGGACTCCAGCGCCCCCGACAAAAAGATCAGCAGAAAATACTCCGCTGCCATGGAAAATCCCGGGAAATTTCCGTCGGCGATCCGGTCAATGATCTTTCCGAGAACGAGAGGCGGAAGCAGGGAAATGACAACGGCACCCGTCACCGTCAGAATGATTCCGATGGAAAGCCATTTTTCCCGCGCGACGGTATTTCCGATAATCGATGCCGCGCTGATACGTCTATTTGCAGTCATGATTTCCATCTCCTCTCCCCAGAATTTTCATGCTGTCTCCCTGATGGATTCCCGCGATTTCCGCTTCTTTTCGTTGTCTATTCAATATCTTCATATTTCTGTGCGCCGTCAGGATGATCCTTTTTCTCACTTGACAGAATATTTTCATCTTTCTCCGAAACCTGTGCCCTGTAAAGCTCCGCGTACTGCGGATTTTCCACCATCAACCTCTCATGGCTGCTGCATGTTCCCATCTTCTGGTCCATCCAGATCACCTGGTCGAACTCCGGGAACAGGTATAGTCTGTGGGAGATCAGGAACACGATCCTGTCTTTCGAGAGCTCCTTCACATGCTCAAATACCTGTTTTTCTGTATTTCTGTCGAGTGCCGAGAACGGATCATCCAGAACCAGCACCGGCTTTCCGTGGCAGAGTGTTCTCGCCAACGCAAGACGCGCCGCCTGCCCTCCCGAGAGACGGACGCCACTGTTTCCCACAACGGTCTTCTCCTTCTCCTCCATCTCCCGGACCTCCTCGTCGAAACATACAGCCCTAAGCCATGTCCAGACGTTGTCATCATCCCCCAAGAGCACGTTGTTTTCCACGCTGTCTCCCAGAAGCTCCGGATCATGTCCAAGATACCCGATGATCCGGCTCCGCTCATTTTCCGTGTAGGAGGAAAGCTCCCTGCCGCCGTAAGTCAGATGACCCTCATACGGATATTCGCAGAGAAAACTCTTTCCCAGTGTAGATTTTCCGCACGCCACCGGCCCCGTGATGCCGACGATCTGACCTGGTTTCGCGGTGAAGGAAATCTCCTTAAAGATCGGGTCACTGCCCGGATAGGCGAAAGTGAGATGATCAGCTACGGCTACGTTTTCTTTGACGCTGTTCTTTTCTGACTGCTGCCCGGATTTATGCACCGCACTGCCTCCCGGTCCATTCTTCATATCCTTGTCGGAGCTTTCAGCATTGTAGTTTTCATTCTGCGCCGCGATCTCATCTTTCTCCACAGCCTCAGACGCCCGCTCCATGTACGGATGGATCCTCTTCCAGGAAACCTGCGCCTTGTGGACCGCATTGAAGAGCTTCGCCGCCTTCGAGGACTTATCGGAGAGCTTCGCGTAACATGCAAGGAATGTGGTAAATGCCGCCACATCCCATGACGTCCAGCCCATTCCGAGGATATTTTCTGAACCGAAATACAGGATCATCACAGTTCCCGCCATGGCGATCACCTTGTAGACCGGCGGCAGAGCCGCGTTCCAGATATTCGCCTTCACAGCTGCTTGTTCATACTCTTTTAAGTGGACCTCGTAGTTCTCCCCGCGCTCCTTCTCACATCCGAAAACACGGTATGTAATGGCGTTGGTGATCCGATCCAGGGTCACCGCGTTGAGCTTTCCGGTCTGCTTCTTGTAAGCTGCTCCCGTTGTCTGGACAATCCGTTTCATCTTCTCTGCTATAATATAGGAAAAAGGAGGAAAGATCATGGAACAGAGCGCCAGTCTCCAGTCGTAATAGAGCAGCATGCACACATATCCGAAAAGCGCCACACCTGTATCAAAGATCTCCGTGGTAAACTTTCTCATACCTTCCACGCAGTCATCCACGTCAAAGATCGCCTTCGTGATGACATTTCCGGCGCCCTCTTTTTCCAGCTCCACACGGGATTTATGTATCAGTGTCCGGTACAGGATCCGCTTCATCCTCCGGTTTACATTGTTGGCGAACCGGCGCACATAGAACCGCTTGATATATCTCGCCAGCTGCACCGTTCCGATCACGATCACATAGGCGGGCGCCAGCCGGAGCATCGCCGGAAAACGCTCCGTCCCAGTCAGAATCTGCATCAGGCAGCCTGCCATCTTTCCCTCAAACCATGGCCCCGCCATGAGGCCCAGGTTATAGATCAATCCCGACACTGTGATCAACGCCAGAACCTTCCATTCTGCCCGGAAATACATCATGATCTTATCTGGGCGAAAATTTTTCTTTTCCATTGCTGTTCTTTCCTGAAGTCTTATAAACTTTTCCGAGTTACCGATTTCTCTCTGAAGCAGCTTCTTCCGGAGTGTCTGTTTTTATTTTTGCTGCAATTTCTTCAAAAATATCTTTTTTCTGCACCAGACCCAGAATTTCTCATTCTCTTTATTATCACCGCCGCTTTCAAGATCCTAGCTTCAAACAGTTCTATTTTTTACATCTTTTTTTCATCTGCACCCTCTATATTCTCATCCTTATGCTTCTCCACTAACTCCGCTACATCCACAAATCCAGCTCTCCGCTCATTCTTCGACCGCCAGTACAGTTTGTCGAGCGTCTCACAAAATGCGTTTTTCTCCTCCTCCGGCAGCTCCGCCAGCAGCCACTCATAAAAGACCGCCTCGATACTCGCCTTCGAATTCTTTAATGCCTCCGCCTTTTTTGTCGCGTAAAGCAGCTGGCTTCTTCCATCCGCCGGATTCGGCTTTCTCTCGAGATACCCTTTTGCCTCCAGGCTTGCCGCCCGCCTCGCCGCAGCGCCCTTATCGATCTTAAGAGTCTCCCGTACCTCCGTCTGGGTGATTCCCGGATTGTGGCGCACGAGATGGATAAAATCGAATTCCGCTGTTCCGATCCCCTCTTCCTTCATGGTCTGCACCGTGAACTTTCCAACCTCACGGGCGATCTTTGTGATCTTTCTTCCAGTCTGGTCCATAAAGTCTCCTCCAAATATCGCTTTACTTTTGCTCTCCCGGCTTCACGCTATCTGCGTATCTTATTCCTGTTCCATAAAATTACAATATCGTAAATCCCGGCGGATTCCCTCGTTCATATCCGTCCTGTCTCACCGCTATGCAAATTTTAACACAATTTTGCTCCAGATAGTTGTACCATCATCTAAATTGGATGATAGTACAACTATCTAATTTTGTCAACCTCATATTTCTGCTTTTTCTTCGAAAATAATGTCTTTACTTTATTTTCTTAAAATTTCAGTATGAAAAACAGCATCCGGCAAAAGAATGATATTATTTTAACAAAGTCTGCCATTTTGTTGTTGATTTTGTCCAAATTTCATGTATAATGGAAGTGAAAGATATCATTATTGCCTGTAAAATTTCCAGGTAATGGTACCTGTTCAACCCTGAACATGTACAAGACGATAGTCCTGCCCCACTGCGGTCGGGACCAAATTTATGAAAAGAGGTTAGATAAGCGATGGCAAAGATTGATTTAAGCAAGTATGGCATCACCGGAACCACAGAGATCGTCTACAACCCGTCTTACGAGATGTTATTCGAGGAGGAAATGAAACCGGAACTCGAAGGCTACGAAAAAGGACAGGTCAGCGAACTCGGAGCAGTTAATGTTATGACCGGTATCTACACCGGCCGTTCACCGAAAGATAAATTTATCGTTGTGGATGAAAATTCCAAAGATACTGTATGGTGGACTTCTGACGAGTATAAGAACGACAACCATCCGGCTTCCCAGGAAACCTGGAAGGCAGTAAAAGATATCGCATTAAAAGAGCTCTCCAACAAGAGACTTTTCGTTGTCGACGCATTCTGCGGCGCAAACAAAGACACCCGCATGGCGATCCGTTTTATCGTTGAGGTCGCTTGGCAGGCACACTTCGTAAAGAACATGTTCATCAAGCCGACTGCTGAAGAGCTTGAAAACTTCGAGCCGGATTTCGTTGTTTATAACGCATCCAAGGCAAAAGTTGAGAACTACAAGGAACTCGGCTTAAACTCCGAGACAGCTGTTGTCTTCAATATCACAAGCCGCGAGCAGGTTATTATCAACACCTGGTACGGCGGAGAGATGAAGAAAGGTATGTTCTCCATGATGAACTACTACCTTCCGTTAAAGGGCATCGCATCTATGCACTGCTCCGCTAACACAGATATGGAAGGCAAAAACACAGCGATCTTCTTCGGACTTTCCGGAACAGGTAAGACAACTCTTTCCACAGATCCGAAGCGTCTCCTGATCGGTGATGACGAGCACGGCTGGGACGACAACGGAGTATTCAACTTCGAGGGCGGCTGCTACGCTAAAGTTATCAACCTTGATAAAGAATCCGAGCCGGATATCTACAACGCGATCAAGCGCGATGCTCTTCTCGAGAACGTAACACTTGATAAAGACGGTGTGATCGACTTCGCTGACAAGAGCGTAACCGAAAACACCCGTGTATCCTATCCGATCGACCATATTAAAAATATCGTTCGCCCGATCTCCGCAGGTCCGGCAGCTAAGAACGTGATCTTCCTCTCCGCAGATGCATTCGGTGTACTTCCGCCGGTATCCATCCTGACTCCGGAGCAGACAAAGTACTACTTCCTGTCCGGTTTCACAGCAAAGCTTGCTGGTACAGAGCGCGGAATCACAGAGCCGACACCGACCTTCTCCGCTTGCTTCGGTCAGGCATTCCTGGAACTCCATCCGACAAAATACGCGGAAGAGCTTGTTAAGAAGATGGAAAAGAGCGGCGCTAAGGCATACCTCGTTAACACAGGCTGGAACGGAACCGGCAAGCGTATCTCCATCAAAGATACCCGTGGAATCATCGACGCGATCTTAAACGGCGATATCTTAAACGCACCGACAAAGAAGATCCCGCACTTCAACTTCGAAGTTCCGACTGAGCTTCCGGGCGTTGACTCCAAGATCCTCGACCCGCGTGATACATACGCAAACGTTGCTGACTGGGAAGAGAAAGCAAAAGACCTCTCCGGCAGATTTATCAAGAACTTCGCGAAATACGAGAGCAACGAAGCTGGTAAGGCTCTCGTTGCCGCTGGCCCGCAGATCTGATCGTCTGACTGATCTGGCTTTATAAGCTGATAAACTTCAGAGGACACTGCATGTAACGTGCAGTGTCCTCTTTTTGCATCTTATCACTATTACGATCCTTAACATTCTGAGCCGGCAGGATCCGCTCCTACTATAAGCTGGTCTTTCCTGTTCAGCGCTCTCTACTCCGCATGTGCCGCCGTCTTAAGCGCCAGCCGTACCAGATCATCCATGGACTGGGCATGTTCCCGTTCTGGAAGGTCCACAAAGATCTCCTGTCCGTTCTCGTCATAGCGGATTCCTGTTGTGATTCCCACCATCATCAGAGCCCGGCATCCAAACTCTGCTGCCGCCGTATAAAATGCGCAACCCTCCTGTTCAGAGCACAGCATACCGTACTTCTTCCACATCTTCGACTTATAATTTTCGTCGCGGTAAAGTCTGTCGTTGCAGACCGTTCCGCCCACGTACGTCACGAGATGTTCCTCATCCGCAATGCGTTTCGCGGTGCTCAAAAGCCCGAAATCTGCCACCGGTGAGAAATGTCCGTTGAACATGTTGTCGTTGATTCCGCTGGTGGTGCTGACCGCCTGGGACAGGACGATATCGAAGTTTTTCATATCGTCCCGATAGCCGCCGGAGGTACCTGCCCGCACCAGGATCTTACAGCCATAATCCCTGCAGAGCTCCGTGGCGTAGATCAGCATGGACGGTCCGCCCATTCCGACTGCCATCACAGATACCCGTACTCCCTCAAACATTCCCGTATAGCAGTACGCACACCGCACATCATTCACAAGCACCGCATCTTCCAGATAATGTTCCGCGATATACTTCGCCCGGTTCGGATCTCCTACCAGGACGATCCGCTCAGAAATTTCGCCGACTTCGGCATGATTATGCATCGTCATCTGTATTCACGCTCCTTTTTCTTTCATATGTATATCCTACCATAATTTCACCGGATTGTCTGCCGGAAACCATGGTTACTCCACTTTCAGCGCATTCGGATAGATCTTTTTCAGCACCTCATCCCCATAATGCTCATCCATCACCTGCTGCCAGGCGGAATCCGCTGGGATTCCCTTTTCCCTCTCACTGCTTCGCACAAGGGCCAGCCCGGAGACCGCCATGTCCACGCAGAAAAATATCAGGAGAAGCCATGTCGCTGCCTTTCCGAAGTTTATCGGAATCTTCTCGATCCAGGCGGACATTACCGGGTAGATACCCTTGATCCATGCCACAGCCGCAATTCCCCAGAAAAAGCAATACAAAAGATTGATCCGCCCGCCAAGGTTAAATGGAATCTTACTGTAGTCCCAGAAAACTTTTCCAAAGAGCATTTCTGTCAAAACGCTGCAGGTATACTCATAGGCACCGCCGAGGAATGTTCCCATAAAGAACAGGAACCGGTCGGAATACTTCCGGTAGCGGTACAGCAGCATCGTAGCCGCAGCCAGGGCCACGCCCCAGACGATGCTGAACGGTCCCCAGACAAAGCTGCTGCGGCTCATCCACACGCCCGCCGTCACCCGGCAGAAGATCGTCTCCACGATATCTCCGAGGAACGCGCCGACTACCAGAAGCAGCGCGATCTTGTAAAAACAGAGGCCGTAGGCGAATATCGTCTTTCTCTGCTCAGCCTCCGCCTGGAGCTCCTCCCGGTATACCGCCTCCGGGTAGGCGTTCTGGATACGGCGGTCCACCCAGCCATAGATCTTCCGCTCGAGCCTTGAGCTCACACCTGTGAGCCAGGAATCCACGCCTTCCCACTGGCGGATCCTGCGGCTTCTGCCGGATAAGATACATAAGGTCGCCGTGACATCCATCGCCAGCACAGCCGCCAGAATCCACACAATCAGATGCCCCGGAGTCCGCGGGAGCATCCGGAATACCCGCACCAGGACCGGTGCACCCCACCGCATCGTAGCGGCACCAAGAACGCCCCATACGATAGACACCGGCACACAGATATATCCGTCCAGGTTCCATTTCATGTGGGAATAATCCCACCACCGCTCATGGTACATCCTCTCGATCACATGGCCAGCGATCCACTCCGCCAGAGTCGAAAAGATCATACTGCCGAGAAACAGCCAGATTCCATGCAGTTCCCGGCAGACAACAAGCATCGCGGTTCCCGTAATACCGTAAAGCACGCAGAACGGCCCATTCACGAGCCCTCTGTTTACAAACCGTCTCTGCCGCACTGCCGCTGTCACCGTCTCGAGGACCCAGCCGAAAAAGCTGAACGCAAAGAACAGCCACAGTCGCTCAAATCCTGTATACCCCATATTTTGTACCTATCCTCTCCTGATTTTTCTTTTGTTTTCCCGGAAGCATTGCCTCATTTTTGCATCTGTTCCCCGGAATACTGTCCTCCGCTTTTTCATTCCCTTACTTTTCATCCTGCTTCTATAAAAAGCAGAACATGTATCCAGATATTCTACCACATTTCTTCTTCATATAGAATATGTTTCTTTTATTTCGCTTTTTCAAAGTTTTCCTATTTAAATAAGGGCATCTCCCACCGCACCCCTGCATCCAATATTCCGAATAAATATGCAGTGGATTCTCCGCTTTTTCCATGACTTTTGTCATATTTGTCCTTCTCACAAGAATATCTGTTTTTCATTCATATTCCCACACCGCTGCCCCAATCCCTCATTCCTTTCATTTTTCTCTCTGTCCCCCCTTTTTCTTTAGAAAATCTTTTCGATCCGACCTTTTTCCTGCATTTTTATGGATTTCTACCAAATTTTCTTAATTGATTTCCAATTTTTTTCTCATAATAAATTGTTCATATTTCCATAATTATATGTTATACTAGACAAGTTCGCGCTATGCGGACAAATACAATTTTATATCAAAGGAAGGTTTCTTATGGAAAACACCAAGAAAATCGACTGGTACACCCTGGCCTTCATGGCATTCTCCACGGTTTGGGGATTCGGAAACGTGCTGAATGGCTTCGTTTACTTCAACGGAGTACAGGTAATCTTCAGCTGGGTTCTGATGTTCGCACTCTATTTCGTGCCGTATGCCCTGATGGTAGGTGAGCTCGGCTCCGCCTTCAAACAGTCCGGCGGCGGCGTAAGCTCCTGGATCCACGAAACAATCGGCCCGAAATGCGCTTATTACGCAGGCTGGACTTACTGGGCTTGCCATGTAACTTACATTGCAAGTAAAGGCAGCGGCGGATTAAAGGCATTAAGCTGGATGGTATTCCAGAATGGCTCCACTTACGACACATTCCCGACGATCGCGGTGCAGATGGCAACACTCGCTGTGTTCCTGTTCTTCTGCTGGGTTGCAAGCCGCGGCTTAAACCCGTTAAAGAAGTTAGCTACTATCGCCGGTACCAGTATGTTCGTAATGTCTATCCTGTTCATCTTAATGATGTTCGCAGCTCCGGCAATCAACCCGAACGGCGGTTTCGTTTCTGCTGATTACAGCATCAAAGGTCTGATCCCGCAGTTCAACGTGAACTACTTCACATCCCTCTCCATCCTTGTATTCGCCGTAGGCGGATGTGAGAAGATCTCCCCTTATGTAAATAAGGTAAAAGATCCGTCCAAGGGATTCCCGAAGGGTATGATCATGTTAGCCGTTATGGTTATGGTCTGCGCGATCCTCGGAAGTATTGCAATGGGTATGATGTTTGATCCGGCTGTCATCAACGAGAGCCAGGACAGCTTTAAGTCCTACGTTTCCAACGGCGCTTACTGGTCCTTCCAGAAGCTCGGTGAGTACTACCATGTCGGCAATCTCCTGCTCGTTATCTACGCAGCATGCAACGCCATCGGTCAGTTCTCCACACTTGTATTAAGTATCGACGCTCCGCTCCGTATGCTTCTTGACAACGAGGATGCAAGACAATTCGTCCCGTCCGGTCTCTTAAAGAAGAACGAGCACGGCGCATATATCAACGGTATCAAGATGGTTATCTGTTTATCCGGAAGTATCATCCTGATCCAGTCCTTCGTACCGGGCGCAGCAGCCGTACTGACTCAGTTAAACAAACTGAACTCCGTAACCATGCCGCTTCGTTACTTATGGGTATTCGCAGCATATATTGCTCTCAGAAAATCCCTCAATAAGTTCAACCCGGAATACAGATTCACAAAGAACCAGACCGTTGCTCTCGTTGCCGGTGGCTGGTGTTTCTTCGTAACAGCTGCATGCTGTCTCCTCGGAATGTATGTGGAAGGCGATATCGCTTCCACAGCATTAAACGTAGTCACACCGATCGTGCTCACAGCCCTCGGTCTGATCTTACCGGAGATCAAAAAGCGGGAAGTTGCAAAGGCGGAATAATTTATTTCGGTAATAAAAAGACTCAGGAATTCATTTTCCTGGGTCTTTTTTCATTCCAACATTCTATATTTCTGCCTTACTCCTTCAAAAAAACTAAGACTCCGGAATTCTGATCATATACATCAGAACTCCCGAGTCTTTTCTATACGCATTTTAAGCTTTTCTTTACACTTCCTCAATTCGGTGCAGCTCCCACACTCTCACATTCACCGGCTCCACAGCGCCGCCGCAGTATGGGCAGACCCGATCACCAAGACCTGCAATCGGGGCACCGCAGTGGGGACAGCTGACGCCGATGGCGGTCTCTCCGGCGCGTATCTTTGTGATATCCTGGATGTAGACCAGCTCCAAATTGAAGCGGTGCTGTTCCTTTTCCCTCTCCACATTTTTCTTTTTATTCGGGGTCTTTAAAGTATGCAGATACTCCACTGAGGACTGGATCCTGATCCGGCATTTTCCCGGATCTTTGTCGTATCTGGATATCTCCGTCTGATGGACCTTGATGGCATCAAATTCCTCCCGGATCTCCTTCTCTTCCATCTCCTCGATCTTCAGCCGTACCTGATCCTTTAAGGACACAGACACCTTTCCGAGGTAAGAGAGATCCCGGTGCTCCAGCGCCTCCAGATAGCCCTTTAACTGATTCTCACACCTCTGCTTCCACTCCGGCCAGTGAAACTCCGGGAAATCCTTCTCGATCCGCGGAAGCTCCACCCTCGTCATTCCGGACACCGACTTCGGTGTATCGTCCTCCAGCGCTTCCTGGCGCTTCAATCCCTCCACCAGATTCGGAGTACCGAAGAATTCCTGTGAGATCTGCCGGACCTTAAATAACACAAAAAGGATCGCCCCGATAAGCCCAAGACCTGTCACGATCGCGACTATGAGGATCGCGTTTTCTGCTGTCATACTGTTTCCTCCTGCTGTAAGGAATCCCCCAAACAGACCCCTTTCGTTATCATGGTTTCACCATGTATTTTCAACTACCATCCGCATAGGCAAAACAGGGCGGCCAGCCGGAGTTCTACTCCAACCGCCGCCCCAGGATCATCCATTATTTATTTAAATAATCGATCGCAGTCTGTGCTAACAGGGAAGAACCTCTCCAGAGGATATCCTCGTCCACATCGAAACGGCTGTTATGCAGCGGCCATACCGGATCCTGCTCCGGTTTTGCGGTGCCGAGCCATACAAATGCGCCCTTCTTCTCTTTCAGATAGAAGGAGAAGTCCTCCGCAGGCATTGCCGGGAGTTTTACATCCACAACATCATCTTTGCCGAAGAGCTTGATTGCTGTATTGCGGATCAGCTCAGCGTCCTCCTCATGATTTACAAGTGCCGGATAGCCATGACCATAGTTGATATCAGCAGTTGCGCCGGACTGTAAGCAGAGACCATCGAGAGTCTTTCTCATGGAATCCTCGATCATCGCGCGGGTGTCCTCATTTAATGTACGAACGGTTCCGTCCAGTGTACAGTCACCTGCGATAATGTTGTATCTTGTTCCTGCGTTAAAAATACCAAATGTCACAACAGCATTGTCAAGCGGATCAACTTTTCTGCTGACGATGGTCTGTGCGGCCATAACGAACTGGGAACCGAGAACAACAGCGTCAATACCCTGATTCGGTTTTGCGCCATGGGCAGTCTTACCATGGATATTGATCGTAAAGTGGTCTGTTGCAGCCATTAACGGACCTGCCTTCACACCGATCTTGCCGTGCGGAAGATCCGGCCATACATGAAGACCAAATACAGCTTCCACATCATCCATATATCCGGAATGGAGCATTCCTCTGGATCCGCCAACCGGAGACATCTCCTCCGCAGGCTGGAAGATCAGTTTCACCGTTCCGGCGATCTCTTCTCTTCTCTCACAGAGAAGCATTGCAGCACCAAGAAGACCCGTCATGTGGTTGTCATGTCCGCAGGCATGCATAACACCGTCATTCTTGGATTTATAAGGAACCTCATTCATCTCCTGGATCTGTAATGCATCCATATCCGCACGGAGAGCAACGACTTTACCCGGTTTCTTTCCCTTGATAACTCCGACTACACCGTATCCGCCGACATTTTCATATACTTCGTCGCATCCCATCTCCTTCAGATACTCTGCTACCTTCTTTCCGGTTCTTTCCTCATGCTGGGAAACCTCCGGGTGCATGTGAAAATCTCTTCTGATTTCAGATAATTTCGGCATGAAAGCCTTTGCTGACTCCGTAATTGTGCCCATTTTTATGTCCTCCTTATTTTTGAAGTCTTAATGAAAAGAACCCGGCGACAGTCCGTCTCCGGGTTCTTCTGAGTTCTCTGAATTATAAACCAAGAGCCTCTTTAACTTTAGCAACGATATGAACACCGATGTCCTTAGAAGCATCTACAGACTGAGCACCGATGTGCGGGGATACGATGAAGTTATCGCACTCGAACAGCGGGCTTGCGAATGTATCATTACCTGTTAAGCCGCTGCCTGCAAGCTCGTTCTCCATAACGTCTGCTGCGTAGCCGCCGATTCTACCCTCTTTCAGAGCTTCATACATATCAGCCTCGTTTACGATACCGCCACGGCTCATGTTAAGAACAACAGCGCCGTCTTTCATCTCAGCGATGGATTTCTTATTGAAGAGATTCTTTGTCTCCGGTGTCAGCGGTACATGGATAGAGATGAAATCAGCAACCTTGATCAGCTCGTCGATAGAAGCCTTTGTTGCGCACTGCTGCTTAAATACGTCGTCCGGAAGGAACGGATCGTAAGCAACGATGTTCATCTTGAATGCACGGCCAAGCTCGCCTACACGCTGACCGATACGGCCAAATCCCATGATACCAAGAGTCTTTCCTCTTAACTCACGGCCTTCGAATTTGTACTTATCCCACTCATGGTTATATTTTACATCGTAGTTTGCTGTAAAGGTTCCACGGGAGATGTCTAACATCTTGGAAATTGTTAACTCTGCTACTGCGTTTGCGTTTAAGCCCGGTGCGTTGAATACCTGAATTCCTTTGGATTTCGCATATTCCATATCGATATGGTTTAAACCAACGGAGCAAACGCCGATAACCTTTAAGTTCTTAGCTGCGTCGAGGATCTCTTTGTCGATCTTCGGGTCTACACGCATGATCAGGACATCAACATCACCGATCTCAGCGATAAGCTGCTCTTTGCTGGACGGAAGATTGTCAGCTGTTTTAACGTTCATGCATTTGCTGAGTTCCTCAGCGATACCACCCCATACTTTATCAATGATAAGGCAATTCATAATAAAATTCTCCTTTCAAGAAATGAAATTATTCCCCAAACCCTCAGTGAACAGGAATTACCCTGCTCTCATTATATTTTACAAAACCAAACTAATTTTGTAAAGCATTTTCGCGAATATGTTTTATTTTCTTAATAGCCGTCATGCCGTCAACGCCCTCTCGCAGACGCCAACAACTTAAAAGGGATGCCGTCGGACACACTCCCCGACAGCATCCCCAATATTCAGAACCTAATGCTCTTTATGCAGTTTTCGCAAATCGGAAGCTGTCATATTTGAGACTCGCTTCAAACTACCAAGCGATACCCTGAGCCATCATAGCATCTGCAACCTTCTGGAAACCAACCATGTTAGCACCTGCAACCAGGTTGTAACCAAGGCCGTACTTCTCAGCGCACTCAGCAGAACCATCATGGATCTCTGTCATGATCTGATGAAGCTTATCATCAACTTCCTTAGCTGTCCAGGAGATTCTCTCGCTGTTCTGGCTCATCTCGAGAGCGGATACAAGAACACCACCAGCGTTAACAGCCTTAGACGGAGCAACAACCATGTTCTTCTGATCCATTAAGAATCTAAGAGCTTCGTTTGTTGTCGGCATGTTAGCAACTTCGATGTAGTACTTGATGTTGTTAGCAACGATTCTCTTAGCCTGTGTAAGGTCTACATCGTTCTGTGTAGCACACGGCATGATGATATCAACTTTCTCGCCCCACGGCTTGTCTCCAGCTACGAACTTGCAGCCAAACTTATCAGCGTAGTCCTGAACTTTGTTACGTCCAGAAGCTCTCATCTCAAGCATGAAGTCGAATTTCTCTTTTGTTGTAATTCCGTCCGGATCGTAGATGTATCCATCCGGGCCAGAAAGTGTAACAGGCTTAGCACCTAACTCAGATAATTTCTGTACAACGCCCCAAGCTACGTTACCGAAACCAGCAACTGCAACTGTCTTACCCTCTAATGTGTCATGCTCATGTTTCATAACAGACTCAAGGTAGTAAACAGCACCGAAACCTGTAGCTTCCGGACGAATTAAGGAACCACCGAAGGAACGAGCCTTACCTGTTAATACGCCGTTCTCGTAAGCTCCTCTGAGTTTTCTGTACTGACCGAACAGATAACCGATCTCACGTCCGCCAACACCAAGGTCACCAGCCGGAACATCGACATCCGGACCGATGTGACGATATAACTCTGTCATGAATGCCTGGCAGAATCTCATAACTTCTCTATCGCTCTTGCCGTTCGGATCGAAGTCGGAACCACCCTTAGCGCCGCCGATCGGAAGTGTTGTTAAGCTGTCTTTGAATGTCTGCTCGAAACCTAAGAATTTCATGATGGAAAGGTTTACACTCGGTGCGAATCTTAAACCTCCCTTGTACGGTCCAATTGCTCCGTTGAACTGTACACGGTAACCTGTATTTACATGAATGTTTCCGTTGTCATCCTCCCACGGAACACGGAACTCGATAACTCTCTCCGGGATTACCATTCTCTCAAGAAGGGCAACCTTCTCATACTCCGGATGTGCATCTACAACCGGACCTAAGGAAGATAATACTTCTTCTACAGTCTGGCAGAACTCCGGCTCGTTAGCATATTTAGTCTTTACGTCCTCAATTACCCTCTCAACATACTTGCTCATCTCGCAAATACCTCCTTAAATGTTGGTTCTTAAACCCCAGTGCCATTTTGCACTAATAAAAGACTTTTATCGGCTCGTGAATCCCAAATCAAGTCCTTAATTGGATCTTCGAGAAAACTTTTGTATCTTTTGTATATACAGTTTAAATACCATATATAATACGTTGTTTTTCACTATGTATACAGGATTTCTCGCTGTATCTCGCGATTTGGAAGCTTTCGCATTTCCCTCAATACAAATCTTACAAATCTCTTGATTTATTTGGGACTCATTTTGCTTACGTCCTTTATTTGTCTTTATTCTAACATACCCTTTTGACTTTGTCAACAATCTGTGGTACGATTCTTATAAAAGCTGATTTATCGACATGCCTGTCATTAATAGCATGTCCTTATATAAAAAAAGGGAGGTTCGGCCATGATCAGCATCAGTATCATAAGTCCTTTAAAATCAATGGCTGTCATCGATAAAGCGATCGAACACAACGACTTTGGATGTGTATTTCACAGGTACGTTTACGAAAATCTGGAAGAAATTAAAGACATATACGAACAGTGTAAGGACATCTCCGATGTGCTGTTTTTCTCCGGGGAACTTGGTTACTCCTATATTCTGACCCATGTGGATGATCTGAAGGTCCCATGTACCTTTATTTCCTATACTGAAAAGACTCTGCTGTCAATCCTGTTAAATTTTGTAATCCATTACCCGGATGTTCCGTTAAACAGACTCTATATTGATTTTCTGACTCCGGTAAATGATTTTATGAATTTAAAGAAATATCTGGATCCGGAACATATGCCTTACTGCTTTGAAAATCCTGTCTATAACTATGAAACCTTAAAAGAGCGAGCTGTGGAGCTCTGGGAAAGTAAAAAGATCGACATGATGTTCACGCGGACCACAAACCAGCTGGAGGTTCTCAACAAGCTTCAGATCCCCTATATCCACTTTCTCCCCACGGAGGAGATGGTCCGCGATTCCATCCGGCACGCAATCAATTCTATCCGCTTAAAACAGAAGAACCAGCTCAACAAGCTCGTGATCCTCATAAAGCTCGTCTATCCGGATAATATCTCCTCACAGGACCGGGAATATCTGGAGATCACCCTTCACAAATATCTTCTTGATTTCCGAAAAGAGTACGCGTACGATTTCTCACTTCACGCAGTCTCCAACCGGTTTGAGCTGGATCTCGACAGTGATCTCTACAAGAGCAGCTTCAGCCGTATCCAGGATCTCATCGCTTTTCTGGATCAGAAAGGCGATCTGGAATTCCGTCTCGGCGCCGGATTCGGAAAATCTCTCGGTGAGAGTCATTATCAGGCAGATCTTGCCCTGCAGGAGGCTGTCAAATACGGAAAGAATGACGGTTTTGTCATCTCCGGCGAGGACAATGCCCTCACCGGCCCGCTCTCTCTTACGAGATCCTTAAATTACAGCTATTCCAACACAAAAGCGCTGGACTATTCCCAGAGCAATGGGATCAATGAGAGCAATCTCTTAAAGATCGTCGGTCTCTTTCAGATGGATAAGGACACGATCATGACAGCCGCCTCCCTGTCCCAGTGGCTCAACATCACGAGCCGCAGCTGCAACCGTATTTTACAGCAGCTTCTGGACTCCAATTTAATAGAAGAGATCGAATCCCAGAAGCAGGAAGGCAAGGGACGGCCGACGAGGCAGTACCGGTTCTGCAAGAACAACTTTATACGGACATTCTTCTAGGCTATTATAAAAGACCGCGCTCCGCCACATTTCATGCGGGGTGCGGTCTTTTGTATCACCTGTAAGAGTATGTCAAAGTACATTTTTGCGCTGAAGTGGTCACTCGTGATGATCGGCAGCTCCTTTCAGACATATAGCACCATAAAAGATGCCGCCGGGACTGCATCCTTTCCCGGCGGCATCTTTTATGTTTATGTCAGAACATTCTTATTTAAATAGTAACTATTCAGTACCTTCATAGTTACATGCAAAAATCCATTCCAGATCAGCTTCGCTGATGGGATTTTTGCCCTCCAGCCTATGTTTTCTTACGGTCAGCGCAGCAAGTGCGCAGACCTACTGAACAGTTACTTTAAATATATCTTATGCTAATGCAGCAAGCTCTTTTCCAAGTGCCTTGCAGTTCTCAAGAGCCTCATCATCCGGAGTTTCCTGGCAGATAACACCCTCGCCGCCTACAACCGTAGCGCCAGCAGCTTTCATTCTGTCTTCCCAGTCTCTCATCCACTGACCGTCTCCCCAGCCGTAGGAACCGAACAGACCGATCTTCTTGCCGGATGCAAATGCCTCAACCTCAGTTACAAACGGCTCCATCTCGCCTTCCTCAAGAACCTCAGCTCCCATTGCCGGGCATCCAAGTGCGAATGCGGATGCTGCCTGTAAATCATCCATAGATACGGAAGAGATGTCTGTAACAACAGCTTCCTTACCTGCTTCTGTGATTCCCTCGCCGATGGCTGCAGCCATAGCAGCTGTATTTCCTGTCTGAGACCAGTATGCAACAATAACCTTATCCATTTTTTATTTCCTCCTGAAATTTGTTTTGCGGTAATCCGGACCTCGCCGTCCACCGCTTTTTTATTATTGGAACCGGCGGTACTTAGGATGCCGCCAGGATATCCCTGATTTCATTTCCGTTTCCGGTCATGGAGATCACATAATCTCTCGCCCGGTCATATGCCTCAAATGTCTTTAACGCATCTTCCAGGTTTCCATACACTTTCCAATATCCGGAATACAAAAAATCTCTGCCGCCCTTCTTAATGAATCCCTCCACATCAACCGGCGGATATCCGAGAACAAGACCGATCTCATGAGGGAAGCCCCTTTTTCCGTCCATGTGCTCCTGATAACCGTCCGCGATGCGGTCTAATATCTCCTCCAGCTCAAGGTCTCCATATCCGAAGGACGCCATCAGCTTCTGAACGTCCTCACGTTCCAGATATGCTGCAAGCATCCCCGGACGATAAAGCAGGATCGACAATCTGCCGCGGAATTCATAAAGAACCCGGCAGCATATCTTTGATCCCTCAAAAAGCTTAAATACTTCTTCTTTCTGATCCGCCCGCACATTTAAAAGGTTGGATAATTTGATGCCTATGAGAAGCGGCGCACACTGTAAAACGACCTGCTTCTTCGTTCCATTGACCGGGAGCTTCTGTACTGCCCCGAAGATCTCTTCGCTCATGCGTCTTACCGCCTTTCCATCATAATGATTCCGTGCCTTCCGGCCTGCGCTTTCTTACTGTCATCACAGTAAATGTGCATATCTGCCGGATTATTGCCTGTTTTCTCATCACATTATCCCACCGGCAGTTCCGGTTTATGCACTGTGTTTTTCAAGAATCTCAGCAAGTGCTGTGCCGCTGCTTGTATGACAGCGGACGATATCGGTACGGTTCTCATCTACCTCATCTAATACGCAGCGCACCATCTTGTGGGATACGGTGTTAGTAAACAGGATAAGAAGATCCGGTCTTCCGATCAGTTTATCAAGCCCTGTCTTCATCTGGGTGAAAACTTTCGCTTTATATTTATGATTTTCACAAATTTCTTTATACTGTCTGACCATACGGTCATGTCCGCCAATAATAACAACGCTCATGATGTGTTCCTCCTTTGTTCAAGGGTTAGCTCCGTCTAACTGATGGTATAAGGTTAGCATATACTAACTTTATTGTCAATATCTGCAAATGAGACATTTTCTCATTTGGTTAGTTTGAACTAATTTTAAATTCAAATATTTTTTTATTAGAATGAATACACTTTGACTCAATTTCAGGATTATGTTATACTTGTGAGAAGAACAGTAAAGTTCTGTTTAACTGATCATGAGTACTCACAATATTTTAATTTTTCGACGTTTACAGGCTTGTGCTGATCTTTCTGCGCAGTTGTATTTTTTCATGACGGTTTTCGTATATGAAAACGCCGAACTATTTCTGACCATGTACACAACATATGGGGGTAATTACTTGAAAATCCAGGAATCTGCTGAAAACTATCTTGAGACAATTTTAATGTTAAGTGAAAAACAGCCGTATGTGCGTTCCATCGATATCGCAACCGAACTCGGCTTCTCCAAACCCAGCGTCAGCGTCGCAATGAAGAATCTCCGGATCAACAACCTGATCCTGGTAAATGACGAGGGACATATCACACTGACCGACGAAGGCCGCCGGATCGCAGAGACGATCTATGAGCGCCACACTGCCCTCTCCAAATGGCTGATGGATCTCGGTGTCAATGAGCAGACAGCTCTCGATGACGCGTGCCGGATTGAACACGATATCAGTGCGGAGAGCTTCGCGGCAATTAAAGAACATATTAAAAAATATTCTTCCGAAGCGAAGAAGTAAATGAAATGCTCCGCCAAAACGTCTCGGCGCTGTTATGAACAATCTTTTTCCTCTATCGCAAACTGCAAGTGAGGGTAGTTTCTTTGTTATATGATGACAAAAGCGCAGGAATCATGCAGCTATTCTCAGCCCATGATCCTGCGCTTTTACCATTTCACATATGAACTTCCAATCAGTCCCTATAAGCAAATCCAACAAAGGAAAGCTCGCATCCGCCTGCCACGCGGCTGAAAATATTTACAACGGTACTCATCACGTCGACAAACACATTGTCCTTCGTTTCAACTCTGACCTTGCCATCGACGATCTCCGCATTCTGGATATCCGGGAGTTCCAATATTTCCCGCGTGATCTCCGATGCTTCCTGCTCTGAAATTTTCTTTGAAAGCCGATAAAATCTTCCCATAATTCTGCTCCATTTCTCTCCTGGAAGGGTATTGTGCGAAGCAGCTGTAATTGTTTTTGCAGCCGCCTGTTAGGTGTTTCTAACTATTTTTATCATACTCTTTTTGGAGAAAAATAGAATATTTTTATTGAGAACTTTTCTCATTAACCAGAATTATTTTTCAGCTCCATAGAACCGTTATTTCACCCACACACCGCCGGCATCTACCCGATATCCGTCCGGTGTCGTCGTGTTTGTCAGCATATACCCGTCAGCCCCCATATAGTACCAGAGTTCGCTCACCGGCGACTGGAACCAGGCGTTTGTGAGGTATCCGCCGGACTTCTTGTCCACCCACCAGCCTTTGGAATTGCTCTTCCACTGGTAGAACGTGCCTTTGCTGTAGAGATACATATTGGAGAGAACGCCCGATGCGCAGACATTGTTGATCACGAATCTCTGTCTCCATGTCTTTCCGTCGGAATCTTTCGCCTGAATCTCAAAAACTCCAGCCTGTCCAGTGTAGGAAGATTTTCCCTCAGACTTTCTCGCGTCCCAGTTCAGCGTATACTGAAGCGTACCGCCCTTTTTAATCGTTCCGAGAGACGCGTTGAAATCCCGGATCGGATTTCCCATTCCGTCATAGGCTTTCACGGTATATGTCGCGCTGGCCGCTGCCTCCGTAAAGGTCACCACCGCGCCTTTTCTCACGATCGGCGCATCCTCCGTCTCTTTCTTTCCCGATGTATTTGTAACAGTCACATTCGTCGTTCCCACATAGGAACTGTCCGCGCTCTCCACCTTCCAGGAAAAGCTGGCAAACGCCGTGATCTGGAATGCCGCCGCGAAGACGCAGGCGAAGATAGCTGTCTTGATCGATTTTTTCATAGCGATCCACCTCACTTAAATTTAGCACTCATCCCATTATAGCTTATCTCCGAACGAAATGCAACTTGACGAGTCTTACGCTTCTCTTATGAAAAAGTGGCAAAATGGGGGCGGAAGAAAAGCTTTTTTAGTCTATTGCCGCAGTATAAATTTTTTCTTTCATTTACATCATAACCGCATCCATAATCGTCTGAATGGTATTGCAGGTATCCTCGAAAGAAATATCTTTTGCATATTTATACTCTCGTCTGTATTTCTCCCACAGTCTGCGGAGCGTATCACTTTCTCGGATTTCTTTCGTTATCTCCGCATAGTCCGTCAAAATCATGCCGCTGCCGCGTTTCTGTGTAGTCCGTTCCAATGCACGACGCAATGTTGCTTTGCTGCACTCCATTCCTCGCAGCACATAGAGGATATGTATATCATAATAGTCTCTTGGACGGGTATTTGCAATGTTACGGGACAGCACAGTTTCCAGCTTTTCCGCCAACACTGTTTCAAGGTTGTAGGCCAAAATACTGATTGTGCGATTATCGAACAGCAACGAAAATGTGTATTCCACCTCGCAAGGCGTTATCATGTCGCCCGTAGTGACATCCACCGTCAGTGGTACACTGATCGGTGGATAGTTTGCTTTCAATGCAACACGAATACCGGGATAATCGTCGGTTTCTCGAATGTCAGAGATTCCGGCAACTTCAAACTGTACATCATCGGCAATCTGAACATTGCAAATCTCCGTAAAGATTTTTTGGATTGCTTCATGTGTCAAGGTGAACCCCCTAACCGTCGTATCCAGATCCATCGTCGCCCGTGTATCCAATCCCACAATAGCGGAAATCAAAAATCCTCCTTTAAGAATAAAATTATTCTTATATGGTGAGAGTGAAATCCGTTCAAGCAGCCGTTCGAGCATATAGTTCTGCATGACGAGCTGCGCCGAGATATGCTTATCTGCCGCTTTGTTCTTAATAAAGGCCTTTAGCTGCATTGGATTTTTTGTAATCATAGCAAAACCTCCATATATCGCAGCACCTTAGGCTTCACACGAAGCTGGTCTGCATACTGCATCAGCCTGTGAATATTCTTGTCCTTGGACGCCGCATAGCGTTTCATAGCTTCACCGACAATCTGGACATCACTGCCGCTGCCGCGCAGGATATCACATAACGTTCGTTCCAAATCGTAAACACAAATCGGATTGCCCGATGGGGATTCAATTTCAATTCTGCCAAACTCGTAATTCTCCGGTACAACACGCTTGACAATTAAATTTTCCTGCTTTAAGGACGTAGCATTATAACCCTTAGGAAAAGTCATCGTATATTTCTCAGGTGTACGATCCGAATAACCAAGCAGATACAGAGCGGTATCGTGTGAGTAGATTCCACGCCCATACTTACGCTGCAAGAGGTAAAAATCATCCTCCCATGCACTGTTCAGCACATATAGGCCACGCCCCAAACGGTATATCTCGCCATTTTTGACAAACTCCTGTAAAATACCTCGGTGCAATCCTGCTTCCATCACTTGTGCGGTAGTAATTATGCCGTCCTCCGACGCTTCCAATAATTCTTTGATTTTCTCCTTAGCACTCATACTTCTCACCTCATTTCGACAGTCACACATTATATTATATGTAAACAATGTGTGATTGTCAATTACGAAGTCATCAACACTTCAATGAGAAAATATTCTCTGTATCTTGAAACCACTTCCATCATACGCTATAATACCATTAAACTAAAAGATAGAAGCTATCCATGTCGGACGGCAAAATGAAAACCCTGGAGCTGCAACTTCAGGATTTTCTATTCTTTTTGGGCATGATGAATAAAACCATCATCTGGTTAGCCCCATTATTTTTACTAATCGTTCCATCAGACACCTTGAACTTTTTCTATATGCTCTCCCACCAATAAGTTGGCACCGCATTTCGTACAATAAGCCGCATCTTTTCCATCCGCACTTTCCGACTGAAGTCTGCCTTCATTATAAATGACATTCCATTCATGATTGCATCCTTCTTCCATGATCCACGTTATGCTTGCTGGTCCATCGAACACGCCATTGACAACTGTACCATCTATACTATTTTTCAATCCATATATTTTTCCTGGCTCTCGATCAATTTTTTCTGAATTAGTAATTCTTTCCAATGCAAACTGACCATTTGGTTTATCATTCTCCCAGTTGCCATGCGCTATCATGATATTTCTTTCATTTCCATAATACCAGTACCCATTTCCTGCCCGCATACCATCCGTCATTGAACCATAATAAATATATCCACCCGGATAGACGCCTATATAGTTTCCATCTTTAACAAAAAACACTGCATTTTCCAGATCTTTTACCGCGTTTAGAAAATCCTCACTCAGAATTTCTGTGTCTTTAAAATCATATGTACTTTCCTGAACAATAGACGATGCCATCTCAAACAAATTATCTTTATTCTGGTTCAGTTTAGACAGTTCATCAATTTTTTTCTTAATCTCCTCGGAATCAGGAGTTAATTGCTCTATTTGAGCATAGTATTTTAGCGCATTCTCCAGATCCGATTCTGCCAGATAATTTTCCGCTATAGAATTATACATTTCTATAACACTCTCCATATTGGTTTGGACTATCGCTTTTGTTCCAACATTCTGCAGCGCCTTGTCCAAAATATCAGCTGCCTCTGCATATTTTTTCTGCGCAAAATATGCCTTAGAGCTTCCCATATATCCGTCCATACGTTTAGGTGCCAAAGCGATTACCTTGTCAAATGCAACGATAGCTGCTTCATAATCCATTTCTGCCAGATACTTATTTCCCAATTCTAATTGTTCTGTTATCTGTGTCTCCGTATTTTTTCCACATCCGGCCGCAATTCCTACCACCAGTACCAATATTATCCCAATCTTCTGCAGTTGCTTCATTTTATTAATCAACATAAAAATCATATTTTGTAATTTCATCTCCCCATCCAGACCACTTATGGTCAAATGCATTTAAAAATTCCAAGCCTCCACCATCATGACATTCCTTGCAGCGCAGTCCAGCCCATGTATGCCATACTGCTTTCTTGCTGCCATCAGGCTCAAGCATAAAGCTCATAATATCCTCAGTCAGCTCTCCATCGTTTACCTCGCCCACTCCCTGTGACTGAGGTACTCCGGCAACACAATTATATTCGTATCCGCTTATATTACTGTCTCTTCCAATGAATAATTCTTTAAAAATGCCTTCCGCATATCCAGCACTCGCAGTTCCTATATACTCAGTTACCGATCCAGACACTCGTTTTATATGTGTTTCTGCTTTCCCGTTTGGTAAATCATCTTTCCATTCTCCTATATAATATCCATAATCACCTCTATCTGAATCCAGCACTAAATCGAATCCAGATCCATCTCTCCTTCCATCCTTCCACTCCCCTACATACAGAATACTTTCTTCTTTTACATTTTTCCCATATATTGCAATACCAAAGCCGTTTGGCAAAAAGCCGTTGCAATCTCCAAAATATACTATTCTATCTGTATTGTTATCTCTGGTTTGCAAAATTTCCTGGTCGGATACAAATGTTTCTGTCAGCTCATCCAACTGATTATTTTTATACATATTTTGAATCTCATTTAGTAATTGACCCTCTAGATCAGCTATCAGAAAGCCTGTTTGTTTCTGAATCATCTCTGTAATCTCATCTTTTTTATTTATAAATGACTCATAATCCATAGCTTCATATTTTTCATATAATTTTTCAACTAATACTAAATCTTTTGTTATCGTTGGACTATTGAGAATACTGGAAATAGCTACATCAAAAAAATCTGTTATACTATCATCTAAATCTATATGTTCCAACTGTTCATATCCAGTATCTATCCAATTCGCCATCTCATCATAATCTTCTTTTCCATAAAAGCTTTCCACTAAGCCAGTATATGCTTCCATCATTTTCGGGTCCAATTCGATCACCTTATTAAACGCAACAATAGCCTGCTCATAGTCCCCATCTGTCAGATATTTATTTCCCAATTCTAATTGTTCTGCAATCTGTTTTTCAGTACTCTTTCCGCACGCGGTAAGCCATAGAAGAACTACCAACATAACATCTAGAATTGTAACAAGCTGCTTTATATTTCTCCTCATCTCTACGCCTCCTCTCTTTATCAATAATGGTCATACTTTTGGGCCACAACTTCTGTAAAATAAGCTTCTATTTTCTCCACTTCACCGTCTGGGACCTTCAGATTTTCCGCTAAAGTAAATGGCATTCCATCCTTTATTCCAAATATATATCCCTCCGTATCGAAATATGGGCAAAAATATGTTTGTCCCTGATACTCTATATCACAGAAAGCACACCCAGGATTGTTTTCTTGTAAATTTATCGTATAAATCTGTTCACATATTTTCCCGCTATTTCCACAATAGTAGATACTCTCTTCATTTAGTCCTGCCATTTTTCCTATTGCAAAAAGTTCATAATTTTTATCCCCATTATAATCCCGAAATGAAGTCCCGCGAATTTCTACATTAAATCTTCCTTTAATCGTATCTAATAAATATTCCTTGCAAGAATCCATTGTTTGACGGAACTTCCGCCTTAAGTTTTCCGGATTCACAACATTCCCGAGTCCATCCCTTAAAACTTCCATACTTTGTTCGTAATCATGCTGTGTTTCATATAATGCAGCCAATTCCAGATACACAGATTCCTGTTCCGAATCTAACTGCAGCATTTTTCTATATAGCGAAATTCTTAATAAATCATCTCCTTCTGCTTCCAATTGTTTTTTCTGATATACCTCAAGCAATTTATTTTTCAGTGAGTCCTCATCATTCTTTTCCAGACCACTTTCTCCACATTGAATTGCCTTGTCTGTATTTCCATTTTTCTGGTAAACATCCATCAACCCGATATAGCCAGCTGCGTTCTTCTCATCCAGAGTTATCACTTTATTAAACGCAACAATGGCCGCCTCGTAATCTGCTTCTGTCAGGTATTTATTTCCAAGCTCAAGCTGCTCCGCAATCTGCTGTTCTGCACTCTTTCCACATGCAGTAAATGATATAAGTATTACCAGCATAACAGCCATCATAAAAACAAGCTGTTTTACATTCCCTCGCACTTCCACTTCTCACTCCTTAAGCCCTTAGTACATTTTCTCTATATACTGATCCAGTTCCGCTTTCTTCCTGTGTCTTCCGGCTATAACAACAATCGTTGCCACAACTGTTATAAGTAATAGAACTATTCCTGCTCCAAAGATCAACGTTCCTGCTGACATCTTATCTCCCTTCTATGCCGCTCTACTGGAACCATTTTCCAGCCTGCAATTCCTTCATCATTGCTTCCAGCTGCAGCATTTCACCATCTGAATTTTCCTGTTTCTGATACAGCTCCATTGCCTTATCATAATAAACTTTCATCTGACTGTAATCACGCTGCTTATTTTCCCTATGCTGCTGAATATCTGCTTCCAGGTACGCGAGACGTTTCCATACTTCGTATCGTTCCGGATAATCCTCGCTCATTTGTAGCAATAATGCACGCGCTTCCTCCGTTTGCTCCAGCTGCTGATATAAAATTGCCATGTTCTCAGCAATCTGATATGTACTATAACCCTTTTCTTTCAATCCCTTAAAAATATCCAACGCCTTCTCATCCTGCCCCTGTTTCGCATACAGTTCCGCAAGCTTTTCATCCAATTGCATATTTCCAAGACGGGTTCTCCACTCTTCAAGGAATGAAACTTCCGTATCCAGCATATTGTCTCCCATTCCTTCATAGGCTTTCGCGCATAACAGTACTGCACGTGCTTTTATTCTCTGAGATTCCGTAATATTAGCTGCTTTTATAAACAGATCTACCGCATCATCTAACTGTCCCCCGGTATATGCAATCTCTCCCTGAAGCAGATACATAGAATCTTTGGCAAGACCAAGTTTTTCTGAATCCGCCAAAATTTCTTTTGCCTTTTCAAGATTTCCTGTTTTCGCTAAAACAATTCCATAATCACAGTAGTAGGCACTGTTTCCAGAATTGTACTCCAAGGCCAGTTCAAATGCCTTTACAGAATTCGCGTAATCCTCAAGCTCATAATACGCATTACCCATAATATACAGAATATCGCCTAAAACCTCACGATCCGCATCTGTCTGTATATAATACTTTGGACTATTTATCACTTCCCGTCCATAATCTATACACGTCTCATACTGCTGGGTTTCAAACAATCTGAGCACTTCCCGCTCATACGCTTCAATCTTTTCCGGCTGCTTTTCCATTGCCATCGCGATATAGCTTTCAGCAGAATCATAATCCCCATTTTTTAGATTTTGATCTGCCTGCGCAACAGTCTCATAATACCAGTTCTGGAGTTCCCGTTTGATCATAAAGCTTCCCGTGCCAATCAACAGCCCTGATACCAGATATGCCCCGATCAAACCTACTCCGGCCGCAATATATTTCTGTCTGTATCGCTTATAAAGTGTATCAAGTTTATAAATATTCTTTAATGCTTCTGCAAGCTCTACGCCGTTCTGGTATCTCTTTTCCGGCTGCAATTCCATCATCTTTTCGATAATTGCCGAAAAACCATCGCTTACAAGTCCCTTATAATTTCGAATCGGTACGATTTCCTCAAACCGTTCCGCCGGGCATACTCCGGTCAGTAAATGGTACAATGTTGCGCCAAGGCTGAAAATATCAGAGCGTTCATCCACACCTCTTCCAACTAATGTTTCTGTAAGTCTCTCTGTGTACTCTGTCTGGCGTGACTCATCTGCCTCTGAAACAAGTTTTGTTTTACGTTCTCCCACAGCCACCGTCTGGCGCATTGCACCGCTGATCGAACAATACATGGCATAATTGCGGTACTGTTCTGGCGGAGAATATCCTTCACTGATTCCAACTGATGTCCTTTTATTATCATCAAAAGCCAATGATACATTAAAATCAATCAGACAAATATTTCTCTCTGGTGTAAGCATAATATTTGCGGGTTTAATATCACTGTGAATGATCGGCGGTTTTTGACTATGCAGATACGCCAGCGCATCTGCCAGCTGGCGGGCCCATTTCAAAACCTCTTTCTGATCAATTTTCCCCTCTCTCTCCAGAGTCTTATCCAGTGATTCCCCCTCAATGAAATCGATAACAGTATAGATTTCGCCTTCAGACTGAATAAAGTCATATACCTGGGGCAAATAAGAATTTCTTAGATTTTTCAAAATATCCGCTTCTGCCCTGGTATCCAATACTTCTTTTGCGATATCATTGATCTGTTTTACTACTACATATTTTTTTAAGTTCTCATGATATGCCTTATAAACAGTTCCACCACCGCCAGATCCAATTTCTTCCAACAGTGTATATACTCCATTTAACTTTGTGCCACTACGCAGCATTTTTATCCTCCATCTCTCTTTCCTGTTAACGATCAATTTTCAAGATAATTGCAGATAAATTATCCGGTGCTCCATGTAAATACACATTGTCCGAGAGCTGAACCATACAGCGTCTGATGTCCTTATGTCTCTTGATCTGGCTGCACACATCTCTTAAAACAGGCGCATCACAATATCGATAGACCCCATCGCTGCACAACAGGAAAACTTCCTGTTTTTTTACATGACCATCGGTTCTATGAAAAATAAGATTTTTTTTCGCACCTACTGCGTTCGTCAATCTACCGTAATTTGGATGTCTCTTAAGTTCTTCTGATGCATATTTTTTTCTAACAGAAACCTGCTGTTCCCATACATCGTCAACAGACCGCTGTACTAGCTTTCTAAAAAACAGGTTTCTTTGTAATTGATAACATCTGCTGTCTCCCACGCCTAAAAGTCCCCATTTATTATTTGAGCTCCAAAAGACTAACGCTGTTGATCCGCATACTTCCCCGCAGCTCAGTTCTGAAAAGATCTTCTGATTTGTCTCCTGCAATATTACTTCGAGAGCACTCATAGTCTGTTCAAATGTCTGTCCAGCAAGTTCACGTTTTCCGAAATTACTCCACCACTCAGAAAATTGTCCGCATATGATTTTACTGGCCAACGCACCATTCTGATGACCGCCCATGCCATCTGCAAGAACTGCCAAAACTCCAGAATCATGTTTACCAATAAATATCTGATCCTGGTTTTCTTTTCTCTCCATTCCAATTTCGCAAAAGCCGTCTACTGAAATAATCATCCAGTTATCCTTACCTTCATATGTAACCGACCGATCGTCAATACATCACCTGTTTTCAACTCTACGGCACCTTCAACTCTGCTTCCGTTTAATATTGTTGGATTTGTACGGCTCATATTGACTACTTTCACCTGGGCTCCCTGTTCGAAGATTCTGCAATGTCTTCCTGACACTGTTTCCTCATAATTCAAACAAATCTGACACTCGTCATTGTAACCAATCAAAATTTCTGTACCGTTCAGGCTCACCGAATAACGGCGTTTAGGATCATTCGTATCTTCCAGTTCCAATTGTCTTCCCCACGCAAGGCAAGTATTCCTGACCTGTCGTTTTGGCTCTGCTGTACTACTTCCAATATACGCCGTCTCATGCCCTTTTTTAGTTTCGTTGTCAGCTAAAATACTTACTGGGTCTGGTGATTTTTTTGTTACCGTTTTCACTTTTTTTCTGCGGAAGATCAAATAAATAATCGCTCCTGCTAAAACAACCACACCTGCTATTATAATAATCATGAAACCACTTCCATTATTTTTCTTCTGGACGACTGGTTTTAGCTCGTCATCCGTTTTAGGTTCATATGAACTCTCCACTGTTTCTTCGGTAGTAGATGGTTCAACTATTTTCCCAAACGGCATTTGAACCTGTGCGACATACTGAACGCCGTCTTCGCCTTTACCTATTTTTAAATTGATTTCTTTTGTTGTACCATCACACAATTCTAACGCAGGAGAAATTTTTACTTTTACAACATCATTCAATGATGAAATACCCTCTACAACTGTTGTAGCATCTGATACATCATCCAACAGCCATGAAATTCCTCCGGTCATTCGTGATAACGCAAACATATTTTTTAATTCTTCATTATTGTTTCCGTTCGTACATCCCAGTGTATAAATCGGACATCCAGATTTTACCAGAAGGTTATAAAGTTCTTCCTTTGTATAGCCAATTGACTTATTATCGACACCGTCTGATGCAATCACAATTCTTCTGAAAGAATGTTCACCATCCTGTTCCAGCTGCCTCAGCAGTTCATATAAGACATCCGTCAGATATGTCTCCTGATTCTGATATGTAATCGATTCAATTGCATTTTTGATTTGCATATAATCGCTGCTGTCTTCTAAAATATAATCGATTCCAGAAGAAAATACCGCAAGACTGTAAAGTTCCCCATTCATCCGATTGGCTGTCTGCTGTGTTAAGATCTCCGAGATCATCGGACGATATTTTTCTTCTACCGAAAGAGAATTGTCTATCAGAAATATCGTATGAACCGGAACTGTTTCCTCCGAAATCGGCGTCACCTCAACCTGATCACATACTTCTGTGCCGATCTGGCACTCCACTTCATACCCTTCACCTGGATTTTCAATATAGAAATCTATTGCCGAATCCTCAGTGTCTACCAAAAGTGGTGTTTCTTTTCTTATTTCTGCAAATGACGCAAATGATATAAGTATTGCCGTTCCAATCGCCAATGCTGCACCTTTACATATATTTATCTTATTCACCCTTCTCCCCCTTGTCTTAGTCATCTGAGGTTTTCAGTCCCGACCATCCAGAAAGATCATCTTGTCCATCATCAAACCGTCCTGTATATATCGTAGAGATTACACTACCATTGGATTTGATCCCAGCTGTTACACTGCCTCCTGCTGACACAACAACTATATCATTCCAATCATCCAACCCTTCACACACTCCACTGGCGTATTCTCCAAAATATTCTGTTGAAACAACTGTTCCATTTGACTTTAATCCAACAACATACATCTCCCCTGCTGAAACTTCAGTAATATCTGTCCAACTCATGACTTTACTTGCATCATCCGCATTATATCCATTTGCAATAACCGTCCCATCCGCTCGGACTCCAATCGTAATCCCATCTCCGGCTTCTACTTGGACAATATCTTTCCACGCGTCTACATCACACTCACCATTGCCATTTTCTCCAGTCGCGACAACTGTCCCATCTTCTTTTAATCCAATTGTTATTCCTATTCCTGCACTTACTTGAACAATATTGGTCCAATTTTGTACATCGCATTCTCCTTTATCGTTATATCCTGTTGCGACGACTGTTCCATCTCGCTTTAGTCCAACAATGTGATACCCCCCGGTAGATATCGATTTAATATCGGTCCAATCAGCAGTCTTACTTCGTCCCCATTCATCAGTTCCTGCCGACACGACAGTTCCATCTTTTTTCACTCCAAATACGTCTCCATTTCCTGATGCAGATATATCTACAATATCAGTCCAGTCGGACACTTCACATTGTCTCTTTTCATTATTGCCCACTGCTACCACTGTACCATCACTTCGAAGTCCGTACACGCAAAAAAATCCTTGATCAATTACAGTTGGCTTCCAATGTGCTCCTGAAAACGGTTTATTTTCATTTAATATCTTCTGTTCATCCGGCCATCTATCTAAAATGCTCTGATTAATTTTCACCAGTACAGAGCTGTCATTTTCTTGTTCCTCTTCCCATTTTTCCCAGGAATAATACAATTCCTTCCAAAAACTAATGTCCTCTTCTGATAAATTATCTTCTCCGATTACATCTATGCCATTTTCCATAACAGCAATAGCATTCTGAAAATCATTCATTTCTTTATAGCTCTCAGCACACTTTTTGTACGCCTCAAATATCTTAGGATCAATTTCTATAACTTTATTAAACGCAACAACTGCTGCCTCATAATTACCTTCAATTAAATATTTATTTCCGGCTTCTAACTGCTCGGAAATTTGTTTTTCCGTGCTCTTTCCGCATCCTGAAATCAAACTGATTGTACATACCGCTATAACGAACCATTTATATTTTTTCATATACTTTCCCCGCTCCTATTTAAATCCCGCTTATCGTATAGCATGCCCCCACCATCTGTCACAATGATGGGGGCACTTTTTTATTCGCCTAAAGGATTATTTGGTAATGCACTGTTAGATTCTGTATTCTGATTTTCAGCCTGCTTATAATTATTTGCAATTTCAGTCAGCTTGGATGCATGGGATTGAATTTTATTATTAATACTTAACATATCATCCTGTAATCCCTGGAATGTGTTGATATAGGCTCTGGATGCCTCTCCTTCCCATACTGCGTTGATATTTTTTACAATATCCATCATATTCTCAGTTGTTGCCGCAATTTCTTTTCCTTTTGTTGAAAATAAATCTGCTGTTTTTTCCAATTCCTCAGGTGTAACTTTTAATAATCCATCCATACTATTGTTTCCTTTCTTACTTATTTATCTTCTTGACGCTGCAACTGATACATTGGCAGCCTCTGCTCTATCATAGGTCTCTGCATCTGTTCTGAGCTGCTGAATAAACTGTCGAATGACATTATAAAACTGCTGAAATTTTTCTGCGTCATTCATAAACTGGGCATGAAACTGTTTCTGCGCTTCTCCTACATATGACTGGCCTAAAAGTGTCTCATCATCTTTTAGTCCATTCACTTTCCCCAGAAACGCCTCATTCAGGCTTTCCAGTTCATCTGCCCGCTTTCTTAACTCACTTGTCGTAACCATCAATGTTGATGCCATACTAAAATTCCTCCTCATATTTAAATTTCTTTTTTAGACATAATTTCATATGCCCGCAATTCAGCCTCGTAAATACGTCTCGCATTATTCTTGATTTTATTTGCAAGTGTTTTCATCTGCTGAATATTGTGGTTCATGCTATTTTTTATTGCTTCTTCCTTTTCCTGGAACTTACGTTTCTCGTCAGCGTCCCACGATGCCGATAACTCATTCATTGTCGAATTAAGCTTATAATTGGCAACCTGCGACATCTGATCCACGATTTCATCCAGTTCCTTTGCCGCCTCCTTTGCTCTTTTAAAATCCATATAGATTTCTTCTTTTTCCTTCATACATCCTCCAAATCAAATGTCCAAAAGTCAGTTTGTTCCTGAATTGTCTTATTGATCTCAATTTTTTATTCATAAATGTTCTTAATCCATTTCTAACATACTCATCTGATAATTCCACATGTATCCTCCATCTACATTCTTCAGCCCAAATACACAATGTGGGAAATTATCCAAGGGACAGAAAAAATACTTATCACCATCTCTATACAGAGCAATATAATCATGCAACACTACTCCAGAATAAACCGGATCTCGTTCCCCACTTACTGGCATTCCCTCATCATTCACCGTGTAGAGGAAATTAAAAAGTTCTTTTTCTCCCTGTGATACTATTAAATGCATTTGTCCATTCTCAATTCCATTATTCCACAGCCCCTGCAAAACAAAGGTAGTCTCCTCCCATATCGTTGTGTAGGTTCCTGTTCCATTTGGATAATCATCCGCCCATTCCCCTGCATAATACTGACTACATGTTGGATCTGTAACATTAGTCCAGATTCCCCAACCAGTTCGTATTCCATCCTTCATATCCCCATAATAAACCCGCTGAGTGTCTGTAAGCATTAAATATTTCCCATTATTCAGTTTAATTGCAAGATTCCACATCTGATTCTCACGCAACAATTCTGATATATTTGGTAACCCGTTTATCTTTCGGAATAATTCTTCTCTTCCTAATTCTTCTGGAAGTGTTTCTTCAAAATTTCGTAGCTCATCCGCATACATCTCCCTAAATTCCTTTTTTAATTTTTGTTCCTGCATAGAGGATTCATATTGTTTCGCTTTTTCAGGGTCCTGCTTTTCCAATGTCTCATAATACTTTTGTGAATCTGTCGTTTCATCCTCCAAAGCCATCTGTAAAATCTGCTCACACAATTCAGAAAGTTCTCCTGTCACATCTTCAAGCTTTTCCAACTTACTCTTTTCTTCTTCTGTTAAGCTGGCGATCACGTCAAATGCCTGTTCCACATATGAAAATGCCTGTTCTGAATTATTTTGCTTTATGTAGACTTCTGCGGCCTTTTCATAAGCCTCAAATATCTTCGGATCCAGTTCAATTACTTTATTGAACGCCACAATAGCCTGCTCATAATTCGCTTCTGTCAAATATTTATTTCCCAGTTCCAACTGCTCCGCTATCTGTTGTTCTGCATTCTTTCCGCATCCCACCAAAAGAAGCAATACGATTGTCCAAATAACTCCTGCTTTTTGTAGCTTTTTCATTCAATTTTCGCTCCATCTTATTCTTATACATTTCCGCCGCTTCAATTTTTACTTTGTGTTTCACAAAACTGCTCGAATTCTTTTTCAGCCTCTTCATAAGATATATTTAAATCTTCATTTTCAAAAACCAATTGTGGAAATTCATTCTCTAATCTAAAGATAAAATATTTCGTAACCGCTTTTTCCGAATCTGCAAAAGCAAGCATCACATGAGGAGGCAAATTATAAATACCTGAACGACTTCTTGGCACTTGTGTAGATAATAATTTATCTATTTTTTTATCTGTTACATAATAAAGTTCCATATCATACAAGGGTTTTTCAATGCTGGAATCATGATATCCTTCTTCGTATTCCTCTAAAAACATTTCATGAATTCCATTACTATCATAATCACCATAACACCAGCCCTGATTTAAGTTTTTTCCACCTGCAACTTCAATCAAACGGTTCTTGTGCTCATCTCTAACACGTTCCCATTCGCTCTTAAGCTCATCAGTCTCACAAACACGATACCCTATCTCCAGGCAACGTTCTTCTGCATCCAGCATTCCTTTTTCTCTATAAATTGCTGCCATTTCCAGATAAAATGCTTCATTGGAATATTCCTGTTTTTCAAGATTCGCCAAAAATGTAATTAGTTCCTTCAAATCATCTGAAAATGATTTCGCCTCTTCTTTATAAACTTCTTTCAGTTGTTCACCATAGCTGTCTTCCAAATACTCTTTTCCATCTTCTAATACCTGAACCGCTTTTTCAAAATCTGCAGTTTTCACATATAATTGGGTTAATCCTATGTATGCAATCGCTTGTTTCGGATCCAGTTCAATCACCTTATTAAACGCCACAATAGCCTGCTCGTAATTTGCTTCCGTCAGATATTTATTTCCCAATTCCAACTGCTCTGCGATCTGCTTCTCTACGCTTTTTCCGCAGCCAACCAAAAGCACCGTCATTAACAGAAATAATGCTCCGATTCTTCGTAAATTGTTATATACACTTTTCTTCATACCGAATCCCCATTTCATTATCTCCCATTCATCTTCAGTCTGTTTGGGAAACCATTTTCCTTTTATCTTAGTCTAGCGGCGACGACGGCAGCGCCATATTGGCTTCTGTAAGTGAACTCTCTGTTTCTTCAGTATTCCCGGCTATTTTCAGCAAATGGTCCGGATGATCCTTAAGGCGTTGAATCATGTCTCCTATTTCTGTCTGATTATCCGTAAAAATTTTTCGGAAACTATCTCCTGCCGTTCCTTCCCAATAAGATGCAGTCCCGGAGATCAGAGTATTCAATTGTTCATATACCTGTTCCATCGTTGAAATTGCACCTGTTAATGCCTCCGCCTTTTCCCGCAGCTCATCTACACTGACCAGAATTTCAATATTTCCCAATTCTCCAGCCATACCCGCAGCCTCCTTAAATCTTAATCTCTGCAACAACAGAAACTGCGTCCACACTGCAGCTTCTATACTCATTCATCGCATAAATCATTGCAGCTTTCATTGCTTCTAATTCCTTATATGTGTCATCTATTAACAGACGATCTTTCTGAAATTGATTCATAAAAGCCTCTTTAGCCGGTCCTTTCCATGTCAGATTCAATTCATCCATTCTGTCTGTCATGTTTTTCGCTGCTGCTGCAAATTCATCTATGATCTGTTGAAACTGATCACAGTCTCTCTGGATCTGTTGGTCGTCTGTTCGAATTATACTCATTCGCTATCCCCCTGTTTCTTAGCTTCTTGTGTTCTGGCTGCTACCTCCAGAAAAACAATAAATGCTTTCCAGTCCTCATCCTCATATCCACGTGATACAACGGTTTCAATATCTGCCTGATCAAAGCCGATCTTAAATCGTGGATCATATAACCCCTGTGGATAAGGAACTGCCACATAGTCAAATACCTTATCCCCTGTACTGATTCCCTTCTGTAAAACTCCGCAAATCATCACCTTTTGTTCGCTCTTATCTAATTGAACAATTGAACCGAGCGGCAATAAATATTCATATCTCAGTTTATTCATCCGTATTCTGCTCCTTAAAATAATTTTTGAAACCACGATGCCACAAACGACTGAGTTCCATCTAAAATGTTTTTTCCTACCTCGGCTGCCGTATTAAAAACTCCTGAAGCACACTCACCGATAACTCCCTTTAAAAAGTCCATGGCCGTATCATAATCATTCTGGTCAAATTGATTTCCTGTAACTCCGTATAATACCTTTAATCCGGTTGCCCCTAATTTTGTTCCTGCACTCCATACAGCGTCCACGTAGGATCCAACCAACGCATTCCACGCGGTACCCGCAATTGTTCCGACCGAAGGATCTTCTATTATCTGCTGCATTCCATCAGCAATCCCTTTTCCCATATTTAATCCCCAATCAATATAAACACCGCCGTCTATCCCTGATAAACCTGACGCTTCCTTTATTGCAGACTTTGCAAAACCTTTGATATCTTTCTCAACACCATTCACGTCCCCCTGCTGCCAATGTTCAACCAATTCTTTTCCTTTACTGATGAAATCCGCGACTTTCAAGAAATGCTCATCTTTTATATCTCCCAAAAGATCTCTGAAATCTTTCAGGAATTCCTCGTCTCCCAAAAGTTCCTCTGGAATATCCAGTAATTTTTTCACATTATCCAATGGTTCTTTGATGATTTTTAGCAAATCTTCATTCGCTTCCAGTAAATTGTCCCAATCTCCCGACAGCCAGAGTAACGAATTTCCAGACATACCGCCCGCCAGGGCTGTACCCATCCCTGAATCTGACAGGCCATTCTGTAATACCTTTCTTGGTATCCCATCGCAATAATCCGTTATCTTCTTTTCTGTAGCCGAGTACAATTCTGAAATACTCATCAATACATGCCCGCACTGTCCTAATTGAACAGCCGAGGTATCTAATAATGTCTGCATTCTGCGTATCTCATCCATATAATTCGCCACACTGGTAATATCACCGTATTTTGATGAAAAACGTCCCAATTGTGATACGCTGTTATCCATCTGCCCCTGCATCTGTTCAAATTCACGCGCAGCCTGTTTTATCACATCTAATTTTGCCTGCATACTTTTCCTTCTCCTAATATGCTTTTTTACAGTAAAATAAGGCAATCCGCTGTCTTAACGCCCTGATCGATCAGGGTCATTCTTTTGTTCAAAAAACATTCATTTGTTTTTGAACAAAGCATCAACTCACTCCTGTCTCCTTGAAATGAACAATGCTCTTTTTGACAAATAATTTCTGTCACTTCGTTAATTGTCAATTCCGTCGTCATATGTTCATCCAGACAAAACTGGTATATTTTCCCTAACGCGGGAAATTCAAGATCTACCATGATCATCCCTATTCCCCCTTCACTAACGGCGTTATAATTTTCCAGGAATTTCTTCCATCTGATGATGCAGTCAAACCAACACCCGGATTTTCTGTCTTTGAAAGTTCGCGAATTGATATTCCTGGGAATGTCAGCAGTCTTTGATCTTCCGCATTACCTCCAAGATGGATTCCGGTATCATGATTACAGAAAACCTTAAATGCAGCACTGTCATAAACATCCATACGCTTATCCCAGTTAAATGCAACAATAAAATACAGATTCAAAAGTTCTCCCTTTTCCCATATATTAGCCATTGCATTTTCCAGATTCTTTTCCATTCCCTCTTTACTTCTCAACATTTTAATAAAGGAAGAGAATTCCGCTATATAGACAAAATATGGTTCTTCTGGAACCATCTGAGCAAACACGTCTGCTTTCTCATGGAAATTACGCTGCAGTTCCTTTTTCTTCTTGTTCCGTTCCTGAATTACCGGCAGCAATTTTACGATCCACTGGTAGAATTTTTCACAACTATCTATATAAGTTCCACCTAATTTTTCCGTATCTCCTGCCAATTCATTGCCATTCAATTCGATTGTACAAATATGCGCCTTTTTAGCCTTAGCGCCTCGCATCATAACTCTCTGCAGATTTGTCTTTCCGGTTTTTGATTTTCCTGAAATCATATAACAATATGTATTTTTCAAATCAATACTGTATATATCTGCGGTTTCATTTTCGTATCCAATCGGAAGATATTCATTGTCGGCAAGTCTCTTTTGTACTTCTGGCAGCATCTCAAATTCTGACCATATTGGCTTTTCAGGAATTCTCGGAATCGGTCTCGCTTTACTACTCTTCCAATAGGATGCCATTTCTTCGCATTTAGTCTTTAATTTTTCCATCCGCTCATAGTCATCCCTTGCATCCAATGCGAGATATGTCTGGAACTCAAGAGCACTGTCCCCAAGTTTTACAAGTCCACGCCCTTTTATTCCTTCATCAGGTAAAACATCGATACGTGTTGTTCCCAATACATCCATATATTGATATTTGTCCGGCTGTTCCAGACATATTGTCCGTCGTATATTATCCCGGATCCGATTTGGAATTTCCTGAGCTCCATATGACGCTGCAGCTAAAAGCAGATAAATTCCATTTGCCGCACCGATTCTTGAAAGATTTAACATGAAATCATCATATCGTCCTTCTGTTTTCTCCCGGAACGCTGCGTAATTATCAATAACAAGTACAATTGCAGGATAGGATCTTCCATTCTTTTGAGTATACTGACTGTAGTTACTTCCCCGATAAAGTTTTTTCCTGGACTGTAAGTCACGGTCTATCATATGGAACAATTTTCCAACCGTGTTGATGTCATTTTCATATAAGATTCCTCCAACATGAGGAGCATTTTCAAAAACCTCCAACATTTTGCTGCTGAAATCCAATATATAAAGATTTACACTCGCTGGATCATATTTTGCTAAAAGCGAATAAACTACAGTCTGTAAAAATGTACTCTTTCCACTTGATGGACTTCCGCAAACCACATGATGCCCATCCTCCACAAAATTAAGAACAAGCGGCATTTGCATCTGATTTTCAGGGTCATCGCACAATCCTGCTTCGACACAAAGATCGAATCCTTTTCGGGTCTTTTCCCACTCAGCTTGAATATTTTCAGTTATACCTAAATAAAGTTTCTTTCCTAACGGCGGCAGCCATAATGGCTGTAATTTAGGAATATGTGCAGTTTTGGCTGTTTGTCCAAGGTACTGAACAACCGCATCCAACTGACTTTTGTCTTTCTTCTCTGGAATTTTCGTTTTTGTTTTTTCAGCTTTTGAAAGAATCCATCTACTCATGTCTCTGAGTGTTTCAAAATGTTCTTCCAATCCTTCTGCTTTTAACTGCGCTAAATTTCCCAGCAATCTCCTGTTATGTTCATTTTCTGGTAACTGTACTTCCTCCCTGTTGATCTCTTTATTCCAGATTTCTATCAGCGTTGTCAGATCAACATCTGGATTTTCCCTTTGGACCAGTTCAAGTGTTTTCAATAAACCTTCGATCCATTCGGTTTTTTCTTCCTCAAGCTTTCTGCTTTTCGCATAATTGCCTATCAATGCCGTCTGCCCAGTTGTTGTCAGCATCCGTACAGAAGTATGATTTCCATTTTCTTCGTCTTCCTCATAAGCTGCTCCACTCCATCCTGACTGGAATAACTCATACACTTCATCATTTCCAACCTGTAAATATCCTCTTCCTGCACCGACAACATATGCAGCATCCGGTTTATGAAGCATATCCATACTATCCTGACGATCCTGTACACGGAGACATAAGTGGAATCTTGAGTTACTCCATATATTATCATCAACGGTACCTGCCGGTTTCTGAGTTGCTAATATCAAATGTACTCCCAAGCTTCTTCCCACCTGGGCCACACTGATTAATTCTCTCATAAAATCAGGTTCTTCCCGCTTTAATTCGGCGAACTCATCGATGACAATAAATAAATGCGGGATAGGTTCCTTTACTTCGCCATGTTTATATAATGTCGTGTAGGCATTGATATTATTGACTCCACTTTCGTTGAAAAGTTTCTGTCTTCTCACATTTTCACTTTTAATGGATACCATTGCGCGATGGATCTGGTTTCCCGACAGGTTTGAAATTCTGCCAAGGACATGCGGCAGTTTTGCGAACAGGTTTCCCATTCCGCCGCCTTTATAGTCGATGATAAATAATCCAACATCTTCCGGACTGAAATTAATCGCCAATGACAGAATATACGTCTGCAGTGTTTCTGATTTTCCAGAACCAGTTGTTCCCGCAACAAGGCCATGAGGTCCATGATATTTTTCATGCAGATCCAGATAACACGGCTGATTTCCAGCTTTCAATCCAATCAGTGCCTTCATACTTTCATATACATGATTTTTTCTCCAGCGCTCTTCAACCTTCAATTCTTCCAGTTTCTTTATTCCATACATATCAAAAAATGTTATGGAGTCCGGAATTTCCCCGCTCTGTTCTGTTTCCTTTACCCTCATTCTGGAAATTCTTCGCGCAAATTTCTCTAGTTTTTCTTCATTCAACCTATCAAATCTGACAGGCGTTCTCACAGCGCCTTCGTTTGTGATCATACAAATTCCAGAAAAAGAATGGTCATTTTCGATAATGCAATTACAGGTATTTGGCAGTTCCTCAAAGTTTCCCGCCAGAATAATTGCCGTCATTCCCAAATCCTCGGTATTATTCAGGACATACTTCTCTAATAATTCACCTTCTATCAGTGAAAGGTCTTCTATTACAATTACATAGTGCGGAATATTATTTTCCGCCGTTGCTGTTCCTAAGCCAGCCTGTCTGCTCTCCGCTCTTCTCCTCAATATTTTGGTTATTTCATAAGAAACATCACTTGCTTCATTCTGTCCATATGCCATATATCTGAACTTACGATTTTCCGACCATGTATGAGGCAGCCATGACGCAAAACGCCACTTCTGATCTGATGTTTCATCCGTTTTCTTGCAGAAAAAGGCAAATTTTACATCTGTATAGCAATCCTGCGCAGCAATCTGCGCGATTAAATTTTTTGCAACCTGATAGCGTCCATCTGTCTCGTCAGTTCCTATAATTCCAATTAAATGATTTTCTTTCAAATCGATCCCGATCGGCACATTATGTAATATCCGGTATTCATCTTTAATCTGCTTTGGTTTCTCTGCCAGACTGTCATCAATCAATGTAAATTTTTCTTTTGGCACCAAAATAGATGCCTGAAACGGAATGTCTCCAACTCCCAGGCGATGGTACAGAAAATCCTGATGTCCAGGGTTTCGCTCCCACAGTTTCCCTAAATTTTCACCCTCAGACATTAACATTTCTTCCGCAGCCGGATATCTCTTATTTAAAACGATTGTATTATATTCATATTTGCTCTTAATATCAGAAATCCGATTGCTTAAATACCGGCTGTACGAACCAAGTCTGTGCTCCTCCTCTTTTTTCCTCTGTTTTTCAGAATAGCGAATATTATTAAATGCCCAAAATACTCCCAATGCCCCTGAGCATCCTGCCGTTACTAATCCTGTATACATAAAACTTGTTCCGGACATTCCGAGCATTCTATTGCTGACCAAAGCCATTCCGCTTCCCAACAGCATTGGCAATGTCATTGTAAATGCAGGGCCGATCTGCATCCATAATGGCATTTTATTTTCTTCTCTTGCCGCCGGAGGTGCCTCAATTTCCACTTCTTCGGTATCTAATTTTTCAATTGTTCTGGGGGCTCGATGAAATGTTTCATCATTTTCCCATTCGTTTTCATTGTTTTGATTTGCACTATAATTTTCTATTGTCCCTGCTGCTTTTAAATTGACAACTGCATTTTCTGTCCCAACAGCCAGTATTTCGCCCAGATAGATAATATCCAATCCCCATGCATTTATATGGTCACCATAGAAAAGTGTTGTTCTTCCATAAACTCTCTTATTGTTCAGAAACGTTCCATTTGAACTGCAGTCCTCTAAAACGCCCCCATTGATCCCAGTTCTTATGACCGCATGTCTGGAAGATAAAAAAGACTGTCCATTATAATCAGAGTTATAACTAATTGCATTTTCTTTTGCACTTCCCAGTGTAATATCTTCACCAAACGGCAGAATATATTTTTTATATGGTCTGAAACCTTCTTCCTGGATCCGAATATTAAGATAAAACATTTCTCCATACTCAGACATACATGCATAATTATCTTTATCGTTCAATTTCATATACGCTTGAGATGGTTCCCAGTTTTTTATTTTTATATCACTTTTTCCTAAATACCAATTTTCTTTAATCTTATCGAACTTCAATTTTAAATCCTGCCGAAACTGGAACAATTCTCTCTGCAGAATAATTGTATATTCATCATTCACAAAACCTGGAAGGACATATTCTTTGTACGCATTTTGGCTATATACTAATACTGTTGTTTTCATAACATTCCCCCATTTTCTTATTTGGATAAACCAGAATTCATCATTGTGCAATTTTTCAGTTTTTCACATGTAATTATGGATAAAATTATACTATATGACGTCTCATTCTTTTTGTTTTATGCAAAATCATTCCATGTTTCGACAAAAAAAGGGATATCTCTTTCAAAAGACATTCCCCCTACATATACAGCACTTTTTTTACAAAAATCACAACCGCATTCACTTTTCCCATAAATGTCAGCTGTTCCACTCAATTTAGCCACATATAATCTGGTTCTTTCAGATCACTAAAATATGTATCAAATTCCTCTTCAGAAATTTTTGATTTTTCCCTATAATAAAAACGCTCTCCTTCTGTTGCATCCCAACCCAAATGGAATTTACTATCCAACCCAGAGCCATTTCTTTCCATAAAGGCGTAATCGCCTAACATGGAACTGGTCCGAAACTCAGTCAATACTAAAGCATGATATTTCTCCGAATACCGCAAACTTCCATAATAATATCCATTATCCAATACTGTCACCTCTCCACTTTGCAAATCTGCCGAACAAATCAGTGCATAAAAAAATCCATCATCACTCGTAATTATTAATTCTTCTTTTCCATCCCCATCTATATCTAAATACCCATACTTAGTTGGATTCACATACCATTCAGATGTATACTCTTCGTTTTGAATAAAGTTTTCAAATATAGTCTCTTCTGGAGAACCCGAAATCCATTTTCCTGACGCATCTACACTATAACCATCCGGCGTAACAGTACCGATCAGCATAGCGCCATCCGATCCCAGGTAATAATCTCCAATCCATTTGTCATGAACCATATATCCGACATTATCAAAATAATACCATTTTCCGCCTATATTGCTCCATCGGCTCGTCGGGTATGTACCTGTCCTTTCCTGATACCACCAGCCGACATTGTTTCTTTTCCACTCACCTGCAAACGCAGTATTTGACAGTTTACTTTCTAAATCTTCTCCTCTCCGCTATTCAGCGATTTTATTTCACACTTTTTTCACATAATTATTCTCTAATTGCAGATTATACAATACGATGACTTTCAGTTTTCGCCGCCGTCAAAATCGTCCCTTTTTTCGACAAAAAAAAGAGAAACATCCTCTCCCGAAGACATTTCTCCCACATTCCAATTCTCCTATATTCTCCTGTTACTTTCCCTTCCTACGCCTTCCCGATCCTCTTCTCCATCTCCCCAAGCATATCCTCCGCGGACGTCCACTCGCCCATCTCCATCATTCCCATAACGACCATCATCTGGTTGTTAAAATCGTGTTCGAGTTTTCGCTGGTCGGTCTCGAAATCTTCCATGAGTTTTAAGCGACTTTTTTCGATCTCGAACTGGTCATTCAGCGCTTTTAACAGTTTCTCATTTTCCTGACGTCTTTCTGTCTCCTGGGCGATGAGCGGAAGGAACATATAGATCATAATGATCAGGATAAAAAGGAACTGCTGGCCAATGGAGACCGCATGCTGTTTTTTCGAAATATAATCCATGTAGGGATACATTCCGGCGAGAACGCTGACTGCGATCAGTGCTGTGACTATCTGGCTTTTTTCGCGGAACAGAGATCGTCTCCACTTTATGAGGAAAACCATTCCCATGAGGATCAGGCTTAAAAGTATGGTCTCGCATGTCATGGCACGTACATAATCGTAGACCCCCCAAAATGAGCCTGTGACCAGCCAGCCATTATTTACAAATATTGCATTGCAGATAAGCTCCGCAACCGTCGTACATCCGATCGCGATTACCACCATCAATATGATTCTTTTCAGGGAATCGCCAAAGCACAGAAAGATGCCACTCAGATAGATCCCCATCAGTACCCAGCTCGTCATTCCGATCACTTCCTGATCACTCAGCGAATTCATATATTCTTTCGCGCTGCATGAAAGAATATTGAAAATAATCTGCAGGATCAGCACCTTTGTAATTGTCCCCCGCCATTTCAGTGTCTGCATCAGAAAAAAGGTCGTGGGCATCAGGCCAAGTGCGCTAATCAGTATGCGCAAAACCGCATCCGTGTTCATGCCGTTCTCCCCCTCTCCTCTTCCGCACCGGTTCCCGCCGCGTCCAGGATCACCGTGCTCTTATATATCTTTTTCTCCCTGTCGATCTTCACATTGCAGTTTCCGCCATACATCTTTGCGATCTCACGAAGGATCCTGCTGCCATATCCGCGCTCGCCGCCTTTTTCCATTCCGAGATACTTCTCAGCAAACGGATTTTCCACAGCAATCACGAGATAGTCTGCCTTCACATGGATATCGGCCCGGATCCATCTCGCACTTTCCGGAAGATATTCTACCGCCTCCATGGCATTGTTCATGAGGTTTGAAAGAATGCTGCACTGGTGGATCCTTGAAATTCCCGGAAGCTCACCCACGTGCGCATCGACGGATAACCGAATCTTCACCTTTTGGCATCTGATCTCGTACTCCTCAAGAAGTACATTTAAGATCATGTTGGAACAGTACTGTCCTGCCTGGTTCTTCTCGATCTCCTGCTGAAGCTTTGCCGCCGCAGATCCCCGGTCTTCTGTGTGAAGATCGTTTTCAGCCTCTTTCACGATCCGCAGAAGATCTTCCCGCCTCTTGTTCAGGCGCTCCGCCTGCACTTCGGCGCTCTCCACTTCCATTTTCTTTCTGTTCAGTTCATGTTCCAGCCGCTCTTTTTTCTGCTCCAGCACCTTATTTTTACTGTTCCGGTAACCGTTTATAACCAGCACTGCTTCCGTAAAAAAGCTGATGGCGACCACCGGAATACTTATCTGATTCCAGGCTGACGGGATGCCCTGAAAGAGCATATGGTTCATTATAAGAAGCGTAAACTGGCAGATTGTAAACAATATAAGAACGATCATGATACCGCATCCTCCAGATACTGAAAATACCTCGTCCGCGCTTCCATGTACCGCTTTTTGCTGATGGGGATCTCCTCCCCGTTTTCCAGTTTAAACCGGTCATGCTCCACCCGCCGGATATACTTCATATTTACAAGAAAGCTCTGGTGACACCGTACAAAGGTTTCACCCATCCGCTCCTCCATATCTGAAATCTTATCATGGCACACCTGCACATTTTCGTATGTATGGATCATGGTCCGGTGAGCGCTGCTCTCCAAATACCAGATCTCATTGAGATAAAAAATCTGCTGCTGGTTCCGGCACATGATCGTAACCCGCTTTTCATCTTCCTGGGCCCGTCGTTCTTTTGCGATCTTAAGAAGCTTTTCAAGGATATCCGCGTTCACCGGCTTCGTGAGATATCCCACGAGATTGACCGGCTTCAGGAAAATATGCTGGGAATATCTCGTCGTATATCCGGTCAGGTAAATGATCTGCAGCTCCGGGAATTTCTGATTCAACTCATAGGCATAATCGATTCCCTCCTGCCGTTCCTCCGTCTCCGGAATTTTTGTATTATATTCATGGCAGATATCCATGATCAGGACATCCGGTCGTTTTCCATCTTCAAATTCATCCCTCATATGCCGGATATCCTGGTAAGTTTCGACACGCTCCACCTCCGGAATCTCTCTCAGCATATTTTCAACGACATCCAGCACTTCCGGCTGGTCATCGCATACCGCAATGTTCATTTCCATGTTCCCCCATGTATTTCATTTCTCTCGTTTTAGAGAGCTTTTATCGATAAGATTCTTTTCGATCAGCCCAGCAATTATCGGCCTCTCTCCCTTAATATTTTTGCTCCGTTTATTCTGTTTTTTCTTTTTTTACCAGTCAATCATAACATACTTTCCTTTTCGCTTCAAGTTCGCAGGTTTCCCCATAAAATCCCGCAAAATCCCCATTCTCCCGTCCTTTCCACATTGACATCCCCTCTCAGTATGCGATATAATTCTTATTAACTATCTTCAAAGATTTTAAAGGGCAAAATCATCATTTTTTGCCCCCAGACATCTTTTAAACGCTTACTTGAGGGGGTATTTTTAGTTATTATGAATGGTGCAGAAGCTATGGTCAAATGCCTCGAGGAGGAGGGCGTAACCAGGATCTTCGGATATCCGGGCGTTGCGATCTCCCCGTTTTATGAGGCCTTATATAATGCCGGAACCATCGAGCATGTCCTCGTCCGCCAGGAACAGGCTGCCGGACACGCCGCAAGCGGCTACGCCCGCATCTCCAGAAAAGCTGCGGTCTGCGTAACATCCTCCGGCCCAGGCGCAACGAACCTGATCACGGCACTGGCGACAGCTTACGCCGACAGTATTCCGCTTATCGCGATCACCGGGCAGGTAAACTCCAATCTCCTTGGACGTGATGTATTCCAGGAAGCCGACATGCGTGGTTCCACAGAATCTTTCGTTAAGTACAGCTATCTTGTAAAAAGCGCCGATGATATTCCTCGTATCTTTAAGGAAGCTTTCTATATCGCCTCCACCGGACGAAAGGGACCGGTCCTTATCGATATTCCCTGCGATGTCCAGATGGACCTCTTAAAGAAATCCTTCGACTACACATCTGAGGTCAATATCCGCGGATACAAGCCAAGTACAAAGGGAAATAACCCACAGATGCATAAAGTGGTCGCTGCGATCAATAAAGCGAAAAAGCCTCTGATCTGTGCCGGCGGCGGTGTTATCCTCGGAAACGGTGAGGAATGTGTCCGCCAGTTCTGTGAGAAAAACAATATCCCGCTTGTAACAACGATGATGGGCATCGGCGTTATGCCGAAAAACCACCCGCTGTACTTCGGAATGCTGGGAAATAACGGAAAACCCTATGCAAACCGTGCCGTGGCAAACAGTGACCTTCTGATCATTGCCGGCGCGAGGATCGCCGACCGTGCCGTTCCTAAACCGGAAAATCTGGAACAGCAGGTCAATATCATCCACATCGATATCGATACCGCCGAGATCGGCAAAAACCTCGGACCTACGATCCCGCTTGTCGGTGATATCAAGAGCATCTTCGATCGTCTGCTGCAGGAAAATATTTCCATCGATACCACAAACTGGATCGAGACACTTCAGGATATCAAAAAAAGTACGGTAGACCACCGTGTCTTCAGTGATAAGCTCGTAAATCCGATGCTTTTAGTCCAGCATCTCTCTGAGAAGATGGACGATGATGCGATCTATGTTGCAGATGTCGGTCAGAACCAGCTCTGGTCTGCCGACAACTATGTGATGAAGAACGGCCGTTTCCTCACAAGCGGCGGCATGGGAACCATGGGCTATTCCATCCCGGCCGGAATCGGAGCGAAGATGTGTACGCCGGACAAGCAGGTTGTCGTTGTCTGCGGTGACGGTTCTTTCCAGATGTCCATGTACGAGCTTGGAACCATCGCGGTAAACAAAGTCCCGATAAAGATCCTTGTCATGAGAAACCACTATCTCGGTCTCGTCCGCGAGCATCAGGAGAAGACTTACGAGGAACACTATTTCGGTGTCCAACTCTATGATTATCCGAAATATGCGGAGATCGCCGCTGCCTACGATATGGACTATTTCCACTGCGACAGCAACGAGACTCTCGACGCAGAGCTCGACCGTTTCCTCGCCTGCGACAAGGCCTGCATCATGGTCTGCGAAGTCGACAGCCACAACAACACAAAATAAGGAGAACGCAAGATGAAAGGTATTTTTTCTGTACTTGTAGAAAATAAAGACGGTGTTCTCTCCCAGATATCCGGTCTTTTCGCGCGAAGAGGCTTCAACATCGACAGCCTGGCCGTAGGCGAGACGGAGCGCCATGACATTTCCAGCATGACCATCGTCTCCACCGGCGACCAGCGCACTGTCGATCAGATTGAGAAACACTTAAACAAGAAGCTGGACGTGATCAAAGTCCGCCGCCTCGAGGAGACACGCAGCGTCCTCTTGGAGATGATGCTCATCAAAGTCTCCTACTCTGCGACAAACCGCAGCTCTTTGATCGAACTCTGCAGCGTTATGGGCGCCAAGATCGTCCATGTCTCCCCAAAGAGCATGGTCATCGAGTTCCATGCTGCACCGGATGTGATCACAGATTTCATTGAACTTGTGAGAAGCTTTGGTATTCTGGAGCTTCAGCGGACGGGTACGATCTGTATGTCGAAAGACTGATCTCATAAAAAAGAATGTGCCTTGGCACATTCTCGCGCCTCGCGCGGTCGCTTGCGACAATCTACATCTTCGCGCGAGTGCGCATCTTTGGCACGTTAGTGCCTTTTTATGTAACAGGGAATTCCTCGGAATTTCCTGTTACATAAAAAAGGCTCTGATGTCAGCAATGGAGCGGGATTCTGACGAATCCCCCCAACTAATGACATAGAGCCTGTTAAAAATGTCATGGAACCGCGCCTTAAAAAGGGATCTCCGGTTTCCATGACATTTTTTGTTTTCCTTATTTCCCGTATTCTTTCAACGCCTCAACGAGCAGTTTCCAGAAACGATTCTTATCAAATTCCATCGCCATCTCGACGTTCGGCTCTTTTCCATCCGCATCCACCTGCTTTTCGTGGGAGAGATCCTCTTTCGGATCCTCGCCCATATACTTTCTCCAGTCGCAGACGGTCATTCCGCGGGTGAATTCGCCCTTTGTCTCCACATCGATATGGACCATCAGGCTCTTTTTCACCACTGCAGGATCGATAAGCCAGCTCACGGTGCTGGCATCGCAGAGTTCGGAGTGACCATACATCTTTGCCGCAAAGGAGAGAAGGTCCGCACACACATCAGCAACCTTATTTCCGACGGCTCTGAGCTCTTTTACCTGCTCCTCCCCCATCCAGTTCTGTCTTGTGGCGTTTAAGCCGAACATCCGGATCGGGATTCCTGATTCCATGACGATCTTTGCGGCTTCCGGATCAGCAGCGATATTGAATTCCGCCACTGGGGACTGATTTCCACAGAATGCAGCTCCGCCCATGATGAGGATCTCCGGGATCCGTTTTTTTAATTCCGGCTCCTTCAAGAGCGCCTGGGCCACGTTCGTCAGCGGTCCGATGGCCACGAGACTCACATCATTCTCATTCATGAAGGTGTGGATCAGAAAATCCACACCATGTTCTTTTTCCAACTGTTTTTTCGGCTCCGGAATATCGAGATCCCCGAGTCCGCCCACACCGTGGACATACTCCGCGCGGACCGCATTTCCGAGCATCGGCTGGTCATAACCTGCGTAGACCGGAATATCCGTTCTTCCCGTAAGTTCTGTCACATATCTTGCGTTTCTCGAAGTGAACTGAAGTCCTGTATTTCCTCCCACCGCTACAATTCCGGCTACATCCAGCTTTTTGATGCAGAGGATCAGAGCGAAGGTATCGTCGATTCCCGGATCACAGTCGATCACGATTCTATTTCGCTGCATTTTCTTTTCCCTCCTGGATCTTCTTTAATTTCATCATGCGCAGGCAGCTGATCACAACGAGCGCGATGATCGTGGATGCATACGGGATCATCTCAAGGAATTCGGACGGGAAGCTTCCCTGGCTCTTAAGTGTTGTGGCTGTCGCGTCACAGAATCCGAAGAAGACGGATGCGATGGCGGAACCTACCGGGTTTCCATTTGCGATGTTCGATGCCGAAAGACCGATGTAACCACGTCCGTTGACCATGTTCTTCATGAAGAAGCTTACCCAGCCCATGGACATGAATGCGCCGCCAAATCCACAGAGGATTCCAGACAGGAAGAAGGAAATGTAACCAATCTTCGTAACACTGATACCGACGGAGGACGCTGCCTTCGGGTTCTCACCAACCGCGCGCAGGCGCAGGCCGAGTCTTGTGCGGTATAAGAAAAGCCATACCAGGAAAATGCTGATAAAGGACACGTAGGTCAGAATATTATGTCCGGAAACGATCTTTCCGATCAGCGGGATATCCTTTAATAACGGGATCACGATAGACGGAAGTGTGTAAGCCTTGATCGCCGCGGAAGTCGTAGACTTCTCGCCTGTGATCAGGTACATGACAAACACCGTACCGCCGGAGGTTGCAAGGTTGACCGCGATACAGGTCAGATACAGGTCTGTCTGTCCGGTCAGGTTGGCAAAGGCAATGATCAGGCTGACCAGGACGCTCAGCAGGATCGCTCCCGCAAGACCTGCCCATACATTTCCGGTCATTCCCGCAAAGATTACGCCGCCGAGAGCAGCCGCTAACATCATACCTTCAAGAGCCATGTTCATCATTCCGGCTTTTTTACTGATTACAGCCGCAAGTCCTGCGAAGATCAGCGGAGTAGACAGTCTCAGTACGGAAAATCCAAAATTGGCAAACCATTCGATCGTAAACATATCTATTTCTCCTTTCCGTCTGATTCTTCTAAGATCTCTTTTACTTCTTCCTTCTTATCATCAGCGAGGGATTCCTCTGCCGCTTTGTAGATCATGTTCTTCTTGAACTTGCCCATGAACTCCTCCGCTGCTACCAGAAGGATAACGATACCCTGGATAACGGTGATGAACTCGACCGGGATATCTCCCTTGGAGTTAACAACATCGGCTCCGATTCGGATATAAGCCAGAAGGAACGCGGCTACCGGTACAAGAGCCGGATTTCTTCTCGCAAGTACAGCTACCATAAGTCCATCAAAGCCGTGCTGTGTGCTGGCTACCCATTTGTAGCGGTCATAGTTTCCTAAGATCTCACAGCTTCCACCGACTCCGGCAAGAGCGCCGCCGATAAGCTGTGCCGCAACGATGGTTCCCACCATGTTGATTCCGCATGCTTTCGCGAACAGTGGATTGTTTCCTACCACACGCATCTTATAACCGAAGATCGTCTTGTAGAACAGGATCGCCACTAAGATCACCGCGATGGCTGCAATGATGAGTCCTGCCTGGATTCTCATCTTTCCAAGTATGCTCGGAAGAAGCACATTGTCCGGAAGTAAATAGGATCCGAGAGATCCGATGGATGGATCACGCATCTTGTATTTCAATACCCAGATAGCAAAGAACACAAGCATGCTGTTCAGCATTAAGGATACAACGACGATGTTGGCATTGAACTTGATGTCCAGTAAAGCCGGGATCGCGTTTAAAATGATTCCTACAAGTGCGCCGACGCAGAGCAGAAGCGGGATCATAACTACCGGCGGAAGTGTATCGCCGATCTTGATCGCAACGAGAGTTGTGAGGCAGCCGGATACCATGAATGTTCCCTCGCCTGCGAGGTTGAACTTGTTTACCGCATACATAAAGCAGAAGCAGAGTCCTGTAAATGTAAACGGAATCGCGAGGTTGATAACACTTCCCAGACGTCTCATGGAAGAGAACGGTCCAAGAATGAACTGCTGGATAATGTAGACCGGCTCGTCACTGAAGACCACCAGAGTCAGAAGCGCGATGGCGTAGGCGATGGCTACTGCCGCAACAATACGGATCAGCTCGACTGTAATTTCAATTTTTCTCGTTTTGTTCATAACAGGCCTCCCATCTGCTCGGCGGTCATTGCCTTAAGGCCCAGCATATATTCACCCAGTTCTGATTCAGATACTTCGTTTGCCTTCGGGAACGCTGCGACGATCTTTCCTTTTCTCATGACGATCAGGCGGTCAGAACACTCCAGGACCTCGTTCAAGTCTGCAGAGATTAGAAGTGTTGCGGTTCCCTCTTCTCTCGATTTTTTAACGATCGTCTTTCGGATCATCTCAGCCGCTCCGACATCGATTCCTCGTGTCGGCTGGTTCGCGAGAATGAAGTTCGATCCTGATGTGAACTCTCTCGCTACAACGACCTTCTGGATATTACCGCCGGAAAGCATTCGCACCGGCTGGTTCTTATCGTCACAGGCAATCTCAAAATCTTTAATATACTGATCGACGATCTTGTCGATATATTTTCTGTTTACAAAAAATCCTGACCGATATTCTTTCTTAAAATAACGGTCTGCAATAATATTGTCGCGGATGGACATGTCACCCGCGCATCCGTACTCCATACGGTCCTCCGGGATATAGGCAAGTCCCATCTGACGGATCTCATGGACTGTCTTTCCGGCGATGCTGTTTCCGTTTAATTCCACGGTTCCTGATGTGAATCCGCCCATTCCTGAAAGCACATCGGAGAGATCACTCTGTCCGTTTCCCTCGACACCAGCAATTCCCACGACTTCTCCCTCGTGGATATTTAAGGAAATGTCATCCAGAACTGTCTTTCCGGATTCATTTACCTTCACAAGATTTTTGATGGAAATGATGGTCTTTCCAACACTCGGCGCCTCTTTTTCAATCTTTAAGATAACGTCACGTCCGACCATAAGTCTTGAGATATCTGCCTCGTTCATGTCCTTTAAGTCATAACTTCCGAGACAGTATCCGTGGCGGAGTACGGTAACTCTCGTACAGATCCGCTTTACCTCCTCCAGTTTGTGAGAGATGAAAATAATGGAATGGCCGTTTTCCCTGAGGAGGATCAGCTGCTCGAACAGTTCTTCTGTCTCCTGCGGTGTTAAAACCGCTGTCGGTTCATCCATGATAATGATCTTTGCGCCTTTGATCAGAACTTTCATGATCTCGACCTTCTGCATCTGTCCGACAGAAAGGTCTGCTACCTTCATGAGCGGATCAATATCGAATTTATATTTCTCCGCAACTTCTCTCGTCATCTCAACAGCTTTTTTGAAGTCAAAAAATCCGTTCTTCATCGGTTCGATTCCAAGAACAACGTTTTCCGCCACCGTCAGGGATGGCAGCAGCATGAAGTGCTGATGAACCATTCCGATTCCTTTACTGATCGCATCCAGCGGATTTAAGATCTTCACCGGCTCCCCGTCCATGAATACCTGACCGGACTGCGGATTCTCAAGACCAAACAGTACCTTCATCAGAGTGGTCTTTCCTGCTCCGTTCTCACCCACCAACGCCAGGATCTCTCCCTTGTTGAGCCAGAACGTAACGTTCTTGTTGGCGACGAAACCGTTGCCGTATATCTTTGTGATTCCTTCCATTCGCAGCACTTCTACCGCCATCGTCATTCCTCCTATCTTCAAAGGAAACGCAGAAAACGCGGTATTTCGCACGTTTTCTGCGTCCCCATTCAGCCTCCTGTTATAAGGACCGCCGTTATATGCGTTTTTATTACGGTGCTACAGAATCAAGAAGTTTCTGGTACTCGTCCTCATTTGCGAAATCATAGTAGGATTTTGCTTTGAGCTCGCCGCTTGCAATCTTCTCTTTGGACTCAGTCATGACTGCGCGCAGTTCTTCCGGAACAGTTGCCTCGAAGAAATCGTTGTCTACATAACCAACCGCGTTGTCTGAAAGACCGAGGCTGTTCTGTTTGCCCCACTCAGCTTCACCGTTTTCAACCTTCTCGAAGAAAGCGACAACAGAGTCACCAACGTTCTTTAACATGGATGTGAGGATAATGTCTGCAAGTTCCGGGTTCTCGGACTCTTTGTAGTATGCGTACTGATCAGAGTCAACACCGATTGCCCATGTTCCGAGCTCTTTACAAGCCTCGAAAAGACCTGCGCCGGATGCGCCTGCAACCTGGTAGAATACATCTGCCTGTTTGTCTCTTGCCTGTGTTAAGCAGAGCTCTTTCATCTTTGCCGGATCTGTCCAGGAACCAACGGCTGCCTTGACGATCTTGATATCCGGATCATAAGCCTGAGCACCGTCAATGAAACCTGTTACGAAGTCTGCGATAACCGGTGTATCCATACCTACATTGACTGCTACAACACCTGACTCAGACATGCCTGCTGCTAACTGTCCGACGATGTAGGAACCTTCGTTCTGCGCGTAGAAGATCAGCGCCACATTGTCCGGGATATCAGCTTCGTCCATACTGTCGTCTACAATAATGAACTGGTTTTCCGGATACTCTTTCGCAAGCTTTAACATTACATCGCGGAATGTAGATGACGCAACAATGTAATGATAACCTTCATCAATGACATCCAGCATCATATCTTCATACTTATCTGCCTTTGTCTCGTCGCCGCACTCAACTGTCTTGCAATCCCATCCTTTTTCGCGGAGAACTTTCATACCGCCCTCAAGGGAGTCACTAAAGGACTTATCGCCAAGTCCCTGGCAAACATGAGCAACCTTTTTGATGAGCTCGCCGTCATCTGCCTTCTTGTCTGTCTCTGCTGCAGCTGCTGTTGTTGCGCCAGCCTCAGCTGCCTTTGTCTCTGTGCTTGTGCTGCTTCCGCCGCCGCATCCCACCAGGGATAATGCCATTACGGTTGCTGCTGCCAATGCTGCCAACTGTTTTCTCTTCATAAATTTCTTCCTCCTGTTTTTTATGGTTAAGCCGCTGTGAGATTGCGGATCCATTTCATCGACCGGATCCTCCATATTCCCACCAATGCTTCCAATACAATGTTAAATTTAATAATTCCAATGATCACATACGGGGAGAAATCCCACATAAATGCCCCTGCCGCCGCAAGCGGGATCGTGAAGATCCACATGGTAAAGATATCGGAGATAAATCCCGTTTTTCCATCTCCTCCCGCGCGGAGCACTGCGATCATTCCTGTCATTTCCATTCCGGAGAATGGCCAGATTGCCGCAAAGATCGCGATAAATCCTTTCGCGAATGCCCTTGTTGCGTCTGTCAGCGAATAGAAGCTGATGAACAGATCGCTGCTGAGAAGTGTCAGCATTCCAAGAACGGAACCGCCCACAAGTCCTATGAGGATCAGACTGTAAGCCTCTCTCTGGATCTCCTCTCTCGATGCACCGGATCCGATGGTCTTTCCGATCGTCACGGAGCACGCGTGAAGAATTCCGTTCATTGTACAGGCCATCAGCTGGTACATGGCGTTCGCCACGTTGTATCCGGCAACGATGGTCGTGCTCATCTGTCCGGTGATGGAGCTTCCCGCCGTGGTCCCCGCTGACCAGATCATCTCATGGGCAACAATGGGAATTCCCACTTTTAAGAAGTCCTTCGTGAGCTTCCAGTCTTTCCTGAGGAAATCCTTAAGCCTCATCTGAAGCGTTTTCTCTTTTCTTATAATAAACCAGAGAAGAATGCCAAATTCGATGAGTCTTGCGATCACGGCTCCGACTGCGCTGCCCCGGATCCCCAGCTCCGGAAAACCGAATTTTCCGAAGATCATGCAGTAGTCCAGGATCAGATTGATCGGATAAGATACCGCATTTACCGCGAAGGAGATCTTCATCTGCTCGATTCCCCTGCAGCATGCGAACAACATTGAACTCACCGCGCATGGGGTGTACATCCACGCCGCGATCCTTAAATAGGAAGCTCCCAGTGCGATCACTTCCGGATCGCTGCTGTAGATCCTCATGACCTGATCCGGGCGGATCAGGACTATGGCAGATATGATGATCGCGAAGACCGCGATGATCTTTGAGCCGATGGCGAACAGAGTCTTGATCTCTTCTTTTCTCTGAAGCCCCCAGTACTGGGCGATCAAAACACTGCATCCGACGGCAAAACCGTTGCAGACAGTGTAGAACACGAAAAAGATCTGCTGCGCCTGGGAAACCGCAGCCATCTGGACCTGATCGATCCGTCCGAGCATGATGCTGTCACACAGGTCGACACTCACTCTCAGAAACTGCTGTAAAATGATCGGAATCGACAGCAGCATGATATTCGTGTAAAACGAAGTTTTCGTTACAATGCGCTGTTCCATATTCTGTTTATCCTCTGCAGTTTCCGATGCTCTTTACCAGCCATTTTCTGAACGCCGGAACATCGATCTCAAGAGCAACCTCCACTTTCGGAATATGGTCTTTGTTCTTTCTCGATTTCATTTCCACCATGGTATGGCCGGCTGTGTATTCGCCCACACACTCCACATCCACGAAGTATTTCGTGCACTTTAAGCATTCTGGAGCGAAGGCCGCTGCCAGGGCCAGTGAGTCATGCATCATGGCATCCTCTCCGCCTTTAGCGCATCTGTCAAACATAAACTGTAAAAGATCTGCCGCGAAGGTTCCGGCTTTTGTACCGAATCCACGGAGTTCTTTCTCATCCTCCGGCAGCATGATCGCCTTTTCTGTGACATCCAGCCCCACCATCGTCATCGGGATTCCGGATCCGATCACGATTTTAGCAGCATATGGATCTACCCAGATATTGAACTCTGCTGTGGTGGATACATTTCCGCCGACTGCCGCACCGCCCATAAACCAGATATAGGAGATATGCTCCTTCAGGTCCGGATGCAGGCTCAGTGCGATCGCGATGTTTGTCATCGGGCCTGTCACGAGAAGTTCGATCTTTCCGTGCTCGCAGGCCAGTTTGTAGATCAGTTCCGGAGCCGTCTCAGGAATAAAACTGCTTTTTACCGCTGTCGGGAGCTCGCAGTTTCCTAGTCCTGTGGAACCGTGGGTATCGCTGTAATAGTCGCCTCTGGTGTACAACGGAAGTGCTGCGCCTCTCGCGACTTTTGTTTCTTTTCCGAGATACTCCACGAGGTTTAAATTGTTCGCGGATGTGTATTTTTCTGCAACATTTCCGTTTACAGATGTAATTGCCAAAATATCCATATCAGGACAGCCATAGGCCGCCAGAATTGCAATGGCATCATCGGTTCCCGTATCGCAGTCGATAATAAACGGACGTTTACTCATGCTTTTTCCTCCATAGATCGTAAATGTGCATGTCTACTGATTTTCCTTGAGGAACTCTTCAACCTCCTCATACGTCGGAATGCTCGGTGCGGCGCCTTTTTTGCTGACCGCGATGGCGCTGGCCGCACTGGCCGTCTTTAAGATCTCGTGCATTTCCATGTTTTTTGTGATTCCCGAGAGGAAATAGCCACAGAACGTATCACCGGCTGCCGTTGTATCCACCGTTTTTACCTTGTAGATCTCCTGGCGGATACACTTGTCTCTGTCAAAATACCAGGAACCTTTATCGCCCAGTGTCAGGACAACCGCCGCATTTGGAAATTTCTTTTTGAGTCCTTCCATTACAATTTCCGGCTCTTCCGTCTCTGCACCGGAGATTTCTTTTCCCTCGATCTCGTTTACCAGGAAATAATCTACCAGATCCATCGGAATCGACGCGAGATTCTCATTGATCGGGGATGGGTTTAACGCAACTTTCGCTCCAGCTTCCTTCGCCGCTCTGACTGCGTAGCCCACATTGGAAATTTCGTTCTGGAACAGGACGATATCCCCCGTCTCGATCTTTTTTACAGCCTCATCGATCATCTCCTTCGACACGGAATCGTTTGCTCCGCCGCAGATGATGATGTTGTTCTGTCCGCTCACGTCCACCTGGATCACGGCATGTCCGCTGGCTCCGGGAAGTATCCTGACTCCCTCTGTGTGAACTCCGGAAGTCTTTAAGACATCTAAAAGCATTCCGCCGTCCGCGCCGACAGCGCCGACATGGTAGACTTCTGCACCGGATCTCGCGAGAGCGATGGACTGGTTCAGGCCTTTTCCTCCGCATGCCTCGGAATAATGCGTCGTTTTGATCGTCTCGCCGGGTTTCACGAAATGTTCTACCTCGTATACCCGGTCGATGTTCAAGGAGCCGATATTTAATACCTTCATGCTACTCCTCCATTGTGTTTTTGTACAAGAAATTCTTTCCGAAATCTTTTTCTTTACCAAAATATAGCACATGGCACCCGTGAAGTCAATACGGTTGTTTGCATTTTTACCAAATATATTTATTTTTTAATCGATATAGTGTATAATATTGTCAATATGTACCGGTCCTTTTATTTTCGATATCTTTTCTTCTGACCGTATGTTAAACTAACAGCGAATCCTGTATATATTTGGAGTATTCTATGAAAATAAAAGATCTTGCAAGAATTGCCGGTGTATCTCCTTCTACCGTCTCAAAGATCATGCATCAGAAGGATGACAACATCAGCGCCGAAACAAGAGAACACGTTCTCTCCATTGCGAAACAGTACAATTATGTTCCCGCCCAGTCTCTTACATCTCCGGACGTAAAAACCATGACTCTGGGTGTGATCTTAAAGACTTTAAAGAATCCTGCCCCTTTTCTCTCCGGAATTCTGGAGGCGGCGAACCGTGCCGGATATTTTGTAATGGTCTGTGAGAGCGGAAACTCTGCCGAAAAAGAGTGCCGGAATATCCACCGGATGATCTCTGCCCGGGTCGATGGAGTGTTGTGGGAACCGGTTCTTCCCGTTGTTGAAGAGAATAAGCTTCTTCTGGAGGAAGGTCAGATTCCTTTTCTCTTTTTCCGGTCCCCTGTAAAAAATTCCATCCGGGTGGACTATACCGAACTGGGCTACCAGGCCGCAAGAGTCCTCGTGGAAAATCACCACACGTCCATCGCCTGTATCTTAAGAAAGAAAAATCCGAACGAAGAGTTTCTCGAAGGTTATCGGAAATGTCTCTTTGACCATCAGATCAAACTGGATAACCACCTGATCCTGACCTTAGAGGATATGGACCTCTCCAATCTTCTGACCCGGAGGACTTTTACCGGCCTTGTCGTCAGCGATCATCAGGATGCCCTTCTCTTCTATGAGATGTGCAAAAAGCGGAACTACACGATTCCCTACGACTTTTCCGTCGTCTCCCTGATCGATGATTATGAACTCCCGCAGACGTATCCGCCGATCTCCGTGATTCCGGTGCCGCACACCGAATGCGGACGTCATGCTCTCACTTCCCTGGTAAAGATCATAGAAGCGAAAGGAGGAAAATCTGAGCCATTCACCGCACTCCCGGTTCTCACCGATCTTTCCTCGGTAGGTGCACCTTACCTGTCCGTTTCCCAGAAAGTGATCGTCGTTGGCAGTACAAATATGGACCGGTATCTAAACTTTGACCAGCTGCCACACACCGGAAAAGCAGTCCGCACCGCAAGCTCCGCCACCTATCCAGGCGGAAAATGCTTAAACCAGTCCGTGGGACTCTCACGGCTCGGCCATTTCGCTGTACCGATCAGCTGCATGGGGGACGACGTTGACGCGGATACGATCTTCGATTACCTCCACGGCTATACGATGGACAAGACCGGCTTAAAACGCTGCCGGAATGAGCAGACCGGACAGGCCTATATCTTCGTACAGCAGGATGGGAACTCCATGATCTCCATTATGTCCGGCGCAAACAACGCCCTGACTCCACAGATCATTGCCCTCAATGAGGAACTTTTCGCGAATGCCCGTTGCTGCCTGATGCAGACGGAAGTCCCGACAGAAACACTTCTCACAGCATGCGAGATCTGTAAAGCTAAACACATCCGGACCGTTTTAAAGCCGAGCGCCTGTTCCGTGCTGCCGGATAAGCTTCTCTCCATGATCGACATGATCATTCCAAACCACAGCGAATTATTTGAGATCGTGCCGGATGCCGCAGATATCAACGAAGCCGTTGACCGTCTTCTTGATTCAGGAATCGGAACCGTGATCGTGACACTGGGGGCTGACGGTTCCTACATCAAGAGCTGGGAATTTGGCTGTGAATGCCGGATCCCTGCCAGGGACATTATCTCCATCGACAGTTCCGGTGCCTGCGACGCCTTTATCAGCGCCCTGGTCTCCTACATGATGTACGGATATGACCTCGTCACCTCCGCAAAGATCGCCACCTGCTCCGCTGCATTGGAGGTCACCCGTCAGGGAACTACATCCTCTCTGCCGGACAGACATACGCTGGAAGCTTATATTCATCAGGTGGAGCCGGAACTCCTCAACAAGCCTATAAGTTAATATGTAAAAAATGCCCTGATATCCTTTCCAGGCAAAACTATCGACATTTTGCAGGAAAAATATCCGGGCATTTTTATTTTACAGACGCATATGCTCAAAAAGACCCCTGGGAAAATTTCCCAGGGGTCTCCTATGATCTTATGATCTCATTATATCCTATTTGTAACCTTTCTCATGAAGAGCAGCCTGTGCAGCAGCAAGTCTTGCGATCGGTACACGGAACGGTGAGCAGCTTACATAGTTTAAGCCAACCTTGTGGCAGAACTCTACGGAAGACGGATCTCCACCGTGCTCGCCACAGATACCGCACTTCAACTCCGGACGTGTTGCACGTCCTTCCTTAACTGCGAGCTCTACGAGACGGCCAACACCAGTCTGGTCAAGTCTTGCGAACGGATCAGACTCATAAATCTTTGCCTTGTAGTAGGAATCAAGGAACTTGCCGGCATCGTCACGGGAGAAGCCGAATGTCATCTGTGTCAGGTCGTTTGTACCGAAGGAGAAGAACTCAGCTTCCTCAGCGATCTGGCCTGCAGTAAGAGCTGCACGCGGGATCTCGATCATTGTACCAATGTGGTACTGCATATCGGAGCCTTTCTCTTTCTTAACCTGCTCAGCAACTTCAACAACGATATCTTTCACGAATTTGAGCTCTTTCTTCTCGCCAACGAGCGGGATCATGATCTCCGGAATGATATCATATCCATCTTCTTCTTTTACTTCGATCGCAGCTTCCATGATCGCACGTGTCTGCATCTTTGCAAGCTCCGGATAGGTAACTGCAAGACGGCATCCACGATGACCCATCATCGGGTTGAACTCATGAAGCTCATCGCATTTCTTCTTGATCTCGTCAACAGTCTTGCCCATATCTTTTGCAAGCTCTGCCATCTCTTCCTCTGTCTTAGGAGTGAACTCATGCAGCGGCGGATCTAAGTAGCGGACTGTCATTGGTCTGCCCTCGAGTGCCTTGTACATAGCCTTGAAGTCGCCCTTCTGGTACGGAAGGAGTTTGCTTAATGCTTCCTCTCTTGCCTCTACTGTATCAGAAACGATCATTCTTCTTAAGTTGTGGATTCTCTCCGGATCAAAGAACATATGCTCAGTACGGCAAAGGCCGATGCCCTCTGCGCCAAGCTTAACTGCGTTCTTTGTATCAGCCGGTGTATCAGCGTTTGTGCGGACACCAAGTTTTCTGAAGGAGTCAGCCCAATCCATGATTCTCTTGAAGTTTCCGCCTACGGATGCTTCCTGAGTCTTGATATCACCGTTGTAGATCTTACCTGTTGTACCGTCTAAGGAGATGTAATCGCCCTCGTGGAAGGTATGTCCGCCGAGTGTGAATTCCTTCTTCTCCTCGTTGATCTTGATCTCGCCGCAGCCGGATACACAGCAGGTACCCATACCACGTGCAACTACTGCTGCGTGGGATGTCATACCACCGCGGACTGTTAAGATACCCTGTGCAGCGTGCATTCCCTCGATATCCTCCGGGGATGTCTCAAGACGAACCAGAATCACTCTCTCGCCCTTGCCGCCGATACCAGCTGCCTTAGCGTCATCTGCTGTGAAGCAGACTTTACCAGCTGCAGCACCCGGGGAAGCCGGAAGAGCCTGTCCGATAACCTCGCCTGCCTTTAATGCAGCCGGATCGAAGGTCGGATGTAATAACTGATCAAGGGATTTTGCTTCGATTCTGCAAACAGCTTCCTCAGGAGTGATCTGTCCCTCATCTACTAAATCGCATGCGATCTGGATTGCAGCCGGAGCAGTTCTCTTACCATTACGTGTCTGTAAGAAGTAGAGCTTACCTTCCTCGATCGTGAACTCCATATCCTGCATGTCGTGGAAATGATTCTCAAGTTTCATAGCCAGTTCCATGAACTGCTTGTAGCACTCCGGAAGGTCTTTCTCAAGCTGGGTGATCGGCTGCGGAGTACGAACACCGGCAACAACGTCCTCGCCCTGTGCGTTGATCAGGTACTCACCGAAAATACCCTTCTCACCTGTGGACGGGTTACGTGTAAAGGCAACACCTGTACCAGATGTCTCACCCTTGTTACCGAATACCATTGTCTGTACGTTTACTGCGGTACCCCAGTCGCCCGGAATATCATTCATACGACGGTAAACGATCGCACGCGGGTTGTCCCAGGAACGGAATACAGCTTTTACAGCGCCCATTAACTGTTCCTTCGGGTCCTGCGGGAATTCTTCGCCGTTCATAGCCTCTTTGTATACAGCTTTGAACTTCTCAGCGAGTTCCTTTAAATCGTTAGCGTCTAACTCTGTATCATAGTGAACGCCTTTTGCTTCCTTCATCTCGTCGATGATCTTCTCGAAGTAGGACTTCGGAACTTCCATAACGACGTCAGAATACATCTGGATGAATCTTCTGTAGGAGTCATATGCGAAACGCGGATTACCTGTCTTCTTTGCGAAACCTTCTACTGCTACATCATTTAAACCGAGGTTTAAGATGGTATCCATCATACCCGGCATAGATGCACGCGCACCGGAACGTACAGATACAAGTAACGGATCCTCGGTATCACCGAATTTCTTTCCGTTTACACCCTCGAGCCATGCTAAAGCTTCAAAAATCTGATCCTGGATCTCTTTTGTGATCTGTTTTCCGCTGTTGTAGTAATCTGTGCAGGCTTCTGTTGTTACTGTGAATCCCTGCGGGATCGGCATGCCAAGATTTGTCATCTCCGCAAGGTTGCAGCCTTTGCCGCCGAGAAGATTTCTCATTGCCGCGCTGCCTTCTTCAAACTTATAAACCCACTTTGCCATAAGTTGTTATTCCTCCTAGAATTTAGTTTAGACTAAGATGTCTATATTGCCCTCATCTCTTTGCTCCCCTGCAATACTTCCGCTCCCCCATCACGTAACTCCGGTTTGGAAATATCGCACAAAAAAAATCGAGTGTCGGAAAAAAGGCCTGTACATATTATAAGGGATGTTGCCAAAAATTGCAACATCCCTTTATAAAAGTTTCGTGATTTTTTCACATATTTCTGTAAATTTCCGTCGTTTTTCTTGGTCAAAATTGTACACAATTTTCTTTTAATTTAGTACAATTTACCAGTGAGCACTGCCAGGAGGATACCAAGAACCGCTCCCGCAACTACCTGCAGCGGCGTATGTCCCACATATTCTTTCAGTTTTTCCTGGAGAAAAACTCCGTCTAAATTCAGGATATTCTCAAAGAAAACGCTATTCAACAGTTTTGCCTGTTTTCCGGTCTCCCGCCTTACGCCCATCGCGTCGTACATTACGATCATCGAGAGAACAAAGCTGATGGCAAATTCAAAGCTTCCCACTCCGTACTTCATTCCGGATGCCGTCGTAAGCGCACAGACCGTCGCTGAATGGGAACTCGGCATTCCTCCGGAGCCGAAGATCCGCTCCGGATTAAAAGACTTATTAATCACCATATCGATCACGGTCTTTAAAAACTGTGCCACTGTCCATCCGAGCACTGCACTGATCAGTATCTGGTTTCCCAGAAATTCATTCCACATTGTCATGTTTTCCTCTTTTATGTCAGTATTTCCAAATCATTTTAGTATCCGATCAGCCAGTCATATAATTCCTGATACTTTCCGGCAGACGTCTTCCAGGAGAAGTCCACTGCCATCGCCCGGTCAACGATCTTATTCCATTCCCGCTTCTTATCGTAGTAAATATGCTTCGCATAGCGGATAATATTCAACATCTCGTGGGCATTGTAGTTCGCGAAGGAGAATCCTGTTCCTGTTCCCTCGAACTCATTGTACGGCCATACCGTATCCTTTAAGCCGCCTGTCTCGCGGACGATCGGCACCGTTCCGTAGCGGAGCGCCATGAGCTGGCTCAAACCGCACGGCTCAAATAAGGACGGCATCAGGAACGCGTCGCAGGCCGCGTAGATCTTGTGGGACAGCGGCTCGGAGTAGTATATCTGCGCTGATACGCGGTCATGATATTTCCAGTCGTAATGGCGGAACATATTCTCATAGTTCTCGTCTCCGGTTCCAAGAACGACCAGCTGCACATCATCCGTACAGATCTCGTCCATCACGCACTGGATCAGGTCCAGACCTTTCTGGTTCGTGAGTCTTGAGACGATACCGATCATGAACTTCTTATCGTCCTTCGCGAGACCAAGCTCTTCCTGAAGCGCGCGTTTATTTTTCACTTTCTCTTTTCTGAAATTTTTCGCGTTGTAATTCTGAACGATATCCGGATCCGTCTCCGGGTTGAAGACATCATAGTCGATACCGTTTACAATCCCACGGAGATCGCCGGATCTCGCCCGCATAAGTCCGTCAAGCCCTTCTCCGTAGAACGGGGTCTTGATCTCCTCCGCGTAGGTGTTGCTGACCGTCGTGATCGCGTCGGCATACACAAGACCGCCCTTCAACATATTTCCGTCTTTGTATGCCTCTAACTTATCCGGTGTAAAGAAGTAGTCCGGGAGTCCCGAGAATCTCTGGATCGTCTTTACATCCCACACGCCCTGGAATTTCAGGTTGTGGATCGTCATGACGGACTTGATTCCGCGGAAAAACTCTCCCTCTCCGAATCTTCCCTTTAAATATACAGGGATCAGTCCAGTCTGCCAGTCATGGCAGTGGATCACATCCGGTCTCCATCCAATCACAGGAAGTGCGGATAACGCTGCCTGTGAGAAAAATGAAAATTTTTCCAGGTCATAATACCAATCACCATATGGCTTATCGCCCCAGAAATAACTCTCATTATCGATAAAATAGAAGGTGATCCCTTCATATACATATTCAAGAATTCCGACATAACGGCTCTGTCCCAGGTAATCCATATAAAAATGATTTACATAAGTAAGATTGCTCAAAAATTTATCCTTGATACAGAGATACTTCGGGATCATGACCCGCACATCAAAATATTCTTTATCAAAACATTTCGGTAAGGATCCCACAACATCGGCAAGTCCGCCTGTCTTGATAAAAGGTACAGCCTCGGAAGCGACAAACAATATTTTCTTCATGATAACCCATCCTTCCACTTTTTGCTCCATGGCAGGGAAAATTCCGCGAAATGCCATGTCCCGCTATTAGATTCAGTATAACACATCCCTCGGGAATTAGAAAGTGGGTCTTTTTCTTTTTTCAGATTTTTCAGATACGTTTGTAATCCAGTCGGATTTTGTCTGCAATCAGTGCAATAAATTCAGAATTTGTCGGTTTTCCCTTGCCGCCGTTCACCGTGTATCCGAAGAGGCTGTTCAGGGTATCAAGCTCTCCTCTGCCCCAGGCAACCTCGATGGCATGGCGGATGGCGCGCTCCACGCGGCTCGGTGTCGTCTTGTGGGTCTTCGCGATGGTCGGATAAAGGATCTTCGTGACAGAGGACAGCATCTCTGTATCCCTGACAGACATGATGATGGCATCTCTCAGATACTGGTATCCTTTAATATGGGCTGGAATTCCGATCTCATGCAGCATCTGGGTCACATCCGTCTCGAGATTCTGTTCTATATAGGTCTCTTTATCAAGATACGGCTGTACCTTCTTCACATCCGTATGTACCGCACCTGCCGCTTTTATCCGACCGCGACAGACTCTGTGGATCTTATCCAGAATAATATCCCTGTTGAAGGGCTTCATAATATAATAATTAGCTCCGAGCCGGAACGCGTCCTCTGTCACATCCTGACTGCTGGCCGCCGTCACCATGATGAAGGACGGGTGGTTCTTCATCTGCGTGTTGTTTTTTACTTTTTCCATGACGGAAATTCCGTCCAGTCTCGGCATGATCACATCCATGAGAACAATATCCGGATTCGTGCGGACGATCATGTTGTACGCGTCCTCGCCATTATCCGCCTTCCCAACTACATGGATCCCATCCTCTTTTTCCAGAATTTCGCCAAGTAAATTCAAAGTCTGTCTGTTGTCATCTGCGATCGCAATGGATAATTCTGCCATAATGCTCCTCCTGTAACACATAAAGTTTCTTTTTCGGTCATTTTCCCCGTTCCGGCCGGGCGTCTGACATGATATTTTTCTTTTTGAGCATCCCCGGTAGGAATATAGACATTATAGTATTGCCCCCTTGTCGAATCCAATCCGAAATAGGTGTACAATTTCAAAATCATTCGTGATTTTTCGTTATTTTACGAGCTTTGTATCTATTTTTATCACTATATCTTCTTTTCTTAACATTTTTTAACAGCAAACATGTTAAAAAGAATGTGCCTTGGCACATTCTCGCGCCTCGCGCGGTCGCTTGCGACGATCTACATCTTCGCGCGAGTGTGCATCTTTGGCACGTCAGTGCCTTTTTATGTAACGGGAAATTCCTCGGAATTTCCCGTTACATAAAAAAGACCCGGCATGTTTCCATACCGGGTCTTCTCGTATTCTGTCGTTTTTATTTGATCGTGAGCAGGTAATTCGCAAACTGCTGCGCTGTACGGCCGGAAAGTCCGCCACCGCGCATCTCGAAACGGTTCGCCTCGTAGCAGATCTCCTCATCAGTCATAACCTCCGGAGTGATGCCCGCGCGTCTCGCGAGAGCCACTGCCATCTCGTTGAACCCTTCCTTGTTCGGCTTCGCGTAGAAGATAGAAAGGCCAAACCGGTTGACCAGGGAGAGCTTCTCCTCCATGGTGTCGGAGCGGTGCAGATCCTCGCTGTGTTCCATGTCCTCTCTATCCTTCCACGTCTCCTTGATGAGGTGACGGCGGTTGGATGTGGCATAGATCAGCACGTTGTCCGGCTTTGTCTCGACTCCGCCCTCGATAACAGCCTTTAAGAACTTGTACTCGATCTCAAACTCCTCGAAGGAGAGATCATCCATGTAGATGATGAACTTGTAGTTGCGGTTCTTGATCTGGGCAATGATCGTGGAAAGATCCTTAAACTGATGCTTGTAGATCTCGATCATGCGCAGGCCCTGGGGGTAGAACTGGTTGACGATGGCCTTAATGCTGGTGGATTTACCGGTACCGCTGTCGCCGAATAACAGCACGTTGTTCGCCGCTTTTCCGTCACAGAACGCCTGGGTGTTCTCCACGAGTTTCTTCTTTTGGAGCTCGTAGCCGATGAGGTCATCCAGCATAACGGTATCCATGTTGTTGATCGGCAGGAAGCGGACGGATCCGTCCTTGTTCTCAGCAATGCGGAATGCCTTGTTGAGTCCGAACATGCCGACACCGTAATCTTTGTAGAACTCCGTCACATACCGGAAGAAATCTGCGCCTGACTCGGCCGTCTCAAGCTTCTCGCTTAAGGTTCTCACTTTCTCGCTGACATTTTTATTGTACATCAGCTCTTTTTTGCGGATTGCCTGGTAGTGGGTCAGCTGTGTGAAGCAATCGATGGAGAGTTCTTTCTCCAGCCAGGAAAAATCGTAATCGAACAGTTCCTTGAACATGTCGAAATCGTGGGTCACAAAGTTGTTGACCGTTCCTTCCTGAGCCCCCATCTTCTCACAGACGAGGCTGAACGGATTCTCATTCGTGATCAGGAGGAATGTCAGGTAGTTGTGCCATAAGTTCTTGTCAAAAGCGTAGTCTGTGGCAACCGTCAGAAGATTCTTCACCTGGTGGAAAACGCGGCCTCTGAGCGCCGCCTTCGTCTCTGTTCCATCTTTCAGTTTCTCACAGATATCCGCAAGCTGCCAGAGGATCGAGTCTTCCGGCAGGCTGCCGTATACGAGCAGGTTTGATACGATCTCGTTCATATAGTTTCCTCTCTTTCCGGGGATTTTTCCGAAACCTGGCAGCCTTCAGAAACTGCCGTATGGCATTTTCCGTCGGATACCTGGTAAAAAGGCGGCGCAGCTTCCAAAATAAGCCCGCCGCCTTTTATATATCATGCGATACCAGGGTTCCAAGATCAAAAAGCCTTTTGCAAGCAAGCTTGTCAAAGGCCTTCCGACCTTTTGACCTTAGGTATCAAATTACTCTACGATAGCACCCTTATCCGCAGAGGATACGTTCTTCGCATAGCGCTTTAAGTATCCTGTCAGCTTCTTCGGCTCGCGGATCTTCATGGTCTTCTTTCTCTCTTCCATCTCCTCATCGGAAACAAGCAGCTTTAAGCTGTAGTTCGGAATGTCGATAGCGATCTTGTCGCCGTCTTTGATGTAAGCGATCGGGCCGCCTGCAGCTGCCTCCGGGGAGATATGTCCGATAGCTGCACCGCAGGATGCACCTGAGAAACGTCCGTCTGTAAGAAGAGCAACGGTTGTGTCAAGCTTCATACCAACGATCGCGGATGTCGGAGAAAGCATTTCTCTCATTCCCGGGCCGCCTGCCGGTCCCTCATAACGGATGACAACGATGTCGCCCGGAACGATCTTTCCAGCGTAGATCGCTGCGATCGCCTCTTCCTCGGAATCAAAGCACTTTGCGGTACCTGTGTTGACTAACATCTCCGGTTTTACAGCGGAACGCTTTACGATCGCGCCGTTCGGAGCCAGGTTTCCGAAAAGGACGGCAAGTCCGCCGGTCTTTGTGTATGGATTGTCTAACGGACGGATCACTTCCGGATTGCGGTTTACGGCACGGGCAACGTTCTCAGCAACAGTCTTTCCTGTTACAGTCTTGCAGTCGCCGTGGATCATACCGGCATCGAGAAGTTCTTTTAATACTGCGGAGATTCCGCCTGCCTCCAGGAGATCCTGCATGTGGTGATGTCCTGCCGGTGCGAGGTGGCACAGGTTCGGAGTCTTCTCACTGATCGCGTTGATCATGTGAAGATCAAGAGTGATATCAGCCTCATGGGCAATTGCAAGAAGATGAAGCGCAGAGTTTGTGGAACATCCGAGAGCCATATCGGTTGTTAAAGCGTTCTCGAATGCTGCCGGTGTGATGATATCGCGCGGACGAACATCGTCAGCTAAGAGTTTCATAACCTGCATACCTGCAGTCTTTGCGAGACGGACACGCTCAGCGTATACAGCCGGGATCGTACCATTTCCCGGAAGGCCGAGACCAAGAACTTCTGTTAAGCAGTTCATGGAGTTTGCGGTGAACATACCGGAACAGGAACCGCAGCCCGGGCAGGAGCTTCCTTCGATCTCAGCGAGTTCCTCATCGTTGATCAGGTTCGCTTTTCTTGCACCGACAGCCTCAAATACAGTATTTAAATCTCTCTGGTTAATGGAGAGCATCGGGCCGCCGGATACGAAGATACACGGAAGGTTCAGACGCAGAGCTGCCATTAACATACCCGGAACGATCTTATCACAGTTCGGGATGAAGACGAGTGCGTCAAAGCAATGTGCTTTTACCATACATTCGATGGTATCAGCGATCAGTTCACGGGAGCTTAAAGAGAAATGCATTCCGTCATGGCCCATGGCGATACCGTCGCAGACACCGATGGTATTGAACTCCATCGGAGTTCCACCTGCCGCAAGGACGCCGTCCTTTACGGCACGGGCGATGGTCTGTAAGTGCATATGTCCCGGTGCTACTTCATTGAAAGAGTTTACAACGCCGATAAACGGGCGGCGCATCTGCTCGTCGTTATATCCATCTGCCTTTAAAAGAGAACGGTGCGGCGCATGCTCTACGCCAGCTTTTACTTTATCTGAATTCATGATTTTTCTCCTTATGAAACCTAAAGCCAGGCGGTGATGCCTGGCCCTGAAGAATTTTTTTTAGGGTTTCGCTGCCCCGCAGTGCCACACTCGCGGACTTGTGTCCGCTCGTGCGCGGGCATTCGCGACTATTTAGCCTCGTCAAGATCCTGTGTCTGCTTCCAGCCCATCTTTGCTCTTAACTCGCGGCCTGTCTTAGCTGCAAGTGTCTCAGCGTGTGCTGCTCTTGCTGCGTTGAAGGTTGTTCTGCCAACCTGGTTCTCAAGAATCCAGTTCTTAGCGAAAGTACCATCCTGGATCTCTGTTAATACCTGCTTCATAGCCTTCTTCGCTTCGTCGCCGATGATTCTCTTACCGCTTACATAATCACCATACTCAGCTGTATCAGAGATGGAGTATCTCATTCCCTCGAAACCAGCGTTGAAGATCAGGTCTACGATTAATTTCATCTCGTGGATGCACTCGAAGTATGCGTTCTCCGGCTTATAACCAGCCTCAACAAGTGTGTTGAAACCAGCTTCCATTAATGCGCAAACGCCGCCGCAGAGAACTGCCTGCTCACCGAAGAGGTCTGTCTCTGTCTCTTCCTTAAATGTTGTCTCGAGGATACCGCCTCTTGCTCCGCCGATGCCTGCAGCGTATGCCTTAGCAACTTCCATGGAGTTTCCAGCCGGGTCCTGCTCAACAGCTACGAGGCACGGAACGCCCTTGCCGCCAACGTACTGGGAACGAACGGTGTGGCCCGGTCCCTTCGGAGCGATCATGATCACGTTTACATCTGCCGGCGGCACGATCTGTTTGAAGTGGATATTGAAGCCGTGAGCGAATGCAAGTGTCTTGCCTGCTGTAAGGTTTGCCTTGATATCGTTCTTGTAGAGAGCTGCCTGCTTCTCATCATTTACAAGGATCATGATGATATCTGCTGCCTTTACAGCGTCTGCTGTGAGCATTACGGTGAAGCCATCCTCTTTTGCCTTAGCTGCGGATTTGGAACCCTCGTAAAGACCTACTACTACGTCTACGCCGGAATCTCTTAAGTTCAGAGCATGGGCATGACCCTGGGAACCGTAACCGATAACAGCTACTTTCTTTCCGTCAAGAAGTGATAAGTTACAATCTCTCTCATAATACATGGTTGCCATAGTTTTTCTTCTCCTTATTCTTCATTGTGATCGACACATAATGTGTTGTCTATCCCTAAACCGATCGCGATCTCTCCCGACCGGCTAAGTTCTAATATACCAAAATCTCTGACTTTTTCAATAAAAGATTCAACTTTTTTGCTGTCTCCGGTAATCTCGGCTGTCAGATGCTCTTCACCGAAGTCTACGACTTTTCCGCCGTACTCGTTGATCAGATCCAGTACCTGATGTTTGCTGGAACCTCTGTGGCTTCCTGTCAGGTGCATTTTGATGTACATATGCTGGGCAAATACGGTGTTTTCCGGCTCCAAAAGGGTTACCGCGCGGACATCGATGAGTTTTTCCAGCTGACGGACCACCTGGTCCTTCATATATTCATCTCCTGTGGAGACGATGGTGATCCGCGTATAGTTCGGATCATCAAGCGTACCTGCGGAGATATTATCAATATTATAGCAGCGCTTTGCGTAAAGACCGGCGATGCGGTTTAAAACGCCGAAGCGGTTGTTTACGATCATGGCGACCGCAAACTTTTCAACTTTGTTTTCCATGGTCACCTTATCCTTCCACAATCATGTCTTTAATAGATCGTCCCGGCGGAATCATCGGCAGGACTTTCTCATCCATATCAATGTGACAGTCGATCAGCACCGGTCCCTGGGATTTGTCAGCTACATCAAGGGCTTTCTTTAGATCCTCCATCGTGTAGACCGCGTACCCGTCAGCACCGAAGGCTTTCGCCAGAGCCGGGAAGTCCGTCTTTCTGTCCAGGATCGTCTGGGAATAGTGACAGTCGTAGAAAATTGTCTGCCACTGTCTTACCATTCCGAGAACATCGTTGTCAAAGAGGACGATGGTGATCGGAAGCTCCTGGCTTACCGCCGTTGCCATCTCGTTTAAGTTCATTCCGAAGCTTCCGTCTCCGGTGAAGAGAACGGTTCTTCTGCCTCTGGCAGCGATGCATCCGCCGATGGCTGCTCCGAGACCATATCCCATGGTTCCGAGTCCACCGGAGGTGAGAAGTGTGTGCGGCTTTTCAAACGGGTAGAACTGCATGGTCCACATCTGGTGCTGTCCGACATCGGTAGCGACCACTGTGTCCTCGGTGCAATGTCTGTGAACTTCCTCAATAATGGCTTCCGGTCCGTAAGGTTTCGGTGCCGGGAGGATCATCTCGTTTTTATAGCCCTCAAGCTCACTCACCCACTCCGGATGCCGTTCTTCCGGGAGCTCTTCCAGAATCTTCGCAAGGATCTCTTTCACATCGCCCCAGAGGCTCACATCAGGACTGACATTCTTTCCGATCTCCGCGCGGTCGATATCGATATGGACCGTCATACATTTTTTTGTGTACTCGTTCAGGTCGCCTGTCGCGCGGTCAGAGAATCTGACGCCGACTGCCAGAAGCAGATCACATTCGGACTGGGCCTTGATGGACGGATATTTTCCGTGCATGCCGCACATTCCAAGATTCAGCGGATAGGAGGCCGGAACGGAGGTGATTCCCATCATCGAAAGACCGATCGCCGCGTCGACCCGTTTTGAGAGCTCCAGGACTTCTTTCTGGGCTCCTGCTGCCACGACACCGCCGCCTGCGTAGATAAACGGCTTTTTCGCCTTTTTGATCATCTCAACAACTTCACCAATGTCTCCGCACTCAGACTTTCTCGGCTTCTTTACAACACTTGGGACTTTTAAGTCCTCCACATACTCGTATTCCGCAGACTGGACGTTCTTCGGAATATCAATGAGAACCGGTCCCTTACGTCCGGAATTCGCGATCTCGAAGGCTTCAATAATCGTCTTCTGAAGATCCTTGATGTCCCGGACCATGAAGTTGTGTTTTACTACCGGCTGTGTAATTCCGACGATATCCACCTCCTGGAAAGAATCCTTTCCGAGACTGTTTACCGCGACGTTTCCTGTGATCGCGACCATCGGTACGGAATCGAGGTAGGCATTCGCGATCCCTGTCACAAGATTGGTAGCACCGGGACCGCTTGTGGCCAGGACCACGCCGGTCTTTCCGCTTGCTCTCGCATATCCGTCAGCGGCATGGGCAGCTCCCTGCTCATGGGCTGCTAAGACATGTCCGATACGGTCAGACGCAAGATAGAGTTCATTATAGATATCAAGCACTGCGCCCCCCGGATATCCGAAGACCACTCTCACGCCCTGATGGATCAGCTCTTCCACCAGGATCCGCGCTCCGTTCATTTTCATAGCTGTTTTTCCCCTCATCTTATTTCTTTCGGAATGTCCGGCTCTGTCAGACATTCCCGTCTTTTCTTTTTCTGGTGCGGACAAATGTCCGTATCAAAATTCAGGTATAAAAAAGCCTTACAGCGTTACACTGTAAGGCTTTGCTTTTCTTCGTAACTTGTTCTTTCAAGTTTCTATCAGGCAATCCCGGATTCAGTATAACGCAAATAAGCATTCCCGTTCACGACGATAATGCTGACGATAATTCGAATCACGACTGCGAGTAGAATAAGATTCGTCATATCTTTGCGTCTCCTTTCCAATTGCCCTTCAGCAATGTTGCTACGTTTTATTATAAGCACTTTGTCAGAAATTGCAAGTAATTTCTTTTTATAGCTTGTATGAACCAAAGTTATAAAACATTGCCCGCTCGTAAATGCCTTTTTGTTTATCAGGAAATTCCTTCGCGTTTCCTGTTAAAAAAAAGCTCTGCAGGCACCGGGATTTCCCCGGTCTGCAGAGCTGCTCCTATTTCAAATTATTTTTTACAGTTTTGAGTATCCGTACGGATTGATCAGCGCATCCAGTTTCTTTCCCTCCTTACATAACGGACAGTTCCTGTAATCGCTGTACTGGTAATCCGGAACATCTTTTAATCCGAATACCGACTTGATCGGAATCCCATTGACATTCTCAAGCGCGCTGAATACTGCGGAGATCCCCTGAATAATTCCTCCATAGTACTGGACACCCTCGATCGCCTTGTTGATCGTCAGACCTGTTGTCACGGTCGCGGTGAGGATCAGCACATTCTTTCCGTTGATCATTGCGCGGTAATTGTCCTTAAACACGATCTGGCTGTTGCTGTTGAACTCCGGTTTGATAACGTAGATCGTCTTATGGGCGTTCTTCGACATGAAACCGCCTTTTGTCAGCTCCTGCGCAAGAAGCGTTCCGATCACCTCGGTCCCTTCCATGCATACGATTGTATCGACGATCATATCGTACAGATACATATGTACGAGTGCCTGGGCAATTCCTCCCGCCTCACTCAGACGGCTCTTTACCGTCGTCAGGTCAAAATAGTAATTCGTGTGGGCATGATTCGTTGCAAAATGTCCCTTTACGATTTTTAACGGGGTATCTGTACCGGTCGTCTGAATTTTGTCATACTTTAACTCCATACACGATCCTCCTTATTCAAATCTCACGTTTACTGTTATTTGACTATATTATACCGAATTTTCAGATACTATTCAAGGAATTTTCCTGTTTTTCATCAGGTTTTTCGTCACTGTTTACGCCTTGCGCAAACAGTAACGGTTTTTCTCCCTGTTTTTCTACCACGCAAGGACCTCATGTCCGGTCTCTGTCACGAGTACCATGATCTCCCTCTGGGCAGACGGAAGCCTGTCATCGGTATAGATCGTCCAGCCATTGCTGTCATCCACAAAGATATCCGGACGGCCCATGTTGATCATCGGCTCGATGGTAAAGATCATCCCCGGTGCCATAAGCATCTCCTCGCCCCGTCTTGTCACATAGCTTACAAACGGATCTTCATGGAACTCAAGACCGACACCGTGGCCGCCGACTTCCTCGACAATGGTGTATCCGTTCTTCTTCGCATAGTCATGGACTGCCTGCCCCATATCTCCTAAGAATCCCCACGGTTTTACCTGTTCAAGACCTTTTTCCACAGCTTCGTTCGTGACACGGACAAGTTTTTCCTTTTCCGGATCCACGTTGCCGATCAGGAACATTCTGGACGAATCAGAGAAATATCCGTGAAGAATCGTGGAGACATCCACGTTGATGATATCGCCGTCTTTTAAGACAACATCCCCGGACGGGATTCCGTGGCACACCTGATCATTGATGGAGGTGCACACGCTCTTCGGGAATCCCTCATAATTTAACGGTGCCGGAATCCCGCCGTGCTTTGTCGTAAAGTCGTATACCCACTGGTCGATCTCCTCCGTGGTAATTCCCGCTCTGATGTGCTCCGCCACATAATCAAGGACTGCCACATTCAGTTTTCCGCTCTCACGGATCCCCTCGATCTGTGCCGGTGTCTTGATGATCTTGTGGGACGGAACCTCGTGGCCTGCAAAGCGGGCACGACTGATCTTCTGGTCAAATGCCATATGGCACTCACAATATGGCTTCCCGCTTCCACACCAGCATGGATCATTTTTTCCGATTCTGCGAAACATAATTTTTCCTCTTTTCTATCTGTTTTTGCATTTCTGCATCGCACAGGATTTTCAACAAAAAATGTGCCTGGCACATTCTCGCGCCTCACGCAGTCGTGTGCGGCAATCTATATCTTCGCGTGATTGCACATTAGAAAATTCCTGTCCGTGTACAGGAATTGCGTTTGCGAATTCTTTTATTTTCCTGTATAATATCCTTATCTATCATAACGTCGGAGACTCTGTTTGTCAAATAAGTCTCCTGAGAAAATATGCCGTTAATATCACGGCGTGGATTTTCCGGACTGAAAATCCCCCGCGTTGCAGAGGCGGCTTTAAAGAAAGTGAGGAATTTACATGAACGTACTGATCACCGGGTTCGACCCCTTCGGCGGAGAACCGATCAATCCGGCATGGGAAGCCGTAAAAGCCATGAAAGACGAGATCGCCGGGGCAACGATCACAAAGCTGCAGATCCCGACCGTCGTCAATAAATCCATTGCGAAGGTCCATGAAAAGATGCTGGAGCTCCGCCCGGATATCGTCATCAGCATCGGCCAGGCCGGCGGACGGTTCGGCGTGACTCCGGAGCGTGTTGCGATCAATGTAACAGATGCAAGAATCCCGGATAACGAAGGAAACCAGCCCATCGATGAGCCGATTTTTGCAGACGGAGATGCTGCCTATTTCTCCAATCTTCCGGTGAAGGCGATGGTTCAGGAGATCAGGAACGCCGGTTATCCTTCTACCCTCTCCAATACCGCAGGAACCTATATCTGCAACCATGTCATGTATGGAATTTTATACTATATCCAAAAGGAATTTCCAAATGTACGCGGTGGCTTTATCCACGTTCCGTATGCCGTTTCCCAGGTTGTCAATAAACCGGCGACCCCGTCCATGGCCATTGCGGATATTACGGCTGCATTGGAAGCGGCGGTGAAGGCGGCTGTTGAATATGAGCAGGATATCAAAGTGATCGGGGGAGAGACGCACTAAAAAGTCACTTCTGTCGCACAAAAAAACTTCATCTTCGGAAGTTTTTCAGGCTGTGATACCGGTCTGAAAAACTCCAAGGATGAAGTTTTCTTTTATCCGGATCCCAGGCTGCCTTCAAAGCACCCGCCCGGAATCCGGTTTTCTGATTATTCTTTTGTTCCTCTCTCCGCAGACGCATTGAGCTTTCCGTCGACCACATCGATCCTGATCGTATCTCCGGTGTGGACGCCATCCGCCAGGATCAGGCGGGCTGCCAGAGTCTCCACATTCTTCTGCAGATATCTCTTGAGCGGTCTTGCGCCGTATACCGGATCATAACCGTTGTCCACGATAAACTGCTTTGCAGAATCGGAAAGTGCAACCACAAGCTCTTTATCCGCCAGACGCTTGTTGATATCGGCAACAAGCAGATCAATGATGCTTCCGATGTTGTTCTTTGTAAGCGGCTTGAAGAGGATCGTCTCATCAAGACGGTTTAAGAACTCCGGACGGAAGTGGGCACGCAGATCGTTCATGACCTCAGCCTTTGCCTCCGGCTTGATATCACCGTTCTCATCGATGCCGTCAAGCAGATACTGGGAGCCGATATTGGAGGTCAGGATAATGATCGTATTCTTGAAGTCCACGGTCTTACCCATGGAATCTGTGATACGTCCATCATCGAGAACCTGAAGCAGAACATTGAATACATCCGGATGTGCCTTCTCGATCTCATCGAACAAAACGACACAATACGGTTTTCTGCGGACTGCCTCTGTGAGCTGACCGCCCTCATCGTATCCGACATATCCTGGCGGCGCTCCGATCAGACGGGATACGGAGTATTTCTCCATGTATTCACTCATATCGATCCGGACCATGTTGTTCTCATCATCAAACAGACTTGCCGCAAGTGTCTTTGCAAGCTCTGTCTTGCCGACACCGGTAGGTCCGAGGAACAGGAAGGAACCGATCGGCTTTGTCGGATCCTTGATCCCGGCCTTGGAACGGATGATCGCGTCTGTAACCTTCTCGACTGCCTCATCCTGACCGACAACACGTTTGTGGAGCTCATCGTCCAGATGAAGGGTCTTGTTTCTTTCACTTTCCGTGAGTTTTGCAACCGGGATGCCCGTCCAGCGGGAGATGATCCTTGCGATCTCATCTTCGGTAACGCTCTCATGAACAAGGCTCAGATCTGCGTTCTTTACCTTCTCCTCCTCTTCCTTCAGCTCTTTTTCAAGCTGCGGAAGCTTACCGTACTGGAGCTCTGCTGCCTTATTCAGATCATATTTCTGCTGTGCATCCTGGATCTGACGATGGACTGCCTCGATCTCCTCACGGATGGAGGAAAGCTTATCAACCGTCGCCTTCTCATTCTGCCACTGGGCCTTCTGAGTCGCGAACTGGTCATGGAGCTCTGCCAGCTCCTTCTGAAGATCCGCAAGGCGTTCCTGGCTTAAATGGTCTGTCTCTTTCTTAAGAGCCGCCTCCTCGATCTCAAGCTGCATGATCTTTCTGGAGAGTTCATCCAGCTCCGTCGGCATGGAATCGAGTTCCGTCTTGATCATTGCGCAGGCTTCATCCACGAGGTCGATAGCCTTATCCGGAAGGAAACGATCGCTGATATAACGGTTGGAAAGGGTTGCCGCCGCTACAAGCGCAGAATCGGTGATCTTTACGCCGTGATAAACCTCATAACGGTCCTTCAGTCCACGAAGGATCGAGATCGTATCCTCGACCGTCGGCTCATCAACCATAACCGGCTGGAAACGACGTTCCAGAGCCGGATCCTTCTCAATATATTTCCGGTACTCATCCAGAGTCGTCGCACCGATACAGTGTAACTCACCACGGGCAAGCATTGGCTTTAACATATTGCCGGCATCCATGGAGCCTTCCGTCTTTCCGGCTCCTACGATGGTGTGAAGCTCATCGATGAACAAAATAATCTGTCCCTCGCTCTTTCTCACCTCATCGAGAACGGCTTTTAAACGTTCCTCAAACTCACCGCGATATTTCGCTCCCGCAACAAGGGCACCCATATCCAGTGAGAATAATTTCTTATCTTTTAAGCCCTCCGGCACATCGCCGCGGACGATACGCTGTGCAAGACCTTCTACAACGGCGGTCTTACCAACACCAGGTTCACCGATGAGGACCGGGTTGTTTTTCGTTTTTCTGGAAAGGATCCGGATCACATTCCGGATCTCGGCGTCACGGCCGATCACCGGGTCCATCTTCTGGTCTCTTGCCTTCTCTACAAGGTCAGAACCATATTTATTTAAGGTATCGTAGGTTGCCTCCGGATTATCACTGGTAACTCTCTGGTTGCCGCGGACCGTGGACAGAGCCTGTAAGAATTTATTCCGGTCGATCCCATAAGTACGGAACAGTTCCTTCATAGCCTTGTTCGGCTGTTTTAACAGGCATAAGAACAAATGCTCGACGGAAACATATTCGTCTCCCATCGCCTTTGCCTCGTCCTCGGCGTCAATCAGAACTTTATTGAGGTCCTGGGTCAGATAAACCTGTCCGCCTCCGGATACCTTCGGCAGCTTCTTAAGTGCTGCTTCCGCCTCATCCGCAAACTGCTCACCGGAGATTCCCATTTTTGTGATCAGCTTTAAGATCAGGCTGTCATCTAACTTTAACAGACTCACCAGGAGATGTTCCTGGTCGATCTGCTGATTTCCATATTCATAAGCCAGCTTCTCGCAGTTCTGGACTGCTTCCACTGATTTCTGTGTAAATTTGCTGATATTCATGATCGCAAGCCTCCCTTCAATTCTGAAGTACTTGTTGTGTTTGTTGTCAGTAATACCGCCCAGCGAAATTTTCATCCGCCGGGCGGCTTAATCTTTTAGATACGTGGCAGCTGCGCATGCGTTTCTGTATCGTTACCGCTCGGGGCTGTCAGATCACCCTTCGATGGAAATGTGCTTCGGACCTTCAACCTTCTTCTCTTCCTCTTTCGGAATTGATACGCTCAGGATACCGTTTTCGAATTTTGCCTTAATCTCCTCTTCCCGGATCTCCTCGCCCAGATAGAAGGTTCTGCTCAGAGCACCTGCATAACGTTCCTTGCGGATGTATTTGCCTTTCTTATCTTCCTCGTCCTTATCAAGACCTTTCTCGGCACTGACGGTCAGATAACCATCCTTCAGTTCAATCTGGATCTCATCTTTCTTAAATCCCGGAAGATCGATATCAAGCTCATACGTCTTTTCTGTCTCTCTGACATCTGTCTTCATCAGTCTGGATACATTCTTACCATACAGCGGATCCTTCTTTTCTGTAAAGAACTTCTCATCAAACGGGAACATATTATCAAATAAACTTTCTCCAAAAATACTCGGCATATACATAAATCATTCCTCCAATCAGAATTCCTGTTTTCTTGTTTGTCATCTATCTGAAAGAACTTCAGAAGATTTTCCAATCTTGGGAACTCCTTGAGATCCTTTGATTTTTTCTCTCTTCCTTTGTTCTGCATGTAATATAACACATATTATTAGCACTGTCAAGAGGTGAGTGCTAATTTTTTTGTGAATTAATTGTGTATTTCATTGAAGCATTGTAACTTTTCAGGCTCATCGTAGAACGCATTCTATAGGTAGTCGCCAAGCATCTCTCCCACGCACCTCTCGATCTCATCAATAATTTCCATACACCGGTTCTTCTTCATTCCAGCCGTAATGCCAACAGCTAATAATTCTTTTCTTCCCGGATCTTTTCCATTTCCGTCAACGGTCGTTGTGTGTTCCCCATAGTACGTATTACTATAAGTAAGATCGTATGCAGGGCTCAGTCTCCACTGATCTTTTTCTTCATCATACAAATAGGTGAAATTTTTTGAGTGGTCATCTCTGTTATGCGCAAAAACATTAAAACACATTCTTCGAAACATACTTTCCACATCCGCATAATGATCCTTCGTCAATATCTTCGTAAGTTTCATCAGACTGTGGTAATCAAGACTCGGCTGTTCAAAGTCCAGTTCGAGAAGCGCTGCAGCTGTCAGCATATGGACTCGCTTTATTCCATTTTGATCAGGGACTCTGTCAAACCGCCTGGTTCCAAAATAGCCTTTACAGATTCCAGACGGGAACAGCTTTGTCTCACTCATCGTAATTTCACATTTCCGGGCACAGCATGAATAATCATACTCCATTTTTCCTGCATCTTTTCCATCTACATGGGCCGCAAATTTTATGATCCACTCTTCATTTCCGATTGAAGTCATGATCTTCGGCCTTGCTCCTCCGCTCGTTCCTCCAAGCCGGTACAATTCGTCAAGTTTGTCTGTATATTCTGTGTTCAATATTTTCTGACACTCCCGCGCCAGTTCATCCAGGTCAGGATTATCCTGCTGCTCTGGAAATTTTCTTTCCGGATAATACGTCAACGCACCCATTCCTGATTTTCCAACGATTGCCAGGCGGTCTAAAACCGTCAGTTTATCCGGATTCTGTTTATGCTCACGAAGCAGACGATTTAGCAGCAATCTTCCCCAATTATCCGGAAGACTGTCCGCAAACACGCCATAAAGGCCGCCAAAATAATCCTTTGTGGGCACAAACACCTGCTTTTTTAACGGCAGAGAAAACGGGCTGATCGAAAATCCATGTTCCAGCCATTCATCGGTGTACTGAAATGCTGCTTTTCGATTTGCTGTCATGGCCAATGTCCCCACAAGTTTTTCATCATAATACACCTGCAGCGCATTATCTTGTTTCATTTATGACCTCCTTTATGTCTCTGTATGGTACCTGCGAAAAAATATTCCTGAGTTCATCCGCAATATCCAATGCCATTGCGATTTTCGTCAGAGACAACAAGGATATCTGACCGGTAGACTCGAATCTTTTAACAGAGCCATAACTCACACCGCTCATCGACGCCAGCTTCTCCTGCGAGATTGAACGCCGTTTTCTAATATTGCGAACCCTCTGCGCCAACTTCAAATCCAGTTCTTCCGCTGTCTCCCATATAAAACCTTCCATAGTCTTTCCCACTTTCGATTTCGTTTTTCATACATTCATTAGATAATATTTTGTCTATTTTTACATGATTACATTCAAAATATATAATATATTATCTGTTATTATTTTACCATCAGTCAATATACAAATCAATAAAAATGTAACCCAACCCATTCTCACTATGACCTCTGCAATCTCCATTTGCCTGCAGACACATATCAATTGCTCGTACTATCTTTTAACAGCCCAAAGTCCCATCAAAATTTTCATTAAAAAAGACCACTGTTTCCACAAATCGCTCTGTGAAAACAGTAGTCTTTTCCTAAATGGTCAATGCTCCCCATTTGTCTCATATACATACAGAGAGAATCGATCCCCATTTATGATCTGAATTCCCGCATACAATGGCTCATTCTCCTGATCGTATGCTGTACTTCTAACGAACATCAGATAGTCGCCCTTTCGGACTTCGAGTAATTTTGCTTCCTCCTGTGTTGCTCTGCAAAGCTCGATCAGTTTTTCCGAGCTTGTAACCTGCATTTCTGCTTTCTCTTTCAAATAATCAAAAAGGGAATTATCCTCAAACTGAGCTTCTAACAGGAACGCATATTTTAACGGAAAATAGTTTTTTTCAATCACGACCGGTTCTGAATCCGCGAATCTCAGACGTGATATAAAGATCACTTTACTGCCCGTCTCAATTCCAAGCCTTGCCGCAATCTTTTCATCTGCATCCACAATCTTATTTTCCAGCATATGTGCCCCCGGCACGACTCCCATCTGCTCACACATCTCGCTGAAGCTCTGGAGACGTTTGATATTTCTGGAAAATTTTGGCTTTGTTACGAAGGTTCCCTTTCCCTGTTTCCGAACAACAAGTCCTTTTTCCAGGAGGGAACCGATTGCTTTTCTCACGGTGATCAGACTGACACCATACGTCTTTGCCATCTCTGATTCCGTCATGATCTTATCTCCCGGTTTATATCTTCCGCTTTTGATATCCTTTTCCACTGTATCCATAAGCTGAACATATAACGGAGTCATCGCATCCTGCTTTAACATTCATTTTCCCCCACTGTCTAAATTCTTTTCAATACTATTCTAATAACAGCTCAGACAAATAGCAAGGACAATTTCCTTTCCAGAGCAAGTTCCCTGTTCGATCCCAAAATTTTTACAGGCAGTCACCAGGCTCCGGATCCTCAAACGGAACGCCGTATCCAAAAGCGCCTCTCACCATGCATGTCTTTGCAGCGAATTCAGCTCCCTTTTCCATTGCTGTCTCGATTTTTTCTCCATCTAAAAGGGAAAGTAAAAAGGCAGTTGTAAAAGAATCTCCGGCTCCCAATGTATCGATTGCATCAACAGGCTTTGGGATCTGTCTGTAATACTTTTTTCCGTCAAAAGCGAGGGATCCGCGTTTTCCCATAGTTGCCACTGCAATTTTACAGCCTTCCGATACAAAGCGCTTACATGCTGCCTTTGCGGTCTCCTCATCAATTTCTCCGCAGGAGAAAAATGCGTAATCAACAACAGGCGCGATCTCTTTTAAATAATATTCCTCATTCCAGTGACCGGAAAAATCATAAGAAACCGGAATTCCAGTTTCTCTTACTTTTTTTAACTGTGAATCAAAGTGACCATTATTACTGGTATGAACAAGGGAAAATTCCCTGATATAGGAAATATCCTCTGGCTTTAGATCCAACGGATGCTCATTTACGATCCCTCCGCGGTTGCTCATGATAAACTGTCTGTCACCATTTTCAAGCCGGACTTTTGCGTATCCATTCTCGCCGGCATATTGCCTGCATCTGGAATGATCGACCCCGATCTCATCAAGAACAGAAATAATGTGTTCTGCCACTCTGTCCTTTCCAAAAACGCCGAGGTACGCAGACTGCGCCCCCAGCATTTTTGCATATACAGAAAAGTTCATGGCCTGACCACCCGGATACATGATCTTTGCAGGATAATACTGATCACATACATTATCTCCGATGCCAATTACCTTTATCATTAATACTCAACCTTCCACATATATCTTCTTTCATCCATTGAATGACCTGTTTTTTCTGCCAGCTGAGATACATAATACCGCTCAATCGGGATCATGACAACCGGATTGAAGAATTCTGCAACCGAAGGATCGATTTTTCCTCCATTCAGCTTTTCAAAATCAATGATAATAAAGTTCTCAGCATATGTATTCAGGAACTTCAGGCATCTCTCATCGAGCGCTCTTGTACGTCCCTCACTCATTAACAGGATCATCGGGAGCTTCTTATCGGTTGTCTCAAACGGTCCATGGAAGTACTCACCTGTGTGCAGGCATACCGCATGTCTCCACTGCATCTCCATAAAGTGACAGCAGCACATGGAATAAGCAACTCCATAGTTCGGACCGGATGCAAGGACATAGAAGACCGGCTCATGTTCGACTTTTTCTGCCCATGCCTGTGCAGCCGGAAGACAATTTTTCTTTCCCTCTGAAACGATCTCATCAATATACTGATACGCTTCCATTGCTTTCTCATATTTATCCCAGTTTTCAAACTGATGGAGAACCTCAAAGCCGATGCGGAGCGCATTCGCCTGATTGGAGTCGCTGTAATCCTGATGATCTCCGTTTGAATATGTCACAACATACTGACCGACCTTTGCCATACCGGTCTGCATATTTCCCGTCATGGCAATCGTGATTGCTCCCGCTGCATTTGCTGTTTCGACAGCTTTTACAGTCTCCGGTGTAGCCTTAAGAGAACAGATGACTGCGATACATCTCTCATCTAATTCTTTCGGGGTCGCATGTACGAACTCATTGCTGGTATAGGTTGTCGCACTGAAATTTTTTGCTTCCGACTGGACCAGGTAGAGTCCCGGGAAAATAGCTGCCTTTGATCCACCGCAGGCAACAAAATACATATGCTTTAATCCACCTCTCTGATCCATCTTTTCCTTAATTTCCGCAATAATCTGTTTTACTTCCATCGTTGAATTCCTCCTCTGCGCATTTTTCGCATGTTATATTTTTACAATGTTTACTGATACAGGAAGCAGGCAACGCTTCTCTTTGTTCCATCGTCTCCCGTGATCTCTGTTAATTCCGGACGGCTCTGTCTGCATTGATCTGTTGCCATCGGGCATCTTGTACTGAACAGACATCCTGCCGGCGGATTTAACGGACTCGGCAATTCTCCCTGGAGGATCACCTCATCCCGCTTCGCGTGGATATCCGGAACCGGAATCGCTGACAGCAATGCTTTTGTATACGGATGAAGAGGTTTCCCATAGAGCTCCCTCTTTCCTGCATATTCCATGATGCGCCCCAAATACATGACCGCTACCTTGTCGCAGAGATACTCCACCACGCTCAAGTCATGAGAAATAAAAATGTACGTTAGATTTCTTTCCTTATGAAGGTCCTTTAACAGATTCAGCACCTGTGATCGAACTGACACATCCAGCGCTGATACCGGCTCATCACAAATGACAAGCTCCGGATCGTTGATCAGGGCTCTTGCGATCACAACTCTCTGTCTCTGTCCACCGGACATTTCATGCGGATATTTTTCAAGATATTTATCACTGAGACCGACCTCCCGGAGGATCTTCCTGACCTTTTCCAGTTTTTCTTCTTTCGTATATTTTCCCGCCACATCCAGCGGTGCCATAACGGATTGAACAATTTTTTTCTTTGGATTTAAGGACGCATACGGATCCTGAAAAATAATCTGAATTTTTTCCCTCAGCGGACGCATCTGGCGTTCGTTATAATTTGTAATATCTTCTCCATGGAACAGGATCTGTCCTCCAGTTATCTCATGAAGCTTTAAAATGGACTTTCCTAACGTTGATTTTCCACAGCCCGATTCGCCTACAAGGCCTACGATTTCTCCCTGATTGATCTTCAGGTTAATGGAATCCACCGCTTTTACTGTAATTTCCTTTCCATGTACTTTTTTTACCGGAAAATATTTTTTTACATCCCGGATTTCCAATAAAGGGGTCTCCATTATTCCACCTCCCTGCTATCCTGTATCTCGGGATCCATAAACCGGAAGCATCGTACAAAATGTCCTGCTTCTCCCTGCATTCCCGGGTCTTCTTTTTTGCACTGCTCCGTTACATATGGACATCGCGTAGAAAATCTGCATCCGGCCGGCATCTCATCCAACCCCGGAACCGTTCCCTCGATCGTAAACAGATGATCTTCCTGACCACTTCCAAGCTTTGGAATTGATTTCAGCAATCCCACCGTGTATGGATGCATCGGATGATCAAAGATATCTTCTGCGGTTCCATATTCCACTGATTTTCCTGCATACATGACCATGACATGATCTGCCATTTCTGCCACCACACCCATATCATGTGTGATCAAAATCACCGATGTGTCTGACTCCTCCGCAAGCTTCTTTAAAATTCTGAGGATCTGGGCCTGAATCGTCACATCCAGGGCCGTTGTCGGTTCATCTGCAATCAAAAGCTTTGGCTGGCAGAGCAATGCCATTGCGATCATTACCCTCTGTCTCATACCACCGGACATCTGATGTGGAAATTCCCTGATCCGCTGCTCCGGAGAAGGAATCCCCACTCTGGCAAGCATTTCAATACACTGTTTTAATGCTTCCTTTTTTGGTATCTCACGATGATGGGTCCTGATCATCTCTAACATCTGATCTCCGATCCTGTATACCGGATTCAGAGACGACATCGGTTCCTGAAAGATCATGGAGATCTCATTTCCCCGCACCTTTCTCATTCTGGCTTCTGATGCCTTTGACAGATCTTCCCCTTCAAACAGGATCTGGCTGTTTTCATCAATTTCGCAGACAGAAGGAGATACCAGACGCATAATCGAAGTGGCCGTGACGCTTTTTCCGCATCCTGACTCTCCAACAATCCCGATCACCTTTCCCCGGTCCAGTGAAAAAGTAACATTATCCACTGCTGTCAGCTTCTTTTTTCCTACTTTAAAGGAAACCTTCAGATTTTTAACTTCCAGCAAATGTTCATCCATCTGCTCCCCTCCTGTCATCATCCTTCTAAATTTGTGACAATCCTGTCACCGTTTTCTGATCATTCTTTTACAGACCATTTCCAGACAGCCTGGTTATTGACTCCGCCTTCAAATGCGTTATATCCCTGGAATCTCTCCGACTGAACTCCGAAAGTATATCCGTTATAGAGCATTACTAACGGCATCTCATCCCAAAGAAGCTGCTGATATTCGTTTACCAGTTCTTTTTTCTTTGCTTCGTCTGTTTCAGCAGCGATCTTATCCTGAAGCTCTGCGTATGCGGTATCTGTGATCTGGCAGTATGTCGCATTCTTATTGTCATAATATCCGGACATCCAAAGCGGATAGGACATTGCTGTTGAACCGCAAATTCCAAGATCATAAGTGCCATCCTGAAGTCCTGAGAACATCGTTGCAAGCTCAACTGTCTGAACATCGATCGTAATTCCCGCCTCTGCAAGATTCTGCTGAATGATCGCTGCCATACTCTCTCTTGCGGAGGTTACTGCCATTTTAAGTTTTCTTGAAGAATCCCATCCGGCCTCTGCAAGAAGCTCTTTCGCCTTATCTACATCTCTGGACCAGGTGAGTCCGCAATCATATTCCGATCCCGGGATCACACAGGTTGCCGGTGCAATGCCTTTTCCCTGCAGATTCTGCTCGATCAGAAGATCCTTATCAATTGCATAGCTCATTGCCTGACGAATACGCTTATCTGATACATTCTGGTTATTGATCAGGAATACGCCTACAAAGGTCGGTTCACTTGATTCTGTCACCGTAAGTCCCATATCCTTTGCCGCAAGTGCATCATCAGTCGTTGGCTGCTGATAAAATCCATCCATCTCTCCTGCTGCAATGGATGTGATCGTATTCGTGGAAGCGATCACTTTCAGAATCAGTTTGCCAAACTGCGGCGCACCAAGCTGATAATCCGCAAAAGATCCCAGTTCCAGCTGGCTTCCGGAAAGCTCAGAGATAAAGGTGCAGGGACCGGAACCGATCGGTGCTTTCCAGAACTCATCATCTTTCATTTTTTCAGGTGCGATATCACCAAGAAGATGTTCCGGAAGTACATAGAAATACTTGTTATGAAGGATCAGCCAATCCTCGACCGGAGTAACATTCTTAAAAGAAATCTTCAATGTATAGTCATCCACAGCCTCAACTCCGACGGATTTTTCAGCCGTTTCAAGACCATTATCATCGGTTCCTGCCCATGTGTTGAACTCACTTCTGAGTCCGTAATCAAACTTCGGATTTGTGATCAGCTGTGCGGTAAATACCCAATCCTTTGCGGTTACCGGCTGACCATCGTGCCATTTTGCATTTTCATCTAAGTGAAAGATTGCAGCTTTTCCATCATCAGCAGATTCCCATGATTTAGCCGCTCTCGGTGATACTCCGGAACCTGCTTCCTCAATAAATGCAAGGCGGTCATACAGCTTGTCGCAGACCAGATTCTGATAGATCGATCCGGAGGTAGATCCGTAAGGATTAACGGTATCCCATGCAGTTGTCAAACCGTATGTAATGACCTTATCGGAATAATCTCCCGTCTTATCCGTCGCCGTTGACGCTGCTGTTGTTCCTTCCGCTGCAGATGCAGCCGCTGTCGTCTCATTTCCCGAGCTGCCTCCGCATCCGGCGAGAAGTCCTGTTGCCATGGCTGCCGCAAGCATCCATGCTGCAATTTTTTTACTTGATCTCATAATGATCCTCCTTTAAATTTTTTGATATATACTGCCCTATTTTGTTTTTGGATCAAGGGCATCTCGTACACCTTCTCCGATAAAATTAAATCCTACAACAACGAGAATGATGCAGATTCCCGGTGGGAACCACACCCACGGACGTGCCGTCAATACAAGAAGATTCTGCGCTGCAAATATGATATTTCCCCAGGATGCCTGTGGTGTCTGGACACCCATTCCGAGAAAGCTTAACGAGGATTCTGTTAAAATTGCGCCTGCTACCCGGAATGAAATATTTGCCCATACCGGAGGGATCGCATTTGGCAGTACCTCCGAAAGCAGAATCTTTGGAGTACTCATTCCAATCGCTTTTGTCGCCTGAATATATTCACGTTCCCGGATCGATAACACATTTCCGTAAATCAGCTTTGCTATTGCAGTCCAGCCCAATACTCCGATCACCACCGTGACCGTAAGGATCGACGGTCCGAACACCGCAACGAGAACAAGGATCAGGACCATCGTCGGGAATGACATAAATGCATCTGCGACACGCATGATGACAGTTTCTGCAATTCCTCTGAAATAACCGGCGATCAGTCCTAACGGAATTCCGATCAAAACTGAAATGATCGTAGACATGATTCCGACAAACAGTGAGATTCTTCCTCCATATAAAAGCCTTGCGAACAGATCTCTTCCCACATCATCCGTGCCCAGAGGGTGACCGGAACATGGGGCTTTGTTGAATCCTACCGCCCGGTCAGTCGTATATGGGTCGAGCTTCATGAATATCGGGATCAGGATGACTGCCAAAACAAGAAAGCAGACAATGATAAGGCCTAAAACAGCTTTCCGGTTATGCATAAATTTTTTTACTGCTTGATTACTTAATATTTTTTTCATGCCCTGATGCCCTCCTATTTAAATTTAATTCGCGGATCCAACGCAGCATAGATCAGATCCAGAATCAGATTTACAACGAGAACAACGACACAGATCAAAACAGCGACTCCCATGATCACCGGATAATCACGACTTGTGATCGCAGTAATCATCAAGCTTCCGATCCCCGGCCAGGCAAATATCTGTTCTGTTACAACAGCTCCTCCGATCAGAAACGGGACAGAAAGGCTTAAGGTTGTAACGATCGGAATCAGTGAATTGCGAAATGCATGTTTGATCACAATGACGACATTTCTAAGTCCTTTTGATCTTGCTGTTTTTATGTACTCCTCATTCAAAACCTCAAGAACACTCGATTTTGTCTGTTTGATATAATTTCCGATTGGCTGGATTCCACACACGAAAGCCGGAAGTGCCAAATGATAGAGAAGATCCTTCCAATCGCCGTTAGATCCTGCCGAATACATGCCGCTCGTCGGAAACAATTTCATTTTTACAGCCAATACATAAATCAGAAGAAGACTTAAAAAGAAGTTTGGCACCGATGCTCCGATAAAAGCAACAAATGTACTGATATGATCCCATATCGAATTCGGTTTACAGGCTGAAACCACTCCAAGCGGAATTCCTATGATGATCGCACCAATAATACCGGTTCCAGTAAGCAGTAATGATGGGATGATACGCTGTCCAATCATCATGCTGACTGTCTGGGAGGTACGGTATGATGTTCCAAGATTTCCATGCAGCAGGTCTGCCAGCCACAGAAAATACCGGACAAGAACCGGCTTATCAAGTCCCAGTGAAGCTTTCAACGCCTCCAGATCGCTGAGTGACATTTCTCCGGATGAAGCCAAAATTGAAAGCGGTCCTCCGGGAGCAAGATTGATCAGCAAATACACCGTAAATGTAATTCCAAGAAACACCGGTATTGCATAAAAAAGTCTTTTTATAACATATTTTATCAATCAGATTCTCTCCCTTCGGCTTATTGTTTATTTAACATATCGTTTAGAATTGCCAGATGGAGCTTTACACATGGTTCAACGGATCCGATATATCCGTACTCTTTCTCACTATGATCATTCGCTCCATGCGGTCCCATTCCATCCATAACGATCGCATTGCCGCATCTTGAAAGATGGTTCGCGTCAGAGAGTCCTCCGCGGTCTTTTTCCTCAAATGGAATTCCATATTCTTCGGCAATTTTTCTGACCCGTTCGATATACTTTTTCGCTTCCTCTGTTTTTATAAACGGCGGAGTTTCCTTCTGCATCGTGATCGTTGTTTTTACTCCGGGAACAAACGGTTGTCCTTCTGTTATTTTATTTACATATTCTTTCAAGCGGATTCTTTCGCTGTCATCCCTGAATCTCATTTCAACACTGATTTTTGCATGATCTGCAACTACATTTCTGGCTGTACCGCCATTTGCGATCCCGACATTTACCGTCGTATCTTTTTCTCTGTCCGCCAGACTCATTAATTCTACAATGTAATGTCCCATCTCAAGAACCGCAGACGCATTTTCTACTTCAAACATAAAGCCCGCATGGGCC
>ERZ1673736.231-NODE-231-length-93467-cov-24.611281_pt1 | contig 93467 bp, 67 predicted proteins | sample MGYA00580212_ERZ1673736 | MGnify/ENA primary metagenome ERZ1673736 (study PRJEB41218, sample SAMN15661752) | gut metagenome | host: Homo sapiens | place: Canada: London | collected 2015-08-20/2019-03-30 | study: EMG produced TPA metagenomics assembly of...
CGGGTGCTGGCCGGGAACGGGCAGGCGGAGGGGTCAAGACCCCTCCCTACGATGTAGGGGTGAGACGGGGTGTGTAAAGCAGTAACGGGCGGCGGCGGAAAGCGCGCGGGCCGGGCATGCCCGGCCCCTACGGGGTGGCGGAAGGGTGAGCGGGTGCCGGCCGGGAGTGGGCAGTCGGAGAGGCGGCGGGACATTGCTGCGTTTGTTGCCGCATACGCAGTAAAATCTCCTTGCGTATCCTCTGCAAAAGCCGTATACTACTATTATAATAGTATATTAGGTGGAATAGCCATGATGAAGATTTACCGCACACAGGATAAGCAGCTGACGCGCGTTGACGATATGAACGAAGGGGCCTGGATCTGCCTGACCAACCCCACCGACGACGAGGTCCGCCGGGTAGCGGCAACGTTGGACATCGAGCCCGCGGACATCGTGGCCGCGACGGACCCCGAGGAATCGGCGCGTATCAGCCTGGAGGACGGCTACACGGTCATCATCGTGGACATCCCCGTCAAGGTGGACGGTGCCGGTGAGGGCATCTACACGACTATCCCCCTGGGCATCCTGCTGACGCAGGAGCTGATCGTCACGGTCTGCTCCACCGATACCGCCGTTATCGGGGATTTTGCCGCCTGCCGGGTCAAGGGGTTCTCGACCCGCAAGAAAATGCGGTTCGTCTACCAGCTGCTCTACCGCGCGGCCACGATGTACCAGCAGGAGCTGCGCCTGATCGACCGCCGCCGCCAGGCCATTGAGAAAAATCTGGCCGGCGAGCTGAAGGACAGCGACCTGATGGAGCTGCACGGCCTGGAATCGACGCTGGTCTACTTTGCCACGAGTCTGCGCGCCAACGCTACGGTGCTGGACCGCCTGACCCGCTATAAGCGGCTGGAGCAGTACCCCGATGACCGCGAGCTGCTCGACGATGTCATCGTTGAGATCCGTCAGGCCATCGAGATGACCAGCATCTACCGCGACGATATAAAGGGCACGCGGGAGCTGTTCAGCTCGATTCTGGACAACCGCCTGAACAACGCCATGAAGTACCTGACCAGCATCACCCTGCTGATGGCCGTGCCCACCGTCATCAGCGGCCTGTACGGCATGAACGTGCAGGCCGACGGCATGCCCTTTGCCAACACCACCGCCGGGTTCGCCATTGTGCTGGGCCTGACGCTGGCGCTCTGTGTGTTTGCGGCGTGGGTGCTGCACAAGAAGCACATGTTGTGAGCTATACCGGGCGAGCAATGCCCGCCCCTACATGAAGTCTGCCCCGTCGGCAGACTTTTTCTGTAACATCCGCAAAAAAAATTCCTACCTTATATAATAAAGGAGGCTGAAATCATGGAGGACGCCGCAATCGTGGCCCTGTACTGGGCGCGGGACGAGCAGGCGCTGACCGAGACGGCGGCAAAATTCGGCGCGTACTGCCGCAAGATCGCCGACAACATTCTGCACAGCGCCCACGACGCCGAGGAATGCGAGAACGACACCTGGCTGGCCGCTTGGAACAGCATGCCCACCAACCGGCCTGCGCGGCTGGCTCCGTATCTGGGGCGCATCACGCGGAATCTCGCGCTGGACCGCTTTGACCGGGCGGCGGCGCAGAAGCGCGGCAGCGGGCAGACCTGTGCGCCGCTGGACGAGCTGGCCGAATGCGTCGCCGCGCCGGGCAGCGTGGAGGACAGCTTTGACGCCGCCGAGACCGGGCGGCTCATCAGCGCGTTTCTGCGCACGCTGCCGGAGGAAACGCGCAGCATATTTTTGCGCCGGTACTGGTACTGCGACGCGACGGCGGACATTGCCGCGCGGTACGGCCTGACCGAGAGCAAGGTGCGGGTGACGCTGCACCGCACGCGCGGCAAGCTGGCCGCCTACTTACAGGAAAGGGGTGCTGCACTGTGACAGAACGCGAATTATTTGAGGCCATCGGCCATGTGGACGACGACATGATCCTGGCCGCCGACGCCCAGGTGAAAAAACGCCGCCGGGTGGTGCATCTGCACTGGCAGCAGGTCGTGTCTGTGGCCGCGTGCGCCTGTATAGTTTTGGGCGGCGCAGCCGTGTGGCGGAGCGGCACGCTGCGCAAGAGCAGCATAGCCAGTGAAGCCGCCATGGCCGCCGACGTCCCGGAGGCTGCTGCCGAGACCGCCCCCGCGCCGGACATGCCGATGCTGGATGCCGCCGCGCCCCAGGCCGCGGACGCCGACGAGGGAGCTGCTGTCGAAAAGGACAGCGCCGCTTCCGGCATCGCTCTGGGCCTGGCGCAGTGCGTACAGATCGACGGCGTGCTGTATTTTGATACGGGCAGCGCAGTGGACTGCCCCCCGAACCGCGGGGCTGACGGGGTCATTGAGACAAGCGTTGACCGGGACGCCTTCCCGGAGACGGACGGGTGCTCGAACTTTGGTACCGGGTATTCCTACTGGGTGACCGGGGACGGCGTTGTCATCGTGGAGATAGACGGGGCGTATTGGGAGTTTATGGCGAATTGATGGTTCTACTCGCCTTCCCCTTTGGGGGAAGGTGGCCCCGCAGGGCCGGATGAGGGGCGCGTGTACCGTGGCACCCCGATAGCGGACGGCAACGGCAAGGCACCCCCTCATCAGTCAGCGGTCGGGGCCGCTGACAGCTTCCCCCTCGGGGGGAAGCCATGCTCATACAAACTACAAATGACCCATGAGAGGCAGCCACCGTCTCCATGGGTCATTTTTTATCCCGCTCTTTGGCGGCGCTCAGGGCTTCGGGTTTGCGGGTCTCGGGGGTCAGCAGTTTGGCGCGGGTCACGGCGGCACCGCCGAACTTTTTCCGCAGGGCATCGGCGGCGCGGTCCAGCTTCTCCTGCTTGTCGATGCGGGCGGCATCGGTGAAAAGGTCCATCTGCTCAAAGTTGTCCTCGCCGGTCTTTTCGGCGCTGACACCCACCAGCCGCACGGGGCGCTGCGGCCACATCTGGCGCATCAGCTCGATTGCCACATGGTAGAGGCGGTCCGTGGAGTTCGTCGGGTTGGGCAGCGTCGTCTGGTGGCTCGTGCGGCGGAAGGCGTTGTCCACCAGCTGTACCGTGACGACACGGGCCGTCTTGCCGTCGGCGCGCAGACGCCGCCCGACGGAATCGCAGAGTGCCAGCATCGTGGCGTCGGCGTCCTCGGGGCGGGCCAGGTCCCTGGGCATCGTTACGCTGTTGCCGTAGCTGTTGTCGCGGGTGCGCTGCTTGGTCACGGGGTCGGCCTCGCGGCCATTGGCGTAGTTCCACAGCGTATCGCCGCGGCTGCCGAACAGCTTGACCGCCGTATCCCGCTCAAGCCGGGCCAAATCCCCTATGGTGTAGATGCCGCAGCTGTTCAGGCGCTTGGCCGCGCTGGGGCCGACGCCGAACAGGTCGCCCACCGGCAGCGGCCACATCTTAGTCTCGACCTCGTATTTATATAAGGTATGCACCCTGTCGGGCTTTTCAAAGTCGGAGGCCATCTTGGCCAGCAGGCGGTTGGGCGCAATGCCGACATTGACCGTGAAGCCCAGCTCCCGGCACACGCGGCGGCGGATCGTGTGCGCGGCGGTCAGCGGCGGGCCGAACAGTGCCTCGGTGCCGGTCATGTCGAGAAACGCCTCGTCGATGCTGTATTGTTCAACATCCGGGGTATAATCGTTCAAAATTTGAATCAGAGCCTTGCTGTTTTTTACATAAAAATCAAAATCCGGCGGCACGACGGTCAGCCCCGGGCACTTGACGCGGGCGGCAAAGAGGCTCTCCCCCGTCTGGATGCCGAATTTTTTCGCCGGGGTGCTTTTTGCCAGCACAACGCCGTGGCGCTTGGCTTCATCGCCGCCGACGACGGCGGGGATCGTGCGCAGATCGACAGTGCTGCCGCCCTGCAGCGCCTTGAGCGCCGACCAGGACAAAAACGCCGAGTTGACGTCCACATGGAAGTAGATTTTGGGCATGGGGACCTCCTTTCCGCCCTTGCCTTCCCCCTCGGGGGAAGGTGGCCCCGCAGGGCCGAATGAGGGCAAAGCCCGCCATAGGTGCCCGGCCGTGGATTTCCGCCCTGTAGGGGCCGGACATGTCCGGCCCGCGGCTTTTCCATGGACTACCGCCCGCCCTGCACCTCCGGGCCGGGCATGCCCGGCCCCTGCAAAACCGTTCAACGGCAAATGGGCAATCGCGGCAAGCCCCCGGGGATTTTTTTAATTATACCACAAAAACCCGCACTTGCATATCATCCCCAAACGTGCTATAATTGTATGTATATTTATACAAATAAACCGTATATTTAAAAAGGAGCTTTACTATGGACCTCGTAGGGCATGATTTTTTGACGTTGTTGGACTTTACCCCCGCGGAAATCGGTTATCTGCTGGATCTGGCAGCCGAGCTGAAGGCCAAGAAAAGGGCGGGCATCCCGCACGACACGCTGCGCGGCAAGAATGTGGCGCTGATCTTTGAGAAAACCTCCACCCGCACCCGCTGCTCGTTCGAGGTCGCCGCGCACGACCTTGGCATGGGCACGACCTATCTGGACCCCACGGGCAGCCAGATCGGCAAGAAAGAGTCCATCGCGGACACCGCGCAGGTGCTGTCCGGCATGTTTGAGGGCATCGAGTACCGTGGCTACGGTCAGGCCATCGTTGAGGAGCTGGCCAAATACGCCAGCGTGCCCGTCTGGAACGGCCTGACGAACGAGTACCATCCCACCCAGATCCTGGCCGATTTTTTAACGCTGCGTGAGCATTTCGGCAAGCTGCAGGGGCTGAAATTTGCCTACATGGGCGACGCCCGCTACAATATGGGCAACAGCCTGATGATCGGCTGCGCCAAGATGGGCCTGCATTTTGTAGCCTGTGCCCCCAAAGCCTACTGGCCGAGCCCCGCGCTGGTGGAAAAGTGCAAAGAGTTCGCCCGCGTCAGCGGCGGCAGCATCACGCTGAGCGAGGACACCGACGCCGTGGCCGGTGCGGATGTCGTCTACACCGACGTCTGGGTCAGCATGGGTGAGCCTGTCGAGGTCTGGGAGGAGCGCATCAACGCCCTGTCCCCCTATCAGGTCAACGCCGAGCTGATGGCGAAGGCCAAGGGCACCGCCGTGTTCATGCACTGCCTGCCCGCCTACCACGACCACAAGACCGCCGTCGGCAGGGAGATGGGCGAAAAGTTTGACCGCGACGCCATGGAAGTGACCGACGAGGTCTTTAACGGCCCGCAGTCCATCGTGTTCCAGGAGGCCGAGAACCGCATGCACACGATCAAGGCGGTCATGGCGGCGACGCTGGGGGCGTGAGTCCCAAGCCTTCCCCCAAGGGGGAAGCCAGACACAGAAAAAGGCACGTCCAACGCAGGACGTGCCTTTTCATTTATAAAGGAAATTACTCCTCAATATAACCGTACTGCAGGTACCAGTAGCCGTAGGGGCTGTGCCAGGTGCCCTTCAGAGAGGGGCTCTGCAGCCAGAAGTCGTTGTAATACGCAACGGGGATGCAGGCGGCGTCGGCCATCAGCATGTCCTCGGCCTCGTGCAGCTTCTCAAAGTGGGTAGCCTTGTCGGCAACGCGGGACTCCTCGATGAGCTTGTCAAACGCGGGGTTGGCGTACTTGCCGTCGTTGTTGCCGTTGTTGGTGGTGAACAGCTCCAGCATGTTGGAGGGGTCGTTGTAGTCCATGGACCAGCCGTTGCGGCTGATGTCATAGTCACCGGCGCGGCGCATCGGCAGGAAGCTGGCCCACTCGACCTTGTTGATGTTGACGGTGATGCCCAGCTCGCCCCAGGCCTGCTGGACGTACTCAGCAACGGGGATGTGGTAGCCGGCGTCGTTGGCGCTGTACTCAATAACCGGGAAGCCCTCGCCGTCCGGGTAGCCGGCGTCGGCCATCAGCTGTTTGGCCTCTTCGAGGTTGGCCTCGTAGTCGTCGCTGATGTAGGGCTTGCCGCCGTTGGCATTGTCCTTGAAGTAGCCCTCGTTGTCCACGATGCCGGGGCCAACCAGCGCAGTGGCGGGGGTGTAGATGCCCTGCATGATGGTGCTGGCAACGTAGTCGCGGTCAATGGCCAGAGACAGAGCCTTGCGGACATTGGGGTCGGTGAACGGCTCCTTCTGATCGTTCAGGGAGATGTAGTAGGTGCCCATGATCTCATCGAGATAGAAGTCGCCGCCGTCCTCGGCCCTGGTCAGGCTGGGGATCTCATCGGTGGGGACGTCCTTGACGAGCTGTGCCTCACCGCTGTTGTAGGCGGCGTAGGCAGCGCTGGAATCCTCGAGCAGAAGCAGGGTGATGGTGTCGGAAACGATCTTGGAGGAATCCCAGCCGCCGACGTAGTTCGGGTTCTTGGACAGAACAATACGCTCGGAGGGTACCCAATCGGTGATCATGTAGGGGCCGTTGCAGACGTAGGTGTCGGGCTCGGTGCACCAGGCGTCGCCGTTGGCCTCCACGGTGGCCTGCTGCACGGGTGAAGTGGCGACGAAAGCGGCCAGCTTGTCAAAGTAGGAGCAGGGATAGCTCAGGGTGATGGTCAGGTCCTTACCGTCCTCGCTGGCAACGACGTTCAGGGCATCCCAGTCGGGATCGGTGGTGGTGTTGCCGTCCGCATCGGGGTTGCCGATGGCATCCTGATAGCCGTCGATCATGCCGACAACCGTCTCGGCGTAGGGGGCGGCGGTGTCGGGGCAGGCCAGACGCTTGAAGGAGTACTCGAAGTCCTTCGCAGTCAGGTCGGAGCCGTCGCTCCACTTCAGGCCGTCGCGCAGGTGGAAGGTCCAGACCAAGCCGTCATCGCTGACTTCGTAGCTCTCGGCCTGACCGGGCTGGATTTCGTTGTTCTCGTCGATGATGAGCAGGGGCTCCTCGATGGTGATGAGGGTGTTGCCGCCGTCGACGGCAGCGTTCAGGGCCGGGTCCAGGGTCTCGGGGTTGGGGCCGAGCTGGACAGTGAAGCCGGTGCCCTCGCCGGTGGCGGCGTCAGCAGCCTCGGTGGTGGCAGCATCGGCAGTGCCGGTGGTGTCGGTCGTGCTTGCGGAACCGCCGCAGGCAGCCAGAGAAACTGCCATACCGGTAGCCATCGCCGCGGCGATGATTCTCTTGTTCTTCATGTTGCTTGTATCCTCCTGATGGATCTTTCTTACACTCGTTGCCTGTCCGTGACAGGCGAACATCGAATATTATAGTACGCGCAACACAGGATTGCAAGTTCGGCAACGATATGTTACCGTTTTGTAACGAATTGGCAATCGCATTGAATAGGTAGGGGCGACCATTGGTCGCCCGCCAACTTGGCGCAGCAACGCCTTTTCCGGGCTAGTTTTTCCCCAGACAAACGGGCAAGGGCGAGCAATGCTCGCCCCTACAGAAGTTTTTGGGCAGCAGACGGCCCGGGAGGGATAAATCCCTCCCCTGCAAATTTTCCCGTCAGCGTCTGCCAGCCGCCAGGCTGCGGGCCGGGCATGCCCGGCCCCTACAGTGCATTTTTGTTTTCGCCCTGCGGGCGAAAACTCCACCATATAAAAAGGCATGACCCATTTTCACAGGTCATGCCTTTTATTATGCGGTTTTGCGGTTTATGGGGGGATTACTCCTCAACATAACCGTACTGCAGGTACCAGTAGCCGTAGGGGCTGTGCCAGGTGCCCTTCAGAGAGGGGCTCTGCAGCCAGAAGTCGGTGTAGTAAGCAACGGGGATCGCACCGGCATCCTCCATCAGGATGTCCTCAGCCTCGTGCAGCTTCTGGAAGTGGACGCTCTTATCGGCGACCTTGGAGGCTTCGATGGCGGCATCGAACTCGGGGTTGCTGTACTTACCATCGTTGTTGCCGTTGGTGGTGGTGAACAGCTCGATCATGTTGGAAGGATCGTTGTAGTCCATGACCCAGCCGTTACGGCTGACGTCGTAGTCACCGGCGCGGCGCATCGGCAGGAAGCTGGCCCACTCGACCTTGTTGATGTTGACGGTGATGCCCAGCTCGCCCCAGGCCTGCTGGACGTACTCAGCAACGGGGATGTGGTAGCCGGCGTCGTTGGCGCTGTACTCGATGGTGGGGAAGCCCTCGCCGTTCGGGTAACCAGCATCGGCCATCAGCTTCTTGGCCTCCTCGAGGTTGGCGTCGTAGTCGTCGCTGATGTAGCGCTCGCCGCCGTTGGCGTTGTCGTAGAACATGCCGCTCTCATCGACGATGCCGGGGCCGACGAAGTTGTAAGCGGGCTCGTAGGTGCCCTGCATGATGGTGTTGGCAACGTAGTCACGGTCAATGGCCAGGCTCAGAGCCTTGCGGACCTTGGCATCCGTGAACGGCTCCTTCTGGTCGTTCAGGGAGATGTAGTAGGTGCCCAGGATGGTGTCAACGTAGAAGTCGCCGCCGTCCTCAGCCTTGGTCAGGCTGGGGATCTCATCGGTGGGGACGTCCTTGATGAGCTGTGCCTCACCGCTGTTGTAAGCGGCGTAGGCAGCGCTGGAGTCCTCGAGCAGGAGCAGGGTGATGGTGTCGGAAACGATCTTGGAGGTATCCCAGCCGCCGTTGTAGTTCGGGTTCTTGGACAGAACAATACGCTCGGAGGGGACCCAATTGCTGATCATGTAGGGGCCGTTGCAGACGAAGGTGTCGGGCTGCGTGCACCAGGCATCGCCGTTGGCCTCAACAGTAGCCTGCTGCACGGGGCTCATAGCCGCGAAGGCGCAGAGCTTATCGAAGTAGGAGCAGGGATAGGACAGCTGGACGGTCAGGGTCTTGCCGTCCTCGCTGGCGTGGACGTTCAGGGCATCCCAGTCGGGATCGGTGGTGGTGTTGCCGTCCGCATCGGGGTTGCCGATGGCATCCTTATAGCCGTCGATCATGCCGACAACGGTCTCGCCGTAGGGGGCTGCGGTGTCGGGGCAGGCCAGACGCTTGAAGGAGTACTCAAAGTCCTTCGCAGTCAGGTCGGAGCCGTCGCTCCACTTCAGGCCGTCCTTCATGGTGAAGGTCCAGGTCAGGCCGTCCTCAGAGACCTCGGGCAGATCTGCCTGGCCGGGAACAACCTCGTTGTTCTCGTCGATGAGCAGCAGCGGCTCAAAGGTGGTGATGATGGTGTTGGCACCGTCGATAGAGCTGTTCAGCGCGGGGTCCAGGGTCTCGGGGTTAGGTCCGAGCTGGACGGTGAAACCGTTGGCGGAAGTGCCGGTAGCCTCGGTGGCTTCGCTGGTCGCAGCCTCAGTGGATGCAGCGCTGCTGGCATCGGTGGCAGCGGAGCTTGCAGAGCCGCCGCACGCAGCCAGAGAAGCAGCCATGCAGCCGGCCATAGCCACGGCAGCAATGTTCTTCATCTTCATGAATATACCCTCCAAATATAATGTACTTTATACCCAATCCCCCCGGGAGACAAGCCCCCAACGGAATGAATATTTATACTTTACCACTCTGAATCCGCAATTTCAAGTGGTCTGTAACTTTTGTAACTGTTTTGATAGAAAGTCCTTTTGTGTTTCTACCGCGTACAGTTCTATGCCCCGCGGATGGATGTTCGCCCCACGCGCACATTTTGGGGTCAAGCACAGGGCGGCTGCGGTGAGCCGCCCTGTATAAGTATGAGTTTTTATGTCGGGTGGAGTCGAGGGGCGGACAAACAGCGTCCGCCACGCCCGGCAGCGCCCCCTATATTACTTTACTTTGTCCAGATGGTGGCACGCTGCCCAGTGGCCGCTGCTCACTTCCTTGAACTCCGGCACCTCGGCGGCGCAGCGCTCGTCGGCATAGGGGCAGCGGGTGCGGAAACGGCAGCCGCTCGGCGGATTCAGCGGGCTGGGCACATCGCCCTGCAGCACGATACGGTGGCTCTGGCGGGCCGTGACGGGGTCCGCCACGGGAATGGCCGAGATCAGGCTGCGGGTGTAGGGGTGGACGCTGTGGGCGATCAGCTCAAAGCTGTCGGCCAGCTCCACCATCTTGCCCAGGTACATAACGCCGATGCGGTTGGAGATGTGCTTGACAACGCTCAGGTCGTGGGCGATGAACAGGTAGGTCAGCCCCATCTCCTGCTGCAGGTCCTCAAACATGTTGACGACCTGCGCCTGGATCGAAACGTCCAGCGCGGAGACCGGCTCGTCGCAGACGATGAACTCGGGGTCCACAGCCAGGGCGCGGGCGATGCCGACGCGCTGGCGCTGACCGCCGGAGAACTCGTGCGGGTAGCGGTTGGCGTGCTCACTGTTCAGGCCGACGCGCTCGAGCAGGGAGATGATCTTGTCATGGCGCTCCTTGGCGTTGGCGCACAGGTGGTGGATGTCGATGCCCTCGCCGACGATGTCGCCGATGGTCATACGGGGGTCCAGGCTCGCGTAGGGGTCCTGGAACACGATCTGCATACGGCGGCGGTAGGGCAGCATATCAACGGCGATCTTTTCCTTTTTGTCAAACAGGACCTTGCCGTCGTAGATGATGGTGCCGTCGGTAGGCTCATACAGACGCAGCAGGGTGCGGCCCGTCGTGGTCTTGCCGCAGCCGGACTCACCGACCAGGCCCAGCGTCTCGCCCTTGCGGATGGCAAAGCTCACGTCGTCCACGGCCTGAACGTACTGCTTGTTCTTGCCCATGCCGCCGGCGGGGAAATACTGCTGCAGATGCTTTACTTCAACGAGATTCTCGCTCATCAGGCTTTGCCCCCCTTCTCAAATTCTTCCTTCTGGCGCAGCCAGCAATAGGTGTAGTGGGTGTCGCTCAATTCGGTTCTGGGCGGCATCTTGTTCAGGCAGACCTTCATGCAGCTCTTGCAGCGCGGCGCAAACGGGCAGCCTGCGGGCGGGTTCAGCAGGTCAACGGGCTGACCCTCGATGGGCACCAGACGCTCCTTCTCCTCGGCGTTCAGCTTCGGGATGGAGTTGATGAGGCCCTTCGTGTACTCATGCTGGGGGTTGTAGAAAATCTCGTCCGTCGTGCCGTACTCGACGATGTGACCGGCGTACATGACGGCGATCTTCTCGCACATCTGGGCCACAACGCCCAGGTCATGGGTGATCATGATGATGGACATGCCCAGCTTGTGGCGCAGGTCGTTCATCAGCTCCAGGATCTGTGCCTGGATCGTCACGTCCAGCGCGGTGGTCGGCTCGTCGGCGATCAGCAGCTTCGGCTCACAGGCCAGCGCAATGGCGATCATGACGCGCTGGCGCATACCGCCGGACAGCTCGTGCGGGTACTGCTTCAGACGGCGGTCCGGCTCATTGATGCCGACCAGCTCCAGCAGCTCGCGGGCGCGGGCCCACGCCTCCTGCTTGGTCTTTTTCGTGTGCAGCAGGATGACCTCGACGATCTGGTTGCCGATGGTGTACACCGGGTTCAGGCTCGTCATGGGGTCCTGGAAGATGATGGAGACCTCGTTGCCGCGAATTTTGCGGAACTCCTTCTCGGTCATTTTGTCGATCTGGTGGCCGTTGAACCACACGGTGCCGCCGACCAGACGGCCGGGGTAGGCGGTCAGGCCCATGATGGAGTAGGCCGTGACAGACTTGCCGGAGCCGGACTCGCCGACGATGCCCAGCACGTCGCCCTGATTCATGCTGAAGGACACGCCGTTCAGCGCCTTGACCTCGCCCGCGGGGGTGAAGAAGGACAGGCGTTCGTCCTTGATTTCAAGATTTTTTTCGCTCATGTTGCTCCTCCTTCCCTCTTTAGCTCTTGAGCTTCGGGTCAAACGCATCGCGCAGACCGTCGCCGAACAGGTTGAAAACCAGGATCATGATGCTGATCATCAGCGCGGGGGCGATCAGCAGCACCGGGTAGGTGTTCATGCCCTTGACGGCGTCAGTCGCCAGCGAGCCGAGGGACGGCATGGGGGCTGCAACGCCGAGGCCGAGGAAGCTCAGGTAGCTCTCGGTGAAGATGGAGGACGGGATCTGCAGGGTGGTGGTGACGATCAGGGTGCCCATGCAGTTCGTCAGCAGGTGCTTCTTGATGATGCGCCCGCCGGAGGCACCCAGCGCGCGGGCAGCGGTGACGTACTCGCTCTCCTTCAGCGTCAGGACCTGGGAGCGGACGATACGCGCCATGCCGACCCAGTACAGCAGGGCGAAGATGATGAAGATGGACACCATGTTGGGGCCGAGCTTCTGCATCCAGCCGAAGCCGGGCTTGGTGGCCAGGCCCTCCAGCGGTTCCTTGATGGCCATGGCCAGCAGGATGATGAGCAGGATGTCGGGGATGGTGTAGAGAATATCGGTAATACGCATCATGATGTTATCGATCCAGCCGCCCGCAAATGCGGAGATGGCGCCGTAGGTCGCGCCGATGAGCAGGACCAGCACAGAGGCCAGCAGGCCGACGGACAGGGAGACGCGGGTGCCCATCATGACACGCACGGCAAAGTCACGGCCCATACGGTCGGTGCCCAGAATGTGGGGGAATACGTTCTCGCCCTGGTCGATGAGCTTCTGCTCCGCGGCAGAATACTCAAACGGAGCCAGGTTGTTGCTGCCCTTGATCTGCTGCTCATAGCTGTAGGGCCAGAAGCTGGGCAGGACATAGGCCATGAAGGCGATCAGCAGGATGACGACCAGGCTGACCATGGCGATCTTGTTTTTGCGCAGACGGCGCATGCCGTCCTTCCAGAAGTTGACGCTCTCACGCATGACGACAAGGCTTTTCTTCTCGTCGTTGGACGCGGGGGCAAAGTCCTCAACGTTGAGTTGCAGGCTCAACGGATTCTTTTTCAGATTTTCCATGTGTCTGCTCCTCCTTACTTCAGCTTGATGCGCGGGTCGATGATCTTATACAGGATGTCAACAACGACGTTCGCAACGATGACGAGGGTCGCCAGCAGGATCGTAGTGCCCATGATCATCATGTAGTCACGGTTCGTGATGGCGGACACGAAGTCGCGGCCCAGACCCGGGATGGAGAAGATCTTCTCCACGACGAAGGAACCGGTCATCAGGCCTGCCAGCATGGGGCCGACATAAGTGATGACAGGCAGGATCGCGTTGCGCAGCGCGTGCTTGAAGAGGATCTTCACACTGGAAACGCCCTTGGCGCGGGCGGTGCGCATGTAGTCCTGACCCATGACGTCCAGCAGACTGGAGCGCATCAGGCGGGTGATGTAGGCGGTGGGATAAATCGCCAGCGCCGTCACGGGCATGATGTAGGCCGCCGGTTCATTCAGGCCGACGGTGGGCAGGAGCTTCAGGTTCATGCCGAAGGTGTACAAAAGCACAACGCTTGAGATAAAGCTCGGGATGGCGATGCCGCAGGTGGCAAACACGATGATCAGATTATCGGCCCACTTCCCTCGGTTATACGCGGACAGACAGCCCAGCGGAATGCCGACGCAGAGCGCAACGAGCACAGCCAGACCGGCGGTGCGGGCCGAGACCGGCAGCTTGGAGAAGATGATCTGGTTGACGGTACGGCCGCGCTGTTTCAGGCTCAGGCCCATATCGCCATGGATCAGGCTGTTCATATAATTAAGGTACTGCACGCTGAGGGGCTTATCGAGGCCGTATTTTTCGGCCAGGGCCTGCTGGGCTGCTTTGCTGATGGACTTTTCCGCCACGAACGGGCCGCCGGGGACCAGGTTCATGATGAAAAAGGTAAGGGTCGCGACGATGAACACGCTGAAAATGCCCATTGCCACGCGCTTGACGATGTACTTCGCCATGGTTTTGTGCCACTCCGTTTCTTAATGGAATACAAATTGGGGGCGATTTCGGTTTATTCGTTTAACGCTCTGTACCGTTCGTACACGCTTGTGCACAGCAGGCGGACAGACCGGAGAATAAAAAAGCCGATGGCGGCTGCGGTTGCAAACACCATCGTTCGTAATCCGAAATCTACTCTATATTATAAAATGTTGCAAAGTATTTGTCAATTCGATGTTCGTTTTCAGACAACGGCAAAGAGCTGAAAACCCGCCCCGCAGGCTGCGGATTTTCGTGAAAGATGCCCATTTGCAGAATTTTTTGAGTTTTTTGAAAAAAACGCTTGACTTTCCGGGCGGCGGGCGCTATAATAAAACACGTTCTCCGGCGAGAACGCCAAGAGAATATGCGCCGGTAGCTCAGCTGGATAGAGTGTCTGACTACGAATCAGAAGGTCGGGGGTTCGAGTCCCTTCCGGCGCACCAAGAGCCTGTGACATAAAGAATGTCACAGGCTCTTTTCTTTGTTGTATCGCGCAAAATCAGCAAAGTCGATGACCGATTTTCAAAGTGCGTCTTATAGAGATGTCCAACCGTTTTAAAGCGGTTGGGCTTTTTTGTCGGGCGCTTTGGGGCGAGTCTTCCCTCCCCTGCCGCCCGATTTTGCAGTTTTTCAGGGAAAATTTCAACTTTTTTCTGCTGTTTTCAGAATGTTTTCAATTTCCTCGCAGCCAATTTCCTGAACAGCACCCCATTTGTTAGACAGTATGATATACTATCTAACAAGTGGGGTGTTTTGCTATGCCAAAAGGAGTACCAAACAAACGATATACGCCGGAGTTCAAGAAAATGGTTATAGAAACCATGAAAAAAGAACATCTGAGTATCTATGCAGCAATGCAGGAATTTGGAATTAGCGACCATAAAATTATAGAGCGCTGGGAACGCATTTATTTGGAAGAAGGGCCGGAAGGCTTGTCGGTTGAGCGACGGGGCCGCAGCAGCACTGGTCGGTCAAAGAAGCTGCCAAAAGAGGTAGAAGAAGATCTGTTGGCCGAAGTGCAGCGACTGCGTGCGGAGAATGACTACCTAAAAAATTTGCAAGCCTTGGTTTTGGAAGACGAGCGACGCCAGCACAAAAAACGCTGGTAGTTCAGAAGCTAAAGCATTACACAGTAAGATATTTAAATCCAAATTGTCAGTGTGGTGATTTTTAGAGTGGCAACTCCAATAAATTAAATATAGGCCACTTTCTTGTATCGCACAAAATTGGCAAAATCAGTGGTCGATTTTCAATGTATGCTTTGCCGAAATCGCTAATTGCCTCACGGCGGTTGGTCGGTTTTTGGGGTAGTTAATCTCATTTTTGTTTTTGTGCGTTTATTTGCAAAAAATTCATAAAATTGATTGCTAGATCTGTTGCTATTTTCGTTCGTCTTGTGTATACTATAAGTAGGAAAGCAGACGACATTCTGCTGGTGGGCTAGCACCTAAAATCCGATCTGATGCAGGACGTAAGAACCTGTGGTTGGCGGGCAACGATAAAACCCGAAAGCGATGCAGGGCGTAAGGACCTGTCGGTTGGCGGACAACGATAAAACTAGCCACAAGGGACATCGGACAGCACTGCGGTGTTGTAGGTGTCCCTTTCTTTTTGTAAAATATAGAATGCAACAGGTAGTTTATCATGACGAAAAAAGAAGCCTTGCAAATCGTTTTCTCCTGCGCAGCTTCCTATAAGGAAAACCTAGCGGGAAGAAGCCTTTTATTTGTTACGACTGACAAGCATAAGACCGTTCGGTGTCTGGAAGTTTCATTTGACGGCAGCAATTTTCTGCACATGACAGGCTTTAAGCTGAACAAGAAGGAAATCAGTGCAAACAACTTCTTTAGTATGTGCTGCGACAAGCGCTTGTCTGAGTCAGATTTTGAGTTTGCAGCAGACGGCACGACCGAAATGAAAATGCGCGTTCTTCCCGGATTGGTGCAGAAACATCTTTCTGCTAAGATGGTCGGTGATTACAATTTATCCCAGCCGAAATTATACACTGACAAGCTCGCCGGATCAGTTGGTGCTTGTATGGGCTTTGTCCGCAATGGCGGCAAGGGGCGTTTTGTTCCCAACACCGTATTGGAAGGCGATATCCGAAGCATGGTTAAAGGCAGCGCAGATAGAATCGTCATTACATATCGAAAGCAGCGCGGAGACGCGCTCTATACAGAAATCGTATACACAGCCAAAAAAATTGATTGGACGGCTCTTACCCTACCGGAAGAATACCAATATCTTCCCTTGCCATAGGCAGTCTTTAGAGGCGGTATTCTAATACAAAATTTTCGGTCATCAAATCAATGTTTTATAAAACAGCGGCCTTGTCTAAGCCTTTTTATAGGGTATCTTTTTTGTAACATAGAGACAAGGTCACTTGCGATTGCAAGTGACCTTTTTTGTTTATATGTTGCAGTCTTATGATACTGTTGTGCAACATGCATTTGCCATATTAACAAACGCCGCCTTCATTCGGGAGAATTCCGAATGAAGGCGGCGTTGTTTCTGATATGTTATTTTACCCCTTCTCAAACTCCTTCGCCACATCCTGCAGCAGCTGTCTGATGGGCAGGTGCTGGGGGCAGACGCGCTCGCACTGGCCGCAGCGGATGCAGTCCGAGGCGCGGGAGCCGGGCCCGGTGTGGACATCCTCATAGTAGTAGTCCGCGTTCCAGTCGTGGTGGGTGTGCTTCGTGTTCATGATGGCGAACAGGTCGGGGATGGAGATATGCTTCGGGCAGCCGTCGGTGCAGTAGCGGCAGGACGTGCAGGGGATCAGATCCTGCTTGCGGAAGATCTCCACCACCTTGGAAACGGCGGTACGCTCGGCATCGTTCAGCGGGGTAAAGTCCTTCATGTAGCTCAGGTTGTCCTGCATCTGCTCCATGCTGCTCATGCCGGACAGCACCATCAGCATACCGGGGAAGCCCGCGGCAAACCGGATGGCATAGCTGGCGGGGCTGCCGCCGTGCAGGGCGTCCAGCACGGCTTTTGCGTCGTCGGGCAGGTTGACAAGGCTGCCGCCCTTGACCGGCTCCATGACCAGCACGGGCTTGCCATGCCTGCGGCAGACCTCATAGCACTTGCGGCTCTGGACGGCCACGTCGTCATAGTCCAGATAATTGAACTGGATCTGCACGACCTCGATGGCCGGATAGTCGGTCAGAATCTGCTCCAGCACGGCGGCGCGGTCATGGAACGAGATGCCTACATGGCGGACCTTGCCCTCGGCCTTGAGGGCGAAGGCCGTCTCATAGGCGCGGCAGTCCCTGTAGTGCTGGTAGTTTGTCGTGCTCTGGGAGTGCATCAAATAAAAGTCAAAGTAATCCACGCCGCAGGCTGCAAGCTGGCTCTCAAAAAACGGGCGGATGTCCTCTTCCTTTTCAAAATAGGACCCGCTCAGCTTGTCGGTCAGGACATAGGCCTCCCGCGGGTAACGGCTGGTCAGGCACTCCTTCAGGGCCAGCTCGCTCTTGCCCTGAATGTAGCCGTGGGCCGTGTCAAAATAATTGAAGCCCTGCTCCAAAAAGCAGTCCACCATCTGTTTTGTCTGCTCCATATCGACGTCCTCGCCGATCATAGGCAGGCGCATACAGCCGAAGCCGAAATTCTTCCTGATCTTTTCCATTTGTAAATGCTCCTTTCGCAAGGTTTACCTTTCACGGATCTCTCCGGGAGAGGTTCCGTTTTTCCGGGCACGGCATGGCGGGCGCATACAGAATGCGCCCCTGCAGGGGAACGCGCGTTATAACGCAGGGGCGGATTCCGTATCCGTCCGCGGCTGCTTACGCCAGCTCAAACATCCCGTGATACAGCTGGTAATACTCGCCCTTTTTGGCCAGCAGCTCGTCGTGGGTGCCGCGCTCGATGATATGGCCATGCTCCAGCACGATGATGGCGTCCGCGTTGCGCACCGTGGAAAGCCGGTGCGCGATGACAAACACCGTGCGGCCCTCCATCAGGCCGTCCATGCCCTTCTGGATCAGCGCCTCGGTGCGGGTGTCGATGCTCGACGTGGCCTCGTCCAGAATCAGCACCGGCGGGTCGGCGACGGCGGCGCGGGCGATGGCCAGCAGCTGGCGCTGTCCCTGGCTCAGGTTTGCGCCGTCGCTCGTCACCATCGTGTTGTAGCCCTGCGGCAGGCGGCGGATGAAGGAGTCGGCGTTCGCAATTTTGGCCGCCTTTTCAATTTCCGCCTGCGTCGCGTCCAGCTTGCCGAAGCGGATGTTGTCCGCCACCGTGCCGGTGAACAGGTGGGTGTCCTGCAAGACGACGCCCAGCGAGCGGCGCAGGTCGTTTTTCTTGATGAGCCGCACATCCATGCCGTCGTAGGTGATGGACCCGCCCGACACCTCATAAAAGCGGTTGATGAGGTTGGTAATCGTGGTCTTGCCCGCGCCCGTGGAGCCGACAAAGGCAATTTTTTGCCCCGGCTTGGCGTAGAGCGAGAGGTTCTGCAGAATCATCCGGTCCGGCGTATAGCCAAAGCTGACGTCGTGGAACCGCACGTCGCCGTGCAGCGGCTCGAGCGGGACGTCGGGGCGGCGGCGGTCACACCAGGCCCAGCGGCCCGTGCTCCCGGCACACTCGGTCAGCGTACCGTCGCTGTTTTCCCGCACGCTGACCAGCTCCACCGTGCCCTCGTCGATCTCCGGCTTTTCCTCCATGACCGTGAAGATACGCTCCGCACCCGCCAGCGCCGCCAGCAGGAAATTGCCCTGCTGGGTCAGCTGGTTGATGGGCAGCGTCGTCTGGCGCACAAAGACCAGATAGCTGGCCAGGCTGCCGAGGTCGGACCAGCCCCACATGACCATGAGGCCGCCGACCACCGCAATGACCGCGTAGTTCAGGTAGCCGATGCTGACGACGGCGGGAATCATCGTGGCGGCGTAGCTCTGCGCGCCGGTGCCTGCCTCGCGCAGCTTTTCGTTGCGGGCGGCAAAGGCGGCCATGTCGGCCTGCTGGTGGTTGAACACCTTGACGACCTTCTGCCCGGCGATCATCTCCTCCATGTAGGCGTCCAGCTCACCGAGGCTGGCCTGCTGGCGCGCATAAAAGGCGCGGCTGCGCTGTGTTGAGTAGTTGATATACCAGAACATGGCAATATAGCCAACCACCACCAGCAGCGAGAGCCGCCAGTTGAGGATGAACAGCAAAAGCAGCGTGCCTGCGACCTGAATGAAGGTCTGGATGACCACCGCAAAGCTGTTGTTCAGCGCGTCCGAGATCGTGTCCACGTCGTTCGTGAACAGGCTCATCAGATCGCCTTTGCGGTTCGTGTCAAAGTAGTGCAGCGGCAGCGTCTGCAGATGTGCGAACAGGTCGCGGCGGATGTCCTGCAAAATCTTCTGCGCGGCACGGACCATGAGCTGGGTGTAGCCCAAGGTAGACAGTGCGCCGACGATGTAGATGCCCGCGGTCAGCGCCACAACACCGGCCAGATAGGCGGCGCTGCCGTTTTCCAGCACGCCGTTGACGATGGGGCGGATCATGTAGGTGCCCAGCAGCGCGGCCAGCGCACTGACCGCCGCCAGCAGGCCGACGACGCCGAGCATGATTTTGTGGCGGCCCAGATAGTCCATGAAGCGGCGCAGCGTGTGCCGCAGGTCCTGCGGGCGCTTACCGCCGAATGGCTTCGCCATCTGCGTCGCCCCCTTTCATCTGGGAATGGTAAATTTCCTGATAGATCGTATCTTTTGCCAGCAGCTCGTCATGCGTGCCCACGGCATGCAGCCGCCCGTCGTCCAGAATGACGATGAGGTCGGCGCTCTGCACCGACGTGATGCGCTGGGCAATGATGAGCTTGGTCACGCTGCCCAGTCCGGCCAGCGCATGGCGGATGCCCGACTCCGTCGCCGTGTCCACGGCGCTGGTGGAGTCGTCAAAAATCAGCACCTTCGGGTGCTTGAGCAGCGTCCGCGCGATGCAGAGGCGCTGCTTCTGCCCGCCCGAGACGTTGCACCCGCCCTGGCCCAGGTCCGTGTCAAGGCCGTCGGGCATCCGGGACAAAAATTCGTCCGCACGGGCGGCGCGGCAGGCGGCCCAGAGGTCGTCGTCCGTCGCGTCGGGATTGCCCCATTTCAGGTTGTCGCGGATCGTGCCGGAGAACAGCAGGTTCTTTTGCAGCACGATGCCAACGGCGTCCCGCAGGGCGTTCACGTCGTAGCCGCGGACGTCGCGCCCGCCGACCCGGACCGTGCCCTCGGTGGCGTCGTACAGGCGCGGAATGAGCTGGACGAGCGTCGTTTTGGCCGCGCCCGTGCCGCCGATGATGCCCACCGTCGCACCTGCCGGGATGTGGAGCGTGATGTCGGAGAGGGCATTCTTCTCTGCTTTGGCGTTGTATTTGAAGCTGACGTGGTCAAAGTCGATTTGGCCGTCGCGGATGGTGTCCACCGGCGCGGCGGCGTTTGCAAGGTCGGGCGTCTCGGTCAGGACCTCACGGATGCGGCGGGCGCTGGCCAGCGAGCGGGACATCTGCAGAAAGACGCCGGAGAACATCATGACCGAGTTGAGCACCTGCAAAACATAGCTCAAAAACGCCGTCAGCTGGCCGACGGACATCGTGCCGACGAGGATATACTTGCCGCCGAACCAAAGGATGCAGACGATGGCCGTATACATGACAGTCTGGAACGCAGGCAGGTTGAGGACGGCATAGCGGAAGGTCTCCGTCGAAGCATCGCTCAATTCCGTGTTGACGGTGTCGAACTGGGCGTTCTCGTAGTCGCCGCGGACGAACGCCTTGATGGCGCGGATGGCGGTCAGGGACTCTTGGATGCGGCCATTCAGGTGATCCACGGCGCTCTGCTGGCGGCCATAGAGCGGGCCGACCTTTGTGACAATCCAGGCGAGGACGGCGGCCAGGATCGGCGTTGTGACGAGGAATACAATCGTCAGCCGCGGGCTGAGCACGCAGGCCATCGCCAGCCCCATGCAGAGCATGACCGGGCTGCGCACCAGCGGACGCAGACCTGCGTTGACGGCGTTGAGCATGACCGTGACGTCGGTGGTCATGCGGGTGACGAGGGACGCGTCCGAGAAGCGGTCTAGGTTGGCGAAGTCGAATTTCTGCACGGCGGCATACTCCGCCATGCGCAGCTCTGCCGCGAACCCGTTTGCGAACCGCGCCGCGTACCGCGCATACAGCAGCCCCGTGATGAGCGCGAGCACCGCGCACAAAATCATCAGCCCGCCCTGCCGGAAGATGACGGCCATATTATGGGCGGGCACACCGTCATCCACAAGGGTGGACATCAGGACGGGGATGACCATTTCAAAGATACATTCAATAAAGATCAGCCCCACCGCCGCGAACAGATCGCGCCGGTACGGGCGGGCATAACGGAAGATTTTGCGCAGATCTTGCATGGGTGGCTCCTTGCGGTGGGGGTAGGATGGTTGTTATGGAAGGTTTGCGGTGAATGTTGTAGGGGGCGGCGTCCCCGACGCCCCGCGGAATGAGCGGCGGCGCGAACAACCCGGGAGGGATGAATCCCTCCCCTACAGGCGGAACGTTGACGGGATTTGACGTGAAGTTACGGAGGGGTCAAGACCCCTCCCTACGATGCAAACCGCTAAAGGGGATACAATGGCAAGGCTGCGGGCCGGGCATGCCCGGCCCCTACGGACTGCTGTGAATGGGTTGCGAACGAGAGGGGCAAGGGAGGGCGGCAGCCCGCCCCCTTTCCCGTTGACGGGTTGCCGCGGTAGGTTGCGGGCGGCATATATGCCGCCCCTACAGAGCTGCCGTTCACCCCTGCGGGGGTTCGGGGGAACACCCGAGTTTAAGGTGGAGGAAGGGGCGGGGGCGTTAAGAACGAAAAGTAATACTGCTTTCGTTTAGCCCCCGCCCCTTCCGACCTCCGCTTTGGGGTTCTTAGGGGCGTGCAGCCCCTAAGGCGGGGTCCGCTGCATCCGCAACAGCGGGACTTTTCTTTGCTACTTTCTTTTGGTCACAAAAGAAAGTAGGAGTTCCCGGGAGGCAGCCGTTACCGTTTCTCCGGCAGCTGACTCACCACAATCGCGCCGAACATCAGTGCGCAGCCGCACAGCTCGGTGGCAGAGAGCGTCTCGCCCAGGATCAGCCAACCGGCCAGAGCGCTGAACACACTCTCGAGACACATCGCCAGACTGGCAATCGTCGGGTCCAGCTCCTTCTGGCCGACGATCTGCAGCGTGTAGGCCACGCCGCTGGACATGATGCCGCAATAGGCAATCGAGACCGCCGCGGCGCGGAACTGGTCGGGTGACGGGGCCTCAAAGACAAATGCGAAGATCGTGGACAAAACCGAGACCACAAAGAACTGCACAAAGCTCAGCTGGATGCCGTCGAGCTGCGGGCTGAAATGGTTGACCAGCATGATCTGCGCCGTGAACAGGATCGCGCAGACCAAAAGCTGCCACTCGCCGCCGGTCAGGCTCAGCGTGTCGCGCCCGGCCAGACAGAGCAGATACAGCCCCACGACACTGGCCGCGACACAGCACCACAGCTTGACGCCGGGGCGGCTGCCCAGGAAAACCCCCGCCACCGGCACCAGCACAACGTAGAGCGCCGTCATAAAGCCCGCCTTGGCCGTGCTGGTCGTGCCAATGCCCATCTGCTGCGCGGCGGACGCCGCAAACAGCGCCACACCGCAGAAAATACCGCCGCGCAGCAGCACTTTTTTGTTCTGCCAGAAGCCCGGCTCCGCGGCGGGGTTCGTTTTGCCCATCTTGCGCAGCACAGCCATCAGGCCCAGCAGAAACGCACAGGCCAGCCAGCTGCGGCTGGCCAGAAACGTGTACGGGCCCATGTAATCGCTGCCGACGCTCTGCGCGACAAAGGCCGTGCCCCAGATGAATGCGCAGGCCATAAGCATCAGCGTGTTGCGCAGCTGTTTTTTATCCATGTTCCAATTCCTCTCTGTGTTGTGCGGTCCCTGCAATACAAACCAAAAAGCCGCCCTGCCGCAAGCGGCACGGGCGGCATTGCTGCCGTTATCAGCCGGTCGTCGTATCGTCGCCGTAGGTGTTCAGCTCGGTGCTGCCCAGACCCTCGACCTTCAGGCCGCCGGTGACATAATACTTGTTGCCGTTGTCATAGCTGATCGTGATTTTGTACTGCTTGCCCGCAGTCAGGCCGGTCACGTTGTACTGGTAATCGGCACCGTCGGCGCAGTAGTAGATCGTCGAGTCCGGCACGTAGCTGGTCATCGTCTTGTCGTCAGACAGCTCCCAGAACGCGATCTTGAAGTACATATATTTCTCGTTGCTGGCCTCGGTGGTGGCGTAGCCGGTCACGGTCATGCTGTCGCCGCCCGCCACGAAATACTCGGTGGAGCGGTTGGCAATGCCGTTAAAAGAAACATACAGCGTGTCCTCTACCGGGTAGGTCACAACGCGGGCCGCGGTGGTGTCCATCTCGGCAGGGAACTCCACGCTGCCGCCGGCGGGCGCTTTTGTAGTGGTGTCGGTGTCATCCTCGTCGGATTCCTCGACCAGGCCCAGCTTGTGGACCAGATGCACGACCATATCCTGGGCGACCTGCTTCGGGGAGCAGGCCGTCAGGCTGACTGCCAGCAGCACGGCCATTGCCAGTGCCGCGAGCTTGCGGGTAAGTTTCATATCGCAGACCTCCGTGGGTGTCATTGCAAAAATACACAGCCTATTATACCGCAATTTTCCGCTATGTACAAGCGTTCCGCGCGTTTTTACACATTTGTTTTCGGCTGCCATTCCTTGGGTAATACCGCATAATTCTAAGTGCCGATACGGCGAGCGAGGTGCGGCAGCTGCTAAGCCAAAAGCGCAGATAATACTTTGTGTATTATCGAGCATTTTGGCAACGCAGATGCCGTGCCGCAGCCGCCGGAGCGGTGCTTAAGCCGTAAGGCGGGAATTATGCGGTATTGCCCTGGATAAAGTCGATGAGCAGCGACGACACCGTGACCGTAACGAGGGAAAACGCGATGCGCCGGAACGGGATGTAGGACAGCGACGCAAACAGAACGGTCAGATCGGTGAACAGGTAGGCGCGGGAGAGCCGCCACCCGGTCAGCTTATGGATGACAAGGGCGAGGGCGTCGTCGCCGCCGCTGGACCCGCCCTGCCGCACGATGAGCCCCACGCCGACGCCGACGAACACGCCGCCCAGCAGCGCCGCCGCCAGCGGCCAGGGCGTCAGGTCGGGCAGCATGGGGGGCAGGCATTCCCAGATTCTATAGAACCCGGCCAGGCTCACGCTGGCCACCCCTGCCGAGAGCAAAAAGTCCCACCCGAGAAATTTGAACGCCAGCGCGTAGCTGGCCGCGTCGAGCAGGGGCGACGCCACCGACGCGGGCACGCCGAGCCAATGGTTGATGAGCAGCACCAGGCCGATGACGCCGCCCTCGGTGATGGCGGTGCGCTGGTGGATATTATGGATGCCGAACGACAGGATGGCCGTGCCCAGCAGGATCATAGCGATCCGTTTGGCGGTGAACCGGCCCAGCGCGCGGCGGATTTTTTGTTGGAGCGTTTGTTTTGGCATAGTGTACCTCTTGACAGTGATATATCCAGTATACCACATCGCGTCAAGTGGCCGGAAACAGTCCCCGTAGGGGCCGGGCATGCCCGGCCCGCGGCCTTGCCATTGCTGCCCCTTTATCTTTTGCATCGTAGGGAGGGGTCTTGACCCCTCCGCGGGGTGTCGGGGACGCCGCCCCCTACAATGGATCTGGCAAGGCTTCTCATTGCCGCAAACGGGCACGGCGGCCTGGGGGCAGGCCGCCCTACGTCCCCCTTTTCCACAGTCCGTAGGGCGGGGTGCCCTCACCCCGCCGCAGCTTCGCCGCTGCCGCCCGTTTTCGGGTTATTCCGCACAAAAAAGCAGGGGTTCGCACGCTCGCACTCCCCTGCCGTTCCTCTTACTGCAATGCTCTTATTTCCCCGCCAGCAGCACCGCCAGCACGGCCTTTTCCACGTAGATGCGGTTCTCCGCCTCGTCGAAAATTTCGTCGGCGTGGGCTTCCAGCACATCGGGGGCGATCTCCTCGCCGCGGTGGGCGGGCAGCGGGTGCTGCACCATGCAGTCCGGCTTTGCCAGCGCCATGCGGGCGGCATCCAGCGTAAAGCCGGTAAAGTCGCGGCGGCGCTGCTCGGCCTCGCGCTCCATGCCCATGCTGACCCACACGTCGGTGAACAGCACATCCGCGTCCCGCGCGGCCTCGTCCGGGTCGTTCGTCAGCGTGAACTTATCCCCGTACTGCTTTGCCAGCATCAGCACGTCGGCGGCGGGGCGGTAGCCCTTCGGGCAGGCAATCGTCACCGTCATGCCCACGGCCAGACAGCCCACAATGACGCTGTTTGCCATGTTGTAGCCGTCACCGACAAACCCGGCCTTCAGCCCGGCCAGCGTGCCTTTGCGCTCGCGCACGGTCATCAGGTCTGTCAGCACCTGCAGGGGGTGCGCATAGTCGGTCATGCCGGAAACCACCGGTATACCGCTGTATTTTGCCAGCATGTCCAGCGTCGTCTGCTTGTAGGTGCGGCAGACGATGGCGTCATAGTACCGCCCCAGCACGCGGGCCGTATCCTGCACAGGCTCACCGCGGGCGGTCTGCAGGTCGCCGGCGCTCAGGTAGGTGCCCAGGCCGCCCATCTGGTAGATGCCGACCTCCAGGCTTGTGCGGGTACGGGTGGAGTTTTTGGCGAAAACCAGCGCCACCGCCTTACCCTGCAGATCCTTCGGGTCCACGCCGTCCTTGTGCAGCCGCTTGTACTCGTCGGCCACATCCAGAATGTGCAGAATTTCCTCGGGCGTCATGCCGCCCAGCTTCAGCAGATGTTTCATACGCATTTCTCCAGTACGCTGCGCAAAGTCGCCAGCGCGTCGTCCACATCGTCCGCCGTCAGGATCAGCGGCGGCAGCAGACGCAGGCGGGTCTTGGCGGTCAGCACCAGCAGACCCGCCTTCTCGCAGGCGGCGCGGACGTCGGCGGCCTTGATGCCGTCGTCAAACGCGATGCCCACCATCAGGCCGAGGCCGCTGACCTCCCTGACATGGGGCAGCTTTGCCAGCCCGGCGCGCAGCTGGGCCGCGCGCTCGTTGACGTTGGCGAGGAAGTCGTCGTCCATCTCGTCCAGCACGGCCAGCGCACCGGCGCAGCAGACCGGGTTGCCGCCGAACGTCGAGCCGTGGGAGCCGGGCTTCATGTGGTCGGCGACCTTTTTGTTCATCAGCACCGCGCCGATGGGCAGGCCGCCGCCGAGCCCCTTCGCCAGCGTGACGATGTCGGGGTGCAGATCAAAATGCTCGCACGCCAGGAATTTGCCGGTGCGGCCCACGCCGGTCTGCACCTCGTCCACAATGACGAGGATGTCTTTTTCCCTGCAGAACGCCGCGACCCTGGCGACGTAGTCCGCGTCCAGCGCGACGACGCCGCCCTCGCCCTGCACCAGCTCCATCATGACGGCGCAGGTGTCCTTGTCGGCGGCCTTTTTCAGCGCGGCAAAGTCGCCCGCGGGCACGTAGTCAAAATTTCCCGGGAAGGGGCCGAAGTCGTGGTGGAACACGTCCTGGCCGGTGGCAGTCAGGGTCGCCAGTGTGCGGCCATGGAAGGAGTTGACCAGCGTGATGACCTTATTCCGGCTCTCGCCATACGTATCTACGCTGTATTTGCGGGCGCACTTGATCGCGCCCTCGTTGGCCTCTGCGCCCGAGTTGCCGAAGAACACAGCGTCCAGCCCGGTGCGTCGGCAGAGCTTTTTCGCCAGCTTGCCGTCGGGGGCGGTGTAATACAGGTTCGACGTGTGCTGCAGCGTTGCGGCCTGGTCGGCCACAGCCCTGACCCACGCGGGGTGGCAGTAGCCCAGCGAGTTGACGCCGATGCCCGACGTGAAGTCAAGGTAGCTCTTGCCGTCGGCGTCCCTGGCCGTCATGCCCTCGCCCTCCGCCAGCACGACCTGGCTGCGGCCATAGGTGTGGAGGATGTAGTCGTTATCACGGGAAATAACTTTTTCGGTATTCAATTGGGTGACCCCCTTTTTATCATACGCAAAAGCCTTCCCCTTCGAGGGAAGGCCGCCCGCTTTGGAGCCTTCCCCCTTGGGGGAAGGTGGCCGCAGGCCGGATGAGGGGCAAGTGTCCTGCGGCTGCCCGTTTGCGGGACCGCGCCAAACACTTCGCCCTCATCAGTCAGCGGGCGGGGCCGCTGACAGCTTCAGTCTACGCGCTAAGAGCCGCCTTCGGCGGTTGCGCTCCGACACGCGCCTGCGGGCGCAGCCCCTCGGGGGAAGCCATTTACCGGTTTCCTCTCCGATAGAACATCGTGCCTGCGCCTCTGTCGCTGAACATCTCGAGCAGGATCGAGTGCGGGACGCGGCCATCAATGATGACGGCCTCGTGGACGCCCTGATAGATGGCGTCGGCCATGCCCTCGATCTTGGGCAGCATACCGCCCGCAATGACGCCCGCGGCCTTGTAACCCTCGATCTCGGAGACCTCGACCTCGGGGATGAGCGTAGACTCGTCGTTCTTATCGTAGAGCAGGCCGACAATATCCGTCATGCTGACGAGCTTTTCGGCGTGCAGGGCAATGGCGATCTCCGCTGCGGCAGTGTCGGCGTTGATGTTGTAGGGGACGCCGTTGTCGTCCATGCCGACGGTGGCAATGACCGGGATGAAGCTGTCGGCCAGCAGGTGGTCGATCAGCGTCGTGTTGACCTTCTCGATCTCACCGACGTAGCCGAGGTCAACGTCCGACTTGCGCTTGCACATGATCATGTGGCCGTCCATGCCGCACAGGCCGACGCCGCGGCCCTTGAGCAGCGCGACCAGATCCTTGTTGACCTGCCCGGCCAGCACCTGCTGGACGATGCCCATGGTCTCCTCATCAGTGTAGCGCAGACCGCCCACAAATTTGGACTCCTTGCCCACCTTTTTCAGCATACTGTTAATAGCCGGGCCGCCGCCGTGCACCAGCACGACACGCACGCCGAGCAGCGTCAGCGTGACCAGGTCGTTCATGACGGCCAGCTTGAGGTCATCGTTGACCATCGCGTTGCCGCCGTACTTTATAACCAGCGTTTTACCGTGGTATTTTTGGATATAAGGTGTAGCCTCGCTGAACAGCAGGGCCATTTGTTCGTTTTTCATTGCTTTTCCACCCATGTATAGCTTTATAGATAATAGATAAAAGATAATAGATAATAAAATTGGTGGTTCGCGGTGTTGACACACCGCTCAAAATTCCTCTGCCGCCGTAGGGGCGCATTCTATATGCGCCCGTGCAGCTTACGGCAGGTGCCGCGGGCGGATATGGAATCCGCCCCTACGTTTTTGTTTTGGCCTTCGGGCCAAAACTCCACACTTTTTATTATCTTTTATCTTTTATCTTTATATCAAGTCCGATAATCCCCATTGATCTTCACATAATCATACGTCAGATCGCAGCCCCAGGCCTTGGCGGTGGCGTCGCCGCTGCCAAGGTCCACGAGGATGTCGATCTCGTCCTCCTTGAGCACCACGGCGGCCTCGTCCTCGCTGTAGGGGTGGTAGGCGGCGTTCTCGCAGACAAAGACCTCACCGGCCTTGCTCTTGAGGCGCACCGACGTCTTGCTGATGTCAAAATCGCCCGGCGTGTAGCCGATGGCGCAGAGCACGCGGCCCCAGTTGGCGTCCGCGCCGAACATGGCGGCCTTGAACAGGGTGGAGTGGATGACGCTCTTGGACACGGCGCGGGCCGTCGCCAGGTCGGGCGCACCGGTCACGGTGCATTCCAGCAGCTTCGTTGCGCCCTCGCCGTCACCGGCCAGCTCGCGGCTCAGATGCTCGGCGACCTCGGTCAGCGCGGCGACAAACGTATCGTAATCGGGCGTGCCCTCGGCAATTTCTGCGCCGGACAGGCCGCTGGCCAGCAGCAGCACGGTGTCGTTCGTGGAGGTATCGCCGTCAACCGAAATCTGGTTGAAGGTGGCGGGCACGACGGTGGACAGCGCCTTTTGCAGCGCGGCGGGCGCGACCTTGGCGTCGGTGGTCATAAAGAGCAGCATCGTGGCCATGTTCGGGTGGATCATGCCGCTGCCCTTGGCGATAGCGCCGATGCGCACGGCCTTGCCGCCGACGGCAAATTCCAGCGCAATTTCCTTCGGGTGGGTGTCGGTGGTCATGATCGCGGTAGCCGCGTCGTGGCTGCCGGCCTCGTCGGCGGCCAGCTTGGCGGCGGCCTCCGGGATGCCCCTGGCGAACGGCTCGATGCTCATGGCCTGGCCGATGACGCCGGTGGAGGACGGCAGCACGTCGTCCGCGCGGATGCCCAGCTCCTTGGCGACGATGTCGCAGGTGTCCTTAGCCAGCTGCACGCCGTTGGGCGCGCAGGTGTTGGCGTTGCCGCTGTTCACAACGATTGCCTGTGCATAGCCGTCCTTCAGATGCTCGCGGTCCACCGTGATGGGTGCGCCGTAGACCTTGTTCGTGGTATAGCAGCCCGCGCCCGCGCAGCGGACGTCCGCCTTGATCAGCGCCAGGTCGAGCTTGGAATGGTTATGGCGGATGCCGCAATGCACGCCCGCCGCGGAAAAGCCCTTCGGCGCACAGATGCCGCCGGAAATTGATTTGAAATCAGACATTGTATGTACCCCTCTTGCTATTTTATATCGAACTTCAAAAGCCTTCCCCTTCGGGGGAAGGTGGCCGCAGGCCGGATGAGGGCAAAGTCCGCCATTGCCGCCCGTAAACGGGTTGTTCCGGCAAGGCCGCCCCTCATCAGTCAGCGGTCGGGGCCGCTGACAGCTTCCCCCAAGGGGGAAGCCATTCACCGCGCTAAGCCGCGCGTTTCCTCCAGCCCCAGCATCAGATTCATGCACTGCACTGCCGCGCCCGAGCTGCCCTTGCCGAGGTTGTCAAACAGGCTGATAAGCTGCATCCGGGTGCCGTCCGGGTTGGCCAGGCAGTAAATTTCCAGCGTGTCCTTACCCGCCAGCTTGTTGGCGGCCAAAAAGCCGCCGTCCGTGCCCTCGCACAGGGGATGCACCTTCACCATCGGCTGACCGGCGTAATATTCCGCCAGCGCGGACGCGACCTGCAGCGCGGAAACACCCAGCGCCGTTACATCCAGCGGGATCATCGTCTCCATGCCCGCGTAGTAGTCGGCCACAACGGGGACGAAATTCGGTGCGGTGTCCAGCCCCGTGACGGCGGCCATCTCGGGCAGGTGCTTGTGGTGCAGCGCCAGGCCGTAGGGGCGCGGGGCGTTCAGCGCCTTGTTGGTGCGCTCGGCCTCGTACTCGGCGATCATCTTTTTGCCGCCGCCGCTGTAGCCGGTCAGGCTCGTCACGTTCAGGTGCGCGGCCTTGGGGATGATCCCCAGCTCCACCAGCGGCGCGACGGGCGCGATAAAGCCGGTGGCGTGGCAGCCCGGCACGGCGACGCGGGTCGCGGTTTTCAGCGCCTCGCGGGTGCCGTGCAGCTCGGGCAGGCCGTAGACCCAGCCGGGCGCGGTGCGGTGCGCCGTGCTGGTGTCGAGAATGCGCACATCGTCCCGCAGCAGCGGCACGACCTCACGCGCGGCGTCGTCCGGCAGGCAGAGGAACGAGAGGTCGCTCTCATTGATGACCGCCGCCCGTGCGCGGACATCCCTGCGGTCCTCCTCGGAGATTTTCAGAATTTCAAATTCGTCCCGTTCCGCCAGCCGGTCCGCAATGCGCAGACCGGTGGTCCCGGAGGAACCGTCCACGAAGATTTTGTACTTTCCCATTGTTACACCCCTTACTTCCAAAGGCTTTCCCCGCGGGGGAAGCTGCCGCCCGCAGGCGGCTGATGAGGGCAAAGCTCGCTATTGCCGCCCGTAAACGGGTTGTTCCGGCAAGGCCGCCCCTCATCAGTCAGCGGGCGGGGCCGCTGACAGCTTCCCCCAAGGGGGAAGCCACTCAACGCGCTAAGCCCTTGGTTTCATCCGGCCACCTTCCCCCGATGGGGAAGGCTTTTATGCCAGCTTTCCCTTCACATCCGCAACCTGCTTCATCACGCTTGCCTTCGTCGGGCCGCCGTAGCTGGTGCGGCCCTCGCAGCAGGTCGTCAGGTCGATGGCCGTATAAACGTCATCCTCAAACAGGTCGCTGTACTGCTTGAATTCGTCCAGCGTCAGCTCCTCCAGCGTCTTGCCCTCGCGGATGCAGGCGGCCACCATCGTGCCGGTGCACTTGTAGGCATCGCGGAAGGGCATCCCCTTCTTCGTCAGGTAGTCGGCGCAGTCCGTCGCGTTGATAAAGCCCTTCGCGGCGGCGCGGCGCATGTTGGCGGGCAGCGGGGTCATCGTGGCCAGCATCGGCGTGACGGTGCGCAGGCAGAGCTCCAGCGTGTCCACGGCGTCAAAAATGGCCTCCTTGTCCTCCTGCATATCCTTGTCATAGGCGAGCGGGATGCCCTTCATCATGACGAGCAGCGTGTTCAAATCGCCGTAGACGCGGCCTGTTTTGCCGCGGATCAGCTCCGTTACATCGGGGTTTTTCTTCTGCGGCATGATGGACGAGCCCGTCGTAAAGGCGTCGTCCAGCTCGATGAACTTGAACTCCCAGCTGCACCACAAAATAATTTCCTCGCTCAAGCGGGAAAGGTGCATCATGCAGGTCGCCATGGCACTGCACAGCTCAATGCAGAAGTCGCGGTCCGACACGCCGTCGATGGAGTTGCCGCACGGCGCGGCAAAGCCGAGCTGTTCGGCGGTGTAGAAGCGGTCCAGCGGGTAGGTCGTGCCCGCCAGTGCGCCGCTGCCCAGCGGGCACTCGGCGTCCATGCGGCGGGTCGCGTCCTGCAATCTCCCCAAGTCGCGCAGCAGCATCCAGGCGTAGGCCATCAGCTGGTGGCCGAAGGTCACGGGCTGGGCACGCTGCAGGTGGGTGTAGCCGGGCATGACGTACCCTGCGCCCTTCTCGGCCTGGTCGCAAAGCACGGTGATAAGTTCTTTTATCTGGCCCTGAATATGCTCGCTTGCGGCGCGCAGGTTCAGGCGGATGTCCAGCGCGACCTGATCGTTGCGGCTGCGCCCGGTGTGCAGCCGCTTACCGGCGTCACCGACGCGGGCGGTCAGCGTCTGCTCGACGAAGGTGTGGACGTCCTCGGCGTTGGGGTCGATTTCCAGTGCGCCGCTGTGCAAATCGTCCAAAATGGAGTGCAGGCCCTTGTGAATATCGTCCACATCCTGCCGGGAGATGATGCCCTGTCTGCCCAGCATGGCCGAGTGGACAAGGCTGCCCTGAATATCCTGCTCGATCATCCGCGCGTCGAAGCGGATGGAGGAGTTAAAATCGTTTACGCGGCTGTCAACGGCCTTGCTGGCCCGGCCCTGCCAAAGTTGGGGCATAGGTTTTACCTCCGTTTTCTAAAGGCTTCCCCCTTGGGGGAAGCTGTCCGCGAAGCGGACTGATGAGGGGCGCGCTTTCCCGCGCCGCCCCCTTTACGGACAATCGCGGCAAGGCCGTCCCTCATCCGGCCTCACTTCGCTCGGCCACCTTCCCCCGATGGGGAAGGCTTTTTTGTAGAATGCCAAAACCGCCAAAGGGTTTCCACGCCCCTTGGCGGTTGCTTATTCGGCGTTCGTTCGCTTATTAGTCCTGTGCGGGCCAGTTCTTGGCCAGCTTGGCGCGCTCGGCAATGGGCAGGCCGAACAGGTTGATAAAGCCGTTGGCGTCTGCCTGATTGTAATCCTCATCCTCACCGAAGGACGCGGTCTGCTCATCGTACAGGGTGTACGGGCTGGTGACACCGGCGTTGATCATGTTGCCCTTGTAGAGCTTCAGCTTGACGTCGCCGGTGACGGTTTTCTGCAGGTCGTCGGTGAAGGCGCTGATGGCCTCACGCAGCGGAGTGAACCACTGGCCGTTGTAGACCAGCTCGCCCATCTTCTGGGCCAGCTGTGCCTTGAAGTGCATAGACTCCTTGTCCAGCGTGATGGTTTCCAGAACATCGTGCGCCTTGTACAGGATGGCACCGCCGGGGGTCTCATAGACGCCGCGGCTCTTCATGCCGACGAGACGGTTCTCGACGATGTCCAGCAGGCCGATGCCGTTGGCGCCGCCCAGCTTGTTCAGGTACTCGACCAGCTCGACGCTCTCCATCTCCTTGCCGTCCACAGCGGTGGGGATGCCCTTCTCAAAGTGGATGGTGACGTAGGTCGGGGTGTCGGGGGCCTGCTCGGGGGAAACGCCCAGCTCCAGGAAGCCCGGCTTATTGTACTGCGGCTCCAGGGACGGCTTCTCGAGGTCGAGGCCCTCATGGCTCAGGTGCCACAGGTTCTTGTCCTTGGAGTAGTTGGTCTCACGGTTGATCTTCAGGGGGATGTTATGGGCCTCGGCGTAGTCGATCTCCTCGTCACGGCTCTTGATGCTCCACTCACGCCACGGGGCGATGATGGCCATATCGGGGGCCAGCGCTTTCAGGGTCAGCTCAAAGCGGACCTGGTCGTTACCCTTGCCGGTGCAGCCGTGGCAGATGGCGTCGGCGTTCTCCTTCTTGGCGATCTCGGCCAGCGCGGCGGCGATGCAGGGACGCGCGTGGGAGGTGCCCAGCAGGTAGTCCTCATACTTGGCGTCGGCCTTCAGGCAGGGCCAGATGTAGTTTTCGACGTAGTCCTTCTTCAGGTCGAGGACGTACAGCTTGGACGCGCCGGTCTTGATGGCCTTCTCCTCCAGGCCGTCCAGCTCGGTGCCCTGGCCAACGTCGCCGGAGACTGCGACGACCTCGCAGTTGTTGTAGTTTTCCTTCAGCCAGGGAATGATGATGGAGGTGTCCAGACCGCCGGAGTACGCCAGAACTACCTTTTTGATGTCTTTCTTATCCTTTTTCATGATGAGCTCCCCTCTCTGTTTCTTCGCCAAGACGCGCGGGGTATGTTGCTTGCCGTTTGTCTTGAATATTTATTCATTCATTGCTGTATATTATACACTCTTTTATACATTTTGCAAGCGGTAAAACTGCCAAAGGATTCTCCATTTTCGCGGTTGTTTTGGGCAGGTTGACGAATAGTTATACATTTATGCGGCCCGCACCTGCAAAAATATGCAATCTCTCGTGTATATCCAGCGTTGACGTATGTATTATAGCACGGTTTTCAGCATTAGGCAACACAAAATTGCGGATTTGGCAACACCGGAGGAGAGCCTTTGCCTTCCCCCAAGGGGGAAGGTGGCCCCGCAGGGCCGGATGAGGGGGTAAGTTTCCGGGCGGCAGACCATAAACGGGCAGCAGAGACAAGCCTCGCCCTCATCAGTCAGCGGGCGGGGCCGCTGACAGCTTCAGTCTTCGCGCCAAGAGCCGCCTGCGGCGGTTGCACTCCGACACGCGCCTGCGGGCGCAGCCCCTCGGGGGAAGCCGCTCCACCCGGGCTGTTCGTTCCGCCGCACACGTCCGCGGCGGCCTGGGGCAGGCCGCCCTACAATCCCTCTTAAACGTTGTACGTAGGGCGGGGTGCCCTCACCCCGCCGCAGTCAGCGTCAGCAGCCGCCCCCGGTCTGCCCCACAAACTTCTTCACCATCCCCAGCTCCTCCGGGAAGATGCAGTTGGGGATCGTGCCCTGCTCCACGGCGGCAACGGCCTCGTCCAGGTCGAACCATTTTACATAGTCGATCTCCGACTTCTGCACGGCAAAGTCCTCGGCCTCGCGGTCCAGCCAGAGGCAGAACACCTTGCTGACCTGATTGTCTTTGAACGGTTTACCGTGGAATTCAGCCTCAAAGCGGAACCGCCGCAGGCCGCATTCGTGCAGGTCGGCGGGGGCGGCGGTCACGCCCAGCTCCTCGCGCAGCTCCCGCAGGGCCGAGCCGACGAACTCCGCGCCCGCCGGGATGTGCCCGGCAGAGGAAATATCGTAGCAGCCGGGGTAGGAATCCTTGGCGGCACAGCGCATCTGCAAAAGCACCTGCACCCTGCCGTTTTTGCGCCGCACGATCCAGACATGGCTGGTGCGGTGGCGCAGCCCCTCGGCATGGGCCGTCGTGCGCGGCACGCTCTGACCGGTGGGGACGCCGTTTTCATCGACAATATCAAGCATTTCGGGCATGGGGAACACTTCCTTACCAGATTTATTATCCTTTTTATACCACAGTTTCGCCCTTTCCGCAATTTTTTTCTTGCATGGCCCGCAAGCGGGTCGTGTCGCTATGGGAACGGGTGCAGGGGTTTAAAAATTCATAATCTTCTTTTATAATAATGATATTGCCGCAAACGGCCACGGGCGGATATGGAATCCGCCCCTACGGTTGCAGGGGGCGGCGTCCCCGACGCCCCGCATCCGCCGTAACGCTTATAACAAGGAGAACGCACCCATGTCCCAAATGACAAAGCGCGCGCTGGTCGCATCCTTAAAGGACCTGCTGGCCGAAAAGCCGCTGGACAAAATCACCGTGACCGACCTGACCGAACACTGCGGCGTGAACCGCATGACGTTCTACTACCATTTCAAGGACATCTACGATCTGGTCGAGTGGGCCTGCATCGAGAGCGCGACCCGTGCGCTGGCCGGGCAAAAGACCTACGACACCTGGCAGCAGGGCTTTTTGCAGATCCTGCAGGCCGTGCAGAAGGACAAGGTCTTTGTCACCAAAGTGTATCATTCCATCAGCCGCGAGCATATCGAGAACTACCTCTACCGCCTGACCTACGATTTGATGATCGGCGTCGTCGAGGAGAAGGCGGCCGGGATGACCGTGCGCCCCGAGGACAAGGAGTTCATCGCGAATTTTTACAAGTACGCTTTCGTCGGCCTGACGCTGGAATGGGTGCGCACCGGCATGAAGGACGACCCCGCCGCCCTCATCGAGCGGGTATCGACCCTTATCCACGGGGATATTACAAAGGGTCTGGAGGCGTGCCGGATCGATAAGTAACCGCCCGCAAACCGCCGCCTTAACAATTCTGCCACAATCTATACAATCCGTCCTCTTTGATAAAATTCTTATCAAAGGGGATTTTTTGCTGATTGTAACCGTTCCGCCCGCCGGGTATACTACAGACATACCAAGTAAATCACAGGCCGCTCCCCAACAAGCACGCGGCCTTATCATCACAGGAGGTACTCTTATGTATTATTCCGCCGGTAACTATGAAGCCTTTGCCACCCCCCAAAAGCCCGCCAATGTGGACGGCAAATCTGCCTACATCGTCGGCTCCGGCCTGGCGGCGCTGTCTGCGGCGTGCTATCTCGTCCGCGATGCCCAGATGAAGGGCGAGCACGTCCACGTTCTCGAGAAAGACCCCATCCCGGGCGGTGCCTGCGACGGCTACCACTACGAGAACCTCGGCTACGTCATGCGCGGCGGGCGCGAGATGGACAACCACTTTGAGTGTATGTGGGATCTGTTCCGCTCCATCCCGTCCATCGAGGACGAGAACCACACCGTTCTGGATGAGTACTACTGGCTGAACAAGGCCGACCCCAACTACAGCCTCTGCCGCGCCACCCGCAACCGCGGCGAGGACGCCCACACCGACGGCAAGTTCGGCCTGTCCGACAAGGCCGCCATGGAGATCATGAACCTGTTCATGTCCCCCGATGAGAAGCTGTACGACAAGAAGATCACCGACTTCTTTGACGATGAGGTGCTGAACTCCAACTTCTGGATGTACTGGCGCACGATGTTCGCTTTTGAGAACTGGCACAGCGCACTGGAGATGAAGCGCTATCTGCAGCGCTACATCCATCACATCGGCGGTCTGCCCGACTTTACGGCGCTGCGCTTCACCCGCTACAACCAGTACGAGTCGATGATCCTGCCCATGGTCAAGTACCTCGAGGGCTTCGGCGTGCAGTTCCACTACGACACAAAGGTCACGAACATTGCGTTCGACTGCGCGGGCAGCAAGAAGCAGGCGACCCGCATCGACATCCTGCACGACGGTCAGGAGAGCTCCATCGACCTGACCGAGAACGACCTCGTCTTTATCACGAACGGCGGCTGCGTCGAGAACTCCACCTTGGGCAGCCAGGACACCCCCGCCGAGTTCAAGCCCGAAATCAAGGAGGGCGGCGGCTGGGACCTGTGGCGCAAGATCGCCGCACAGGACCCGAGCTTCGGCCACCCCGACAAGTTCTGCTATGACCCCGAGCTGTCCAACTGGATGAGCGCCACCGTCACGACGCTGGACCAGCGCATCGTGCCCTATATCAAGAAGATCTGCAAGCGCGACCCGTTCAGCGGCAAGGTCGTCACCGGCGGCATTGTCACGGTCACCGACTCCAACTGGCTGCTGAGCTGGACGCTGAACCGTCAGCAGCAGTTCCGCGACCAGCCCAAGGATCAGCTCTGCGTCTGGGTCTACAGCCTGTTCACCGACAAGCCCGGCAACTATATCAAGAAGCCCATGCGCGACTGCACCGGCAAGGAGATCTGCATGGAGTGGCTGTACCACCTGGGCGTGCCAGAGGATCAGATTGAGGATATGGCCGCGAACAGCGCCAACACCGTGCCCTGCATGATGCCGTATATTGATGCGTTCTTTATGCCGCGCGCTGCGGGTGACCGCCCCGACATCGTGCCCGAGGGTGCTGTCAACTTCGCGTTCCTGGGCCAGTTTGCCGAGACCGCCCGCGACACGATCTTCACCACCGAGTATTCCATCCGCACCGGCATGGAGGCCGTCTACACCCTGCTGAACGTGGACCGCGGCGTGCCCGAGGTCTGGGGCAGTGTCTACGACATCCGCTGCCTGCTGGATGCCACGGTCAAGCTCCGCGACGGACGCAAGATCACCGATATGGAGATGCCTCTCGTCGGCAAGCTCGCCATGAAAGAGGCCCTCAAGAAGATCGAGGGCACCGAAGTGGAGAAGCTGCTGAAGGAGTATAACGTTATCTGATTGTAAGCCAAACGGGCAGTCACTCAAAATGGGTGACTGCCCGTTTTTATTTTGCTGCACCGTAGGGGCCGGGCATGCCCGGTTCCTACCTCTCAGCAATTACATCACTCCCGCCAGCTTCCTTTGCATCGTTTCCAAATGCAAACAAAAAAGGCGCAGCCGGGACGTTTAGCCCGGCTGCGCGGTAATTTACAAATTGTTCATAGGAAAAACATAGTTTTTTAGCAGTTATCCGGTAGTATATAGGCACAGGGTTACGGAGCCGCAACCGTAATTCTGGAACATGATTCCTCCTCACACAAACCGATACCCCAAGCCCCCATCCGGAGCCGCAACCGGATGGGGGCGATTTTTTTGTGTTTCAGATCAGGGGGAGCGGGAGGCTGCGGAGGGGTCAAGACCCCTCCCTACGGGGCAAAAGATACATGGGCGGTAATGGCAAGGTGGAGGGCCGGGCATGCCCGGCCCCTACGGGGTGGCACAAATGGGTTGCGGACGAGAGGGGCAAGGGAGGGCGGCAGCCCGCCCCCTTTGCAGTGGGCGGGTGGTTACCCGAAAATGGGTAGTAACGCACAGCCCGTCGGAACCCTTCAGGCCTCGCAAGCTCGGCCAGCTCCCCTGATGGGGAGCCTTTTGCGGGCTTGCGCCCGCGGATGAGCAGCCGTTATCGGCATCGGGGGCTCGGGGGAACACCCGACTCAAAAGTGGAGGAAGGGGCGGGGGCGTTAAGAACGGACAGTAATACTGCGTCCGTTTAGCCCCCGCCCCTTCCGACTTCCGCTTTGGGGTTCTTAGGGGCGTGCAGCCCCTAAGTCGCGGGTCCGCTGCGTCGAAACAGCGGCAGTTTTCTTTGGTTCTTTCTTTTGCTGCCAAAAGAAAGAACAACCTCCCGGGGGGCTGCCGTTCCCTGTTCACCTCCTTTTCCACGCCGTGCCAAACCCGATGACGCTTGCGCAAAACGCGGCGGCCAGCGCTTCTATGGGGAAGCCGTCCCCGGTTTGCGGCAGCGCCGCCGGGGCGGCAGCTTTCGCGGTCCGCGTCCCGGTCCCCGCGGCCACTGTAGTCACCGTGGCTGCGGGTGTCCGGGTCGTCGCAGCTGTCGGCGGGTCATACCGGTTCACAAACAGCACGGCGTCGGCCTTCGCGGTCTCCCCGCTGCGCACAGCCCAGAGCCCGGCGGCAAGACCGCCGTCCGGGCGGCCCGTCACCCGGACCGTGACCGTGTAGCTGTGCGCATCGTAGGTCGTGTGGGCAGCGCCGCCGCTGCGCTCGGCAACCAGATACCGGTAATCCCCCGGCTCGTCAAAGGCAAAGCCCGTAAAATACACGGTGCCGCCGTTTTTTACGGTCAGGGCACGCTGCACAGGCGCGGGGGCCGCGTCCAGCGGCGTCAGCTCCACCGTATAGACGGCGTCCGCCGCCGCGCCGTCGGTGCGGACACTGACGGGGATCGCCGTGCCCGCCCGCGCAGCCGCCACGGGCAGCGGGCAGAGCAGCGCCAGCAGCAGGGCCGCTGCGGGCAGCCAGCACCGCAGGGCCGTTTTGCCAAAGGTCATTGCATTTCATCTCCTTCTTTCAGGGGGCAGAGCCGCCCCAGCACGACGACCCGCCCGTTTGTCTCGCTCCCGGCGCAGGTCGAAAGCGCCACCAGCCGGTCCTGCGCCGTCACACCGATGTCCCGCTGCTGCACGGCCTGCGCCGCCGCATAGTCCAGTAGCGCCCTCACATCGTCGGGGTAACGCTCCGGCGTGTAAATAGCGGTGTCGTAGGCATCGGTCGCCACACAGGCGAACAGCTCGATCGTATAGGCGGCGTCGGGCAGACTTATGCTGCCCGCGGGGTGCGCGGCAAAATAGTCTGCCTCCGCAAACCGCGCCACATCGCCGAACATCGCGCTGTTGTCCATGTGGTGGCCGTAAATCACCGTGTACGGGTCGGTCAGGTCGGCGGCGCAGCGGCTGTCGAGAAAAATCGCGCCCGACAGGGAAAAATCACCGTAGACATCGCGGTTGACGTAGTCCATGTTCGTCGCGCCCTGCACAACGGGGTAGTCGATGCCCGTGCCGTCCACCGTCAGCCAGCCGCAGACATCGGGGTTGACGGTTTGCAGCTCGGCCAGCGTCGGGTTGTCGGCAGCCGGTGCGGCGGGCTTATACTGCAAAAGCTCCGCGCCCACAAACGCCCCGCGGCGCAGCGCGGCGTCCTGCCAGAGCGCGAACCCGCCGAAAGCCAGCAGCGCCAGCATCAGCAGCCCGGCCAGCGCACTGACCAGCCGTGTGCCCAGGCGTGCCAGCCGCGCCGCACGGTCCAACATCAGTCCTCATGGCGGCGCTTGCGGAAGAACACCAGCCCGCTGCCCGCGGCCAGCGCCAGCATCGCGCCGTAGGGGGCGGCGTCCAGCAGCAGGCCGGTGGGGGCAATCGAGCTGCGGGTATTCGTGACGGTCAGGGCCGTGTTGGCGGCACCCACCGTCTGCGTGGGCAGGGTCTTTTCAGTGCTCAGCGTCTCGCCGTCCAGCGTCCAGGCCGTCGTATACTTCTCAGCGTCCAGGCCGCTCTCGGTGATCGTGTAGGCCGCGCCGGTGGGCAGGCCGGTCACCTGGATCATATCGCCGCCCCGGATCGTCTCCGAGAAGCTGACCTTGCCGTTTGTAAAGGGCTTCACCTCGGCGTTGCTCGTCACACCCGCCGCGCTTGTGGTTTGGACCGTGACCGACGCCATGCGGCCCGGGTCTGCGTCCGGGTCGGTGATCTCCAGCGTGAAGATAAAGTGGTCGGTGTAGTCGGCCCAGTCGCCCGCCAGCGCCTTGGTAACGGTCAGGCCGTGGGTCGTGTAGGTATTGGTGATGAGGTCGCTCTTGGTATTGTCATCGAGCGAGGTCAGCGTTGCGTAGTCGATTTTGAACGTTGCACCGTCCGGCTCGAACGTATTGTCGTTGACAACGCGCACCTTTAGCAGGTAGGTCGCCGTCGTGGCGGTCAGGCCGTGGATGCCGGGGTCGCGCTCGGTCAGGTGGTAGTAGTAGACGCCGGGGGCCTCGAACTTCGAGGTGTCAAAGCCGACGCTTACATCGCTCTCCTTGTTGGCAATGCCGCTGTCATCCGCCGCAAACGTGGCGATGATGTCGCTGCCGTCCAGCTGATCCACGCTGCCGACATAGTTTTTCTCTCCGTCGTCGGGCAGGTCGCTCTCGTCGGCGGCGGTGACGTCAAAGGCAATCGTGCCCGTGATGCCGCCCGCGCCCGCGGCGTTCGTCACGTCGATGGCCTTGCGGAAGGTGATGCTGCCGGTGGTCGTGGTCAGGGTCTCTGCCGCAAACGCCGTGGCGGAGAGCGCACCCGTGAGCAAAGCAGCGGTCAGAACGGCGGAAATCTTGATGGTGTTCATAAGTATGTGCTCCTTTCGGGGTGGTGTATGGTTATGTGGGTAGTTTCCGGTAGGTCGGCCCTCATCCGCCGCTGCGGCGGCACCTTCCCCCGCGGGGGAAGGCTTGGGGCTGGGTGCCTTCCCCTGCGGGGGAAGGTGGCCGAGGCCCCGCCCGAGGCCGGATGAGGGCCGAGTGTATCTCTGCATCCTTCCTCCCTATAGTCTCTAAATCTCATTCCTCCTCACAATCGCAATGACCCGCCCGGCGATATTTTCTGCCGTCACCGGGCCGTACCGGCGGCTGTCGGGCGCACCCTCGCGGGCGTCGCAGAGGATAAAATACTCGCCGTCGGCCAGGGTCAGGGGGTAGGTCACGTCACTGTCGTAGCGGGGGGTCGTCTCGTAAATGTCCGGCTCGGCCACAAGGCTGCCGTTGATGCGCAGCAGCGCGTTTTCTGTCACCTCCACGGTGTCGCCGCCGCGGGCCGCAACACGCCCCGTGCAGCGCCGGTCATCCTGTGTAAAGACGACCACCTCCCCCGCTGCAAAGCTGCGCGGCAGCCGGTAGTAGAGCAGCAGGTCGCCGGGCTTGAGGTGCGGGTACATCGTGTCGTCCGGCTGAATCGCCAGCCCGAACACGACGCCGAACAGCACCAGCAGCAGTGCGGCCAGCGCCCCGGCGCGCAGAAAAAACTCCTTCACGTCCGCCAGCGCACGGCGGCGCTGTGTCTCGTTCACGGTGCAGCCTCCCTTCGGCGGCGGCAGACCACGGCCAGCGCCGCGCCCGCCGCCAGCAGCCAGACTGCCGGGGCCGCGTCCTGCGCAAGACCCGTGGGCGGCACGCCGTCCTTATTGTTGACGCAGGTCAGCGCCGCGTCGCCGGTCAGGGTCGCGGTATAGCTGCTGCCCAGCGTGACGCTGCTGCCGTCGTCCATTGTCGTTTCGTAGTCGGTCAGCGTCTCCTCGGTGACAGTCACGGTCTGGCCGGGCTTCAGATGCCCGATGACGATGCTGCCCTTGTGCGGGATCGTGAAGCCGTCCGCGGTCAGCGCCGCGCCGCCGTAGGGCTGCACATAGGGGGTATCCGCGGTGACCGCCGCGCCGTCAATGGCCGCCGTAAACGCAAAGCCGCGGCGCGTGTCGCCCATGCCGCCCGTGACCTGCTTGGTCACGGTGACGCGCAGGAACGGCGCGTAGGTGTTGGTGATGACAACCTCCCCCACGCCGCCGGACGGCACCTGCACCGTCCCGGACGCGGCGGCGGCGGCGGTGGTCGTGCAGTACCAGCTGGCTAAGTCGGGGTGGTCGGTCTCGGTCACGGTGTAGCTGCCCACGGGCACATCCTCCACCGTTACGCTGTGCAGCCCCCTGAGCGGCACGGTCAGTGCGCCGGGCGCGTCCAGCGTGACGGTGCGGGCCGTGCCGTCGTCATAGACCAGCGTATAGCTGCCGATGGGCAGGCTGCCGACGGTGAAGGTGTTCGTCACGGCCTCGGCCTCATCGCGCAGGGCCGGGTCGTCCACGGCCTTCGTCAGCCGCAGGCTGCCGGTCTGCCGGGCGTAGGTGTTCTCAAAATCGGCGTAGGTCGTGCCGTTTTGCAGCAGCGTTATGTTGGCCAGCGTCGGCGGGTCGCCCGCGGGCTGCAGCGCGTCGCCGTTGACGGCGGCGCGGCTCGCCAAATAGAGCACCGCCGCCGGGGCGGCGTGGGCGGTCTCGGTCACGGTGTAGGTGTAGGGCGTGCCGCTCTCCGACGCCACAGGCAGATCCTGTATGGTATAGCTGCACTGGGCCGGGTCGGTGCCGACGGTCATATCCGCGCCGCTTATGACGGCCACAGCCGTGCCGTCGGAGCGGGTCACAGTGAAGGTCAGCCCCGCGCGCACGGCGGTCAGCTCGTCGGCGGTCAGGCTGCCCGCCAGCGTCTTGCGCAGCGTCAGGTTGGCGTGCCCGGCCACGGGCGGCGCAGGCTCGGTGCTGAACCAGACCTTGTCCAGCAGGTTGCCCTCGCGCCGGTCCCCCTTGCCGCTGGACAGCGCCAGGAAGAAGAACCGGCTGACATACTGCCCCGCCCGGACCGTATAGTCGCCGCTGTGGACGCCCCACTGGTCGCTGCCGTCGGTGATCTCACCGCCGACCATAAAGCTGCGGATGGGGACCTCCTCGCCGTTGTATTGCACGGTCCGGTCCAGCGCCGCGCGCACCAGAAGTCCCCTGTTGTCGTCCTCGCTGGAAGCGCCCGCCAGAATGTCGGTGATCTGCGCTGCCACATCCACCGGCGCGATGAGCAGCGCCATCGAGTCCTGCATCCCCCTGCCGCGGGCGCGGTGGGCCAGCGACCAGTGCAGCGTGGTGCCGGGCGCGGTCAGCACATCCTGATACAGTGCGCCGTAGGCCTCGCAGTTCAGCTCGGCAAACTGCTGCCCGTCGTAAGCGCTGTCGATGCTGTAGCTGGCCTCGGGGTAGTTCCGCGTGCCGTTATAGCTGCGGTTGGAGCCGTCCGCCAGCTCAATGTACAGGCCGGCGCTTCCGGTTTTCCAGTGCCTGGCCACGCCGGTGGTCTGCCAGACGATGCCCCCTTCCCCCGACGGGTACTGGGTAAAGAAGCTGCCGGTCCCACCGTCTGGGGAATAATACAGCCGGGATGCGGGCGTATTGTTGTTTTTGTTGTGATACGCCTTCAGCCCGGCAATATCCGGCGTTTCAAAGCTGCCGTTCTGCAGCTGGATGCAGTAGGGCACCTGCATGGCCGCGGCGGTGAGTTTTGCGCCGTCGGTGCCGGTGACCTCGACCTTATAGTACAGCCGTTCCGCATCCCTGACACCGGCAATGCAGGCATCCAGCGCAGCGTTCAGCCGGTGCTCGCTGCCCGGCGTGATGTTCCACGCATCGCCGGAGCAGAGCTGCTGCGGGACCTCCTCCCAGTTGGTGCCGTCCTTGCTGCGGTACCAGGTGTACACAGCGCCGTCGAGTCTGTCCGTGCTGCCGTTGACCTTCGCTGTAAAGCAGCCGTCGGTCCGAATGCTGTCCACCAGCTCTGCGCTTGTGACAACGGCAGTCTGCGCCGCGGTGTCGGGCGCGGCGAGCAGCCTATCCATCACGAGGGTGCGTGCGGTCTCGGGCGTTGCCGCGGGGTCAGCCGCCGGGGTCGGCTCCGCCTCCATTTCGGGTTCCGGGTCAGGCGGGTCCGGGTCGGCGGGCGCAATCGCCGCCGCAGACTCCGCCGTGGCGGGCAGTTCATCCGCCGCAAACACAGCGTTGGCCATGCCTGCCGCCATACAGCAGGCCAGCAGCACAGCCAACAGACGTTTTTTCATGTACGGTTCCTCCTTTGCTGGTTTCCCGCGCGGGGCTTGTCTCCCCGCAGGGTCAATTGGGAGTATACCGTCCGCCGCCCGCGGAACACGTCGAGGGCTGCTTTCTGCTAAAAGGTTACAAAAAAGACGCACCACGGAAGTTTTTCCGTAGTGCGTCTTTTCTTTTAGTCACTTTTGCCCTGTAGGGGCCGGGCATGCCCGGCCCTGCACCTTTCCGCAAGCGCCCGTCTATGGGACACCTGCGGGCCGGGCATGCCCGGCCCCTACTGTCTCTGCAATGGGAAAATGCGCTGTAAGGGCACACTGGCGGGCCGGGCATGCCCGGCCCCTACCGCTCGGCTGGGGGATACAGCACCGCTCCCCCGCTTTATACCACCGTCACCAGCGTCTCACAGTCGCCGGTCACGGCGTACTTGCCGCTGCCCGCGGGGATAAAATAGCTTTCGCCCTTTTTGACCTTCACGGTCTCGCCGCCGCAGGTCAGCGTGCCCGCGCCGTCGGTGATGAGCAGCGAGACAAAGCTCTTTTCGTCAGCCGCACCGTCAAACGCGCCTTTTTTCGCGTCCACCGTGAAATACTCGCACTGCGCGAGATGGCTGCCGAAGTCGTGCTTTTGCGGCGGCGTGCGGCGGGTCACGTCCAGCGCCTTTTCAATGTGCAGGGCGCGGGGCTTGCCGTCCGCACCGACGCGCCCGTAGTCGTAGACGCGGTAGGTCACGTTGGAGTTCTGCTGCACCTCGGCCACGACGATGCCCTGGCAGATGGCGTGCAGCGTGCCGGACGGGATAAAAAAGCAATCCCCTTTATGCACCGGTACGGCGTTCAGGACCTCGGTCAGGGTGTTATTTTTGATGCGCTCCGCAAACTCCTCTTTGGAGATTTCGTGGTCAAAGCCGTAGTAGAGATACGCCCCCGGCACGCAGTCCAGCACATACCACATCTCGGTTTTGCCGTACTGGTGTTCGTTTTTCAGCGCGTAGTCGTTGGACGGGTGCACCTGAATGGACAGGTTCTTGCTGGCGTCGATGAACTTTGTCAGGACCGGGAACTGCTCAAATTTTGCGCAGTCCGTGCCCAGGGCTTCGGGGTGCGCGGCCGCGTAGTCCGCCAGCGTCGTGCCGTCGGGCAGATAGCTCGGGCCGTCCGGGTGGCAGGACAGCACCCACGCTTCGGCCAGCGGTTCAAGGTCGCTCTTGATGCCGAAATCGGTGCGCAGGCGGCTGCCGCCCCACAGATAATCCTTGCAGCTCGGGGTCAATTTCAGAATTGCCATACCATTCACACTTTCATCATGTCCGCGGCGGCTTTGGCCAGCGCGGCGTTCACGGCATCGGCGGCTGCCTCACTGTCGCCGACGGCGGAAAGATAAACTTTAATTTTCGGCTCGGTGCCGGAGGGGCGGACCATCAGCTTATGCCCGCCGTCCAGATGGTATTCCAGCACGTTGGCGCGGGGCAGCCCGGTGCCGTCGGTGTCGTAGTCCACGACGGACTCCACCTTGTACCCGGCAATGTCCTCTAGGGCGTTGGCGCGCAGCTTCTTCATCAGCCCCTGCATCGTGTGCATGCCGCTCTCGCCCTCAAAGGCAAAGCTGCACAGCGCATTGCGGTAGTAACCGAACTCCCTGTACAACGCCTCGATGGCGTCCAGCAGCGTCTTGCCCTGCTGGGCGTACCAGGCCGCGGCCTCGCAGACCAGCAGCGTCGCGTTGACAGCGTCCTTGTCGCGGACATGGCCGCCGGACAGGTAGCCGTAGCTCTCCTCAAAGCCGAAGATATAGCGTTCGGGACGCCCCTCGGCCTCCAGCTTGCCGATCTGCTCCCCGATGAACTTAAAGCCGGTCAGGGTGCGGCGCAGCTCGACGCCGTATTTTTTTGCCACCGGCGCTGCCATATCGGTGGAGACAATCGTCGTTACCGCCACGGGGTCGGCGGGCATCGTGCCCTGTGCCAGACGGGTGCGGCAGATGTAATCCAGCAGAATGATGCCCATCTCGTTGCCGCTGATGAGCCGGTAGCCGCCCTTGCCGTCGGGCACGGCGGTGCCGCAGCGGTCACAGTCGGGGTCGGTGCCCAGCAGCAGATCGGGGCGGACCTTGTCGCACAGCTCCAGGCCTTTTTGCATAGCTTCGCGGATCTCGGGGTTCGGGTAGGGGCAGGTCGGGAAGTCGCCGTCTGGCTTTTCCTGCTCGGGCACAACGGTCACATGGGTCACGCCGAGCTTTTTCAGCAGCTTTTTCACACATTCCAGACCCGTGCCGTTCAGCGGGGTGTAGACGAGCTTGAGCGCGTCGATGCCCGCGCCGTCGCCGACGCGCTGGTCATAGACAGCCTGCACAAAATCATCGAGGCATTTTTCGTCAATTGTCACAATGCGGCCCGCGGCGGCGGCAGCGTCAAAATCTGCCAGCCGGACATCGTCAAAGCAATCAATTTTTTCGATAGCTGCCAGAATTTTCTCGGCAGCCTCCAGCGTGATCTGGCAGCCGTCCGCGCCGTAGACCTTGTAGCCGTTGTACTTGGCGGGGTTGTGGCTGGCCGTCACGCAGACGCCCGCGCCGCAGCCGAGGTACCGCACCGCCCACGAAAGCGCCGGGGTCGGCTCAAGCCGGGGGTACATGCAGGCGGTAATGCCGTTCGCGGCCAGCACGCGGGCGGTCTCGCGGGCGAACAGCGCACCGTTATGGCGGCTGTCGTGGGCGATGGCTACCTTTTTGGGCAGGCCGGACGCATTGAGGTAGTCCGCCAGCCCCTGCGTTGCCTTGCGCACGGTGTAGAGGTTCATCCGGTTCGTGCCCGCGCCGATCACCCCGCGCAGGCCGCCGGTGCCGAATTCCAGATCGCGGTAAAAGCGGTCCGTGACGGCGTCGCTGTCGCCCGCGATGGAGACGAGCTCGGCTTTGACGGCGTCGTCCAGATCCGGCTGGGCAAGCCAGCGGTTATAGAGGTCGTTTGTATTGTTCATGGAGTTTCTCCTTTATCTTCCCTTGGGTCCTGCGGGCAGCCGCAAGCTGCCCGCCTCTCTATTATCTTGCATTTTTACCGCTTTTGCAAGTACCAAATCTTTGTCGGCACCGCCGGATTTTCCAATCAGCCCTGCCAGACACTTTTTATTGCCTCCGCTTCACTTTCCGCCAGCGCCGGGGCGCCGGAATTGGCAAACAGGCTGCCGTAGCGGTAGAGCCCCGCACCCTGCACCCCTAAGCGGGCAAGCAAAGCAAGCTGGTCGGCCAGCGCATGGCCGGAAAACCACTCGGAGCCGACATCGGACCCATCCCCTGCGCCGACGCGGTAGGCCCCCAGCCCGGCGTACAGCTTCACGCCCGCCGCGCGGGGCAGTGCGGCCCACGCGGCGGCCAGCCGCGCAAAGCTGTGCGACGCATCGCCGTTTTTTATATATTCCTGCCCCCAATAAAGCTGGGGCATCAGGTAATCCACAGTCCCCTGCCGCAGCCAGCGGGCCGCGTCGCTGTATTGCAGGGTGTAGTTCTGCTCCGGGTCGCCCGCCGGGGCTGCGCCGAACCGCACGCCGTACCGCCGGGCCGCGGCGTGGCAAAGCTCCATCAGGGCGTTCACGTTCTCCCGCCGCCAGTCGTCCTGCGTCCGTGTGCTGCCGCTGGCCGCGTAGTCCGCCGCGTCAAAGGCCGGGTCGGTGGTGGGGTAAAAATAGTCGTCAAAGTGGATGCCGTCCACAGCGTACCTTGCGCACAGCTCCCCCACCCCGTCGGCAATGTACTGCCGCACGTCCGCGTTGGCGGGGTCGAGATACGCGCCGGTGTCGGTGTACCTGACCCAGTCCGGGTGCAGCCGCGCCGGGCTTGCGCCGCACAGCGCCGGGGTCTGCCCGGCCTGGATGCGGTAAGGGTTGACCCAGGCTTCCAGCTGTAAGTCCCGCGCGTGGGCGGCGTCCACCAGCAGTGCCAGCGGGTCAAATCCGGGGTCCTGCCCCTGCGTGCCGGTGCAGAGGTGGCTGAACGGAAAGTAGTCGCTGGGGTAGAGCGCATCGCCGAAGGGCCGCACCTGCGCCAGCACGACTGTTGCGCCAATCGACTGTATATTGTCCAGCATTGTGCCGATTGCCTGCGTGAACGCCTCCGCCGACGAGAAATCGACCTGCTCCCATTCCAGATAGCTGACCCACACAGCGCGGTAGGGCGCGGCGGCCCGGGCGACGGCGGTTGGGGTGGGGGTCGGCGCCGCGGCGGGGGCCGGGACAGCCTTTTGCGGCAGTGCAAGCAGCGGCGCAAGCAGAAAGACGGCCATTATAAATAAGTAGAATCCGATCCGACGCATGGCATGTACCTCCTGCGGTATGTATATGCGGGGCGGGCAGCGGGTAGGACAGGGCCGCTGGCACGCCGCCCCTACGGCAATCCGTTGCCGGGCGGTCATGGGGTCCCCCTTTGCCACATTGACAAAAAACACCCTGCAATGCTATAATGTTTTTATATGTAACACAATTTTTATCTACCCATTCCTTCACACAAAGGCGGAAGCATTATGACCAGAGAACAGGTCGAAACGGAAATGGCCCAATACCGCACCATCTTTACTGTGGTGCGGCTGCTGGATGCTGCGCAGGTCGGCGGCGAGGAGTCCGTCAACAGCTTTTGCAGCTGCTACAGCTATTGGGGCAAAAACACCCCCTGCCGGAACTGCATCTCCCGGCAGGTGCTGGAGGATCACCGCCAGCGCACCAAGCTGGAATACATGGGCAGCGAAGTCTTTCAGGTCACCGCCGTCTACCGCGAGGTCGACGGCGCTCCCTGTGTCATGGAGCTGGTCCAGAAACTGGACGGCGAGACCCTCATTGACCCCGAAAACGGGGACCGCCTGATAGACAGCATCACGAGCTACCACACCAAGCTCTACCACGATGCACTGACCGACAGCTACAACCGCCTCTACTTTGAGGACGCGCTCAAGGACAAGACCGACCCCGCCGGTGTGGCCGTGCTGGATCTGGACGACTTTAAATTGATCAACGACACCAACGGCCATCAGGCCGGCGACATGGCGCTGCGCACCTGCGTTGACGTGGTGCGCGCCTGCATCCGCAAATCGGACGTGCTCATCCGCTACGGCGGCGACGAATTTCTGCTGGTGCTGCCGGGCATTGAGCGCGCGGCGTTTCTGGCCAAGCTGGACCGCATCCGGGAGCAGCTGCACACCGCCAGCGTGCCGGGGTATTCCCGTCTGCATCTGTCCGCCAGCATCGGCGGCGTGATAACGCAGCCCGGCGAGACCGTGGAGCAGGCAGTCTCCCGCGCCGACAAGCTGATGTACCAGGCCAAGAACCGCAAAAACATGGTCGTTACCGAGGACAACGCCCGGGACGGCGCTTTGAGCGCTGCCGGGCGCGAAAGCCATTCCCGCCAGAGCATTTTAATTGTGGACGACTCCGAGATGAACCGCGCCATTCTGGCGGAGATCCTGGGCAGCGACTACAACATTCTGGAGGCGACGAACGGCAAAGAATGCCTGGCCATGCTGGAGCAGTACGGCACCGGCATTGCGCTGATCCTGCTGGACATCGTCATGCCGGTCATGGACGGCTTTGCGGTGCTGAGCGAGATGAACCGCAGCCACTGGATCGAGGACATCCCCGTCATCATGATCTCGAGCGAGGACGCCGACACCGTTGTGCGCCACGCCTACGAGCTGGGCGTCTCGGACTATGTCAGCCGCCCGTTCGATGCGGGCGTCGTCTACCGCCGCGTTTTCAACACGATCAAGCTCTACGCCAAGCAGCGGCGGCTCGCCTCGCTGGTGACGAGCCAGATCAAGGAAAAAGAGAAAAACACCAAGATGATGATCTCGATCCTGAGCGAGGTCGTCGAGTTCCGCAACGGAGAGAGCGGCCAGCACGTGCTGCACATCGGCACGCTGACCCAGCGCCTTCTGGAGCGGCTGACGCAGAAAACCGACAAGTATGACCTGCCGCCCGAAACGCAGGAGCTGATCGTCATGGCATCGGCGCTGCACGACATCGGAAAGGTTGCGATAGACGATAAGATTCTGAACAAGCCCGGGCGGCTTACCCCGGAGGAGTTCGATCTTATGAAAACGCACACCGTTGTGGGCGCAAACATGCTGGACCGTCTGGGCCGCTATAAAAACGAAGCGCTTGTCAAGACCGCCCACGACATCTGCCGCTGGCACCACGAGCGCTGGGACGGCCGCGGCTACCCCGACGGCCTGGCCGGGGACGACATCCCGATTTCGGCACAGATCGTCTCGATGGCGGACGTCTACGACGCGCTGGTCAGCGAGCGCGTCTACAAGGCCGCCTACTCACCGGACACCGCGGTGCAGATGATCCTGCACGGCGACTGCGGGCAGTTCAACCCCCTGCTGCTGGAATGCCTGGTGGAAATTCAGGACGTCTTAAAGGCCGAGATCGTCGGGCGGGAGAACGAAGAAGGGTAAAATTTGCATCGCCGTAGGGGCCGGGCATGCCCGGCCCTGCGCCTTTCCGCAAGCGCCCGCCTGTGGGACACCTGCGGGCCGGGCATGCCCGGCCCCTACCGCGCCCTTATAAATTGTGTAATTGTTATGATATTGCGGATTCTGTTGAAAATATCCTCTGTCTATGGTAAAATAAGAAGATAACTATTAGAGAGGACTTCTCCTTCTTCATGACAAGTAAACGCGAAAAGCTGCAATACGCTTATGTATTTTTCGCCGATCTGCTCACGATGGCCGTCAGCGTGCTGCTGGCGTGGCTCATCACCGACGGGCTGTTCGGCGTGCTGATCCCCTACACCAGCACCGATTGGCTCCAGACCCTGTGCCTGCTGTTTGTGGCGTTCGTCGTCACCTTCTTCTTCTTTGACCAGGACAAAAACATCGTAACACGGTCTGAAAACGAGGAAATCAGCCTTTCCCTCCGGTTCAACATCGCGTTCGGCCTTGTTTATGCAGGCTGCATGCTGCTGGCCAAGGCCACGATGCTGGACTCCCGTTATTTTGCGGTCACAGTGCCCGCGGTCAACGCGGTGCTGCTGCCGTTCTCCCATGCGATTTTAAAGCGACTGCTCATCCGGTTCCAGCGCAGCTGGGGCATGGAGACGCTCGTCGGCGTCGTCACAACGTCGGACCGGGCCGAGCGGCTGATCTCCGAGATCCGAAAGGACTGGTCCCGCCGGGTCGTGGGCGTCTCGCTGCTGGAGGCCACGCCCGCCGCGATCTCCACCAAAGTCTGCGGCGTCGAGGTCAAGGCGACGTTCGACGACTTCATGGACTGGATCCGGCGCGAGGCGCTCGACGAGGTCTATGTCGATGTGCCGATGGACAGCGGCGAGAGCTTCATCCCCTATCTCGACGAGATGGAGAGCATGGGCCTGACCGTGCACTTCCGTCTGCCGCTGCTGGACCGCATTGAGGAAGCCTGCTGCGACGAGACGAGCGCCGCGCGGCTGAGCCGGTCCCTGGGGCGCTGCGCCGGGGGCAACATCGTCACGATGGGCACCGTTGAATTGCAGCTGCGCGACCAGATCGCCAAGCGCTGCATGGACGTGGTGGGCGCTGTCATCGGCTGTATCATCAGCATCCCGATCATCGCGGTGGTCGCCATCCCGCTCAAGCTCGAAAGCCCCGGCCCGCTGTTTTTTAAACAAAAGCGTGTGGGCCGCAACGGGCGGTATTTTTACATCCACAAGCTGCGCAGCATGTACGTGGACGCCGAGGCCCGCAAGAAGGAGCTGATGGCCCAGAATGAAATGAACGGCCTGATGTTCAAAATGGAGGATGACCCCCGCGTGACCAAGGTGGGTAAATTCATCCGCCGCACCAGCATTGACGAGCTGCCGCAGTTTTTTGACGTGCTGCGGGGCGATATGAGCCTTGTGGGCACCCGCCCGCCGACGGTGGACGAGTACAAGCAGTACGAGAGCCACCACAAGCGCCGCCTGTCGATGAAGCCGGGCATCACCGGCCTGTGGCAGGTCAGCGGGCGCAGCGACATCGAGGATTTTGAGGAGGTCGTCAAGCTCGACGTAGCCTACATCGACAACTGGTCCCTCTGGGGCGACGTAAAGATTTTGTTCAAAACGATTTACGTTGTCTTCGCGGGGAAAGGGGCGAAATGATAGCAAGCAGCCGTTCCGGAAAGGGACGGCTGCTTTTTTACTGCCGCCCGGCCCCTACAGGCCCGCGGCGTTAAAGGCGATTGCCCGTTAAAGGGTGGCCGCGCCGACCTCCGGGCCGGGCATGCCCGGCCCCTACAAAAAGCCTCCCTCCACGCCAAAACGGGGCCCGCTTTTCGGCAGGTCCCGTTTTGGTTGGTATAGGAAAATAATAAGAAAATGGCTTGTTTATCCCCGCATTACACGATCTTGCGGGATTTGTGGACGCCGGTCTTGAGGAACTCGACCCATTCCGCAATGTTCACGGCGTGGTCGCCCAGGCGCTCAAGGTACTTATCGATCATAAATAAGTCCAGCGCCGTCTCGGCATCGCCGGGGTGGGCGGCGATGTAGGCTGCAATTTCCTTGGAAATACGGCTGAACATCGCGTCGCAGTCGTCGTCGCGGGCAATGACCTGCGCGGCGGTGGACAGATCCACCTGCACGTAGGCGGCAATGGCGTCCTCGACCATGTGCAGGGCAATGTCGCCCATCGCGTACAGGTCGTCCAGCACGCCGACGGTGCGCGCGCCGTCCGGGTGGAGATGGAGCGTTATCTCGGCAATATCGCTGGCCTGGTCGGCGATGCGCTCAATGTCGGTGACCATCTTCAGCGCCGTGGAGACCTTGCGCAGGTCGCCCGCCACGGGCTGCTGGCGCAGAAACAGCGTTAAGCAGCGGTGCTCGATCTCATGCTCGGCGGAGTCGATTTCGCTGTCCCGGGCAATAACGCTGCGGGCCAGCTCGGTGTCGCCGGTGCGCAGGGCGGTCATGGCGCTCTCGATCGCGCCGCCGGCGGCGTGGCCCATGCGGGCCAGCATCGTGTCAAGCTGCAGCAGCTCGGCGTCGTACATTTTTCGTACACTCGTACCCATTTGTCGTACCTCCTTAGCCGAAGCGGCCCGAGATGTAATCCTCGGTGCGCTTGTCCACGGGCGTGGCGAACACACGCTCCGTCGGGCCCATCTCCACCAGCTCACCCAGCAGGAAAAATGCCGTCTTATCGCTGATACGAGCGGCCTGCTGCATGTTGTGGGTGACCATGACGATGGTGTAATTCTCTTTCAGCTCCGTGGCCAGCTCCTCGACCTTGGACGTCGAGATGGGGTCCAGGGCGCTCGTCGGCTCATCCATCAGCAGGACCTCGGGCTCAACGGCCAGGGCGCGCGCAATGCAGAGGCGCTGCTGCTGGCCGCCCGACATGCCCAGGGCGCTCTTGTTCAGGCGGTCCTTGACCTCGTCCCAGATGGCCGCGCCGCGCAGGGATCTTTCCACGATCTCATCCAGCTGCGCTTTATTATGGATGCCGTGGGTGCGCGGGCCGTAGGCGATGTTGTCATAGATGGACATCGGGAAGGGGTTCGGCTTCTGGAACACCATGCCGACGCGCTTGCGCAGGACGTTGACGTCCATCTTGTCCTTGTAGATGTCCACGCCGTCGAGCTTGATGCCGCCGGAGATGCGGCAGCCCTCGACGAGGTCGTTCATGCGGTTCAGGCTTTTCAAAAACGTGGATTTGCCGCAGCCGGACGGACCGATGAACGCGGTGATCTCCTTTTCCGGGATGTCAATATTGATATTTTTCAGCGCATGGAAGCTGCCATAGTACAGGTCCATATTGCGCACTTCAAATTTGTTCATGAAATGACCTCTTATCTTATTTCTGCTCTGTTTCTTGTACCGGTAGGGGCCGGGCATGCCCGGCCCGCGGCCCGGACCGCGAGCACCCGTTTTCCGTACACCTGCGGGCCGCATATATGCGGCCCCTACATGCGCGGCGCCGGGGAAGGGGCTGCCGGACGGAAGGTTTCCGGAGCGGTCAAGACCGCTCCCTACAAGGCACCCGTGAACGGCGAATCGTAGGGAGGGGTCTCGACCCCTCCGGGCAGCCGGTGTCTGCCGCCCGGTAGGGGCCGGGCATGCCCGGCCCGCGACATTAAAGGCAGTTGCCCGTTAAAGGGTGGCCGCGCCGACCTCCGGGCCGGGCATGCCCGGCCCCTACCGGTGCATTTTCCTTTACCGTTTTGCCAGCTTCCCGGCTACCAGCCCGGACAGGCCGTTGATGACCAGCACCAGCACCAGCAAGACCACTGCCGTGCCGTAGGTCTGGCCGATGTACAGGCCCTCGTTCGAGAGCAGGTACATGTGTACGGCCAGAGTGCGGGTGGAGCTGAACACGCTGGACGGGATCTTTGCCACAGAGCTTGCGGTATAGATCAGCGCGGCGGTCTCGCCGACGATGCGGCCCGTGGCCAGAATGACGCCGGACAAAATGCCGGGCATGGCGGACGGCAGCACGATCGTGAACACCGTGCGCAGCTTGCCCGCACCCAGACCAAAGCTGCCCTCGCGGTAGGAGTCGGGCACTGCGATCAGCGCCTCCTCCGTCGTGCGCATGATGACGGGCAGAACCATGATGGCCAGCGTGAACGCACCGGCGATCATCGAATAGCCCCAGTGCAGCTTGGTGACGAAGAACAGCATACCGAACAGGCCGTAGACGATGGACGGGATGCCCTGCAGCGTCTCGGTGGTGACGCGCACGACCTTGACCAGCTTGCTGCCGCGGTGGGCGTACTCGACCAGCCAGATGGCCGCAAAGATGCCCAGCGGCGTCGAGATCGCCAGCGAGAAGGCCGTCATCAGCACCGTGTTGATGAGCGCGGGCGTCAGCGAGACGTTCTCGGAGTTATACTCCCAGGCGAACAGCTCTGGCTTCAAATTGGGGATGCCCATGACCAGAATGTAGCCGATGAGGAACACCAGCACCGCGGCGGTCAGCAGGGCGGCCATGCGCACAAGCCAGCGCAGCGCGGCGGCCTGCATACGGGCGGCGCGGCGGTTGCTGCCGCCGGTGGGCATGAACGCATGCGGTTTTGCGTAGGTCATATCGGCGGCTGTTTGCGCTGCGGCGATCTCAGGCATAGTCTTTTCCCCCTTTCACAAGGCTGAAGCAGAGGTTGATAAGCAGGATGAATACGAACAGCACAACGCCGGTGGCGATCAGCGCCTCGCGGTGGAGGTCGGCGGCGTAGCCCATCTCGATGACGATGTTCGAGGTCATCGTGCGCAGGCCCTGGAACAGACCCTTGGGCATCCAGGTCTGGTTGCCCGCGACCATGACGACGGCCATCGTCTCACCGATGGCGCGGCCAATGCCGAGGATGACTGCCGACAGCACGCCGGATTTTGCGGCGGGCAGCACGGCGTAGAACACGCTGCGCTCATGCGTCGCGCCAAGGGCAAGGCTGCCCTCGTAGTAGCTGCCGGGCACGGCGTCAAGGCTCGTCTTGCTGACCGTGATGATGGTGGGCAGGATCATGATGCCCAGCAGCACGGCGGCGGTAAACAGGCTCATACCCTTGCCGCTCTTGACGTGGAGCACGGTTTTGAAGAACGGCGACTTGACCATGGCCTGCACGGCGGGCACAAGCACGATCATGCCGAAGAAACCGTAGACGACGGACGGGATGCCGGCCAGCAGCTGCACCGCCGGGAGCATGACCTTATTGATGCGGGGCGACGCGAACTTGGACATGTAGATGGCCGTCAGCAGGCCGATGGGCACGCCGACGAGGATAGCCCCCGCCGTGACGTAGATGCTGCCCAGGATCATCGGCAGGATGCCGAAGATGTCGTTGCCGGGCTTCCATGTCGTGCCCAGCAGGAACTTGAGCGGGCCGATCTTGAACAGGGTGGGCACGCCGTTGGCAAACAGGAAGATGCAGATCAGTGCCACCGCCAGGATGGACACACAGGCGCAGAGGGTGAACACGCCCTGCATAACGCCTTCTTTTAGCTTGGAGGTCATTTTCCTATACTCCTTTGGTTACATGCCATGTAGGGGCCGGACATGTCCGGCCCGCAGCCTTCCCACAACCGCGCGGTCACGGGTACGCTGCGGGCGGGGCATGCCCCGCCCCTACGGTGCTGCTATACTTTACTGCACATCCGCCCAGGTGGTCAGCTCGCCGGTGTAGATGCCCTTGATCTGGTCAACGGTCAGGTCGTCGGTGGTGTTGCTGGGGTTGACGACGACGGCGATGCCATCCAGCGCCAGCACGGTAGCCTTGGCGCCGCCCTCGACCTCGGAGTCCTTCAGCTCACGGCTGGCCATGCCGATGGTGTAGGTGCCCTCCAGCGCACCGGAGACGCCGGTGGTGGAATCGGTGGTCTGGAGCTCCAGCTCGGCGTTGGGGTTGACGGTCTTGTAAGCCTCGATCAGCTTCTCCATCAGCGGAGAGACGGAGGAAGAACCGCCGACGACGATCTTGCCCTCGGGCTGGGCGGAGGTAAAGTCCGCGCCGTCCTCACCGATGTAGCCGTTGTCGGTAGCGATGGCCTGGCCGTCCTTGCTCAGGCAGTAGGCGATGAAATCAACGGCCACGGGGTCCGTCGCGTCGCCCTTGGTGACGATGTTGAACGGACGGGACAGAACGTAGCTGCCGTCCTTGACGGTCTCGGCGGAGGCCTCGACGCCGCCGACGGTGACAGCCTTGACGTCATTGCTCAGAGAGCCGAGGCTGATGTAGCCGATAGCGGTCTCATCGTTGGCGACTGCGGTCATGACGCCGTTGGTGCTGGACTGGATGGCGGCGGCCTCGGTGGTGTTATCGACCTTCTTGCCGTCGGCGTTCTTCTCCTCGACACCGGTCAGCTCGATGAAGGCACCGCGGGTGCCGGAGCCGTCCTCACGGGAGATGACCGTGATGTCCTGGTCGGCGTCGAAGTCACCGGCAGGGGCAGCCTCAGAAGCAGCGGCCTCGGAGGAGGCAGCCTCGGTGGAAGCGGCGGTGCTCTCTGCAGGAGCAGAGGAAGCAGCGGCGGAATCGGCAGAGCCGCAGGCAGCCAGGCTCAGAGCCAGCGCAGCAGCGGTAACGGCAGCAATTGCAGAAGTACGTTTCATGTGTGTATTCTCCCTTTTTCCCAAATTTATGTGGTATAGTTTGGATGTTTTGCTAGTGCTTCACCGGAAGCAAGCTAATTGTACCGCGGTTTTGCGCCGGTTTCGACCATAGTACGGTACAATCGCGGTAAAGGTTTTGCAAAGAGGGGGCAGGTTTTGTGTAGAGCGTGTAAAGTTTGTAAAATTTTGGGAAAGGGAGAGGGGTGGGGGTGGAGTTAGGAGAGAGGAGTTAGGAGTGGATTGGGCGGCAAAGGGGTGACGGGGCGGCGGCGGAAGGCCCGGCAAAGCCCCTCAGGCCTCGCGGCAGCGATGGCCGGAGGGGCTTTTGCGGTTCGCGGCGGCGGGAGGCTGCGGAGGGGTCAAGACCCCTCCCTACGATGCAAAAGGCAAAAGGGCGGTACCGGCAAGGTGGAGGGCCGGGCATGCCCGGCCCCTACGGACTGCTGTTTCCGGCATCGGGGGTTCGGGGGAACACCCGAATTTAAGGTGGAGGAAGGCTCGGCGGCGTTAAGAACGGACAGTAATACTGCGTCCGTTTAGCCGCCGAGACTTCCGACTTCCTCTTTGGGGGTCTTGGGGGCGTGCAGCCCCCAAGTCGCGGGTCCGCTGCGTCGAAACAGCGGCAATTTTCTTTGGTTCTTTCTTTTGTTGGCAAAAGAAAGAACAACCTCCCGGGAGACTGCCGTTAATGGTCCGTTTTACACAAATTTTACACAACATTTACCTTCCCGTGGTGGTGTACCTGCGGCGCATACATTATAATAGAAGGCGGTATAGTGTAAAACTCAATAAGAGAATGGATGTGTAACACCGGATGACCATTTTTAATGTGTTCACCCTGATGGGCGGCATTGCCATGTTTTTGTATGGCATGGACCTGATGGGGAAAGCTCTGGAACAGACCGCCGGCAGTAAGCTGCAGGGCATTCTGTCCACCATGACCAGCAGCCCCATCCGCGGTTTGCTGCTCGGCATGGCCGTCACTGCCGTCATTCAGTCCAGCGGTGCCACCACCGTTATGGCTGTCGGCTTCGTCAACTCCGGCCTGATGGAGCTGCATCAAGCCATCAGCGTCATTATGGGCGCAAACGTCGGTACGACTGTCACCGGCTGGCTGCTCTCGCTGTCCGGTCTGGAAGGCGACAGCTTCCTCACCCAAATGATGAACCCTACCGCGTGGAGCCCGATCCTCGGCTTCATCGGCATCTGGCTGTATATGATCGGCAAGGACCGCAAGCGCGGCGTCGGTAAAATCCTGCTGGGCTTCTCTATTTTGATGGCCGGCATGAACACGATGTCCCATGCCATGTCCCCGCTGGCCGACGAGCCGTGGTTCATGGATCTGTTCCTCAGCTTCAAAAACCCGATCCTCGGCGTCATTGCGGGCGCGGTGCTGACGGCTGTTTTGCAGTCCTCGTCGGCGTCCGTCGGTATCCTGCAGGCCCTGACCAGCACCGGCGCAGTCACCTACTCCGCTGCCGTGCCCATCATCATGGGCCAGAACATCGGCACCACCGTCACAGCGCTGATCTCCTCGGCGGGTGCAAACAAGAACGCAAAGCGCACCGCCTTCGTCCATCTCTATTTTAACGTTATCGGCACGATCCTCTTCCTGTGCGGGTTCTACGGGCTGAACGCGCTGATCAGTTTTGCCTTCTTCAACGAGACGGCCAATACCTTCGGCATCGCCATCGTACACACAATTTTTAACGTAGTAACGACAGCTATTCTGCTGCCGTTCAACCGCCTGCTGGAAAAACTGGCCATTTTGACCGTGCCCGACTCCCCGTCCGACAAAAAGCAGGAGAACACCCTGCTGGACGAGCGTCTGCTGACTACGCCGTCCGTGGCCGTGGGCCGCGCCATGCTGACCGGCAGCGATATGGCGGAAATCTGCCGCACCGCGCTCTTGCAGGCCATGTCCACCACCCGCGTCTGGAATGACGCCATCGCGGACGAAGTCCTGCGCAAAGAGGACGCCGTTGACCATTATGAGGACGTGCTGGGCACCTACCTTGTCAAGCTGAGCGCCAAGCATCTCTCAGTGGATGACAACCGCACCGTCAACACGCTGCTGCACACCATCGGCGACTTTGAGCGCGTCTCCGACCACGCCGTGAACATTATTAAAACAGCCGAAGAAATCCGCGACAAGGACATCAAATTCAGCGAAGAAGCGCTGAATGACCTGTCCGTGCTGGAGGCCGCCGTGCAGGACATCGTCAACCGCACGGTGGATGCGTTCCAGAAGTGCGACACCTACGCCGCCGGCAAGATCGAGCCTTTGGAGCAGGTCGTGGACGGCCTGGTGCGCGAGGTCAAGACCCGCCACATCGCGCGTCTGCAGGCCGGTGTCTGCACGATCGAATACGGCTTTGTGCTGGATGATTTGCTGACGAACTACGAGCGCATCGCCGACCATTGCTCAAACATTGCGGTGGCCATGATCGAGGTCGCGGCGGACAAGTTCGACACCCACGAATATCTTGCCAACGTCAAACACGGCGGCAGCGTGAAGTTTGAGCGCCGCTACGAGAAATACCGTGGCCGCTACACCTTCCCGCCGGAGGCGTATTCCGAACCCGCTGAAAATCCGGCTGAAAACTAAAAATTACGTGCCTTCCCCTATGGGGGAAGGTGGCCGAGGCTCCGACCGAGGCCGGATGAGGGGCAGCCTTCCGGCTTCAACCCGTAAACGGGCGGCCACGATAACGTTGCCCTCATCAGTCCGCTTCGCGGACAGCTTCAGTCTCCGCGCTAAGAGCCGCCTGCGGCGGTTGCGCTCCGACACGCGCCTGCGGGCGCAGCCCCTAGGGGGAAGCCTTTTTGTAGGGGCGGGGCATGCCCCGCCCGCAACAGAAAAGCAGCCGCCCGTTATCGGACGGCCACGCAAAGCCGCGGGCCGGGCATGCCCGGCCCCTACGTTTATAGTAAGGGGTATTTTCTATGATCTACATCGTCGAGGACGACTCCAGCATCCGTGAGCTGGAGCAATACGCTTTGCAATCCAACGGGTACGAGACCACGGGCTGCGAGGATGCGGCCAGCTTCTGGGCGGCGCTGCGCAGCGGGCGGCCCGACCTCGTCATTCTGGACGTCATGCTGCCCGACGAGGACGGCTACCAGATTCTGGCCAAGCTGCGCGCCGACCCGACCTGCGCCGCAACGCCGGTCATCATGGTCACGGCCAAAACCAGCGAGATCGACGTCGTCAAGGGGCTGGACCACGGTGCGGACGACTACCTGTGCAAGCCGTTCGGCATCATGGAGTTCATCTCCCGCGTGCGGGCCGTGCTGCGCCGCGCTGCCGCTGCCGTCCCCGCGCCCGCCGCGTCCACGCTGCGCTTCGGGGACATCGTGCTGGACGACGTGTCCCGCACCGTCCGGGTGGGCGGCGTACCCGTGGAGCTGACCTTCAAGGAATACGCGCTGCTGCATCTGTTTTTGGAGCACCCGGAGGAGGTCCTGGCCCGCGAGCGCATCATGAAGGACGTCTGGGACACCGACGATTTACTGGAATCCCGCACCATCGACATGCACGTCCGCTCGCTGCGCCAGAAGCTCGGCGCGGCGGGCGAGGCCATCCGCACCGTGCGCAAGGTGGGCTACAAGCTGAGCACGGAGGGCAGCGATGATTGACGACGAACGCCGCACGCGCCAACCCCTCAGCATGACCCGCCGCTACCGGCGCGGCCTGATTCTGACCGGGCTGCTCTGCGCGCTGGCCGTGCTGACGGCGGCGACGGTTCTTTTTCAGCGCAGCTACGCAGAACGCATTGACAATTACCTGATGCAGATCTGCCATGGCTATGCCGCAGCCTACGAGGCACAGGACACCCACAGCGCTGCCACGCTGCTGAACCTGCTGCCTGAGAACTGCCCCCTGCGCATCACCCTCATCGACACAGACGGCACGGTGCTGTACGACACCAAGCGCGGTTCCTACATCGTGGACGTAAACGGCGACATCTACGCGGCCCAGACCGACCTGCCCAACCACGCCGACCGCCCGGAATTTCAACAGGCAATGGCGAACGGTTCCGCGTGCATCACCCGCGAGAGCGAGACGCTGCAGCTGGAGACGCACTACTACGCCGTGCGCATCGACCTGCCGGAGGGCGCACAGGTGCTGCGCGTGGGCGAGGACGTCGCGAACATCTGGGGCCTGAGCACCGACACCCTGCCGCTGCTGTGCGGCGCAGTCGTGCTGATTTTGCTCGCTGCCACGCTGTTCAGCTGGTGGCTGACCCGCCGCATGGTGCAGCCCATCAACCATCTGGCCGAGCATCTGGACACGATTGAGGCCGATGTGCCGTATGAAGAATTGATCCCGCTGGCGCGGACGATCCAGACGGACCGCAAGCTGCGCGAGGACAACGAGACGATGCGCCGCGAGTTCACGGCCAACGTCAGCCACGAGCTGAAAACCCCGCTGACGAGCATTTCCGGCTATGCCGAGCTGATCGAAACTGGCATGGCAAAGCCCGCCGACGTGCCGACCTTCGCCGCGCGCATCCACAAGGAGGCACAGCGGATGATCGCGCTGGTCAGCGACATTCTGCAATTGAGTGAGCTGGACAGCACCCAGGCCAGCCACAGCCGCGAGCCTGTGACCGAGATGACCCCTGTGGATCTGGCCGCGCTGGTCAAGGAGACGGCCCAGAACATGACGGTCAACGCCCGCCGGGCCTACGTGACGCTGCAATACGATGCCAGACCCGCCACCGTGCGCGGCAGCCGCGACCAATTGAGCGAATTGACGCAGAATTTGTGCGACAATGCCATCCGCTACAACCGCCCGGGCGGCCATGTGGAGCTGCGCTGCGGTGTAGGCGGCGACGGCTGCCCGTATTTTGAGGTCGAGGACAACGGCATCGGCATCCCGCAGGACAGCCAGACCCGCGTGTTTGAGCGGTTCTACCGCGTGGACAAGAGCCGCTCCAAGGCCACGGGCGGCACGGGCTTAGGGCTTGCCATCGTCAAACACATTGCCCTGCTGCACGACGCAAAAATTGACCTGCAGAGCCAGGTCGGCACCGGGACGACCATACGGGTGACGTTCCCGAAAAATTCGTAACCTCGTAACGCGGTAGGGGCCGGGCATGCCCGGCCCCTACAAATGCACGCACCAAACAAAAAAAGCTGCCGCTCTCCCACGAGCAGCAGCTTTTTATTTACAATGTTACGCCAGCACGAATGTCTGCAGGGCCCAGACACCCAGGACGACGATGCCCAGGGCGATGCGGTACCAGCCGAAGGCCGTGAAGGTGTGCTTCTTGACGTAGTCCATCAGGAAGCGGATGGCCAGAATGGAGACGACAAACGCCACGATGCAGCCGACCAGCAGCGCGCCGATCTCGCCAACCGTAAAGACACCGCCGCCCGCCAGGAACTTGACGAGCTTGAGGCCCGACGCGCCCGCCATGACCGGGATGGCCAGGAAGAAGGTGAACTGGGACGCGCAGGCGCGGCTCATGCCGCAGAGCAGGCCGCCGATGATGGTGGAGCCGCTGCGGGACGTGCCGGGGATGAGCGCCAGCACCTGCCACGCACCGACGATAAGCGCCTGCCTGTAGGTGATGCGGCTCAGCTTGGTGGTGGTGGGCACACGGGGGCGGCGCTCGATGAGGATGAACGCGATGCCGTAGACGATCAGCATGACCGCGACGACGACGCTGTTATAAAAATGTGCGTCGATCCAGTCGTCCAGCGCCAGGCCCAGCACGGCGGCAGGCAGGCAGGCGACGATGATCTTGAACCACAGCCGCATGACCGGCCAGCGGACGTGCTTCGCCAGGCCGGAGTCGCGGCCATTGTCAACGCAGAAGGGCCACAGCTTTTTGAAATACATGACCACAACGGCCAGGATCGCGCCCAGCTGAATGACGACGCGGAACATCTCCATAAATTCGGCGCTGAAGCTGAATTTAAGTACCTGCTCGGCCAGGATCATGTGGCCGGTGCTGGAGATGGGCAGCCACTCGGTAATGCCCTCGATCACACCGTAGATGACCGAACGCAGCAAATCAAAAAACAAATCCATTCGAGAAACCTCCTTACGTGCTACCTTATATAATACCATAAATCGTGCAAATGGGAACAGCTTTTTGAGAATTTACATCTTTTTTACGGTAAATGGGCGCGGCGGCTTGCCGTTTTCGTCAAATGCAACTATAATAAGAGTGATTTCTTGTGCAAAGAGGTTTTGAGGAATGTATAAAACCGTACTGTTTGATTTGGATGGGACCCTGCTGAACACGATTGACGACCTGGCCGACTCCGCGAACCGCGTCTGCGCCGCCCACGGCTGGCCGCAGTATGAAACTGCGCAGTACCGCTATTTTGTGGGCAACGGCATCCCGAAGCTGGTGGAGCGGTTCAGCCCCGCAAGCTGCCGCAGCCCGGAGCAGCTGGCCGCGACGCTGGCCGAGTTTGATAAGGTCTACGGCGCGCACATGCACGACAAGACCGCGCCGTACCCCGGTATGCCGGCGCTGCTGGCCCGGCTGAAGGCCGCCGGGGTGCGGATGGCGGTGTTCTCCAACAAGGCGGACGAGTTTGCCCGCGCCGTGGTCGCGCGGTACTTTGACGCCGACCTGTTTGAGGTCGTCCGCGGTGCGCTGCCCGACGTACCCACGAAGCCCGCCCCCGAGGGGACGCGCGCCCTGATGGCGCGCCTTGGCGTCGAGGCCGACGGCAGTGTGCTGTACGTCGGTGACAGCAATGTGGACGTGGAGACCGCCCACAACGCGGGCCTGCCCTGCTGCGGGGTGCTGTGGGGGTTCCGGACCCGCGAGGAGCTGACCGAAGCCGGGGCAGAATATTTGGCCGAGGATACCCAGGGGTTGGAAAAGGTTGTTTTAGGGTGACGTGAGTGACCCGGGCACCCGAAACGCCTGGAATACCGGGAGATTGCCCGGAGACGGGATTTGACCGGACCGTTCCGGGGCAGAAGTGTACGGACCATACGTAGGGCGGCCTGCCCACAGGCCGCCGTGCCCGTTTTCGATAAGGAGAAGCCTTGCGGATCGTTGTAGGGGGCGGCGTCCCCGACGCCCCGCGGAGGGGTCAAGACCCCTCCCTACGATGCAAACCGGTAAAGGGGATACAATGGCAAGGCTGCGGGCCGGGCATGCCCGGCCCCTACGGACTGCTGTTTCCGGGTCAAATTACAACATTTTTCACAAAAAGGAGCTGTTATTATGATTGCACAGCACTATAAAGATATGCTGGGCTCCAAGTCAGTTATCCGTCAGATTTCTGAATGGAGCACCGCCCGCGGCGCGGAGATCGGCTATGAGAACGTGTTCGATTACTCGCTGGGCAACCCGTCTGTCCCCTGCCCGCCGCAGTTCACCGCGGCTTGCGAGGACCTGCTGGCCCACACCGACCCCGTCAGGCTGCATGGCTATACGCCGACGCTGACGCTGCCGTCCGCCCGCAAGGCCGTGGCCGAAAGCCTGAACCGCCGGTTCGGCATGGACTACACCGCCGACCATATCTTTATGACGACGGGCGCGGCGGGTGCGCTGGCCCATGCTGTGCGCTGCGTCGGCGTGCCCGGGCAGAACATCGTAACGTTTGCGCCGTTCTTCCCCGAGTACAAGCCGTACATCGAGGGCGCGGGGCTTACCCTGCGCGTGACGCCGCCGCGGTGTGCGGACTTTCAGATCGACTTTGCGGCGTTCGCGCAGCTCGTGGACGAGAACACCGCCGCCGTGCTCATCAACAGCCCCAACAACCCCAGCGGCACCGCCTACAGCGAGGAGACCCTGCAGCAGCTGGCCGACTTTTTGACCCAGGCGTCCGCCCAGTACGGCCACCACATCTTCCTGATTTCCGACGAGCCGTACCGCGAGATTTCGTTCGGCGGCAGGGTCACGCCCTACCCCGCCAAATTCTACGATGATACGCTCACCTGCTACTCCTTCTCCAAGAGTCTGAGCGTGCCGGGCGAGCGTATCGGCTATGTGGCCGCCAACCCGCGGTGCGAGGACGCCGCGTACATCGTGCCGATGTGCGGCCAGATCTCCCGCGGGACCGGCCACAACTGCCCGTCGTCCCTCATCCAGATGGCCGTCGAGCGCTGCCTTGACGTGACCAGCGACCTGTCCGTCTACGAGACGAACATGAACCTGATCTACGACGAGCTGATCGCTCTGGGCTTCACCGTCGTCAAGCCGGACGGCACGTTCTACATCTTCCCGAAGGCGCTGGAGGACGACGCAAAGGCGTTCTGCCAAAAGGCGCTGAAATATGACCTGGCGCTGGTCCCCGGTGACAGCTTCGGCTGCCCCGGCTACTTCCGCATGGCGTACTGCATCGAGACCGAAAAAGTCCGCCGCAGCTTTGCCGCGCTGGAGAAATTCGTGGCCGAGGAGTACGGCGTCACCAAACACTAAGGAGATTTTATGTCGATTCTACGCCGCATTTTTCCTCTTCTGCTGACGGCTGCGCTGCTGTGTGCCTGCGTGCAGATGCCCAACGCCCCACAGGACGTGCTGCCCGCCACGACGCCGCAGCCCACGGCGGCCCCCGCCGCCACGCCGGAGACAAGCCCCACGCCGACGCCCGAGCCGACGGTGGCCCCCGCGATGGCGACGGCCACGAGCAACGCCACCAAGGACGCGCCGCAGATCAAGGACCCGACGACCTGGGACGACAACGCCGCAAAGACGCTGGCCGGGCTGAAAACGCAGTTTGCCGCCTACGGCCTGACGCTGGACGCGAAGGAGGGCTGCCCCTACCTGCTGGCGGTCAACAACGCAGGCGGCGTGGTCACGGTCTACGCCGTGGATTCTGCCACAAAAAAGTACGCTGTGCCGTTCATGGCGATGGTGTGCAGCGGCGGCATGGACACCCCCACCGGGTATTTTTCGACCCCGGTGGACTACAGCTGGCGGCTGCTGATGGGCCCGAGCTACGGCCAGTACGCGACCCGCATCTATGACAGCTACCTGTTCCACAGCGTGCCCTACTACAGCCAGCACAAGGACGATGTGGAGTACGACGAGTTCAACCTGCTGGGCACCCGCGCCAGTCTGGGCTGCATCCGGCTGGCCGTGGTGGACGTGAAGTGGATCTACGACAACTGCCCGCTGGGCACGCCGGTCATCATCTACAACGACGCCGACGACCCCGGCCCGATGGGAAAGCCCGGCACGATCTACACCGACCCCGCCGACACCGAGAAGCGCGGCTGGGACCCCACCGACCCCGACCCGGCTAACCCGTGGGACGATGCCTTTGAGAGCGGCACCGCCATCCGCAGCCAGGCCGCCTGGGACCAGTGGGAGACCGAGCGCGAAAATTGGATGAGCAGCTTGACGCCCACCGATTTGCAGGGGTGGAGCACCGATTCCAAGATTGCGGGGACGCGCGGTTGATTTTTGCGCCGTAGGGGCCGGAGGTTTTCCGTTAGCAGACGTTCACAAGATAACCGGGAGTGTCTCGACCCTCGCGGTAGGGGCCGGGCATGCCCGGCCCGCAGGCTTCCCGCAAGCGCCCGTCCGCCGCAAACCGCCGGGCCGGGCGTGCCCGGCCCCTACCGCTCTATAAATCAAAAAGCACCTGCCTTCGTGTAAAAGGCAGGTGCTTTTCTATTGCAATATCAGCTGAACATCACCACGTCCTGCGCGGGCTTTTCGCCCGGCTCGACGGAGATGGCGGTCAGGACAGGGCCGGTGGAATCGGGGGTCTGGCCCTTGTAGATGGGGTGGTACTTGACGTTGACCTTGGCCGTAATGTTGATCCAGCTGCGCTGCTCCAGCGACTTGTAATCGTCGTACTTGCAGGGCATACCCACAAACTGGATGTCCTGCACGCAGCAGGTCATGGCAAAGCGTCCGGGCACAAACGCGCCCTTGCCGGCCTGGGGGGTCTGGCAGACCTGAGCCAGATATTTGACCGTCTTGCCGTCATATTTCTTCGGGTCGTCCATGCAGTCCATGTACCATATACCGAAGAACTCCTCGGGGATCTCAATGACCGGCGCGTCCACGTCGAAGGGCAGCGGGTCGGGGATGTCGTCATAGGCGACGCTGCCGTCCTTGAACTCGTAGGCAATGTCGCAGCGGCGGCTGGCCTGGCGCACCAGCTTGTGGATGAGTTGGCGGCTCTCGTCGTCGTTGACAGCCTCGGCGCGGTTGACGACCAGCAGCTCACTGCCGCGCAGCTTGTCCAGCAGCAGGCTGCGCATGGCGCTGTCGCCCGCGTAGGTCTTGATGGTCGTACCGTCGGCGGTGGCCAGGCTCTGGTAGACGAGCCAGTTGTCGGGCAGGGCGTCGTACAGGTCCTGAATGAGCCACATGCCGTTGTACTCGATGATGACGCGGCCGCAGCCGGACTTCTTTTCGAGCGCGGTCAGGTTCTCGGCGGTCAGCTCGCTCTTATCCTCGATCTGGGCAACGTGCACGCCGCCGAAGGCGAACTTGGACGGGTCGTACTCGATCTCGCCCTCCTCGCAGACCAGCAGCAGGGTCTTGTCGCCGGAGTCGAAGTTGGGGTCCTCCATCGTTTCCTGAATGAATTTCGTCTTGCCGCTCTCCAGCTGGCCGACGAAGAGATATACGGGGATTTGTTTAGGCATAGGGGACGTCCTTTCGGTTAGTAGCAGTCAAAGGCTTCTCCCCCGGGGGAGAAGCTGTCCGCGAAGCGGAATGATGAGGGGAGAGCTGATCGCGGCCTGTCATTCGTGGGCTGCTGCGGCAGGCTCGCCCCTCATCCGCCCTCGGTCGGGGCCTCGGGCACCTTCCCCCAAGGGGGAAGGCATTCTTACCGGGCAGCGGTTTAAATCAAACGTGGAACAGTTCCGCGATCTCATGCTCCTTCAGCTGGGAGCCGATGACGCAGAGCTTGCCGGTGACGTCGGGGCCGCAGGTGCGGATCTCGTGCTCGCCGGGGACCATGTCGAACTCGTACCAGGTGTCGCCGCCGTCCACAATGCCCTTGGCGCGCAGGATCATGCCGTAAGCGCCCTCGTCCAGCGCGTGCAGGGCCTTGTCCAGATCCTCACGGCTGTATTTGTGGGCCGTCTCCTTGCCCCAGCTCGTGAACACCTCGTCGGCGTCGTGGTCGTGGTGGTGATGATGCCCGCAGGAGCAGACGCCGTGCTCGTCGTAGTGGTGCTCATGGTGATGCTCGTGCTCGTCCTCATCGTCGTGGTGATGGCAGCAGTCGTGGTCGTGGTCATCGTGATGGTGATGCTCATGCTCGTCCTCGTCGTCATCATGGTCGTGATGGTGATGCTCGTGCTCGTCCTCATCGTCGTCCTCGTCGTGATGATGATGGCAGCAGCAGTCGTGGTCGTCCTCATCGTGGTCGTGATGGTGATGATGGTGGTGCTCGTGCTCATCCTCGTCGGCATGGGCCACGTTGGCGGCGCGGGCCTCGGTCAGCAGCTCGGCGACGAGGTCGCGCTTGCCGTCCATGACGGAGACGATCTGTGCGCCGGTCAGGACGGTCCAGTCGGTGGTAACGATGGTGGCGGTGGGGTTCTTCTCTGCCAGCAGGGCAACGGCGGCAGCGACCTTCTCCTCACTGGCGTTACCGGTGCGGCTCAGGATGATGCAGGACGCATGGCTGACCTGGTCGTCATAGAACTCACCGAAGTTCTTCATATACATCTTGACCTTGTTCACGTCGGCGACGGTGACAAAGCTGTTCAGGATGACGGGCAGATCCTCGGCGACGCCCTCGACGGCGCGGGTCACGTCGGACAGCTTGCCGACGCCCGACGGCTCGATGAGGATGCGGTCCGGGTGGTAGGTCTCGACGACCTTCTTCAGTGCCTCGCGGAAATCACCGACCAGGCTGCAGCAGATGCAGCCGGAGTTCAGCTCATTGACCTGAATGCCGGCCTCGCGCATGAAGCCGCCGTCGATGCCGATCTCGCCGAATTCGTTCTCGATCAGGACGATCTGCTCACCGGCGAAGGCCTCCTTGATGAGCTTTTTGATAAGGGTGGTCTTGCCGGCGCCGAGGAAGCCGGAGAAAATGTCGATTTTGGTTTTCTTTTCAGCCATAGTTGGGTACCTCTATTCAAGATGTGTTCAGATGTTCAGTTGGTTGGCAATCTATTACACTAACTGCTAATACTATTATAACAAACACGTCAAGGGGTTTTGCGCCATTTTGCGCGGGAAATTTTGAATTTTTTGCAAAATTTATGGATTTGCAGGGGGCTGGCGCTAATGGGACACTGCCTCGGAGGGGTTTATCTTTTGTGCCACAGTAGGGGCCGGGCACGCCCGGCCCTCAACATAAACCGCAAGCAGGTGCTTGCCGGTAAGCTGCGGGCCGGGCATGCCCGGCCCCTACACCTCAGCAATGTTTTACCATGCAATAACGGCACACGTCCCCGGAGCGACAGACGTTAGCGGGTTGGCCCGTAGCATACCTCCCCTACGCATTGCCCGCAAACCATCTTCTGCATGGCGGGGCGTCGGGGACGCCGCCCCCTACGGCGCACCGCATTTTTGTATGTGCCCCCGGGCGCAAACTCCACCTTTTTATTATCTATTATCTATTTATTATTTGCAGCATTCGTGGTATGATATACCTAACCCCAATATCTATCACAAAAAGGAGCGATCCATTTTGACTACCAATGAAAAAATCGCCGCGCTGCGTGCCGCCGCCAAAGCGGCGGGCGCGGACGGCGTGCTCATCATGACCAGCGACCCCCATTGCAGCGAGTACCTGCCCGGCTATTATAACGCTCTGCCGTGGTTCTCCGGCTTCATCGGCGAGAACTCGACCCTCGTTGTGACTCAAGACCGCAGCGCCCTGTGGTGCGATGGCCGCTTCTACGTGCAGGCCGACAAGCAGCTGGCCGGCAGCGAGATCGAGTGCATGCACGCGGGCTCCGCAGGCGTGCCCACCGTGGCCGAGTACCTCGGGAGCCACTTTGCGGACGGCCAGACCCTGCTGCTGGACGGCAGCTGCGTGCCCGCCACGATTGCCAAGGAGTACATCGACGCATTGGCCAAGAAGGGTGCCTTCCTCAAGAGTCAGGACGTGGCCAGCCCGATCTGGGACGCCACCGGCGAGCGCCCGGCCCTGCCCGACACCCCCTGTGAGCTGCTGACCCCGGCCCAGACCGGCGCGACTGCCGCGGACCGCATCGCCATGGTGCGTGCCGAGCTGCAGAAGGCCGGTGCCACCGCACTGGCCGTGACCGGTCTGGACTGCGTGGGCTGGCTGCTGAACCTGCGCGCCCGCGACCTGCCCTGCACCCCGCTGGCCGTCGCCTACGCGCTGGTCACGATGGACGCCTGCACGCTGTTTATTGCGCCGGGCCGCCTGTCCGACGCTGACACCGCCACGCTGGCCGAGAGCGGCGTGACGCTGCGCGGCTATGAGGAAATTATCGACGCCGTCCACGCCCTGCCCGCCGACGAGGTGTTCCTGGTGGACGAGAAGGCCACCAACTACGCCCTGTACGAGGCCCTGACCGCCCACAAGACCGTGGCCGGTGCCGACCCGATTTTTGCCCTGAAGGGCATCAAGAACGAGACCGAGCTGAAGAACATCCGCGAGTGCCATATCCGCGACGGCATCGCCGTGGTGCGGTTCCAGATGGATCTGGAAAAGGCGCTGGCCGAGGGTAAGCAGCTGACCGAGATCGACATCGACACGATGCTGCAGAAGCGCCGCGCCGAGATGCCCGGCTACTTTGAGGACAGCTTCTCCACGATTGCGGCCTACGGCGCCAACGCCGCCATGATGCACTACCACGCCGAGGGCGACGTGAACAGCGTCATCGAGCCGCGCGGCTTCCTGCTGGTGGACAACGGCGGCCAGTACGACTGCGGCACCACCGACATCACCCGCACCTACCCCGTCGGCCCGCTGACCGACAACGAGCGCCGCTATTACACCTGGGTGCTGCAGAGCCACATCGACATGGCCCGCGCGGTGTTCCTGGACTACTGCACCGGCTTTGCACTGGATACCTTTGCCCGCGGCCCGGTCTGGGCGCACAAGGTCAACTACCGCTGCGGCACCGGCCACGGCGTCGGCTTTATCTCCGGCGTGCACGAGGGCCCGCAGAGCCTGCGCCCGAACAACCCCGTGATTTTTAAGCCCGGCATGACCATCACCGACGAGCCGGGCATCTACGAGACCGACGAGGTCGGCATCCGCATTGAGAACGAGCTGGAGTGCATCGACCTGGGCGAGAACCAGTACGGCCACTGGCTGGGCTTTGCGCCTTTGACGCTGGTGCCCATCTCCACCGAGCCGGTCCTTGTAGACGAGCTGAGCCGCGACCAGATCAACTGGCTGAACGACTACCACGCCCACGTCTACGAGATGCTCAGCCCCCGCCTGAACGAGGACGAGAAGGTCTGGCTGAAGGAGAAGTGCGCGGCGATTGGCAGATAAACAGCTGACAGGTGTTTATCTTTTATATTCCTGTAGGGGCCGGACATGTCCGGCCCGCAACATAAACCGGAAAGCAGGTGCTTGCCGGTAAGCTGCGGGCCGGGCATGCCCGGCCCCTACGCCTCAACAATGTGTTTTACCATGCAATAACGGCACACGTCCCCGGAACGGTCAAGACCGTTCCCTACAAAGCACCCGTGGACCCCGATCTGTAGGGAGGGGTCTTGACCCCTCCGCAGCTGCCGTTTGCCATTGTGACGCGGTAGGGGCCGGACATGTCCGGCCCGCAACATAAACCGCAAGCAGGTGCTTGCCGGTAAGCTGCGGGCCGGGCATGCCCGGCCCCTACAGAGCGGCATACTCAATAGCTATTTACTTCTCGCACGCGCCGTCGTTGCCCTCACCACACCCGTCGCAGTCACTCTCAAACCGGACGGCGTTCTTCGCCAGCTCGGGGTCAAGGCGCTGGGCGACCTGCATCATCAGGGCGCACTCCATCCGCTTGCGGAACACCTTGCAGCCGTACTCATACGTGCCGTGGATGTCGCCGGTAGCGTGCAGGGCGTTGGCCGCGCAGCCGCCCGCGCAGTACAGGCGTGCCCAGCAGTCCTTGCAGTCGGGGCGGGCATAGACGTTGCACAGCTTGAACTCGTCGCGCAGGGCGGTGTTGGTCACGCCGTCCCAGACGTTGCCCAGCTTGTACGCCGGGTCGCCGACAAACTGGTGGCAGGGGTACAGGTCGCCCCAGGGGGTCACGGCCATGTACTCGGTGCCGGAGCCGCAGCCCGAAATGCGCTTGTAGATGCAGGGGCCGTGCTTGAGGTCCAAAATATAATGATAGAACGTGATCGGCTTGCCGGCCTTCTGGCGGCGCAGCATGTCGTTGGCCAGCAGCTCATACTGGTCGAACAGCTTGGGCAGGTCCTCCTCGGTCAGGGCCTCGGGGGAGTCCGGCGGGGCGACAACCGGCTCCATGGACAGCTCGGTAAAGCCGAGGTCGTCGGCCATGTGGAACAGGTCCTTCGTAAAATCAACGTTGTGATGCGTAAACGTGCCGCGCATATAGTAGCCCTGGCCGCCGCGCGCCTTGACGAGCTTCTGGAACTTGGGCACGATGCGGTCATAGCTGCCGTTGCCCGCGAGGTCGACGCGGAAGCGGTCATTGACCTCCTTGCGGCCATCCAGCGACAAAACAACGTTGTGGCATTCTTTATTGCACCAGTCGATGACCTCGTCCGTGATGCCGATGCCGTTGGTCGTCATCGTGAAGCGGAAGTTTTTGTTGTACTTTTTCTCGATGCTGCGTGCATAGGCAACCAGCTGCTTGCAGACCTCAAAGTTCATCAGCGGTTCGCCGCCGAAGAAATCGACCTCGAGGTTGCGGCGGGTGCCGGAGTTTTCGATGAGGAAATCCAGCGCACGCTTGCCGGTCTCGAAGCTCATGAGACCGGCCTCGCCGTGGAACTTGCCCTGCGCGGCGAAGCAGTAGCTGCAATTCAGGTTGCAGGTGTGGGCGACGTGCAGGCAGAGCGCCTTGACAACGTTAGAGCGGTTTTTGAAGTCAAAGGCGTGGTCGGCGTAGGCGTCGGGCGCAAACAGCTGGCCCGCGGCGGTCAGCTCGTCGATGTCGTCGAGCACGTCGCTGATGTCGGCGGCGGTCACATCGGCGCGGTCCGCGTACTTTTTGGCAAGGGCTGCAGCAGCCTGCTCCCGGCTGCTGCCTTGGTCGATCAGGGCGATGGCGTCATAGGCGACGTCATCCACCGCATGCACGCTGCCGCTGTAGACATCCAGCACAATGTTGTAACCGCTTAATTTGTATTGATGGATCATGGTTTTCTCCGTTTTGTTATGGTGCAATGCGGCGGACAGCCACGGGCGGATATGGAATCCGCCCCTACGGCATTCCCCTTGTAGGGGCGCATTCCATATGCGCCCGCCGCACCCTTTGTATCATAGAAAATGCCGGGCTGCCACACGGCATCCCGGCATCAAAGCCAGCAAAAATTACTTGTCTGTCTTCTCGCAAGGCTGGTTGGCAATGCCGCAGCTGGTCTTGCAGGCGCTCTGGCAGGAAGTCTGGCACTCGCCGCAGCCGCCGTTCAGCAGGCTCTTAGCCATGTCGCGGGTCTCGAGAGTCTGGATGTGCTTCATAAAACAGTCACCCCTTTATACATTTTAGAATTATTATTATTGTACACGGAAATCCGGGGTTTGTCAATAGGGGTGGAGGAAAAACGATAGTCTGCGCGAGGCCCGTCGGAACCCCTTTACAACAAAACCGCAATCTCCTCCGCCCCGCTGCCGCCTGTATGCTTCAGCGCGGTTCCGGCCTGCTCCAATGCACGGCAGGCCGTCACCAGCTCTGCCGTCACTTCCTCGCCCGGTGCCACCAGCGGCACGCCGGGGGGATAGGCCCAGAGATACTCCGCGGCGGTCTCCCCCACCGCATCCCGCATCCTTACGGCCCGCGCGGGGCGCAGCAGCGCCTCGGCAATCGTGCAGCGGGCCGCGCCGGGGGCGGGCAGAATATGCCGCGGGGCCGCGGGCGGGGCCGCCGTTTTGTCCCAGGCGTGCAGCACATCGGCCAGCCGTTCCAGTGCGTCGGCGTCGTCGCAGGGGCTGGTCATGGCCAGCACGTTCGGGCCGCAGACCATCTCGGGCTCAAAGCCGTCGGCCCGCAGGCAAGCTGCCCCCGCCGCGCCGATTTGCAGCAAAATTTTGCCGCTGTCATGCGCAAAAAAGTCAGGATGCGCCGCCAGTGCGTCCGCGCCGCAGCACAGTATTTTTGTATTTTTCAGATCCCGCACCGCCGCGTCAAAGGCATCCAGCCGGGCGCGCCACGCGGCAAAGGCGGCCTCTCCCTCGTCGGCCAGCCAGCGGGTGCAGCCGTCCAGACTGACCATGAGCGGGTAGCTCGGTGAGCTCGTCTCGAACACGTCCAGTTGGCGCTCGACCTCGGCAGGGTCGGCCAGATCGCCGTTCAGCTGCAAAAACGCAGTCTGGGTCAGGCTGGGCAGCGTCTTGTGGGCGCTCTGCACGACCAGATCGGCCCCTGCGGCTACGGCCCCGCCGCGCCAGCCGTACCGGGCGGCAAAGGGCAGATAGTGCGCACCGTGGGCCTCGTCCACCAGCAGCGGCACGCCGCGGACGTGGCAGATTTCCGCGATAGTACGTATATCGCTCAAAACGCCCTCATAAGTCGGGCTGGTCAGGATCACGCAGCGGGCGTCGGGCGCAGCGTCCAGCGCGGCGGCCACATCGGCGGGGCGCACACTGCCGTAGATGCCAAACTGCGGGTCCACGGGCGGCGTGAGCCAGCGGGCCGTCAGCTGCCCCAGCTCAATCGCGTGGTAGACGGCCTTGTGGCAGTTGCGCGCCGCAATGACCGTGCTGCCGAACGGTGCCAGTGCGCGGATGCCCGCCAGCAGGCCGACGGTGGACCCGCCGACGAGGTACCAGCACCGCCGCGCGCCGTACAGCGCCGCCGTGCGGGCCATGGCGTCGGCCAGAATGCCGTCCGCGTCGTGCAGGTCGTCCGCGCCGTCGATCTCGGTCAGGTCCCAGGCATAGCAGCCCAGCGCCGGTGCGGGCGGCACCCGCCGCTTATGCCCGGGCATGTGCAGCGGGTAATGCGCCGCGGAGAGGGTTTCTAATTGTTGTTGCAGCGTTGATTTTGTCATATTTTTATACTTTTTATAAATAAGTGCAAGCTAAAAAGCCTCCCCTTTGAGGGGAGGTGCCCGCGGGGCGGAGGGGTGGGCGGGAGACACACACTTTACAGGTCTACACCCGGCCACCCCTCACCGCCTGCGGGCGGAGCTCCCCTCAAAGGGGAGCCTTTAAGAAATCTCAATTTCCGCCTTACTGCCCGCCCGCGTTTTGGTCACGTGGATCTGTCTCGTCAGGCGGTCCTGCAGCGCCTCGACGTGGGAGATGACGCCGATGAGCTTATCGCCCCCGGCCAGCCCGGCCAGCGTGTCCACGGCCTTTTCCAGGCTGTCGGAGTCCAGCGAGCCGAAGCCCTCGTCGATGAACAGCGTCTCGATGACGACGCCGCCCGCGTTCTGCTGGATCGTGTCGCTGATGCCCAGTGCCAGGCTCAGCGCGGCCATGAAGCTCTCGCCGCCGGACAGGCTGCCCACGGGGCGGGTCTTGCCGGTGTAGGCGTCGAACACGTCGAGGTCCAGCGCGGTCTTGCCGCCGACGGCCTCGCTCTTGCGGCGCAGCAATCGGTACTGGCCGTCGGTCATGCGGGTGAAGCGCAGGTTCGCGGCCTCGACCACGCCATCAAAATAGAACGCCTGTACGTACTGTTCAAACGGAAGTTTGATTTTTCCGGTCAAATTGCCGTTGATTGTTTTGGACAGATTGTCCCACATGGCGCGCTTCTCGCGGGCGGCGGCGCTCTCCCGCATCGTCTTTTGCAGCGCGTCGATGGCGGCGCGGTTCGTGTGCAGACGGTGCACGGCAGCGTCCCGGGCGGCCATGGCGGCAGCGCGGTCCCGGCGCAGGCGGGCCAGCGCGTCCTGCAGCTGGGTCAGTGCGTCGGGGTTGTCGCGCTTGGGCATCGTCTCGCGCATCTGCTGCACGCGGGCGCTGGCGGCAGCGTGCCCGGCCTTGGCGTTGGCGGCGCGGCGGGTGGCCGCAAAGCGCTGCTTTTCCAGGTCTGCCAGCTGGCCGTTCAAAAGATCGGCCTGCTTGGCCAGGCTGCGGGCGCGGTCCGTCTTTTGCTTCAGCTTCAGGTGGTCGGCCTGCAGGCCGCGCAGACCCTCGGTCAGGCTGGTCTGCTGGGCGGTCAACGCAATTTTCAGCTCGTCGGGCGTCAGCTCGTCGGCGGGCTTGCCGGTGTAGCGGTCCCCGCGGCGCGCGAAAAATCCATCCGCGTCCCGCTGCAAAGCCGCCCGCAGCTCATGCGCGTGGGCGGCGGCATCACCGGCGGTGCGGCTGGCCGCAGCAGTGCTGCGGCGCTGGGCCGTCAGCGCCTTTTCCCGCTCCTCCAGCTGCTTTTCGGTGATGTGGTCCTTGGGCAGCGCGGCGATTTTCGGGTGCTTGGTGGAGCCGCAGACCGGGCAGGGCTTGCCCTTTTGCAGGTCCTTGGCCAGCAGGCCCGCGCGGTTAGCGTTTAATTGGCGCTGCATCGTGCTGTATTCTTCCTCGGCACTGTCCAGTGCAGCCTGTGCGGCCACATACTCTGCCTGACGCGCGGCGGCGTCCTCGTCGGCCTTGTCGGCGTCCGCCAGATTTTGCAAGAGCTGCCTGCAGTCGGCGGAAAGCCCCTCGGCCAGCTCAATGCGGTGGTCGGTCTTGAGCAGGTCGGCCTCGGCCTGGCTCAGCGCGGCGCGGTCCGCCTCGTTTTTGGCAATATTTTCCTTCACGTTCGCCGTGCGCTTTTCCAGATCGGTCATAATGAGGTCGGTCTGGTGCTCCACATCGGCGGCGCGTTGCTCCTCGGCCACCAGCCCGGCCAGCTGGCGGCGGCGGGCGGCGCGTTCCTCGGCAATTTTCAGGCCGGCGTCACCGCGGGCGATCTTCTCGTCCAGCTCGTTCATAACGCTGGTCTGTCGTTTTTCGTTGGCGTCGTCGGCCTCCAGCAGCAGCCTGCCCAGCTCGGCGGCAGCCCCTGCGGCAAACGGGTCGCGCTCGGCCTGCATTTCGGCCAGGTCGGCGGCGGTCTCCTCGTCGGCGCCGTCGCCTATCAGCGTACCGACGTGCATCAAAAGTACATCGTCCAGACGCTTGCATTCCTCGTCGGCCTTACGGGCGTGCTCGACGGCGGCCTGGCCCAGGCGCTGGTGGTCGGCGGTGTCAAAAATGCGGCGCAGGATGGCCGCGCGGTCCGCGGACGGCGCGTTGAGCAGCCGGGTAAAGTCGTTCTGTGCCAGCATCGACACCTGGGCAAACTGTTTGGCGTCAATGCCCAGCAGCTTGATCACGGCGTCGGTCACGGCTGACGCACCGCTGACCGGCTCGTCCGGCTCACGGATCAGCTCGGCCTTGGCGGGCACCTTGACCATGCCTGTGCCGCGCTTGGCGGCGCGCTGCTGGTCGGGCCAGCGGCGCACGGTGTAGCTGCGCCCGCGGTGGGTAAAGGCCAGCTCGACGCTCGTTTCGGCGTCGGGGGCGGCAAAATCACTGCGCAGCATCGTGGTTTTTCGGTTCTCACCGGAGGTCTCGCCGTAGAGCGCAAACGTGATGGCGTCAAACAGGGCGGTCTTGCCCGCGCCGGTGTCGCCGCCGATCAGAAACAGTCCGCTGCCGCCGAACGCCGAGAAGTCCAGCTCGGTGCGGCCCGCGTAGGGGCCGAAGGCGGTCAGGATCAGCTTTTGGGGTTTCATTCGCTTTTTGACGCCTCCTCGCGCAATCTTTTCACAGCCACGGTCTCCTCCACGGTCAGGGGGCGTCCGTTCATCTTGGTGAAAAAGTCCTGGAACAGCTCGACAAAGGGTTTGCCGCGCACGGCCTGGGTCATGTCCAGCGGGTGCGCGACCTCACCTTGGGGCAGGTAGTCGAGCCGCATGGCGTTGGGATAGGCGGCGCGCAGCTGCGCCATGGCGTCGGGCAGCGGCGTCGGGTCGGTCAGGGTCGCCCAGATGTAGTCCTCGGTGTCGGTTGGCCGGGCGGTCAGCCGGGCCAGCGGGCCGGTCAGGTGGCGCATGGCGCGGCGGGGCGTCAGCGGCAGCTGCTCGATTTTTTCCACGCCGCGCTTGCCGACCCGCACGAGGGTGACGGATTTCTGCATCCCGCACTCGTCCAGATGGTAGCAGAGCGGCGCACCCGCGTAGCGCACGGCGTCGATGCCGACGCGCTGGGCGCGGTGGATATGGCCGAGCGCCGCATAGCAGAAGCCCGCAAACCGCGCTGCATCAATGGAATCCACCGTGCCGACGGTCAGGGGCGCGGTCTCGCTGCCGGAGAGCTGCGGCGGGCAGACGCCGGAGACCACCATCTGGTGGGCGACGAGCACCCGGCGCGGGGCGGCGGGCTCACAGACGGCCAGCGCCGCGCCGACGGCGGAGTCGTAGTCGGTGATGTCGGCGTCGGGCAGGTAGTGGCGCACCGTGGCCGCCCGCACAAAGGGCAGCAGCGTGAACTCGATGGGGCCGTGGCGGTCATTGAGTACGACCTGCTTGGGGCAGCCGGTGAAACGCCCGGCAATGTGTACGTTTTGTTCGGCCAGCAGACTGCTGGCAAAGTCGAGCCGCTCGGCGCTGTCGTGGTTGCCGGAGACGGCCAGCACCGGGATGCGGCGGGCGGCCAGCTGGGTCAGGAACCAGTCCAGCAGCGTGCAGGCCGCGGCGGGCGGCACCGGCGTGTCGTAGATGTCGCCCGCGATGACGACGGCCTCGACGCCGTATTTTTCACAGAGGGTCAGAATTTGTTCAAGGATGAACCGCTGATCCTCCAGCATATCAAACCCGTTGACCCGTTTGCCCAGGTGCAGGTCTGCAAGGTGCAGAAATTTCATGGTGTATCTCCAGATTTTGCGTTTACCGCCACAGCTTCTCCCAGGTCGTGATGTCCAGTGTGGTGCCGGGCAGGACCTCCACGGGGGCTGTCTCGGCCTTGCGGAAGCGGCACTTTTTGGCAAAGCCCTCGGCCTTCAGGTCGCGTGCCCACACCCGCATATACAGGCGGCTGCGGCCATCGCCCTCGGCCAGCTTCTGCGCATAGGCCACGATGCTGCGGCCAATACCCTGCCCGCGGGCCTTTTCCTTTAAGAAAAGGCGGCTCAGGCACATGGCGCCCGCGGGGCCAAGGTCGAGCGCGAAATAGCCCACCGGCTCGGTGCCGAGGTAAATCAAAAAGTAGTTGATGACGCCGCTGTGGATCTCGTCGTCGGTCAGGATGTCGCTCTGATACTTATCGGCCAGTGCAGCGGCGACCTTGGGCGTCAGCTTGGTGTAATGCTGGACGAAAATCTCCTGCGCCAGCTCGGAAACCAGCTGGACGTAGCGGGTCTTGGTTACTTGCTTGAAGGTTGGATTCATGGGAACTCCTTTTTTCAGAGAATAGATAATAAAATTGATGGTTTGCGTCGCTCAAAATTTTCTGCCGCCGTAGGGGCGCATTCTCTATGCGCCCGCCGGTCGTCTGGCTGTTGACGGGCGGATATGGAATCCGCCCCTACGGATTTTGTTTTTATCTTTTATCTATTATCTTTTATTTTTTCTTATTCTATCGTCAAACTTGCCTTCGCCGGCATGCACGCGGCCCAGTCGCCCTCGTTTTTCAGGGTGCCGAAGCCCTCGCACAGGTGGTCGGGGCAGGGGCTGTCTACAAAGGCGATGCCGCCGTTTTCCACCCGCAGGTGGATCGTGTACAGGCCGGTGTCAATGTCATATTCGGCGTTTTTACGCAGATCAATGCGCTGCTCGACCTGCGGGTCGCCGTAGCGCAGCACCGCCGTGCGGCCCATGCCGCCGTGGTGGGCGGCCAGCCACAGCACCGCGGCCAGCGCCAGAATTATAGCGATAAACAGCAGATTTTTTCGTTTCTCGGTCATGGCTCTCTGTCAAATTCCAGTTCTTCGGTCAGGCCGTCATACCCGGCCACGGCGGCGGGGTACGCAGTGCGCGCGGCGGCCAGGCCCGGCGCGGGGTCGGTCACGGCGGCGCTGTAGTGGGTCAGCCAGAGGCGGCGCACATTGGCCGCGGCGGCCAGTGCGCCGGTCTCCCGGCAGGTGGCGTGGCCGTACAGCTCCGCCTTGGGCAGGTCGGCGTCGTCGGCGTAGGTCGCGTCCATGCAGAGCAGGTCGGCGTCCCGGGCGGCGGCCTCCAGCGCGGCGCAGGGGCGGGTGTCGGTGGCGTAGACCACCTTCAGCCCGCGGCGCGGCGCACCCAGCACCTGCTCCGGCGTGCAGCCGCCGACGGGCTCGCCCCTTTGCAGCGTTTTCCAGTAGGGCATCGGGATGCCTGCAGCCCGCGCCCTTGCGGGGTCGAACCGCCCAGCGCGGGGCAGCGCAAGCAGATAGCCGCAGCAGGGTACGCGGTGGGTCAGCGGGAACGGGGTGATTTTCAGCGTGTCTATGTGGAATGGTCCATCTGCGACCTGCCAGCGCACCGGGTACGCCTGCGGCCCGGCCAGTGCCGTGACGGCTTGCGCCACAGGCTCGATGCCCTTGGGGCCGTAGATCGTCAGCGGCTCGGTGCGGTTCAGGCTGCCCAAGGTCTGCAAAAGACCGGGCAGGCCCAGAATGTGGTCGCCGTGGTAGTGGGTCAGCAGCACCGCCGAAAGCCGATACGCGCTGACGCCGTACCGCCGCAGGCCGACCTGCGTGCCCTCGCCGCAGTCCAGCAGCACGCTGCGCCCGCCCACCGTGACCGCGGCGGCGGCCAGTGCGCGGTCCGGCAGCGGCTGCGTGCCGCCCGTGCCCAGCAGGGTTACTTTCAGCATGTATGCACCTCTTTTCCAATACTTCCCCATTATCAAGCGTATTATAGCACAAATCGGGCGGGCGGTAAAGGGGCGGTGCGGAAGCCTTCCCCCTCGGGGGAAGCCAAAAAAAATTGAAACACTCTCCCCAATTTTGTCGTATAATCTTTATGAAAGGGGGCGACGCCCATGACAGAGCACGAGTTGGACACCCTGCTGCGGGACTACGGCGGCGCAGTGCGGTCCGTCTGCCGGGCCATTCTGCCCGGCCACCCGCAGGACGCCGAGGAGGCCGAGGCCGACACATTTTACAAGCTCTGGCGCGGGGCACACCTGCCCGCAGACGAGACCCATCGGCGGCGGCTGGTGGTGCAGGCGGCGCGGCAGTGCGCCATTGACCGCTACCGTGCGCTGCTGCGCCGGGGCGAGACGCTGCCGCTGGATGACCGCGACGACGCCGAGCTGGCCGTTGCGCTGGAAAGCAAGCTGGAAGCCCGCGAGCTGATGGCGCAGATCATGGCGCTGCCGCCGCCCGACGGGGAGCTTTTTCTGCGCAGGTACGTGTATGGCGAGACCGCGGCCCAGCTGGGCGTACATTTCAACATGCCTGCCGCCACGGTGCGCACCCGGCTGCACCGCGCACGGCTGGCACTGCAAAAGCTATTGAAGGAGGGCTGACCTATGACCGAACTGGAACGCTGGATGAACGACCACCCGCCGCTGGCAGACGCCCTGACGGCGGAAGAAACCGCAGCACTGCGCCAAAAAGTACTGGCGCGCTGCCCGAAGCCCCGGGTTTTGCGGGGCTGGCGGCTGGCAGCCGCGGCGGCAGCGCTCTGCTTAGTGGCCGCGGGCGCGGTGGTGCTGGGGCTTTTCCACCCCATGAGCGCCGCCAACGAGACGAACGCACTGGTGCAGAAATATGGCGAGGTGCTGGACGAACCAATCACTTTTGAACTTTCCGGCCACACGGTCCGCGTGCGGGCGCTGCTGCGCGGCAAGAACACGCTGCGGGTGCTGTACGACGTGGACAACGCCCAAGGGCTTGACCCTCGCGACCTGATGTGGAGCACCGGCAACTTCAATTTTATCCCGACAGAGGAAAGCGCCGCCAACAAGTGGCTGTACACCGCGACGAATTTTGGCACCGGGCTTTGCAACGGCTACGCCGTCGGCCCGTGGGAGACTCGCGGCGCAGTCAGCGAGAGCGAGACACTCTCCTGTTTTGTGGACGTTCCGCTGCACAGCGGCCCGGCCAAGACGCGCACCTTGTGGATTGGCGATCTGAACGACTACGACGCCAAGGCGCACATTCAGGTGACGCTGCCCGACGCGGCCACGCCGGTCACGGTGCCGGCGGACACGAGCATCGAGCTGAAGGGCGGCCCGTGGTACCACTACGACCTGACCGACGAGGAACGGGCGGCGTTCCCGGACGGGACGTTCCACATCACCGAGGTTCGCATTGAGCCGCTGGCCGTGAGTGTTGTGGGCAGTGATTACGAAAGCGAGCCCCGGAATTTGAGCCGCTACAACGTGCAGGGCCGCGTAAAGCTCTACCGCGCCGACGGCACCGAGGTCACTTACGGCTGGGGCGGCGAGTTTTACCAGGGCGTCTACTCCCCGACCACCCTGCGGATAGACAGCTACGACATCCTCGACCCCGAGGCCGTGGCATGGGTCGAGATCGACGGGGAGAGGTTTGAGGTGGAGTGAACGCGGCAAAGCCCCTCCAGCCATCGCTGACGCTCGGCCACCTCCCCTGTAAGGGGCGGCTTGTTGCGCGGGCGAAGCCTCAAGGGAGAAGCCAAAGAGAAAAGCACCCGCATGGCGCGAACCATGCGGGTGCTTACTTTTTATGTCAGTATCAGCCGAACATATTGATCAGGATACCAGCGGCAACGGCGGAGCCGATAACACCGGCAACGTTGGGGCCCATGGCGTGCATGAGCAGGTAGTTGCGGGGGTTGTACTCCTGGCCGACCTTCTGGGAAACACGGGCGGCCATGGGAACGGCGGAAACACCGGCGGAGCCGATGAGCGGGTTGATCTTGCCGTGGGTGACAACGCACATGACCTTGCCCAGGAGAACACCGCCTGCGGTGCCGACACCGAAAGCGACGATGCCCAGAACGATGATCTCAACGGTCTGGATGTTCAGGAAGGTGGCGGCGTTGGTGGTGCAGCCGACGGAGAAGCCGAGGAAGATCGTGATGATGTTCATCAGCTCATTGCCGGCGGTCTTGGTGATACGCTCAACAACGCCGGACTCCTTCATCAGGTTGCCCATCATCAGGCAGCCGACCAGAATGGCGGCGTCAGGCAGGGTCAGGGCAACGATGATGGTGACGATGATGGGGAACAGGATCTTCTCGGTCTTGGAGACACGGCGGGGGGCAGTCATGACGATCTGACGCTCTTTTTCAGTGGTCAGAGCCTTCATGATGGGCGGCTGGATGACCGGCACCAGCGCCATGTAGCAGTACGCGGCAACCGCGATGGAGCCCAGCAGGTGCGGGGCCAGCTTGGTGGTGACGTAGATAGCGGTGGGGCCGTCCGCGCCGCCGATGATGCCGATAGCACCGGCCTCCTGGTTCGTAAAGCCCAGAATCTTAGCGCCGACGAAGGTGAAGAAGATGCCCAGCTGCGCGGCAGCGCCCAGCAGCAGGCTGGACGGGCGGGCGATCAGCGGCTCAAAGTCGGTCATCGTGCCGATGCCGAGGAAAATCAGCGGCGGGTAGATGCCCAGCTTAACGCCTAAGTAGATATAGTCGACCATGCCGCCGGACGAGCCGAGCAGCGCCCAGTCGATGTGGTTGGTGGAGTTGATGAAGATGTCCATGTGGAAGATGCCGTCGAGGGGCAGGTTGGTCATCAGCATGCCGAAGCCGATGGGCAGCAGCAGCAGAGGCTCAAACTGCTTGACGATGGCCAGATACAGCAGCACGCAGGCCACTGCCAGCATGACGGCGTACTTCCAGCCGCCCTCGGTGAAGAAGATCTGTGCCCAGCCGGACTTTGCAAAAATCTCTGCAATATTGGTAAAAATAGCACCCATTTCCGTACCTCCTTACATAAAGGGCGTCGTGTGCTCACGCACACCGGCGTCGCCCCAGGCACCGCGGCGGGAACCGGCGGCAGGCTTGGAAACGCGCTTGATGCCGCGAATGACGGCATTGCCGCCGCAGACCGTGGCCACGGCAGCGGAGATCGCGGCGATGATCTCGCCGGGAATGGAGCCGTTGTCAGCCTTGGCCGCAGGGGCGGCGGGCTTGGCGGCAGGGGCAGCCTTGGCAGCGGGGGCAGCAGGGGCCTTCGGCGCGGCAGGCTTGCCGTTCTTTTTATTGTTGATGTTGTCGAAGATCTTGCCTTCCAGCGTGATGATGAGGCACAGGGCCACCAGCATCGCGAAAACCAGTGTGATGCTGGTCAGCACAACGGTACCGTCACTGGCTTCAAGGGCAAGAAGAGCTAGGTTGGGCATGGATGATCCTCCTTTGAATGGTAGCAGCCCCCGATAAAGGGCTATTTGATGATATTATAGCACAAAGAAAATTTTTTGGGTAGATTTTTTTACAAAAAAATGAATAAATTTAGGGAAATGTACAGGTGGTGCATGTAGGGGGCGGCAGGTTTCGGCGGGGTGAGGGCACCCCGCCCTACGCACGGGTTTGATGTGGGGGTGTAGGGCGGCCAGCCCTCTGGCCGCCGTGGCCGTTTGCGGCGGCGGGAGGGTGCCTGGGAGGGATGAATCCCTCCCCTACGAATTGAACCGTAAAAGGGATATTGCGGTAAGCTGCGGGCCGGGCATGCCCGGCCCCTACAGGGCGGCGATGGGGAAATGGGATATGCCGGTAAACCGCGGGCCGGGCATGCCCGGCCCCTACAGGACGCACAATTTTCAGCGGCATTTTCGGCTGGTTGTACGGCATTTTCCACAAAGATGAACAAAACATGTCCCTGCCCTCTTGACTAGGCCGCAACTCTGTGATAGCATAAGCGCAACGAAAGAACGGCAAAGGCGCCGGACAGTGTGATTCTGTCCGGCGCCTTTCTGTTTTGAAAAGTAAGAGAGGGGTTCTGTTCTATGTACAATTCCGCAGACGTTACATGGACACTGGTTGCAGCGTTTCTGGTGTTCTTCATGCAAGCGGGCTTTGCCTTGTGCGAGGCTGGCCTGACCCGTGCAAAAAATACCGGCAATATTCTGATGAAGAATATGATGGATTTTTGTATCGGTACGCCGTGCTACTGGCTCGTCGGCTTCGGCATCATGTTTGCCGGTTCCGGTGCACTCATCGGCGGGTTTGATCCGTTCATCCGCGGCAGCTATGACTTCGGCACGCTGCCGGTCTGGGTCTACGCGGTGTTCCAGACTGTGTTCTGCGCCACTGCCGCGACCATCGTCTCCGGCTCGATGGCCGAGCGCACGAAGTTCAGCGCCTACTGCTGCTACTCCGCCGCCATCAGCCTGATCGTCTACCCCATCTCCGGCCACTGGATCTGGGGCGGCGGCTGGCTGGCACAGCTCGGCTTCCATGATTTTGCGGGTTCCGCCGCAGTTCACTTCGTCGGTGGTGTCACGGCCTGCCTGGGCGCCTGGATGCTCGGCCCCCGCATCGGCAAGTACAACAAGGCCGGTAAGGCCCGCGCGATCCCCGGCCACAACCTGACCGCGATGGCTCTGGGCGTTTTCATCCTGTGGTTCTGCTGGTTCGGCTTCAACGGCGGCTCCACCGTCAGCATGACCGGCGATGACACGATGGTTTCCGCAGGTCTGATCTGCTTCAACACCAACCTGGCCGCCGCGCTGGCTACCGTTGCGGCGCTGATCGTCTCCTGGGTGCGCTACGGCAAGCCCGATGTCTCCCTGACCTTCAACGGTGCGCTGGCCGGTCTGGTCGCCATCACCGCGGGCTGCGACGTCGTTGACCCGTTCGGCGCGGCCATCATCGGCATCGTCGCCGGTGTGCTCTGCATCTTCTCGGTTGAGTTCTTCGACAACATTGCCAAGATTGATGACCCCGTCGGCGCTGTCTCGGTGCACTGCATGAACGGTGCGTGGGGCACCATCGCCGTCGGCCTGTTTGCCACCGAGGGCGGTCTGTTCTACGGCGGCGGCTTTGCCAAGCTGGGCATCCAGCTGCTGGGCATTGTCAGCGTGGCGGCCTGGGTGCTGGCCACGATGTTCATCATCTTCACGGTCATCAAAAAGACCATCGGCCTGCGCGTCTCCGAGAAGGAGGAGATCGACGGCCTGGATTACCACGAGCACGGCCTGACCAGCGCCTATGCAGGCTTCGCCATCAATGATCCGACCTACGCCGAGCTGGACGTGAACGAGAACACCGATCTGGGCGAGGACGACATCACCAAGGCCAGCCCCGAGAAGATCGCCGCTGCGGTCAAGGTCGTCAAGGACGCCCCGCTGCCCGCCGGGCTGGATTCCGGCATGCACAAGGTTTCCATCATCGTGCAGCTGGCCAAGTTTGAGACCCTGAAAAAGGCGCTGAACGACATTGGCGTTACCGGCATGACGGTGACCCAGGTCATGGGCTGCGGCCTGCAGAAGGGGAGCGGCGAGAAGTACCGCGGCGCCGAGGTTGACGCCACGCTCCTGCCGAAGGTCAAGGTCGAGGTCGTCGTGAGCAAGATTCCCGTGGATAAGATCATCGACACGGCCACGAAGGCCCTGTACACCGGCCACATCGGCGACGGCAAGATCTTTGTCTACAATGTGGCAAAGGTCGTGAAGGTCCGCACCGGCGAACAGGACTACGCTGCGCTGCAGGACGTAGAGTAAACGTCTCCCTATTATAATAAGGTATATAGGTCAGTAAAGCCAGCCCCTTCCGAAGTGGGATTCGGAAGGGGCTGGCTGTTTTGTGGGTAGGATCGCGGCGGCGGGAGGTGGACGGCGGGGGATGAATTTTTCCCTGCGGGCGGAACATTGACGGGATTTGGCGTGAAGCGGCGGAGGGGTCAACGCTTGGCGGCGCACAACGAGCGCCGCCAGTTTGCTTCGCAAACACGCTCGTGCGGTTGTTTGCCCCGCAGGGGCAAACATTGCTCACACCCCGGTTTCGCTCCGCTCAACCGTGGCCCCTGTTCGCAACCCCGCAACCCCTCCCTACGATGCAAAAGATAAAGGGGATGCAAAACGAAACCGGGAGCTGACGCAAGGCTGCGGGCCGGGCATGCCCGGCCCCTACGGACTGCTGTTTCCGGCAACGGGGGTTCGGGGGAACTCCCGACTCAAAAGTGGAGGAAGGGGCGGGGGCGTTAAGAACGGACAGTAATACTGCGTCCGTTTAGCCCCCGCCCCTTCCGACTTCCGCTTTGGGGTTCTTAGGGGCGTGCAGCCCCTAAGTCGCGGGTCCGCTGCGTCGAAACAGCGGCAGTTTTCTTTGGTTCTTTCTTTTGCTGCCAAAAGAAAGAACAACCTCCCGGGAGGCTGCCGCTAATCCTTCAGCCGCTCACTTCCCCCTCGCTGACTGAATATACTGCCGCGGCGTCTGGTTGTATTCCGCCCGGAATGCGCGGTAAAAGTTTGCGTAATCGCCAAAACCGCAGTATTGGCAGACTTCATTCGGCGGGACGCCGCCGGCTAAAAGCTGCTTCGCGTTTAATAGCCGCTTCTGCAAAATATAGCGATGCACCGTCGTGCCGACCTGCGCATCGAACTTCCGCAAAAGATGATACTTGCTGATGAAGAACTTTTCCGACAGCTGGTCCAGCGTCAGGGCCTCGCTGTAGTGCTCGTTGATGTAGTGCAGCACCGCGTCCACGACCTGGTCACTCGTGCCGGTGGGGCGGGCGTCGCCGCGCTCGGCTGCGGCACGGTTCAGGCCGACCAAAAGCTCCACCAGCGCACTCTGGGCCAAAAGGTCACTGCCGTACGCCTTGTCCGCCTTTAACGCGCACAGCTTATCCACCGTTGTGCGCAGCGGCGCGCCGGTGGCCCCGGGCAGCCGCAGCAGGTTCGTGTGGCCGGGGACTGTCGTGTCAAAGCAGCGGGTCAGGCTTGTGCGCGGGGTGGACAAGCCCTCCAGATAGGGCCGCGCGATCCAGAGCACGATGCGCTCATAGGCGTCGGCGTCGGTGGCAATGCGCGCCTGGTGCAGCTCCAGCGGGCTGCACAGCATCCAGTCGCCGGGGCGCACGCGGTAGAGCTGGTTCTCGACGATGTACTCCACCCGCCCGCGCAGCAGCAGGTAAATCTCATAGAAGTCGTGGTGGTGCAGCTCGACCTCGTTCATGTAGGTCGAGCGATAGCGGTAGACCTCATAATCCGGCGCGATCATCGTCTGGCGCTTGGTGTAGGGGTTGTAGTTTGACATAGGTGACTCCCAAAAAGCCTTCCCCTCCGGGACAGACTCCCCCGGTACGGGGGAGGTGGCGCATAGCGCCAGAAGGGGAGTAGGTGTCTGAGCGAAGCGAAGCCGGATGAGGGCCGACCTTGCCGCTGCCCCCCCTGCAAGCGGGATTTTGCGGCCAGCTCTCCCCTCATCAGCCGCCTGCGGCGGCAGCTTCTCCCCTAAGGGAGAAGCCTTTTCTGCGTTGCTATGATTTTACCGCAATTTTCGCAATTTTTCAAGCAATCAGCGTTATTTTCTTGCAAAAAATCACGCGGTATACTATAGACATCGCGGGCGGTCGTGTGCCGCCCACCCCCACAGCAACAAAAGGAGCAAATCATTATGCAGATGAATGCGTCTTCCATCGTCAACCAGAAAGCCGAGTGGGAAAAGCTGGGCGTCAAGCTGCCCGCCTTTGACCACGCTGCCATGACTGCCGCTACCAAGGAGCACCCCATCTGGGTCCACTTCGGTGCGGGCAACATCTTCCGCGGCTTTATCGCCGCGCTGCAGCAGCGCCTGCTGAACGAGGGTGTCGCTGACCGCGGCATCATCGCAGCCGACACCTTCGACTACGACATCATCGACAAGATCTACACCCCGTATGACAACCTGACGATGAACGTCACCCTGAACCCGGACGGCACCACCAGCCGCGAGATCATCGGCTCTGTGGCCGAGGGCTTGCGCGCCAACTCTGCCGACGCGGAGATGATGGCCCGCTTCAAGCAGATCTTCACCGATCCCAGCCTGCAGATGATCTCCTTCACCATCACCGAGAAGGGCTACGCTCTGTACCGTCCCGACGGCAGCCTGATGCCCGTCGTGCAGGCTGACATCGACGAGGGCCCCGCCCACGCCCGCCACGCCATGAGCATGGTCGCCGCCCTGCTGCTGGAGCGTTTCCAGAACGGTGCCTATCCTCTGGCCGTCGTCAGCATGGACAACTGCTCCCACAACGGCGAGAAGCTGCAGGCCAGCGTTATGACCGTTGCCAAGGCATGGCTGGAGAAGGGCTTCGTCGGTCAGGACTTCATCGACTACCTGTCCGATGAGACCAAGATCACCTTCCCCTGGTCCATGATCGACAAGATCACCCCGCGCCCCCACAAGATCGTCGAGGAGTCTCTGGAGAAGGACGGCATCGAGGGCATGACCCCCATCGTCACCTCCAAGAACACCTTCATTGCCGCGTTCGTCAACGCCGAGCGCCCGCAGTATCTGGTCGTCGAGGACAAGTTCCCCAATGGCCGCCCCGCGCTGGAGAAGGCCGGTGTCTACATGACCGACCGCGAGACCGTCAACAAGACCGAGCGCATGAAGGTCACCACCTGCCTGAACCCGCTGCACACCGCCATGAGCGTGTACGGCTGCATGCTGGGCTATGACCTGATCTGCGCCGAGATGAAGGACGAGGACATCGTTGCCCTCATCAAGCGCCTGGGCTACGTCGAGGGCCTGCCTGTCGTCGTTGACCCGAAGATCCTTGACCCGAAGGCCTTCATCGACGAGGTCATCGAGCAGCGCCTGCCCAACCCCTTCATGCCCGACATGCCGCAGCGCATCGCTACCGACACGTCCCAGAAGGTCGGCATCCGCTTTGGCGAGACCATCAAGAGCTACGTTGCCGAGGGCCGCGACCTGAACACGCTGGTTTCCATTCCTCTGGCCATCGCCGGTTGGCTGCGTTACCTGCTGGCCATCGACGACAACGGCAACGCCTTTGAGGTCAGTGCTGACCCGCTGAAGGATGAGCTGCAGGCCAAGCTCTCCGGCATCGAGTTCGGCAAGCCCGAGACCGTCACCGACCAGCTGGACGGCATCCTGTCCAATGCGTCCATCTTCGGCAGCGACCTGACCAAGACCGTCCTGGCCGACAAGATCAAGGCGTACTTCAAGGCCGAGATCGCCGGTGCCGGTGCCGTCCGCAAGACCCTGCACGAGGCCGTGAACGGCTAAGAGTAGCTTCCCTAAACCTTCCCCCAAGGGGGAAGCCTTTGCAGCTACGCTGTAGGGGCCGGACATGTCCGGCCCGCCACGTAAAATGTATAACCCGCTCACGGGTTCGCAACCGGAAACTTGCGGGCGAGGCATGCCTCGCCCCTACGCAAACGACTATACAAACAAAAGGAGCACCACATGTCTATGAAAATGGGTTGGCGCTGGTATGGTGAGGGCAATGACCCCATCACCCTGAGCGACATTAAGCAGATCCCCGGTGTTGAGGAGATCGTCTGGGCCCTGCACAGCAAGATGCCCGGCGAGATCTGGGAGGAGGCCGAGATCAAGGAGGTCGTAGACCAGATCCATGCTGCCGGCTTCGACGCCACCGTCGTCGAGTCCGTCAACGTCCACGACGACATCAAGATCGGCCTGCCGACGCGCGACAAGTACATCGAGAACTACAAGCAGTGCATCCGCAACCTGTCCAAGTTCGGCGTCAAGACCATCTGCTACAACTTCATGCCCATCTTTGACTGGACCCGCACCGACCTGTTCCACCCCGTCGGCGACGGCTCCACCGCCCTGTTCTATCAGAAGGACCTGATCCAGGACGACTACAAGGGCATGGCAAACTACATTCTCGAATTCACCGAGAAGTACAACATGACCTTCCCCGGCTGGGAGCCGGAGCGCATGGCCAAGCTGGACGAGCTGTTCAAGGCCTACGCCCCCGTCACCAAGGAGAAGCTGTGGGATAACCTCAAATACTTCCTCGAGGCCATCATGCCCACCTGCCGCGAGTGCGACATCAAGATGGCGATCCATCAGGACGATCCCCCATGGGACATCTTCGGCCTGCCCCGTCTGCTGGTTGACGCCGAGAGCATTGACCGCTTCCTGACGATGGTCGATGATCCGTACAACTGCCTGACGCTCTGCTCCGGCAGCATGAACGCCAACCCCAACAACAATGTGGCCGCCATCGTGCGCAAGCACTGTGACCGCATCCCGTTCGCCCATGTGCGCAATATCCACCACTTCGAGAACGGTGACTTCTCTGAGGCTGCCCACCGCGACTGCTGCGGCGAGACCGGCATCATTGAGATCCTGCGCGCCTACCATGACTGCGGCTTTGACGGCTGCATCCGCCCCGACCATGGCCGCCAGCTGTGGGAGGAAGGCCCCGGCAACTGCCGCCCCGGCTACGGCAAGTATGACCGCGCCCTCGGCGTGCAGTACATGCTGGGTGTCTGGGACCTGCTGGACCGCCTGGACGAGGAAAAGTCCAAGTAATTTTTGCCATCCTCAAATTGCTGTATAACAAAAAGGACGCTGTAGCGATACAGCGTCCTTTTTTGTCGGGATTTTATTGTATGATGAGCCGCTTTGCTCCCTTGCCGCCATTGCCCCCTCCGCAATACCTTGCCCCTGCCCGACAGCTTACCCTTTGCATCTCCCGGTAGGGGCCGGGCATGCCCGGCCCGCCACCTCACGGCTGCCGCCATTGAATCTTCCATTCGTAGGGAGGGGTCTTGACCCCTCCGCCGCACCTTGCCCCTACCGCTGCTCTACCTTTCACTCTGTATGGGCGGCATATATGCCGCCCGCGCCTCCCTTGTCAAAGGGAGGTGGCCGAGCTTGCGAGGCCGGAGGGATTCCTGCAGCTTTGCCGTTCTGCCTTCCTTACCCCTTCACCTCGTTCACCAGCTTCTCCCCTCTCGCAAACGCCCGCGCGTTCTCCATCGTCGTGATGGCAATGCTCTGCAATGCCGTCCGCGTGAAAAATGCCTGATGGCTCGTCACCACCACATTCGGGAAACTCATCAAAATCGGCACGACCTCGTTCTGCAAAACGTCGTCCGAGAAGTCCTCGAACACCTGCCCGTCCTCGTCCTCGTAGACATCCAGCCCCACGCCCGCAAATTTGCGGGCCCGCAGCGCGTCGATCAGCGCGTTGGTGTCGATCAGCCCACCGCGGCTCGTGTTGACAAGAATTGCGTTGTCACGCATCATTTTGATGGTGTCAGCGTTGATTATATGGTGCGTCTCGGCTGTCAGCGGGCAGTGCAGACTGATAAGGTCTGCCGTGCGCAGCAGCTCGTCCAGCTCCACATAGCGCACAATGCCGTCCAGCGCGGGATTCCTGTACTGGTCGTAGGCCAGCACCGTCATGCCAAACCCGTGACAGATGCGCGCCATGGCCGCGCCGATGCGCCCCGTGCCCACAATACCCGCCGACGAGCCGTACAGGTTGTACCCCAGCAGACCGTCCAGCGCAAAGTTGTTGTTGCGCACCTTGATATACGCCTTGCAGATGCGTCGGTTTGCGGCCTGCGCCAGCGCCATAGCGTGCTCGGCCACGGCCTCCGGGCTGTAGCCCGGCACGCGCAGCACCGTGATGCCGCATTTCTGCGCCGCGGCCAGGTCCACATTATTGTACCCTGCGCACCGCAGCAGCAAGCAGCGGATGCCCACCTGCGCAAGCTTTTCCAGCACCGGAGCCGAGCAATCCGCATTGACGAACGCGCACACAGCGTCCCCGCCCTGCGCCAGCGGCGCGGTGTCCGCATCGAGATTCGCCGTCAGAAACCTGATCTCGCAGCCATATTCCGGGTCCGCCGCCAGCACATCAAAATAGTAGTGGTCGTATTCCCGCGTACCATAAAAAATAATTTTCATAAAAACGCCCCCAGTCTCCTTCAGTATCTGCTTTTTACGCAATTAGTATACCGAATCGGACGGGGGATTTCTGTTGTCGGGACAACAGGCGATTATTTTTATTGCTTTTGCATTGCATATTTACCGGGTTTACATCGCAGGGAGGGGGCTTGACCCCTCCGCCCCCCTGCCTCCCTTGTCAAAGGGAGGTGGCGCCGCAGCGCCGGAGGGATTCCTGCCTGTTTCGACTGCTTTCCTTTAACTACCCAGTAGGGGCCGGGCATGCCCGGCCCGCACGCTTCCGTAAGCCTCTCCGCCAATCTTAAACAACAACATCCCACGCCAACCACCCCGGCCACATCAGCTTCCGCCCGCGCGGAATCTCCCGCGCCCTAAAAACAGCCCGCGGGGCTGTTTTTGCCCCGCGGTACGCTGGACGCGGGGCCCGGGCTTTTCGATTCCCGCACTCCTCTACTCCTTACCATGTATAATAAAAAGAAAAAAGCTCAACCTCTTGCGAAGTTGAGCTTTTTGGTGACCCGTGCGGGAATCGAACCCACGTTAACGGCGTGAGAGGCCGCTG
>ERZ1673736.240-NODE-240-length-92287-cov-17.098100_pt1 | contig 92287 bp, 79 predicted proteins | sample MGYA00580212_ERZ1673736 | MGnify/ENA primary metagenome ERZ1673736 (study PRJEB41218, sample SAMN15661752) | gut metagenome | host: Homo sapiens | place: Canada: London | collected 2015-08-20/2019-03-30 | study: EMG produced TPA metagenomics assembly of...
GACAAACGCTGGCCGCGTGTGCGTAAAGGGTTGAATGTTCACAGAATGATTTGATAATAGCCGTGGCGGCATTTTGCTGCCACGGCTTCTTTTGGAGGTATCCCCCTATGACAAATAATGAATGGGGCTTTATTACACTTCCAACCCACGCCGACCCAGAACAGCGAGCGATTGCACGGTTAAAGCTTTCCAGTGAAATGTCGCTGGAGCATTACAAAACACCGCTGCTGCTCACCCATTCAGGCGGAAAAGACAGCTGCGTTTTGACCGAGCTTGCCCTGCGCGCCGAGATACCGTTTGAGGTCCTGCACGCGCACACCACGGCAGATGCGCCGGAAACCGTCCACTTTGTACGGAGCGAGTTTGCGCGGTTGGAGAATCGAGGCATACGGTGCAGCATCAACTATCCTTTATATAAAGGTAGGCGCACGAGTATGTGGGACCTGATTCCCCGCAAGCTAATGCCTCCGACCCGCGTGGCCCGGTATTGCTGCGCCGTCCTCAAGGAACAAAACGGCAAGGGGCGCTTCCTTGCCACAGGTGTTCGCTGGGCAGAAAGCGTCAGCCGTTCCAAGCGCAGGGGCATCTTTGAAAAGCAGGTTTCCAACCGCGATAAGGAAGTACATATCCGAAATGACGAGGAAAGTCTGGATGCGCTGTTTGCCCCCTGCAAGCTGGCGGCGAAGCGCTTTGTAAATCCCATTGTAGATTGGAGTGACCGGGAAGTCTGGGATTTCCTGCATGATGCAAGGATACCTGTGAATCCACTCTATTTCTGCGGCTTTTCACGGGTAGGCTGTATTGGCTGTCCGATGGCCGGGAAACATCGCTATTTTGAGTTTGCCCGCTATCCGCAGTATGAGAAGCTGTATCTTATAGCTTTTGACAGAATGCTTGAGGAACGGCGCAGGCGCGGAAAACTTGACGGAAGCTGGCACATGGGTACTACAGCGGAGGATGTATTTCACTGGTGGATGGAAGATGATTTCATCCGCGGTCAGATGAGTTTGGAGGAATTTTTATATGTATGCTGAGAATTTGATTTCCACCCCGGAGGCACAGGCCGACTTCTACCCTACCCCAAAGGAACTGGGCAAAAAAATGTTACAGGGTATTGACCTTGGTTTCATCAGCACAGTTTTAGAGCCATCTGCCGGAAAGGGGGATTTGATTCGGTGCCTTGCCGAAGAATCGATTGCACAGGAACACCGCTACAATCCCCACACCTTGAATGTGGATGCCATTGAAATTGACCCTTATATCCGCAGTATTCTCAAGTATGAATTTGGCAGTGCCAGACAGCAAGAAATTCAGCATACCCTGCGCGGATTTGAAGATCGTACCCGTTACGATTACAAACTCGACAAAGAGGTTGGTCTAAATGACGAAGAAAAGACCGCTCGTGCGCAATTAAGGTACGAATCTTCTTTGCGGGACAGAATAGATCTACATATCGTTCACGATGATTTCTTGACCTTCGTTTCCCGCAAAACCTATGACCTGATTCTGATGAACCCACCGTTTTCTGCCGGCTGTGAGCATCTTTTGAAGGCCATAGAGTTGCTAAAATGCTGCGGCGGTAAAATTCGCTGTCTGCTGAATGCCGAAACTGTGCGCAATCCTTATTCTGCCCAACGGCAACTCTTGCAGCAGTATCTGGAAGAATATGGAGCTGAAGTAGAAATCTTGGCGGACGCTTTCAAAGATGCAGAACGCCAGACTGATGTTACCGTAGCACTGGTGCGCATTGATATTCCGAGGCCAACATACCATAGTGAGATTTACTCCCGTTTGAAAGAAGCCTCCAATATAGAACAGCCACAGACTGAGGCAACGGAATTGACGCTGACAGATTTTCTCGAAAACATCGTGCAGCAGTTCAACTTTGAAACCGATGTAGGGATTGCTTTGATTCGGGAGTATCTGGGGATGCGTCCTTATTTGATGGAAAGTATCCCGCCTGGCCAATATAGTGGCAGCACACTGGTGCTTTCTGTTGGCACAGACCATCGTTCAAGAGGGCCGCATATCAATGATTTTCTACGTCTCACCCGCCGGAAATATTGGAACGCTCTGTTCCATAACGACAAATTCATGGGTAAGCTAACCAGTGAACTGCGCCAGAAATACTATGACATGGTCGGAAAGCTGGTAAACTACGATTTCACGCTGTTTAACATTCAGCAGATCTCACTGGAAATGAACGCAGAACTGTCACAGGGCATCCAAGATACCATCTTCAAACTGTTCGAGCGTTTTACGGTCGAGCATAGCTGGTACCCGGAGACATCGAAAAATGTTCATTACTTTAACGGCTGGAAAGCGAATAAAGCCCACAAAGTCAACAGCAAAATCATCCTGCCTGTGAATGGAATGTTCTCGGATTACTCTTGGTCTGATGCATTTGAAGTCAGCCATGCTGAAGCCTGCATCTCGGATATAGAAAAGGTGTTCGATTTTCTGGATGGCAACATGACAAGCTATGTGAATCTGCACGGTGTACTGGCGCGTGCTGCCAGAGCCGGACAGACGCGAAACATCCCCTGCAAGTATTTCGATGTGACCCTTTATAAAAAAGGTACGATGCACATTCGGTTCCACAATGAAGAACTGCTGGAGCGTTTCAACATCTATTGCAGCCGAGGCAAAAACTGGCTACCGCCGAACTACGGCAAACGCACCTACGCCGATATGCCGCAGGAGGAACAGGCGGTCATTGATTCTTTCCACGGCAACGGTGAACCCGCTTCCGGCAAAGAGCGATATGCCGAAATTCTCGCAAAGCGGGATTACTATTTACAGGCACCCAAGCAGGACTTTCCCCTGCTGACAAACTAAGAGGTAAAAAGCCTATGTATAAAGAAAAAGTACGCAAATTCAAGTGTTATTACTGCTCGGACTGTAAACTCTATGCCGGGTCTGAAACGAAAACGATTCACGGTCGGCGCATGAAGCCGAACACAAAATACTGCACCGGCGGCAAAAAGGTCATTATCTTTCGATCCGACGACCCAAAAGTAAATGTACCGAAATGGTGTCCTAAGCGGCGTATGCCTCCTGTGTTACGGATCTACCACTTCCGCTCTGTGGAAATTGAGTTGGGCGAAAGTATGCTTGCGGCCAACGGAATTTCGTTTTTCCCCTACCCCAGCCGCTATGCAGTGCGGTATGAGGGAGACTCTCCTTATACGGCGATGGAATTTGCAAAGCAAATCAAAAAGTGCTCTTTGGCCGAACTGCTCCTTATGCAGCTGCTGCCCTATGAAATTCTGGAAATCGACGATGGCATCCGCCCATACTGTTTCCTTGTAGAGCGTCTCGGTCGCGTGCGGTGCATCCGCTTCAAAAGCGACATTGCACGCGAAAACAAGTTCGATGAATCAGACAATAAGTCAATTTGATTTTACAGGACTCTCACAGGCGTTTCGTTCGTTGTTGATTGCATTGACAGCAAAGTACTCGACATTAAATGCCCTGTGTAATGTATGTTTCATTTGACTGTTGCAGTATGGTCATTGCTTGCATCAAAGCAATGTGTAGCACTTTATCTTTTTTCAAAAAATCTCCGTCACATCATAACGTGACGGAGATTTTTCCCTGTATCCTTTGTGAATATATCATTAATTTATTGTCTCTGCTTCCACATCCGTTCATCTTCTATTGTACGCAGTTTACTCAACGATAGAAGCATTTACACTAGTGCATGTTTAGAAATCATACGGTACATATACAACAATCGTTTTATTTTTCCCATCATAACTTCCCTCCTTTGTTCTACAGGAAATGTATTCTATTTTGTAATCCACATAAGACATCCTTTTCTCACAAACACGATTAGTTGACACATAGCATTTTTCGCAAAGTTCGTCCTCATGATGTTTTAATGCTGCTGGGTCATTGAATTCACGATCTTCCAAATAAATATTCTCGATATGACCACATTTTCGTTTTATCTGTTTCCTAGGCATTGTAACCGTCTCCTATTTATGTAAATCTTCCAGAGCATTCCTATGTGCAATTCTGTATTCACCCTATCATTTTTATTGTATCTAAAAATATTGCATGTCAAATGATTGTCAACGGATTCTCTTTATATAAATTATTTGCATAATAATTAAGCGCTTCCCTCAAGTTTTTGCTAATTTGGAACTCATCATCCGCTTTTTCCAAATGCTTTTTTATGTAATGCCCAAATACCAGACTAACCAAAATTAATATGCATACGCTGCTTACCATCACACCTCTTCTTATCGCTTCATTCGTACCATCACCAATTGCATTTGTAACGCTGCTAAGAGTTATTGTAAGAAGTGTAACGACAATCTGTGTCAGAAGATTCTCTTTCTGCCGTTTCTCTTTTTCTTTCATGTACTGTTGATTTTCAAGGATCAGCCAAGGCACTGCATTTTTCAAATCAATTTTAAAGTCTTCTGCCGTGTTAATAAGTGCTTTTACTGAAACACTTTCAAAGTATTTTGTTATTTCTTCCATACTGTGCTTGTCCTTTATTGAACGCTTCTCATGCTTTTTCCGATTATATGCCACCGTACTTGGCATCAGGTTTAGAACTAGAAGACCACTGACAAGATAAAGAGCTATACTCCATCTATACAATGTTGTCTCTGATGCCAATATATTCCATCCCCACGACACAATCAAAAGAATTAGGGAAATTGAAAACACGACCATCGCCATTGCTAAAATCTCTGGAAATCGTGCTGCCTCCATCCTCAATTTTAAATTTTCCAGCGCCCATTTAATTCTGAGCAGGAGTGAAGTGGTCGAGCTTCTTTTTGCCTTTTCCCTTTGCTTTGGTGACAAACTCTCCCTGTATCGTTCTTCCATATACTGCTTATCTGCCATTTTCCAGTTGTATTTATAATCTTCCAAAAATTCATCAAACATATGCTACTCCTTTGCGCTTTATCGTCCTATCTGTTCTAATCATACAAATTATTATTTCTTTTGTGTTCATTATATCGACATATCGCCACAAAGTGAATACAAACAGATTAGAATTTATAAAAATTTAAAATATCCTTGAATGCCCACATTCTCTTATGCTTTTCCGCCGATCAGTGCAAAGTTTTCTTGCTCATCACATTGATGGTTTGTATCTGATATCACAGAGAAAGTTATTCACATCTCGAACGGTTGAAGCGGCTTTTCTCCGCTCATTTCACTTCAAAAATTTCTATGCAGTGTACAAAAATCATACATTGTTCTTGGTAAAGATCATCATCAAACACTCCGTTTATTACTGAGTATTTTCGCAGTAGGTTTTTATATCGGTCAAACAGTATCTCAAAGGCAGATGCACTTCCCTCCTTGGCCGCAAGTAACAGCTCAATAAATGTCATTTCTCTTTCTCCATTTTAATACGTAGTTTTTCAATGCTTCTATAATACGTAGAAGCTGCCGCTCTTTCTGTGAGTTTCGTTTCTTGAGCAAGTTCCTTAAATGTTTTCCCTTTTAGGACATACCCTGTTACAATAAACCGCGCTTTGGGCTTTAACTGCTGCACTGCAGCCACTAATTCTTCATTTTGAACCTCCAGTCTATCCCACACCGTATTCTCTTCGGCTCCAAAATTTGATTGTTCTTCCTCCCTTTTTGCCTGGTTCTCTTTATCTCTTATTTTCTTTTTTATGTAAGCCTGACGCTTTCGTTTTACCGCCAGAACCACATAAGCAGTAAACTGATTTTGACATATATCCTCTTTGGATGTTCCACTGTTCCTTTTTACCATTCTATTACTCCCATCATTTTTTCGATGGGAATAACGGAGGAGAACGGCAAAGTGGATCAATAATATTATATTGGAAAATAGCACACGTAAATTCTTCAGCACAGTTCCATTCAGACAGGATCTGCACTGTCAAAATTTGCGTATGATACTGACAATTCCATGTAGCAGTTCCTATCTTGGAATCGCCAGCACTAATCATCCAACACTCTCGCAAGTACGAAGCTCGATAGAGTTGCCCTTAACAAATTGGCTACCATCTATAACTGTACTTCAAGAAATAGCTTTTTAGTTCGTTTTTCAATCTGGTATCCGTCTAATGATATTACAGAGAATCTTTTCGTTAATTTTCTTTCACCTCGCTATTTCTTTTTATTCCTTTATGTTTGAACTGACCGTTCGTCTGCGTTTGTCTACCGTGCAGTTCATATTAAAAACGTTAATATTTCACAGACCGCATATTTGTGTTCAAATAATCGGGATTTTTGAACAAGTTCATCTTCTGCATGCAATTTCCTCACAAATATTTTTTCTAAGTGCGCTATAAATGCGTCAAAATCGCCACGGCATCTCTGTTTATAGAGTGAAGCAGTTCTTCTATGACAAAGATAAGGAGCATTTATTATGTCTGCACACAATCAAAAATCCGCATTTCCCTCTTATTATCACGATACATGGACTCTTTTAAAAAATTATCGTAGCGTTTCATGGAGTATTGAAGTTTCCGATTATAATCTTCAGGCGGAATTTCGCACCGAGTATGGTTGTGCTTCCGAGGCCGTGCTGGATGGTCTTGAAGCATCAAATTCAAACACACATCTTGAATCTTATGTGCACTCACTGGAGCGGAGTAAACGGATGCTACAGCTTATAAATTCTGAGATTGATCTCATGCGAAAAAAGCACGAAAAAGGGGAACTCTATTACTGGATTTTGTACTATACATATCTTGCCCCTCATCATTATGCGAACAACTATGAGATTCTGCATTTTCTTGAATTAAAAGGAATGCCTATGTCGATGCGCAACTACTATCTTCGTCGGGAAGAAGCGATTAATGTGCTGAGCTCTGTTTTGTGGGGTTATACCTCAACCGACTGCGAAGAACTTATCAATCGTCTACTTCCGGAATAATCACATAAATCCCCTTAGGCACCTTTTAATAGCTTAGAAAAGCAATTGGGATCAGCAAAAACGCCGACCCCAATTGCCATTGCTATTTAACAATAGAATTATCTGTTTATAATATTGTGATTCTATTGCCTACAATATTGCCGCCATATAAAGCTCCTTATGGTTGAACTTTTCATCTGTCTATGTACCGCATATACAGCAACAGTCCACGTCAATTACAAACGTGGACTGCGCATCGTGTACACGTTATCCAAAACGTGTATCATACAAACATTTTACTGTTCTTCTTTTACAGCAATCTTTTCAGTTTCTTCTGGGCGAGTAGGCTGAAACAGGCCCCACGGCGAATCCGGCGGCCATCCGTAGCGTTCACGATGAACAACTGCCTGTGCCATTTCATGGGCAAGATGCTGTGTAAAGGTTTCTTTTGATACCATAACTATTACCCCTTTCGTCCTTATACTTAAAATTTTTATCAATAGAATGCATTATTGCATTCCAAGGCCGAGCTTAGAAATCAATAGTGTGACCGCAACAGCCAAAATCGCAGAAGTTACTCGATATGCTATCGGTTCCCTAAAAAATAGCAATAGGCACGCCGAAAGCATAACGATTGCTAATCTTAATTTCACTTCTTTGCGTACTGCAACAAGTTCTTCCGCGTTCAAATGAAGGGCAGCATTATTTGCTGGTGCTAATCTTAAAATTAAAATAGAAGCAGCAGCAAGACAAATCAGATTTGATACGGGATTCAATCGCTTTGCAAGCTCTAGTGATACGATCATTGTAAATGTTGACCCTAAAAGGCATCCCTCCGGCGTTTTAGCATGGTATCCACCTGTCCGCATACGAATGAAGCGGAAGACCAGCAGAAAAAGGAAAGTGCTTCCCCATCCGTCAAAAAATGCACCTACTGGAAGCAGAAGAAGAAATGTAACCATTCCCATTAGGCGGCGCATCAAACCATATTGCAGCCAAGCAATCTGATCTGGTTTGATATAGTGCTTTTGTAAACAAAAAGCCGCTATCCTTGCCGCCAATGCTTCCATTTATGTCAACTCCTTACGCTGCTCATTTTATCAGCAGAAAATGATTCCCGCCACAAAAATGTCACAAACGCAAAAAATATGACATAAACGCAAAATTTGAAAGATGGAGAAGCACTCAGTACAAAATCTCAGCAATGAGCCGAGTTATCAATTCCGTTTCCTCGGTTGTTGGTTTCGGAACATTTTTGTGTCCTTGAGATCTTCTTTTCTTGGTTCGAATGTGCGCTGTCAAGTCCATAAGCAATTGCACCTGCTCTGGGCTTAATTCCTTAAGCGATAGGACATTACATTTCTCACCGCTTGTCAAATAATCCAACGAAACATTTAGAACGTCTGCCAGTGCAGCTGCCTCCGTCAGTCGCGGAACAGCAAGATCACTTTCGTATTTCCCCAGCACTGAATCTGAAAGTCGCAGGTTCGGATCAAACCCTTTTGCACGTTCAACCACCATCTGCTGCGTAAGATTTTTGTCTTTTCGCAGTTTTAACAGGCGTGGCCCAAAATCATACAACATAAGCGTTTTACCCTCCTTGCACAATATAAATATTTTACAATTCGGCGCCGTTTAAATTGTGGAATTTGCTTGATTAAATTCCACAAACATGGTATATAAAAAGAAATCTATTGACAAAACCCGGAGGATTCGCTATTTTGAAAACATACCCCAAACAAAAGATTGGCAGTCGAGCCTACATAGGAGAAAGTATGGTCAAGATTCTTATTTGTGATGATGATCCAACATTCACACAGTCAATGTTCAAAAGGATCCTATCATTGCCGGCCTATTCCAGCAAATCCATGAAATTGAGCTGCTTAACCGATATTGCTGAAATGAGTGCTAACACTATCGCACAATATGACATTCTATTTCTCGATATTGACATCGGTAAAGAAAGCGGAATTGACCTTGCCAGAAAGATGCGCAAGATGAATCCGGAAGCCGTATTGATTTTCGTAACAAACTTCAGTGAATACGCCCCTGAGGGCTATGAAGTGGATGCTTTTCGATACCTTGCCAAATCCGAGTTGGAAAAGAAGCTACCCACCTATTTTGAAGATGCACTGGCAATGTGCCGCACCCGTCAACGGAAAGTAGAGATTCTCTGTGAGGGTGAGAGTGTGCCTATCCCAGTCCAATCTCTTGCATGGATAGAAAGTCAGGGACGTGAACAGTATCTCCATTTGGTAGGCGGATGCCGTGAGCAGCTAATTACCCGATTAACTATGACGCAGCTTGAGGATTTGCTTGTTTCTCATGGATTTTTGCGTATCCACAAAAGTTATCTTGTAAATATGGCGTATTTACAGTCTTTTCAAAGCACAAGTGCAGTTCTGACAATCGGTCAAACGCTTCCTGTGGGGGCTCGTAGTTATCGCGACAATAAACAAAAATTTGTAAGATGGCAGGCGCAGCAACTATGGTAGTAATTTGGGGAAATATTCTCAGCTTTATAGGCAATGTGGTTGCGCTGGCAGTCGAAGTCCTTGTATTTAACGCTTTCTTCCCTCGTAATGAAGACAGAAAAAGTCAATGGCTTTGTATTCTCTTGTGGTGGGCCATTGCTACATTCTTGTCTATATCCGTTGGCACAAAATTTGGATACACACTCAAAATGCTTCAAGAAGTCGCTTTAATATATTTGTTTTGTGCTTTTTTGTACCAAAGTCGCCGGGATCGGAGGCTATTTATCGTTGTAACGGTATATTCTGTTTTATTTTCTTATAATCACTGGTTTGATGAACTCTGTATGCGTATTAGTGGGTTTACCTACGAAGAATATATATGGAATGTTCCGCTTTATTCTATATTCTTTTTTCTCCGTTGTTCGTTTATCTTAGCATTTGCATTTCTAATAAATAAGTACCACCAACCGCTACGTGCAAGAATACAGCCAAGGGCTTGGGTCCCTTTATCAGCTTTTTTCCCTGTTTGCACACTGCTTGTACTCAGGCAGGTATATACCTATTCGGAAGAACAACGTGTATGGCAGATTTGTTTGCTGATTCTCAATCTTGTTGATATTGCCGCTTTAATTTTGTTAGACTACCTTGAAGAAAACGCGGAAAATCGTGAGAAGCTGATTGCTGCCAACGAACGCGCCCACGTTCAGGACGAAAATATACAGGCTCTGAGTCAAGCATATGCAGGGCAAAGAAAAATGACGCACGACTTCCGGGCCAACTTATCGACTTTATCTGAATTGCTGGAAAGTGAACGCATTGACGATGCCAAAGAATTTCTTTCAGAGTTGAATGTGCGCCAAAGTGAGCGGATTTTGCTTGTCAACAGCCATAATGCTGCTATTGATGCGGTTCTAAACCAAAAGGGATATATGGGGAAGAAGCAAGGCATTGATATGCGGTTTCGTGTCAATGATCTTTCCGCGCTGAGGCTTCCTCGTGTAGATGTGACTATTGTGCTGGGCAATTTGATTGATAATGCCATGGAAGCTTGTGCAGGCTTGTCCGATCCAAACCGCTGGGTCAGTATTCAGATCCTTTACAGCGAGAATATGGTTTCTATTTTAATTATCAATCCCAGTAATATCGTTCAGATCAACGATGGCCACATTCCTACAACCAAACAAGACCCTTTGCTTCATGGCTTCGGCATTGGAAACATTAAAGACATTTTAGAAAAGTATCATGCCGAGTACCTTTTCACTTATGATGACGGACGATTTATTTTTAGCGCAGACTGGCCTGATATAGCTGAACCATCTGTGAACACATCAATTCTCTCATAACCAATATTGCTTTTTAACCCTCTGTGCAGAACAACTCGCACAGAGGATTTTTGCATTCATGCACATTTTTTTGCGTATACGCAGGTTTAGTGGACTTTTGTAGAAAACTGTGCTATTTTGATGCCAAGATAACGCACAAGTTACAACCGTTTCCTACTCCGTATTAGGCATCGGCGCGCAGATACTGAAATATCGTCCGAACATCAACCCTATTAAATCCATTAGATTGGAGGCTTATCAAATGTCAACGATGAAGAAACGCATCCCCATGTTCCTGCTTGCTCTCGCTATGATGGTGGCAATGGCACTGCCCACCTTTGCCCTGAGCAATAAGACAAGTACTATGCCTAGCAATCACGATGCTGAGGAATGTGTCTCAGATATCGTTGCCGCAAATTCTGACGATACCGGTACAGTCACTCCTTATGCAGCAGCACATTGCGAAAAAAACGGTAATGTTGGCTACTACATTCGTACTAATTCCTCTTCTGTTCCAGTCGGAAAAGAGTTTCGGAATTGTACAGACGGTCGTGTTGGAATCAGCGATTACCGCGTGCAGTATCACAGATCTGAAACATATCGTTGTAATTTGTGCAAAAGTGAATATACCACTTCTGACTATTATTGGGGAAATTGGGTATGCCCATAAAGGAATCATCTTATTCCATCTGTGTCTTTGATACATCACTAGTGACGAACTTAAATCCGCTTTACAAATTTCCCCATATATAGTTTCACCCGCTATTAAAGATTTGAGGTAATACTATGAAAAAATCTTGTCTTTCCTTTTGGCTTTAGGTATGCTTTTTTCCTTTTCAATGACAGCATTTGCTGATGCTTCTGGGAATATGTACAATTTCAATTGTGAAAATTTAAACTATATAGTCGAATATATCATGGATGATTCTACTGTCACCGAAAAAATCACAATCTATGAGAAGGGAAACACTCCCATTCTTCTTGAGAAAATTGTTACAAGCGATGGTACCATTACTGTTTATCAAAATGGCATTCAAACGGTCACTCTTACTGGTGGAAATTATGCGCAATATGTTTCTGTTTCTCAAGGGCATGAGCCTCAACTTCTAACTGGCAGCCACAATGATTCCACAAGTACTTATGCAACATATCCCTGTGGCTATAATCAAGCTCATTCGTATGTATCGCGCAATCAGTACACTGTTACCATTCTCACAAACGCTACTGCCGCCTCTATCACCGCATCTTTAGTAGGTCTCCTTATGAGTCCTGTTGCTAGTGCTACACTTAGCATAATCACTGCCCTTTCTCAACAAGCAATTGATAAAGGTGCCGACTATATTGATGTCTCTGAAACAAAATATTTTGTGCATGGTGCCTATGCCAATGATATGAATTGCTATCATGCACTTTACACCTACTACAATTTAACTAATACTGGTTCGAAAAGTGTTATTGGTAACAAGTGGGTTTATACTCAAGAATTGGTTTAAATCATGACTAATCTAATTGCCTTTTTCCTGCAAATATTCCCGATAAAAAAGCGGATAATGTTTTCTGGCTTAAGCTACGGTATATTTTTAGTGGCTTTGTTTTGGTATCCTTTTCCTATGTTGTTGAGAAGCTTAACTTTTTCTCCGATATTGCGCAATGCAATTATATTGGCTCTTATTTGCTTTTTAGCCATACTTTTCTTGTCAGGAAAACTTTTTCTAAAAGATTATGCTCTCATAGGCTGGACTGCTATTGGATCCCTCATATTTGGAATTGTTCTAGCGGTTTTGTTCCATAAGGAATATATTGGAAGCCTTATCTTTGCACTATGTGCACTTGCAATATATGTTATGGTTTCTTTAATTAATAAATTCCGTAATAAATTGTGATCTGCCATGTGCATAGCTAAAAAGGTACTGGCGGTTAAGTTTTTTGGCATACAAAATATCAAGACATTCTTTACCAAACCTACACTTTTTCTTACTCAGTATTAGGCATCGGCGCGCAGATGCTGAAATATCGTCCGAACATCAACCCTATTAAATCCATTAGATTGGAGGCTTATCAAATGTCAACGATGAAGAAACGCATCCCCATGTTCCTGCTTGCTCTCGCAATGATGGTAGTTATGGCCTTGCCTGCATTTGCCGACAGCGATGTAACAACCTCTGGCAAAAAGCACTTCTATAGTAACATGCGTGGCCAGTATCTAAATCTTGAAGGAAACGGCGCAGCTTACAAAAACCGAAATGTTACAGTGTACACTTATACAAATGATGACGATCAGTATTGGTATATCCAAAATCGTGGAAATGGTTTAAAGGTATATTCAGCCAAATCGGATGCTCAGGGAAACTCATACACATTAAACATGAATACCAATACTTCTAACTGTAATATTTATCCGGATATTGTATCAAACAATTCGGATTCCCAAGTTAGTACTGTTGGCAATGAGAGTTCTTTCAGAATTTCTTTGGCACGAGATGCCTTTTACCATGTCTCAATTGATTCAAATTCTCAAAATGTCACATGGGGTGGTACTATGGATTTTACATGGTCTCTTCGTTGAACAATATTTTTTGTACAAAAACTGCTGCGAACTTCAGTGTATTTAAAAGTCTATTACATTGCCGGTGTTCTGCAACGCCGGCAAATGTTTTATCAGGAGAAAGTATATATGTCTTACCACTCCACCATAACACGCGCACTTCTTGTATTCAGCTTATCGCTTTCTGTTCTTCTTTCTGGGTGCGTTACTCCTAGTGGTCAGAATACAAGCACGAGTGAGACAACTAATTCCATGCAGCAAGAGCCAATTTCTTCCGATATATCTTCCAGTACATCTGATTCCGATCCTCAGCATAGTTCTTTGCCTGAGATTGTTCCTCTACAAAAACAGGATGGATATGTCTGGGGTGGATACGGGAAAGATGGTTTCTATTACATTCGCTCTTCTGGAAGATCCGACGGCTCTTGTAATATTATGTATGCAGACTATTCAAGTGGGAAAGTTCTTTATTTATGCTCACAAGCAAACTGCGCACATAACAATTCCTCCTGCACCAGCTATATTATTCCCAGCTCCGGCGGTGTTTCTCCCATGGTAGTTGGTGAAAAGCTAATCCTTGTTTCGCAAAAGTCCCCCTATATTGAATCTGACGATGATAAATCTTCTTACATAATGACCGCAGACTTAGATGGAAGCAATCGAACTGTACTCACACAATTTAAGTCAAATCAATTTCTCGAAAAGCCCATGCTAAGTGACGGCAATTATCTGTACCTGCGTTTAACCACACAAGTAGATTCCGATACAGAAAAAGCCGATTTAATCCGAATAGACTGTATTTCCGGCGAAACCGAATTTCTTCGAAGCATGGATTCAAAGTTAAATGAGCGAATTTGGGGTGCTTTCGGAGATAAAATACTGGTTTATCAATATATTGACGATAATACTATTGGCCTCGTATCCTGGGATCTCAACGACACATCAAATGATGAGGTACTTTTCACGTGGAAAATGAATGACACCTATCCCATTTTGGGCGATGGTGTTCTTTCCTACGTTGGTGACGACGGATATTTTCATTTGATGGATTTGCAAAGCAAAGAGGATATTCCTCTATCACAGTACAGCATTCCTACATCCGACATCAGCAACATTTCCGTAACACCACTGTTTGCTGATAATGGTCATCTTCTAATTCGAGAATTGAATGGTTCCGAATGTACTTACTTTGCATTAGATACGAGCGGTGGTATACAGACGTTTGATCTTTTGTATGATGTTGACGGTGATTCCGAAATCTTTTATCCGATTACATCTGTAGATGAAGATCACTACTTGGTTTGCGGTGGCTTTTCTGTCCAAAATGAGGTATCACCTTTAAACGATGGTTCTTCCACTGTTTTACCTGTGCCAGATCGTCTCTATGCAATTATTAATAAAGATGACTATTGGCACAGCATTACAAGTTCTCGAGCTTTTGAATAGCACTCTTTCCTTCTAACTAAAGTCACTTTGGCAATTTTACCCACCAATCTAAAATTTCACATTAAAAGCCTTCCGCAAAGAACGCGGATGGCTTTTTGCATTCATGCACATTTTTTTGCGTATAAGCAGATTTAGTGGATTTTTATAGAAAACTGTGCTATTTTGATGTCAAGATAACGCACATTCTACAACAGTTCACAATTTAGTATTAGGCATCGGCGCGCAGATGCTGAAATATCGTCCGAACATCAACCCTATTAAATCCATTAGATTGGAGGCTTATCAAATGTCAACGATGAAAAAACGCATTCCCATGTTCCTGCTGGCCCTTGCTATGATGGTGGCTATGGCACTGCCCACGTTTGCTGCTGATTATAATAATTCCCTTGCCACTTATAATAGCATCAGATATGGGAGTTGCTCATTAAACATTAATGGCAACAATGTTGTATATGACAACCAGAATGTAAATCTATACACAACCAACTATTCCAATGATCAAATTTGGTTTGGCAATTCCCAGTATGCCGACAATAGCGCTCATTCGTGTTCAATTTTAGTAGTTAATACATCGCTCGTATTGGGCGGGGTACAATATGTACTCAATGCAAACATGACCGGAAGCGAATGGAATGCAAACATAAAGCCTTATGATTCCTCAAATAGAGAGATTTACATGTGCGCAACTGATATAAATAGCCCTCGCACTAAAATTCATCTCAGAGAACATCCTGATTATTATTTAAGAGCAGTTTCCTCTGGATCTGGTTCGAATGTTGTCTTTTCAAAAAACAGCGGTACAAATTGGATGATTACACATCTCGGTTAAGTTATCATCCATGCAAATTGTAACAAATTGATAAAGCCAACGAAGCCAACTATTGGATATCACATTGATTTTCAGTAGTTGGCTTATTCTAAACTAACGTAACAGGAGATTTCATTTCTATGTCATATAAAAAAACAGCAATATTTTTAATGCTTTGTATCTCCGTAGTAATTACATCTTGTGCAGCGCATACACCGTCAGAGCCTTTAAGTAGCACTGTTTCATCCGAGGAACTTTTGGACAATTCTTTTTCCAACCTTGTATCTGTAACAGATGCCAATTTAAAAACAATCGTTGGGTCTGGTTCAGAAGACGGTTTTTACGAGGTCAAATCGGCTCAAAATGGACACTATATATATTTTACTGACTATGTCTCTCAACAGCAAATCATTTTGTGCCCTATTCCCAATTGCCAGCATAACGATTCATCTTGTCCAGGTTTTCTTTCTTCAGAGTTTACTGACTACGCGGGAGTCTTTATATGCGGAGACAAGCTAATCCTTTCTTGTTCTGCGCCCTCTCATCAAATTCCAGTTGCTCTTTATATAATGGGCTTAGATGGAACCGAAAAAAAATTATTGCACCAGTTTTCTGCAAACGAAACCCCTCACGATCCTGTTCTATTTGATGGTCAAGCCATCTATTATGTTTTATCTAAAGTATCGTACAGCAGCGATGAAAAAAAGCCCATATATAGTGCAAGTCTATATAGACTCGATTTTGCATCTGGCGAAAACACTGAAATCAGCACCCTGGGGTCACAGGACTCAATTGCAGGCATCGTGTCTGGAAACATCATTATCAAATCTGTAAGTTCCGATAAATGTAATCTATCTGTTGTATCTACCAATGGAGAAAAAACGTCTTTGGACTTCACTTGGCCTATAAAGTATCCAACTTATATGACCAGTAATTCGATTTTTTTCCTTTCAGATGACTTAGCTATCCAGCGCTATAATTATTCTAATAAAGAAGTGACCTCATTCGTTCTTCCAGATGAATTACATTCGGCAACGGGTATTACATTCGATGGTTTTTGGGATGACAAATTGTTCTTGATAATATTTACATCAGACAATTCAATTAAGGAAGTAGCCGTTGATATGGAAAGTGGCGAAATAAAGGATGTCCTTCTTTGTGGATTGGATTCTTCAGGGCAACGTAAACGTCCCCTGTGCATCGCCACAGAATTTAATGATTACTTTTTAGTTGAAACAGGTACAATTGACGATAGTCAATCGCAACGTGCACTTATCTTAAAAGATGATTATTGGGCGGGAAATCCGAATTATATGTACATAAAAAAGCAATAGCTTTATTTCGTGGCTCTAGCTATGAAATGATGCCAGATAGCAACTTCTGTAAAGTTTGATAAAACTTAAAATTCCTTATAAATTATTTGCTTTAAGTTAGGCTATCACTTATTTTAGCGAATGTAGTGAAACTAACGCCGAAATAGTATCTTCGTTATCAACTACCGCTTGTGCAGTAGTCCTTGATACCGACTCTGCGGCAGCCCCCCAATTCAAAACCACTTGTTTAAGGATTAAAGATGTCTTCCAGTAATTCCACCAAGAGTAACAATGCCTTGGATAAAATGAGAGTGTTGTTATGAACCATACATTTACACTTGATTCAGTTTGCAAGACATATATTTCGCAAATTTCCCTGGTTACATTTAGGAAAAATTCACAACCACAAGTGAAAAAAGCTCTGTCAGGGGTATCAATTACACTAACGCCGGGACTTTACGGATTGCTAGGGCCAAATGGTGCGGGAAAGTCTACTTTAATTCACATCATCACAGGTACTCTCGCTCCGGATTCCGGATCGGTTCTTTGGTGCGGTAAGCCCGCATCAGGTATTGCCTTCCGCCGCATTCTTGGCTATATGCCGCAGCAACAGGGATTGTACGACAGCTATACCGGGCGGCGTTTTCTTGCCTACATGGCTGCCTTAAAAGAAATCCCTCGAAAAGCTGTTGCGGCCGAGGTAGATCGCGTAGCAGCCGCCGTAAATTTGACTGCTGAGTTGGACAAGCGCCTTTCTGCTTATTCTGGCGGCATGAAGCAGCGCCTGCTGTTGGCATCCGCTCTGCTTGGAGATCCGAAACTGTTGATTTTAGACGAACCAACGGCAGGTCTTGACCCGAAAGAGCGCGTCCGTCTGCGCGAACTGCTGGCAGATATGGCTAAGGATCGAATCATCCTTGTGGCAACACATGTCGTTTCGGATGTGGAAACGGTGGCAACCAAAGTTATCCTGTTGCGCGCCGGCAAGATTGTGGATGCTGCGCCCGTGCCGGAGCTTATTGAAAAATACGCTCCCGGCCAAGGGCTGGAAGATGTGTACCTGAACGTGTTTGGTGAGGGAGACGGTAAATGAGCCTGTTTTTTGCTGAACTTCGCAAAGTTTGGGGCGGCAGAGTGTTCCCGGCTCTGTTGGCTATACTGGCGGCCTCCAATCTCCTACTGCTGTGGATGGGTACTCGCCCCACAGCCAAGCAGCCTCCTGCATCAGCTTATCGCGCAGTAGGTGTCGAGCTTTCCGATAAAAACATGGAAGAAAAGGGAGCCTATCTTCACAATAAATACACTGAGATAGAAAGCCTTGTAAAAATCGGGCAGTATTATCGGGAACTGGCTTACGGCGGCTATGGGCTCACTCAGTATCGGCAGGACAATGCCGCTATGTTCGATGCCTATGAACAAGAGTACACAGATAAGACCTATACTCTATTTACGGATAACTTGAACACAGAGTACCGCCTGTTCAGCCAGCTGCAAAGCGAATATGACACCGTGGCGGCCTACAGCGACTTTCTGGATGGCGTTCAGACCAAGGCATCTCAGCTGTCCGGCATCTCAATTTTTCAAAACGACCGTACCGGGTACGATTTGAAAAACATCGAATTAACCGCACAGGTTTATGCCGGGCTAACGGAGACACCCATAGACTATTACCCACAGAAAGGTCTGTACACAGCCATCAGCTATGCGTTCACCGACCTTATCCTGCTGGCATCTATGCTCTTGCTTGCGTTGATTCTTGTGCGCCAAGAGCGCGACAGCGGCTTGTTGAGTTTGATTCGCAGTCTTCCCGGTGGGCGGCTGAAAACGGCCATTGCAAAGCTGGCGGCATTTGCTGCCAGCTTATTGGTCGTTCTGATGGTGCTGTATGGGGGCAACCTCGCATATTGCTCAGCGTCGTTCAGTTTGGGGCCTATGAATCGCACGATTCAAAGTGTTCCCGCATTGATGCGCTGCACAATGCAGATTACAGTTGGGCAATACCTACTTCGGTTTTTGCTTGCAAAATGGGCTGGTGCGTTTGTGATGGGGCTGTGGGTCATGCTGGCCGCCCTTATCGCCAAACGCGCTGTGACCGGCTGGATTGGCGCGTTGGCGCTTCCTTTAGCGATGTACGGTATCCGTGCCGCGATTCCTGCCACGAGCCATTTGAATGTCATAAAGTATGCCAATATGGTAAGCCTGCTGCAAACCAATGAATTGCTGGGGAATTATCGGAATCTGTTCTGGTTCGGCAGCCCCATCAGTCTCCCAATGGTAGAGTGGGTAACTGCCGCCGCTTTAGGCAGTGTCTTGTCCGTGGCATTCTGTACGGTTTTTTCAAAGGCACAGCTGCTGCCAGCTGCCAAACGTAGTCTGACACTTCCATTCCGTCACAAAACTCACGCAACCTCTGTCACTTGCGAAGAGGGCAGAAAGCTGTTACTGATGAATGGTGCTGCGGTATTCTTGGCTGCATTTCTGGCATTCGGCATTTATCAGGGCGTGACGGCAGAAAGCTACATAGACGCGGACGAAATCTACTACGCCTATTATATGAAGCATATTTCCGGGCCGTGGAGCGAAGAAAGCCGCGACTGGCTGAAAGAGCAACGTAACGAGTTTTCTCCCATGTTGGAAGCACAGAAACGCGTCAGCCATGGCGAATTGAGCAGCGAAGCACTCCTGGCCTACAATTCCTTGCAACAAAAATATTCTGCCTATCAGCGTGTTCTTCAATCCAATATTAGTTACTACCTCAAGGAGAATCCAGGTGCGTGGCTTGTTTATGAGACCGGCTACAAGAAGCTGTTCGGCTTTACCGGCACAAGTGATGTGCAAGATACACTTTTAGCCGGATTGCTGTGCGCCCTATGCTTCAGCGGTCTATTTTCAATGGAGCGCAAGGGTGGCATGGATGAAATTCTGGCATCCACCCCTTTGGGCCGGAAATACACTGTGAAAGCAAAGCTGTGGCAAAGCACCGCGGTTGCGGCAGTAATAGCTTTCGGGACGGTTTTGCCTCATCTATGGCAGGTTCTGCGCGACTATGGCCTTCCCTCTTTGCTGGGACCGGCAATGAGTATTTCCGACTTGCAGGCTGTCCCGAAGTTTATAACTTTATCGGATTTACTGCTCTTTTGGCTGATCTGCCGCTTTGCTGCCTGCCTGTGCATGAGCCGAATCACCCTATGGCTGGGACAGAAATTGGGAAATCTGCTTCCTGCACTGTTTATCAGCGCTGTTTCGTATTGTCTGCCTGCGTTGCTTAGCCTCTCTGGGATGAAAAACGGGATTGAGTGGCTGGGATTCTATCCACTATTCCATGCTGCGGCCCTCTGGCAAAACCAAGGATATACCGCTGATGGTGAAAGTTATAATGCAATGTGGATTCCGATTTTTCTGGTATGCGCAGCATTCTTCCTCGCATGGGCTATTGGTCAGGCTCTTATTGACGATTATGACATGATAGGTGTTCCAGATGAAGTACTATAAAAATCTGTCCATCGATGAAAGCGATTTCTCCGTTCAAAGGCAAGGCTGCCGCATTCACCTGACGACCACAGAATATCAACTATTCATTACGCTGCTCGACCATTCTGGGCACATCTGCTCCCGAAATTTTCTGTTGGCATCTGCTTGGAATATCACAGAGCCGATTCAGACGCGGACGGTCGATGTGCATATCGCAAAGCTGCGAAAGAAACTGGATTTAGGCCCGGATGATTTGAAAACCGTAATGGGACGGGGGTATGCGCTTTCTGTTTGAGCCAAACAGAGAATCAAGATACATAAATGTATTTTTGTGTGATTCATTTCACGCAGTTCACCTATTTATTTGTAAGGGAGCTTGTTATGCACAATTTTGTTGTAAGAGGTCTATCTTTTGTTGGTGCCACCGCAATGTTTTCTGTAGTGTGCATGGCACCGTGTGCTGAAGATATTCAGCCGTTGGCCACTGCCGCCACAAGCGATTATATTCAATCTGGTTTATATACCGGTGAATTGCTTAGAGAAGTTAATTCTATAATTGGAAATAATGTTGATTTTAATCCTGCAAACTATACTGCCTCTGATTACTCAAATGAATGGATTTCCGATGCAAGATCCGTTGTAGACACTTATCTGGAAACATTGCCTAGCCCAACCGTGTTAAAATCTGGAGAATCTTCTGGAAAGGCACAAGCTATCGCGTATGCAATTAACTGTGCTGAATGGAGCATGAATAAAGGCCGTGGTCACAATCTTGCTGACGAAAGTACTTACATGTTCGTATCCCATTATATCGATATTGATACTTATTACACGGATACATCGCTTTCTTTCCTTACCGATGGTGCCAGCCGGTCAGAGGCTCCAAAATATTATTGCAAGTGGATTACCGATGATGATCGCAACGCGTATGATACTTACCTTGGTTTGCACCAAGTAAATAGTAAAGCGAACTTTCTTTACGAAGGCTTTCGGAGTATCTGCAGCTTAAATGGTGATGTCAACGACATTGACAAATTGCGAAAAACATCGGATAAAGTAAACGACACCCTATTTGGTGTCGCCGCAAGTTATTCCTCCTATGATGCCTTTGATAGTTGGGGTGGAATTTATACTGTTACACAAGAAATCTTCAAAAAAACTGCCGAGTCTCCAGAGACACGCTTAAGCGATTTATACACTGATTTTTTTGAGGATGAAGATATTCTTCGTGGTATTGATTCCGACATTAAAGCGGCAGCACTTCAGAGTTCTTTTGCAATGGCTGGTGCCTTGTTGCTCGGTTTTGTAACAGGTGGTCTTATCGAAGGCGTTGCCGAGTGCGCGCTTTGGTCGTTATGTGATTTTGGGGAAGCTATATTAACAAGTGAAATCGATGCCGCTCTAACATTACAGCTCCGCTACAGCTACCACGTCAGAGAACCGGCAAGAATGTACGACTATTATATGGATTCGATTTGATTCCATCCGAATTAATGATGAGGACGAATGATGGATAAGCTGTATCTGGCAGCCGTAACGATTTTTGGAATCGGCTGGTATATTGAACAACGTATGTATGTCGATGGCTACACACGGCGTAAACGGGACCCGTATAAGCCAATTGATTATTTAGGTGTGTTCAGCATTGGCGAATTTGTCGGTTATTTGTTACGATGTCTTGTTGCACCTGCTTTTGTATGGTTTCCGGACATCCTTATTGGGTTGCCCGACAATCTTATTCAAGCTATTGCGGCCGTATGGTTGGTTGTGATGTCCATTTTTGTTCCCATGCTAGTCGAACGTACAATTGATGGGTTTTAGTATACATTATAATTGCTATTTCCTTGAATTCAATTTTTCTCTTTTGTGTAGTGTTTTCCTTTTGATTTTATAGCTTGTCAAATAAAAACACAAAAGACCAATTACACCAAATATAATCTCACTATTTTCACCGCCTTATATTTTCCGCTTATCTATATAATATTGTATAATTATTTCACATCAATATAGAAATGAGGAATTTATAATGCTTGAAAGAAGTCACCTTGAGTCTTACATCTGTTACTGCAAATATCAAAAAAATCTAAACAATAAGACCTTGAAAGCATATCGTATTGATTTGATGCAGTTCTTTTCTTGGTTTTTTCCCTATGATGCCTGCGTATCAAGCACACACATAGAGTTATACATTGAGCATTTGGCAAAGACGTATAAAACATCTACTGTGAAGCGAAAAATAGCTGCCATAAAATCGTTTTACCAATACCTTATATATAAGGAATATCTTGAGCACAGTCCCTTTGAAAAGCTGCAAGTTCATTTGCGACAAGAACGGCTTTTACCTCGTACTATTGATAATTATACCCTTAGTCGTATTTTCTCTGCGGCATATTCTGACTTGCGCGAGTCACAATCGAATAATCATTACTTCGTCTCAATGAGGGATGTTGCCGTCTTGGAATTGCTGTTTGCCACCGGTGTCCGGGTTTCAGAACTTTGTTCTATTACTTGTGAAAATTTGAATTTGCAGAATCAAGTCGTCCTAATCAAAGGCAAGGGCAGTAAAGAGCGCTGCATTTATATTTCCTCGCCTCCAGTAATAAGTGCATTGGCTTCATACTCCGCTCTGCGCACCACAATTGACTCTCCCGATCCTTATTTCTTTTTGAATCGAGATAAGCATCGCCTATCAGAACAATCCGTCCGGCGAATTATTTGCCGTTATACCCCCACGGATGCAGCCCATTATACTCCTCATATGTTCCGGCACTCGTTCGCAACTTATCTTTGGGAACAGTGCGGAAATATTTACGAAGTAAAAGAAATCTTGGGTCATAGCTCTGTCAAAACAACCGAACGATATGTTCATGCCAGTTTTGAGCAGCAAAAACGCATATTGACAACTATGCATCCGAGAAATACCCTAAAAATCGAATTTTAATTTCCCTATTGAGATTTTATTGCAATCAAGTGTATAATAGAATTATAAATAAGTATCCGGCTTTTTCGGTTCGTTCTTTGTCCATGTCACTTTAGCTTACGCTCCCCCACCCTTTGTTGTAGCTTTTGTATTACTGCCTATTTTTCAAATCACCATCATACATACTTTTACGTAGGGATGTGTTGTTCCTACATTTTACTGCTGTTAAACAATAAAGGATAACTACTTATTATCCTTTATTATAGGGATTCAATAAAATAAGAAAACACACTTGAAAGGATGATAAAGTATGACAAAAATATTTATAAGCTGGTCAAAGGCCAAAAGCAGAGATTTAGCCTTTGAGCTCAAAAGCCTATTGGAAAAAATGGCTCCTGACATAAATGTCTTTTTATCGGAGGACAGTATCGCTGCAGGTGAACATGTACAGGAGAAGATTATTAACCAAATTGTACATTGCGATAAGCTCCTTCTTTGCTTCACAAAGGAAAATAAGAAATCCCCCTGGCTTCTTTATGAAGCTGGATTTGCATGCGGCCTTAACAAAACAGTCATCCCGATTCTTTTTGATAATGATCCCAATTGGCATTCGTGGATTGATAACCCTATGAATATTGCGAGAGAAATAAGTGCAAATTCAGACGAATTTTATTCCGATATCATTAACAGCCTTGGAATAACCGATACTAAGTATACAAAAGCAGTTTTCTTGGACTTTACAAGGAGAATTGAAACAGTTAAAGAAAAATATCGACAAGTAGATGTTCAATGTGAGGATTTTGTAGATGCTCTCATCGAAAATGATTCCTTTCATATTGAAAGCCCAATATATAGAGATAAGACTGCATACTTTTTAAATGGATTTGAAACATACGATTTGTGGAAAACCATTGTCCATTCATTTTTATATACGGGAAAATATTTATGGATATATGGCAGGAAAAATATGAAACTTTTTGGAGGAAATTTTAGGGAGCTATTTGATTATCTAGAGGAAAAATCCACAAATAGTAATATGTCTGGAATAGATTTTCGTTGTCTCTTTCTCAATCCCAATTCTGCGGAGGTAAAGCATGCGCATTCGCAACAGGATATCTTTTTAGAAGAACTTAAAGTAACTATCCGGCGAGCAGAAAACCAAATTGGTGATAACCAAGTAATCAAAAATTGTTTTCGTATGTATGAAAACAGAAGAGAGGAAGTTATTATTCGTTTGGATAACTGTATTATTTATTCTAAACCTCATTTTGACAAAAATGGTTATCCACAATTTATGACGGATTCAAAGTTCGAGGTTTTTAGTGCATCCTCTGATCGAGGAAAAGAGTGTATTCAAAAGTTTTGCGCTATTTGGGATGCATCTACTAATTTGTTTTAAAATAGTGTGCGAAGGAATTTTGCTACTTCAAAGAGCGTTTCCTCGGATGAAAGTCTACTATTGTTCAGCGAAAGCACATTGGGATGAGCTTTCGCCAGCAGACTTGTCTGCTTGTGTAAATCAAGATTCATTCGATATAAAAAGGGAACCCCTTCTTTTTTATATTTTTGCGGATCCCTATTGCGTAACCGAGTCCATAATAAGTCTTCAGATTCTATAAACAGATTAACATAAGCAATATGCGATGAAAACAGCATATTGTCGTACAAAATTTCGGGAATAATATGGACTCCATTAATAATTGTTGGGATTTCTTTCCTTTGCTGGCGATGTACAATAGCAATAATAGAATTCATCATCACCTCACATTGCCGTGAAGCTGTAGCGTAGTCTAAGAAAACATTATGCGGTGTAATTTCATCAGGAATGGATATTCCCATTAAAGCCAAATGTTTTCTATATCCACGTAGAATCTCTCGTATAATATCTGTTTCCTCGACAATTCGAAAATCACAATAGTTCTTGAAAAGTTCATATGCAACAGTTGTTTTCCCAGATCCTGGAACGCCGGAAATAAATACAATTGTATCTTTAGGCACTTGAAGATACATACCGCGGTCTCTCCTCTATGTGAAATAATCCATATAAATACCAGATAATAAGTAGTTATTCTTTATTCCTTCCTGCGTTTTCAAAATCATCACGAAGCGATGTCAACCAGTAAGATAAGCAAAGTCGAAAATTATAAGGTGGTCTATATGTCAAAAGCGAGCCTTTTATGCAAGCGGATAAAGAAATCTTTACGTCTATACGGATTTCACAACCTCATCATGGACGTTCTTACTGTTTTCAGTGCTTGCATGAGTATCTTCGCTGCCTTTTCACGAAACGACATTGTGTTAGGTCTTTCCTGCCTATTGCTATTTTTTCTTCTTATAATTGTTAGTATTTCGTTCTACCTATATAAGAAGGACTCTGTGAAATTAGATCACCTATATATTGACAATTATGTTATATCACCTGATGGAAGTTACAAAATCAAAAAAACACCTTTAATAAGTACAATTACATATCTGATTCTTACACGCCATGAGGAGCGAAAGCTTTTTAACGATCTCTCTGTAAGTTCTATTTCAACGGACTACTCATTTTCAGGTGACCCCGCGCATACAGAATTTGACGGAAACCGTATGCCAATTTCTGAGCAGAAGATTAGTTACACTATAAATTCTATGAATCGAACCTCTCATCCAATTTTTCATTTTGACTTCTATCAGATTTGGTCAATTCTCGCAAAAGGCAATAATACAACTTACGCCGTATCTTGCAAAGATGTCTCCGGTAATGATATTCCCTGTCAATGTTCGTATGTTAACATTCATTCTATGTGTAATCGGGTCACTGTAAAATTCGAATGTTCTGGTATTTCTCCTCAGCAATGCTTGTCCCTACATTTTAATAGAACTAATCGTCCCGCTGGTTTTCATAATTCAGAGGCCTTTGTATTCGATCCAGCTCAATACGATGACACCGCAAATTTCCAATGGCATCCGTCTGTCAACAGTGACAGTATCGTTATAAACGAAAGTGATATAACAATTTATACTATTAACCGTACAACATTTGAGAAAACTAAACTATTTAGCTGCAAATTCAAGGCTTTCAATGCATATCTTCAGCAATCAAACAATCATGGGAATTTAAAGTGTTCTCCTAAAGAAATTTTTCTCATTAATATTACGCAGTCAAAAGAAACATTTGTAAATACAGTGCACTGTCAATCTACAGATGAAAATCACTCATTCTCCCTACTGTAATATTTTATAAGATACGCAGCAGTAAAAATATATTTCATCTTTAATAAAAAATAGATGTCAGCTTTGATTGCGTGCGTCTCCATCTCCTACACATCCCCCTGATGTCAAGATAGGGGCGAAAAATTTTTAGAAAAAATCGCAAAAAAAAAATAAGCCCTACAAGGCTTTCAGTCAGTTCTGAACCGACCTGAGCCTTATAGGGCTTTACTCACTATTCTATTTTCAATGCTATTTCAGTAGCTACTTATCGAATCCAATCCATCAATTTTCTTACACCTCTTATTACACTGGCATAATCAATATCTGCTGCATACGAGTATTTCTTCTGATATGCTCTCCATAGCACTTGAATCTGTTCATCTGCTTCGATAATTTTGACGATCTCCTCGGCCTGCTCCTGCAAATTATCCGTTCCTCTCTTTTTGCAAGTTGCCGCAAAAGCATCTTTCAAAACAGCCTTATTGACTTTATCTTCGTATGTATCAACCAGCATCCGTATATCGTAAAAATCTCTCATTCGAGTATTTAAGATACCCCTCGCCAAAACCGTCTGCAACTTCTCGGCTAGTATAGTTTCCAAATTATAAGACCATAGCTTAATAGAACGATCCTCAAGTAAAAGGTCATAATTAAACTCGATTGCTCGTGGGGTAATCACGTCGCCCGTGGAAATATCAATTTTCAAGGGCGTAATCAATCTTCCCACATTGGCGTTCATGGTAACGCGGATTCCCGGATACTCCATTTCATCCATAATATTGGAAACGTCTTTAACCTCAAAAGAAACACCGTCGTCAAGGTCAATATCTTTGACCTGATTGACAACTCGCAGAGCATCCTCCGCAGACAGATTTAGATTCTTCATGCTGGTGTCAATGTCCATCGTGGAACGATGCGCAACGCCAATCATTGCAGTAACCAGTATTCCACCTTTGATAATGAAGTTATCCCGATATTCTGATTGTGTCAGCCTTTCCAGAAAACGCTCCATCATATAGATTCGCATGAGTGTCCTTGCGTCTGCATTGTTCTGTTTTGCAACGCTCTTGATACGCCCTTTTATCTGTTCAGGTGTAAATCCCATTTACAGTAGTACCTCCATATAATTTCGGATGATCTTATCCACTCGAAATAGTTTTGCATATTTCATCAGTCTATTAAGGTCTTTATCTTTTCTCCCGACATACGTTTTTAATACTGCATTGAAATCCTGCACTTCTATGGAACTTCTACTCCGCACCAAGTCGCAAATTGTCCGTTCCAAATCGTACATGGGAATTTCATTTCCCTGATTACTCTTTACAGTTCGTTTGCCAACATCAAGGAGTTCTTTTTTTACTGTATAAACCTTATAGCCATCCTCTTTCAAGCGGTGAGCATTATACCCACTATAAATCGTGAGTGTATGAACAAGCGGTTCCCGATCTGTCAGTCCATAATAGTAAAACGCTTCATCATGAGAAAATACTCCCATCGGGCAGCGGCGGTGCAGTATTTCTAATTCGTCAATCCAAGTATCTTTTGCTGCGTATACGCCATGCCCGACTTGTTCGTATTCATTGGCCTTTACATATTTATAAAATTCAAATTTCGTTAAGCCTACTTTTGTTGCAAGCTGCGGTGTTAAAATCTCATGTGTTCGAGCCAAATTGTTCATGTTCATTATAAGCGTCACCTCACTTTCGTGCTTATATTGTATTCTAAACGAGCACAAAAGTCAATGTGAATTTTCTTTTCTGCTCATTTTATTTGCAATATTAGCACGTTCGTCCACTTAGACTTGCTTGATGCTCCCTATTCAACGTGCTATACTTAAATTATAAAAATCAATCAAGGGAGTGCATTTGTCATAAGCAAACGACTTGTTGCTTACTTCTCTGCCAGCGGCGTTACTGCAAAGGTTGCTGAAAATTTGGCTGATGCTATCGGTGCAGACATTTTTGAGATTCAGCCGGAAGTTCCGTACACTAAAGCCGATCTGAACTGGATGGATAAGAAATCCCGCAGCACTATCGAAATGAGCGATCCTGCCTCGGTGCCGTCAAGATTTATGCGCAAAATTGTTTGCAGGCTCCGGCTGAATGAAGTCAGCCGGCAATGAAGGCGTCGTCCAGAGCCGCCTCCAGGTGCTTCATGTTCATGTATTTTTTGCAGCCCCACTGGGTGCCCGCCACATGGCGCAGCCTGGCGCAGACCAGTATCAGGGCGGAGTTGCCATCGGAGAATGTCCCCACCACACGGGTGCATCGGCGGATCTCACGGTTCAGCCGCTCGATCACGTTGTTAGTGCGGATGCGGGTCCAATGCTCGCTGGGAAAATCGCAGTAGGTCAGCGTCTCCTCAATGCCGTCCTCGATCTTCTTGGCAGCCTCCTTCAGCTTCATGGCGCACAGCTCGGCAACCACGGCCTTTGCCTTTTCGCGGGACGCTTTTTTGCTCTCCTGGGCGTGGATCGCCTTGAGCATTTTTGCCACAATTTTGATCTTGGATTTGGGCACAACAGAGAAAACATTGCGGTAGAAATGCACCGTGCAGCGCTGGTATTTGGCGTCCGGGAACACCTCGCCCACGGCCTCCAACATCCCCATGCACTTGTCACCGACGATGAGCTTTACGCCGTCCAAGCCGCGTCCACGAAGCCATTGGAAGAAGCTGACCCAGCTGGCCTTGTCCTCTTTCATGCCCTCTGCGGCGCCCAAAACCTCACGAAAACCGTCCTCATTCACGGCGATCGCCACCAAAACAGAAACATTTTCATACTCTCCACCCCAGTTGCGGCGCAGGTAGATGCCGTCCACATAGATGTATGGATAGCGCCCGCCCTGTAACGGGCGGTTGCGCCAGTCTTCGATGTGAACATAGGCTTTCTTGTTCAGTTCGCTGATGGTAGCGGGCGACACCTTGCTGCCCCACAGTGCCTCTGTGATGTCCTCCACCCGGCGCACGGAGACGCCTGCCAGATACATCTCGATGAGGGCTTCCTCCACGCTGCTCTCCCGGAGACGATACCGCTCGATGATGGCTGTCTCGAAGGACACACCCTTGAGCCGCGGCATGTGGAGCGTAACGTCACCGGAGGTCGTGGTAAGATTTCGGTCATAGTGGCCGCTGCGGTAGCCCTGACGGGTCTCGTTGCGCTCATAGCGGGCGGCCTGCGTCAGGGACTCCGCCTCTTTCTCCAGCAGCTCGTTCAGGGTTTCCCCCACGCTGCCGCGAACCAATTCCTTGATTTGGCCCTTGATTACTTCCTCGTTTAGCTGTACAATTTTCTCGGACATAGTTTGCTTGCTCCTTTCGAATGTTTGTGTGGTAACTTCATTCTACCAGAGCCTGCAAGCTATGTCTTCTTTTATGCATTTTCCAATTTGCGCAACTTATTGTACATTATCCCTGCCTCTCGCCCTGTCATCGCCGCCAAGCGTGATAACATGGACGAATACGACACCATCTTTGTTGGATTCCCTATCTGGTGGTATATCGCTCCGACGATCATCAATACATTTCTGGAAAGCTACAATCTAAAAGGCAAGACGGTTATCACCTTTGCCACCTCTGGCGGTAGCGGTATGGGCAAGACCAACGAAAAACTCACGCCAAGCTGCCCCGGCGCAAAACTGTTGCACGGCAAAGTGTTCAATTCCTATTCCAGCAAAGCCGACTTGTCCGCATGGGTAGAAACCATCAGCCTCTAATAGACACATTCCTTCGGAATGAAATACCCGCCTGGTCGAGAAGATTTTCTGAATCCTCTCACCCAAACGGGTATTCTTTTCACGTTTTCAAAACATATTCCTTACGGGCTCTTATTTTTCTTTATAGCTATCATTCCCAAACTCTAAACGTGCTTTTGGGAAGTTTGGCTAAGTCCCTCTCCCCAAAGCATTGCACAGCATCCTTTACAGGCATCGGAATATATATTTCCTTTTTGCTCCTTCCGTTTTCATTCTCCAAATATTTACATATTATTTCAATTTGCTCTCTTTTTTTGCTGTTTCCGCATATTTTATTTAGTTTACACAGTAACCGGCCCGAATCTACGCCTATCATCATATCCGGACTATCTTTCATTCTGTTTTTTATATCAAACGTTTCAAGATAAAAGATTTCCTGAACTCTCTCCATCATTATACCCCTCCTTCGTCTGATGTATACTCAACGTTTTCCCTTGCCCACTCGCAAAATGCTTTCATATCAATAGGAAAATACTCAAGATAATCTTCAATTACATCCGCAAGCGTCCTCTCAATCGAATGAAAATCCATATAATACAGCAGGGAATTCAAATCACTAGATCCTACTGAAACACCAAATGTAATAAACGGTATTCCCTTTCCATGCTCTCTCCTGTTTTTTCTATACCTATTTCCATCAAAGCTCGGAATTGCAGTTATAAAATTTTTCCATCGCTTTTTAGGTTCCGTATGAACCAGTGATTTATTTACGCTGTATATCAAACTATGCCCCACATCATACGACGCCTTCAACAAATCGTCATACTGCATTGGTTGCATGTTCATCGTTTCGGGTTTACATTCTGGTGGAATTGATATACATAGTTGAGAATACATTTTATCTTTAAGTCGGAATCGGAAATGAAAGCGCACAAGTGTCTTTTTCTCTTCATCCACTAGATTATTTCTTAGTATAGCACAAATCTGTGTTAAATAAGCATAAAAATCATCGAACACGCGGCTGTTTTTCCCTTTGTCCAGTCCAACAAGTTCTTCCATCAGTTGCTGTCCTTGCACACTTTTTTCAAGCATTAAATGAGCATAAAGAATTCCATCAACCGTAATTTCTTGTTCTTCTTTCGTTTTTTCTTTCGTTTTTTCTTGTTCTTTCTCCCAAATCTCTATGATGGTTTTTATTTTGCTCTCATCAATACCATCATCAAAATATAAAACTCTTGTCCTCCAAAGCAAGTCGCACATTTCTTTTCTAAAATTGCTCATTCTGATTTCATATTCTTGAAATCTATCAAGAAGTTCATCAGATAAATAGCATGCTTTTCCTGTGCTATTAGGACCTCCCGTCAACCATATATATGGCATAGTCTTTTGCATGTTGATTGGAAAAACAATTTTTTTCTGATTTTCTTCAATATTTTTCGTGTACAAATCAAAATCAGGTTTAAAATTCCCCTCCGCATTAGTACCATATGAATAAATGTCAACAGAATTCAACTCAATATTAAATACATAAAACGCATAAAGTCTTTTTCTTGTATGTTGTGCCCTGACTCTATCATTTTCAGCATCGCCTTGGCCAATTCCGGTCATAAATGTGTTCAGTGTTCGAACATTATTATTCCAGTTTACAACTGTACGATTATGTGTATGTCCACATAAATAGGCGTTTGCCATTATTCTGCTGGAATCAGTCAATTCCATTAGTGCCGTTGTCTCTTCATTTCCTTCCAAGCACTGCAATGGATGATGTCCTAGACAAATTGACAAACTCGGTTCAATATTTCTGCGAAGCTTTATCGCTTCTTCACTTATTTTATCAAGCTGAAATTTTCCAAGAACAAATTTGCGGGTGTCATTTTCATCAATACAGCACCAAGAAGTATTTAGCAAAACAAAAAAATATGTTTTTTTCTCTATTGTAATTGGAACAACCCCAAATGTTCTTTCTACAATTTTCTCTTCAATATCCATCTCAAACAAATTATAAATGTACTTAGAGAGTTCCATATATCCAGAACTTTCATATGCTTCCTGAATATTTTTCCAGAATGTATCATAAAATGTATTTCCAAATTCATATTCCTTTTGCACCGCAAAAGTTCTACATGCTGGAATTATAAATTTGCATGAATTACTTCTAAAAATATCGTGATTTCCCGGAACCAAAACAATTCCAGCAACCTTATTTCCCAAAGTTTTTTTCAAATCCTCAAAGAACTTTTTTGCATTGTCTATTGCCGCCTTATTGCCCTTATCGATAATATCTCCTGTAACAGCAACAACCAAAGTTTTTTCCCGTGTGGGGGCAATTTCCTCTTTAATATGAACGAGTAAATTTTTTAATATTTCTGGGTATGCCGCTTGTCCATCTATGTGCAAATCTGAAAGATGTAAAATTGTCAAGTCATTCATACGTATTTCTCCACTGCACAACTCTCATTTATCGATTTTCTGCCAGACGGTTCTACTATGTTCAACGTAAAGCCCTCTTTTCCATTTTTATTATACACTATTTTCTCCATTCAGTCAATAAAATCCCTTTTTCTCCGCCTTATTCTTGTTCAATTTGTCAACACCTCCGCTAAAAGATTATTTTTTACAATTAATTCGTTTGTACAATTCTTATTATATATATTTTCCCAACGCTCTCCGAATCACATCCTCACAGTTAAACTCTATTTTCATCGTTTGGTCGTCATACAGATAGACCATGCTCACAAAGGCTTCCACACATTCTTTTGTCAGCCCACCGATGTACGTTTTCTCACTGACCTGCTTTGTCAGAGCGCGAATTTCTTCATCCAGTTCATCGGCACACTCCTGTTCTTTCTTTTCTGTCCGTATGCTATCCTGCAATGCAGCCAGTTTTTCCGAAAGAGCCTTTTTCTTTTCTATGTACGCATCTCGCAGCAGCACACCGTCCGCATACAATTCATATAGTTTAATCTGTTCCACCCGAATAGCTTCTGCTTGCTTTTCCAAGTCCTCAATGTCCATGCAGCGCACCGTGATGGACTGCTTTTCCTGCATCCCCTGATTCACCACGTCCAGCGCATAGAACACAGTTTTTATCGCACGAGCCGCTTTTGCGTTCACCGAATATTCTCTGTAATAGCCGCCGTAGCATTTAGAGAACTTTCCTGCCGCCCTTTTATAGCCACAGCAGAAAACCATTTCCCCATACCGCTTTTCGTGCCGAAGCTGCCGTTTGCAATTTCCACAGCAAATCTTTCCTTTTAACGCGAAATCATCACCCACCTTATACTGAATGGGAGTTACGTTACGGATTGCTTTCTGCGCCTGATAGTATCATTAAATGATCTTTCCCTTGTGTATAGATAGCAATTTATTCTCCTCTTCCATGTCAAAGTTCTCTAATTTTATATCGAAATTATTGAAATTATAAATTGGTTATGATACTTTACTTTTAAGATTAGTTATCCATTCAACATATTCAATATTCTTTACAATAGGGTTTAGCCTTCCGCTTTCTTAATATAATTGCTAGCAAAGTTGGATCTGCTGCTTTGCGTAGGACACTTTTCTTGATTATGACAATCATTTTACAAACACAACCGCAGGATGAGCCTGTTTTTCAATTCATGGACAAAAAGCGTTCTGAAGGAAAGCCCTACAAAGTTTACATGATGGCTTCGGCTAACAAGTTTTTACGTATCTACTACGCTAGAGTTAAAGCTGTAATGGATTCCGAAAATTTCAATTGACCAACCATCTTATATACCTTTCGGCAAGCTGTCACTTTTTTGAGTGCTTAACGGCTTATTTAGGTTATGCCTCTAACCGTAAATTCAATTTTTCAAAATTTTCAAAATTTTTCTCTAATCACCTCTTGACTTTTATTAGCAGGTCTAGTTGTTGTACATGCCGGGCGCACACTATAAATCCGCATTGAAGTCGCCATAATATGCGATTTCAATGCGGATTTCTGTTCTTTAATAGCCGATTCTTCTTATCTACATAATGACGTATTCGTCATGCTACAGCAAAGAGGCCACTTATTCATCACAATAAGCACTCCCCTATCAATATTAACTCTACACCTCTTTTTAGCTGTTATCTATACAGCGGTCCGTACTGCTTGCACGCAGCATAATCCGCAGCCTGCTGATCCTGTGTGCCGAAGCTGGCCCATGCGTGGGGGCGATAAACCTTCTCGGCAGGGACATTGTGCATCGTGACCGGAATGCGCAGCATGCTGGCCAGCGTAATGAGGTCAGCACCCACATGGCCGTAAACGGTCACTCCATGGTTGGCACCCCAGTTTGCCATAACGCTGTACACATCGGTGAACGCTCCCTGTCCGGTCAGGCGCGGGCAGAACCATGTGGTCGGCCAGGTCGGGTCGGTGCGTTTGTCGATGGTGTTGTGAATCTCGTCGGGCAGATCAGCCGTCCAACCCTCGGCAATTTGCAGGACGGGTCCAATGCCCTCCACAATGTTGAAGCGCAGCATCGTAACAGGCATCTCTGCCTTGCAGCGGAAATGGCTGGAATATCCACCGCCGCGGAAGTACTCATAGTCCGCACGACACCAATTGGTGGCGTTCAGGCACGCCTTGATGTCCGCATCGGTCATCTCCCAGAACGGTTTCATCACATGATTGCCCTTGTCATCTACGCAGGCACCGGAACCGTCCAGGGCCGTTGCGCCGGAATTGATGAGGTGAATAAAGCCGTTGGCGGCAACGCCGTCAGGCTTCTGCCCGGTCACACGCTCGCAGGCTTCCGGGCTCCAGTAGGTGCGCACGTCATGGAAGCACGGCGCAGAGCCGGAAACAAGGCTGCCCAGCATCATGGCAATGCCGTTGCAGGTATCGTTCTCGGTAGCGAACGGGGTCGGGGCTTTCGGGCCGTTCCAGTCAAAGGTGGAAGCCATGATGGCTTCGGTGAAGTCAGCATTCGGCAGCCAGTCTGTCCACTGGCGCTGGCCCTGGAAGCCGCCGACCACAGCGTTGCGACCGAGCGCTTCTTCATGCCAGCCCATCTCGTCCAGACGCGGATTACCGTATAGAATGTCACGGATGATCAGGGTCATCTTAACGATAAACTCCCAATCCTTGTCTGCCGGAACGATCTTCGACTTCGTGATGACAGGCGGCAGGTTCTTACCGAGGTTCTTATCAAAGCCCTCTTTGCAATTCTCACGCACCCATGCCAGCGCCTTTTCATATTCGTCGTGGTCATAGATACCGATGGAAATGCGGCGCAGGATTTCGACCTCGTCCACCCACTCGGCGCGGATGCCGAAATACTTTTGCAGAACACCTGCATCGCAGAAGCTGCCGGCAATCCCCATCGTCACAGCGCCAATATTGACGTAGGCTTTGTTCTTCATCCAGCCTGCGGCAACAGCACCACGGGCAAAGCGCAGGATTTTCTCGGCCACGTCATCGGGAATCGTATCATCGTTGGCTTCCTGCACGTCATGGCCATAAATGGAGAAAGCAGGCAGACCGCGCTGGGCGTGTGCTGCCAGAACCGCAGCCAGATACACCGCGCCGGGGCGCTCGGTGCCATTGAAGCCCCAGACTGCCTTAATGGTGTTGGGGTCCATGTCGAACGTTTCGGTACCGTAGCACCAGCAGGGGGTCACAGACAGCGTTGCCGTAACATTCTGGGTAGAGAACTGCTCTGCCACGCGGGCCGCCTCGGCACCACCGCCAATCGTCGTACAGCCGATCACGCACTGCACCGGCGTACCATCGGGGTACTTGAGGTTCTCCTCAATCAGTTTGGCGGCATTTTCTGCCATGCGCATCGTCTGATTTTCCAGGCTTTCACGGACACCGCCCCAGCGTCCATCGATGACAGGACGGATACCAATTTTAGGATACAGCATAGTTGCACCTTCCTTATTATAATAGGGTTTTGAAACGATCATAAGCGGCGTTCCATTCCGCATCGTTCTGTGTGCTTGGGGTATATGTTTTAATGACCTCTGTTTCCGCAATCAGTCGGCGTCCCTGTGTGATGGAGTCCAGCAACCCCAAGGCCTTCAGCTGGATCATGATGTTGCCGAGCGCTGTAGCTTCCACCGGGCCTGCCTTTACCGTAAGGCCGCAGCAGTCTGCTGTCATCTGGCAAAGCAGGCGGTCTTTCGTACCGCCGCCCAAAACATGCAGGGTCGTAAAAGTCCGGCCTGTTACTGCGGAGAGTTGCTCTATCGCGTAACGATATTTCAGCGCAAGGCTTTCATAAATGCAGCGCATCACAGCACCCACCGTTTCCGGGATGGGCTGGCCGGTTCTGCGGCAAAATTCCTGTATTCTGCCCGGCAGGTCGCCGGGCGCAACAAATTCCGGGGCATCCGGGTCAATAAAGTTGCGCAACGGTTCGGCGGCAAGCGCCTGTTGTTCCAACTCTGCAAAAGAATATGCCTGCCCGCGGCGCTTGTACTCACGGCGGCTTTCCTGAATCAGCCAAAGACCGATGATATTTTTCAGGTAGTTGATTTTTCCGTTTGCTCCGAGTTCGTTGGACAGCCCGCTTTGGCAACTGTCTGCCGTCAGAATCGGGGTGTCCAATTCCGTTCCCAGCAGGCTCCACGTGCCGCAGGAGAGAAATGCCGTATGTTCGACATCTTCCTCGGCACACGGCATAGCAGCCGAGGCGCATTGTGTATCATGCCCTGCCACCGCAATGATTTTCGCGCCGGTTGTAAGTGTACCCGTCACCGTACCGCTGGCGACAAGGGGCGCGAAGTGGTTTTCCTTCAGACCATAGGCGGTCAGCACTTCCCTGCTCCACTGCCCTGTGCGGGGGTCAAGCATCTGGCTGGTGGAAGCAATGCTGCGCTCGCAGACCGGCTCGGCCCCCAACAGAGCCGCAAACAAATCCGGCATAAAGAGGATCTGCTCAGCCTTTTGCAGCAGTTCCGATTCCTGCTCCTGCAGTGCCAGCAACTGGAACAAGGTATTGATTGCCATGATTTGGTTGCCGGTATGGGCATACAATTCTTCTGCGGGCATACAGGCAGCGGCCTGTTCCGGTTTGCCATTCGTTCGGGCATCGCGGTAATGAACAGGGTTTGCCAGCAGATGGCCGTCCGCATCCAGTAAGCCGAAATCCACGCCCCATGTATCAAATCCTAAGCTGTCAAATGTACCAGCCTTTTGAATGGCTGTGTGGATTTCCTTCAGCAGTGTTTCCACATCCCAGCAGAGATGACCGTCCTTTTCGATGGGGACATTTTCAAAACGATGGATTTCCTCGTAGGTGAGGTTTTGGCCATCGTACACGGCCCGAATCGCACGTCCACTGGAAGCGCCAAAATCGAAGGCCAGCACAGTTGCTGTGTTACTCATTGAACCACGCCCTTCTTCAAAAGTACGTTGGCATAGATTGCGCTTTCCCCGGTGGCGATAATCGCATAGGCATGGCGTGCGCGCTCATAAAACGCAAAGCGCTCCACCATTTCAATTTTAGCCGGGTCATTGCCGCTCTCGTTCAACTTCTGTTTATAGCTATCCCAGATAGTCGGCTTGCACGGATCGCCATCTACCACTTTCATCAGTGCGACAGGCTTTTCCACATACTGATCCAACGGCAGAAATTGCAAGATGGCCTCCAGCAGTTCTACGGTTCCGTGCCCGTCTGCACGAATCACAATGGCATCTTTGCCGATGCTTTCAGCCGGGAAATTTCCGTCTGCGAGAATGATTTCGTCGCCATGTCCCATCTCGCAGAGGACTTTCAGAAGTTCCGGGCTAAGGATAGGCGGAATGTTCTTCAGCATACGGTGTCTCCTTATTTGTCCGTCGGCTCGCCTTTTTCGCGGCGCTCAAATTTGCGATAGCCGGGGTGTTTGCCGGTAATTTTGTAGTAGGAGCGGAGATTGATGAGCTTATCATTATTCTTGCGGTCAATATCGTAGCTGCCGCCGAGAATGATTGCGTTGATCGTGATTTTTGCCCACAGTTCCAGACTCTCCATGCGGTAATAGGCGGTGATGACATCGCTGCCCACCGTCAGCGCGCCGTGGTTTTCCAGCAGCATAACATCGTGGTCGTTGAGATACGGCTCGATTGCGTCCGGCACCTCCGTCGTGCTGGGAGTTCCATACGGAGTCAGCGGCACAGCGCCGATGGCTGCCACATCCTCAATCATGTTGTACATATCCATCGGGCGATGTGCCACGGCAAAGCCGGTGGCTGCCGGCGGATGGGCATGGACAACAGCATTTACATCGGCGCGCTTTTCGTAGCAGCGCAGGTGCATCTTGATTTCGCTGGACGGGCGCAGGCCCTCTGCACCTTCCAGCACATTGCCCTTTGCATCAATACGCAGCAGCTTGTCCGGCGTGATGAAGCTCTTGCTCATGCCCGTAGGCGTTGCAAGGAAAGTTCCGTCCTCCAACCGAACTGAGACATTGCCGTCGTTAGCGGCAACCCAGCCAAGCTGCCACATTTTATGGCAGACATCGCAGATTTGGTCTTTGATTTCTTCGATTTGCACAGTTTGTACCTCCTAAAGTGGATTTTGTCCTTTACTTGTATTTTTCAATTACTTTTTGCATGGCATCCCAGTTCCGTTCCATATCGGCAGTCAACTTGAACTGGGTGCGGGCGCGGTTGAGGTTTTGGGTTTCGTAGTTGATGTGGAAGTAGTGGTCCCCCTCGAGATAATCAGCGAGGAAACGCATACCGCACTCCATCGTCATCAACTTGGCACCCCAAGGCAGGCTCTGCTTTTCCAGCGGGGTGAACGCTTCTCCTGCTGCCTGCAAGAAGCCCTTGGTGTAAATTTCAAACAGTTCCATGCTGAAATTGACTTTCGAGAGGTCAGCTTCGTCCTCGGCGCAGTGGTTGGCACCGAAGCGGATTGAATCCCCAAAATCATTGGCAGCAAGCCCCGGCATGACGGTGTCAAGGTCTATGACGCAAAGACCCTCGCCGGTCGTTTTGTCGAACAGGATGTTGTTCAGCTTGGTGTCGTTGTGGGTGACGCGCAGCGGCAGCTTACCCGCCGCCAGCAGATCCACCATAACGTGATACTCTGCTTCGCGGGCGCGGACAAACTCAATTTCGCGCTGCACCTGTGCGGCACGACCCATGCGGTCCTCAGCCACGGCGCGCTGAAAATCAGCGAAACGCTTGGGCGTATCGTGGAAGTGCGGGATTGTCTCATGCAGGGTATGAGCCGGATATTCAGCCAACTGATGCTGGAAATTGCCAAATGCAACAGCGCTCTGGTAAAAATCCTCAGCCGACTGCACCTGCTGCAAACAGACAGTGTTCTCTACAAATTCATAGATACGCCAGCAGCTACCATCAGCAGCCTGATAATAGGGCTTTTCCTCTTTGGTAGGCACCACATGGAGCGTAGCACGCGCCGGGTCAGCCCCGCGCTGCTTAGCCTTTTCGCGCAAAAAATTTGTAACACCGCAGACGTTTTCCATCAAACCGGCCGGGTCTTTGAATGTATTGGTATTGATTTCTTGCAGGATATAGCGTTTTGCACCCTGCTCTGACGTTACCGTAATAGCATACGTCTGGTTAATATGCCCCTCTCCGTAAGGAACCAGTTCTGACACTGAGCCATTCCATTTCCATGCAGTTAAAATATCATTCATTTGTATATACATCCTCTCTGGTTTTGTTTATGCCGCGATACTGTACAGCGCGACACCGGCCACGGCAGCCCCCGCCATGACCTTGATAGGGCTGGGCTTCCATTTACGTAGAACAAAAAAGCCCATGAGGAAAATTGCCAGTGCAATCAGATCCATGCTGCCCAGATCCGCCGGGAAAGTGCGCTGCCTGTACAGGGCCATGCACAACAGTGAAATGCCAGCAGAAGCAATCATGGCAATAACAGCGGGGCGCAGCCCGGCCAAGATACCCTGCATAACGCTAAGGCCGCGGAAACGGTAATACATGTAGGCCAGCGCCATGACGATGACGCAGGACGGGAAAATACAGCCAATCGTGGCAATCAGTGCCCCAGGCAGCCCCGCAACCTGAATACCAACGAACGTCGCGGCGTTTACGGCGATGGGGCCGGGGGTCATTTCGGCAATCGTAATAATGTCCGCAAAGCCTGTCATCGTCAGCCAGGGGTGAATGTCCACTACTTGGTTTTGAATCAAAGGCATAGTCGCATAGCCGCCGCCGATGCTGAACAGGCCAACTTGGAAAAAGCTCCAGAATAATTCAAGGTAGATCATTTGCTATCCTCCCGCTTTTGTAGATACATGGTATCCAGCGCGCCGATGACGCCGCAGACGAGGATAATCAAAATGATGTTCACCGAGAAGAAACGGGTCGCCGCAAAAGCTGCCAGCATAACCGCGATGGGGAGCCAGCGCTTCTTTTTCAGGATGGGCCACGCCATGTTGATGACCACATCAAAGATGACCGCTGCCACACCGGCCAGCATACCGGCCATTGCCATGCTCACATACTTGTTGGAGCGGAACGCCTGATAGAACGCGGAGATGATGGAGATGATAATCAGCGGTGGCAGCGCCGCGCCCACCACAGTAATCAGTGCGCCGGGGATGCCTGCTACATGGTAGCCCATCAGAATCGAGGCGTTGATGGCAATAGATCCGGGGCTTGATTGGGCAATCGCCGTCAGGTCCAGCGTTTCCTCTTCCTCGATCCAGTGCAGTTCTTTCACGAAGCGTTCCCGCATCAACGGGATAATGACGAAGCCGCCGCCGAAGGTGCAGGCGCTCAACTTAAAGGTAGAGAGAAACAGCTGCCAGTATTTATCTTTCTTGTCCAATAGATATTTGTCTCCTTTTCAGCGGTACATTTGAACAGCGCGAACCATTTCGTACAGGCGCGGTTCTGCGTAGGCAAAAAACTTTTGCAGCGCTTTGCAATAATAACTGCGCCGTACTTTGTCGGCAACGTTGCGGTCACGTTTGCAGCCGCCACGGCACAGGTGGACCCACTTGCATTGCTGGCACTCTGCGGGTATCTGCCAGCCGTCCGTGATAAACGCCCGCATTTTTTCGCCGGTAAGCAGCGATTGCAGGGTGTCGTTTTGCACGGTTCCGAGTTTGTAAGCGTCCAAGCAGAAAAAGTCGCACGGGTAGACGGCGCCGCTACCCTCCACGACCATGTACGCGCCGCAGGTGCCTGTTGTGGAGCAAGTCCCAGCCGGGCCGCCCATAAGCAGATAAATATAATCCTCAAACAAACGGATGCTGACATAGATACTGGTTTTCCAGTCCCGATACCAGGCATCAAACAGGGCGCACAGGAACTGCGCGTACAGCTCCGGCGTGAGCGAGTAGTTTTGCTGCCCCTGCGGTGTGTCCAACGGATCCAAGCAGGGAATGAACTGCAAATAGCATACACCCGTTGCCTTCATGGACTTATACACGCGCTCCACCTTTTTGGCCAGCCGTTTGGTGACGACACACAAAAGATTGCACTCCACGCCGTATCGGCGCAGCAATTCAATCGTCTGCGTAATTCTATTCCATGTTCCGTTTCCCTGTGTATCCGGGCGCAGGGCATCATGCACATCCGGGGTGCCGTCCAAGCTGATGCCTACGAGAAAGTGTTCTTTGCTGAAAAATTCAGCCCATTCCTCGGTAACTGCAAGGCCATTTGTCTGAATGGCATACTGCACCGTGACACGCTTTTGGTTGTACTTTTGCACGGTCTGCGTAAAGAAACGGAAGAAATCCAGCCCAGCCAAGGTCGGTTCCCCACCCTGAAAGGCAAACGAGATATAACCGCCTTGTTCGATTTCCGCAAAACAGCGTTGAATCAGCGTTTCCGCAGTAGTGAACGACATGATGCAGTCATCAGGATTCACGCGATTCTGCTGCTCATCTCGATAAAAGCAATATTGGCAGCGCATGTTGCAGTAGCCCGCTGCGGGCTTAATCAGGAATTGAAGCTGCTTCATAGCACCTCGGTATGCTGCAATACGGTCACGGGGGGTTTGCCCACAAGCAGGGTGTGCCCATCGGTGTAACCCTCTTCACGATTTTTTAGAGCATCAATCAGCAGAGCGCGTAGCTCCGCCACGCGCTTCTGGTTTTCCTCCAGCACGTTTTTTGTTTCGTGCGGGTCGTCGCGCAGATTGAAGTACAGTTCTCGCCCGGTCTGAGAGTACCAGATATATTTATCCTCTTTCGTCAGGATAAAGTGCATGGAATCCTCGCCCAGTGTATGCTCACCGTGCAGATATTCGCGTTCGACGGGGTGCAATAGGCTCGTACCGTCCACGGTTTCGGGAATCGGTGCGCCCGCCAGCTCCAGTAGCGTGGGCATGACGTCGCGCAGCTCTGCCAAATCGGTGCAAACCGTACCATGCTTGCCCACATAGCGCTCCGGCCCGGAGATAAACAGCGGCACCCGGATACTGCCCTGGAACGGCTTTGCCTTCTGGAACATCAGGTGGTCGCCCAGCATCTCGCCGTGGTCGGACACGAACAGAATTATGGTATTATCCATGATTTGCTCCTCCACCAGTGCGGAGACTAAACGTCCGATTTGATGATCCATGTGCGTGATGGCCGCATAGTAACCCGCCCGCAGCTGCTGGATGTAGCTTTCATCCGAGGGTGCCGTCTGGGCATGGTAGCTGTGGCCGTCACGTTCCCAGCGGACGCAGTCATTCCAATCACCGCGCCAAGGCTCGGCCAGCGACTCATCTTTGTACAAATTCAAGTAATATTCCGGGGCATCCAGCGGAGGGTGTGGCCGCACAAAGCTGGCCATCAGGAAGAATGGTTTCGAGCGGTCACGGCGGCGCAGAAAGTCTCGGCACTCGCTGGCGACCCAGTTTGTGGGGTGATACTTTTCCTCGTAGATCCAGGGGCGCACAACCCAACTATTGCAGTCAAGGCCAGTGTCCACCGGGTCTGCATCCACGCCAAGCTGCTGTTTGAGCCACCAATAATAGTCATCGGCCACACGCTGATCCTCATAACTGGGCGTGGTGGGGCGGCGGTAGGCATGGAGATAGCCATCATGCAGCCGTACATCATGGAAACCCAGGTTGTTGCGCAGCGGATGAACATGCATTTTGCCGACACACTGGGTATAGTACCCGGCCTTGCTCAACTCCCCGGCCAGTGTGTGGGGATAATCCCACGGCACAAGATCCTCATACCCGACGCGGCCGGTGTGCTCCTGAGACATGCCGGTATACAGCGTAGCCCGTGCGGGAACACAGGTCGGACAGGCAGAATAGGCGTTTTCATAGCGCACGCCCTCTGCGGCCAGTGCATCGAGAAACGGTGTTTTTACATCCGAATGTCCGGCAATACCAAGGCAGTCGCCGCGCATCTGGTCTGCCATAAGCAGGATAATATTAGGACGTTTATCCATAACAAACCTCGTATCAATGTTTTTGCAGCCAAAGGCGTGCCGCACAGCACGGCACGGCACGCCTCTTTCGCCTACATCCTCACTGATAGACTTCCAGCAGCCGCAGGGTTGGCTCCGTGCGTGAAGCTGTAATCTTGATGGTAAGCGTCTGCACATCCACAGGGGTAAAACGGCAGATACGCTTATGTCCAACTACCGTAAATTCGGCAGCCTTGCTTCCGTCTGCCCAAATCTCGCCGCTTTCTATGCGCTGCCCTGTCGGCAGATGCTCCCCCAGAACAACACAGGAAATCTTCTGCGGCTTCGGGAATTTCAAAGTGATCGTATCGGATTCTTGTCCGTAGGCAGCCTGCCAATAGGTATCTGCCATACCGTCCACAGCCTGTGTGATGGGATGCTGCGCAATCGCAGAATCTGCCGTAATTTCCGCTTTTTCTGTTACATTGTCGGCAAAAATCTGCCGGATTTTTACCCCCAGCTCCGCAAGGCTGGCGCAGTCCGGTGCAGCAATACGGCCATGCGTATCGGGTGGAATGTTCAGCAGCAGGCTGGCATTCGCACCGACGGCATCCAGATAGATGTCCAGCAATTCGCCTGCCGTGCGCACATCAGTGTCCTCCTCCGGGTGGTAAAACCAACCTGTTCGGATGGAGGTATCCACCTCGGACGGATACCAGACAAGTTCTCTTGCATTGCAGATAACCGCTCTGCTGCCGATGTCCTCGTCCTGAGAGTCAATTTTGCGGGAGAATTCTCCGTCATCCGCCTGCTGCGATTTCGATGCCGTGCGTTCTGCATCCCGCAGCTCTGCGGGAACCACGCTCCACTCTGCTTTCCGGCAATGCCCGGCCTCGTTGCCGCACCAGCGCACATCGGGACCGCAGACATTCAAAACCGCATTCGGCTGCAATTTGCGCAGTACTGCATAGTAGCGTTCCCAATCGTAAATTTGCTTTTTGCCGTTTTTGCCCTCACCACAGGCACCGTCAAACCAGAAGCAGAAAATATCTCCGTAGTTTGTTGCAAGCTCAGTCAGCTGGGAAACGAAATAATCATCATACGGTTTCCCCTGCCCATAGCGTGCATCGTGACGATCCCACGGGGAGAGATAGACACCAAACTTGATACCGCCGCGCCGGCAGGCATCCGATACCTCGCGCACAACATCGCCCTGTCCGTTCTTCCATGGGCTGTTCTTGACGCTGTGCTCGGTGTAGGCGCTCGGCCACAGACAGAAGCCGTCATGGTGCTTGCAGGTCAGAATCAGCGCCTTCATGCCGGCACTTTTGACTGCGGTGACCCATTGGTCGGCATCCAGCGCATTGGGGTTGAACAGCGCCGGGTCTTCGGTGCCGTCGCCCCACTCGCGGTTCGTGAAGGTATTCATGCCGAAATGGGTAAAGGCGTAAAATTCAAGCTGCTGCCATGCCAGCTGGCGCGGGCTGGGCGTGATAGAGGCCGCATAGCGGATCTGTTCTTCGGGTGTTCTCATTCTATCACCCCTCAATGCTGTACCACTTGATCTCATTGATATCCAGATGCAGATTGAAGCAGCTGCCGTCGCCGGTGTAAACTGTCGTGTCCTGCGGTTCGTAGGTGTTGTTGACCACGCAGTACTTGCCGTTCTTAACGTAGGCATGGACTTCCACATTGTAGTTCGTGCTGAACCATTTGTGCAGGTCGGCTTCATCGTGGGCAGCCCACAGGATGGCGCGGTACAGCACGCGGTTGTTCACAAAGCTGTACGGCAGACCGCTGATATACACACCGCGCCCCTTGCCGTACTCATGCGCAGTCATCTGGACTTCCTTGTCACGCTGAATGAGAATTTCTGTGCCTTCCCATGCAAAGATGCTCTTCTTGCCCTCGCCAAAGTCCACATCATGGTCGGGGCAGTCGGCCAGAATAAAGTGGTCGCGGTGTTCATCCCAGTTGTACTTGTCGTAATTCAGAGTGAAGCCTGTTTCCTTCTCCACGCCGAGCGGCGCGGACAGCTGCAAATAGCGCCCCTGATACTGGTGACCGCCCGGTTCGCCGACGCCGATCAGACCGCCGCCGCGGTGGACAAAGCCCTTGACGGCAGCGGAAATATCAGGATCCTCCCAGACCTTACCGCCGGTGTGGGCGGTGTCGCCGTCACCGACGTTGATAAGGACGTCAATGCTGTCCAGCACCTTCGGGTCAGCCTTGATGTCGTCAAAGCTGATAAACTTCACATCAAACGGCGCACCGGACAACGCTTCGATAACGCCCGCATAGCTGTAATTCTGCTTCTGGTACAGCGCATGGTGAACCATGTGGCAGCCCCACGCGCGCTGTTGCCCCCAGCTGTTCAGCACAGCCACGGTCTTGACGCAGTAGGGCGTGGTACCCTTGATGTTCTCGTACAGTTCGCGGAACTCGTTGCAGACGCTCTCGACATAGTCGAGGAACTCCGGGAACTCGCAGGCCAGCTTCAGGTAGCCGCCGTAGCCGATGCGGTCAATGGGCTTGCGCAGGATGGCGCGGCGAGCGGTGACCCAGTTCTCCTTGGCCTCGCGCACAGGGTCGCCGCCCTCGTGGAAGGTATCGGGGAAGAAGTAGGGCAGGAAGCGTCCCTCGGTGTACTTGACGCCGGGGATGTCGGAAATCAGCCGCAGGGTGCTGCCGTTGCCGACACTGCCGACAATGGCATCCACGCCGGACTGCTGGAACTCGGGCATGAACGGCTCGCAGCCGATCCAGTGGTCGCCCAAGAACATCATGGCTTCCTTGCCGTAGGCGTGGACGATGTCGGTCATTTCCTTCATCAGACCGGCGACCTCACGGCGCTGGAATGCCTGAAAATCCTTGTACTCCTTGCTCGGCACACGGTACTGGTTATTGTAGTAGCCCTGATCAATGATAAACTCCGGGCGGAATTTGTAGCCGACTTCCTTCTCAAACTGCTCCAAAATATAGGGAGAAACGGACGCCGAGTAGCCGTACCAGTCCACGTACTTCTCGCGGCGCAGCTCGTCAAACACCAGCGTGAACAGGTGGAAAAAGGTCGTAAAGCGCACAACGTTGACATAGGGGTGGCTTTCGAGATACTCGCGCAGGCGGCGCATTGTGTAGGCGTGGGTCTTGGGCTGGCGCACATCGAACGGGATCTGGTGCTCGACATCCTTCCAGTCGTTGATGACCGAGTTGTACATGTGGACGGGGTCCCAAATCAGGTACGCCAAAAAGCTGACCGTGTACTCGTGGTAAGCGGCGGGGGCGTCGATGACAACGCTCTCGGTTGCTGCGTCATAATGCCACGCAGCGGCATCCAACGGCTCACCCGTCGTGCGGTCCATGACCTCCCACCAGCGAGTAATGTCATCGTGGTCATTGACCTTCATCAGCTCGCGGCTGATGCCCGTCATCAGGGGGATGATCAGCGCACCATCCGCAGCGGTGTAGAACGGCGTCATAATGTAGCACTGCTGGGTTTCGTCGGGGTTGGCCTTGGCCCAGGCGTTGTCCTTGCGGGTGGTGTAGTAGGTGGCGTAGATCTTTGCGCCGGTGTCCTTCAGCTCCTGCGGGAACTCGGTGCCGTCGCAGTCGCGGATGGCATCGGCGCCCCAGCGTTTGAGCAGGTCGAGAGTTTCAGGAACAGCGTCCATATCAGTGGGGATCGTTACACGACCGTTTGTATTCATTTCTTGCTTTCCTCCGTCCATTGGTAAGATTGAGTTTGTCCGGCCTGCAAGGTGACCCAGCAATTCGTGTTGCAAAGATACCAGCTTCCGTCCTGTGTTGCTTTTACGGTAAGGCTGTGCTTGCCGTCTGCTGTCCGCTGATAAGAAATCAGCAGACCATTTTCTGCCCGCAAATTCTGAAATGCAACAGATTCATTTTCCCAGCCCTGCGGGCAGGCCGGTAAAACCTCGATATGATTCTTTTCGGAACGCAACAGCATTTTTTGTACTGCGTGTGCCGCGAGGAAATCTGCTTCCAGCGTAAAGGGGCGATAGTGAAAATCACAAACGCCGCTGTTTTTGTAGTCGCCGTTCAAATGGAATCCGTTCGGACTCAGGAAATGCTCTGCGAAGCGATGCAGCTCATACAAAGCACCCTTTCCATTGTTGCGGGTAATCTGCAAAAGTGCCATCCAACCGAAGGAAAACCCTACCCACTGCCCGCTGCCGAGATGTACAAGATGGTCTACTGTTGCATCTATTACGCTTCGATCCTGCAGATTTTCATAGCGCAGCATACACAGCGGCTCGATTGCCATAGCGTGGGAAAAATGGCGGTGCGTTTCCTGTAAGGTTTCATCGGGCGAAAGCATCAAACCGGTTTTTGCGTCTACACTCAACGGAGCAAGTTTAGCATCCATCGTATGCCAGTGGCTGCGGGACTTGCCAAGCTGGTACTCAATCTGCACCAAGGTCTGGAACAGATAGTGCAGCAGCGCCAGATCGTAGTTGCTGTTGGGGGTCAGCCATGAGGCTGCTTCGTCATCGTGAATCTCCGGTGAGGACGAGACAGGTAAAACCAGCTTTCCGTCCGGGTCTTCTTGGAGAAGTTCTTCCAGGCAGGCTGCCGTGGCGGTAAAGTAAGGCTCCACGCGGGTACGCAGAAACTCTTTGTCCCCCGTCAGGCGGTAGTATTCATAAAACATCTGGCAGAGCCAGATTTGATTGGTCGGCGACAGAGAGTACATTGGCCAGCCGCCGAGCGCTCCGCCGTCAATGTCCATAACACTGGGCAGGCACTCCCCTGCTGTGCCGTAAAATGCACGGGCAAACTTTGCCGCCTGCGGGCGCAGCGACCAGAGATAGTCGAGAAAAACCTTTCCCTGCTCCGGGTGGTTGGCAGTCAGATAGTGACAGTAGGTGAATTGGGTGTTGAGGTCGTTGTGGTAATCACCTTTCCACGGTGGGAGCTGATCGTCATCCGCGCACCATACCCCTTGCAGCGGCATCGGGGCATTGCCCGGCTCGGAACCCGCTGCCAAAAAGTAATTGGCGCGGTACCAGAGTTGTTCGAGTGTTTCATCCGGCAGCTGCAAACTGCTTTTGCCCCAGTATTGCTGCCACCAGCGTTTATGCTGTTGCAGCAGCTTCTCTGCACCCATATCTTCCGCTGCACATAGTTCAAGCTTCGCCAGTCGGCTTGCTTTTTCTACGTTTTCTGCCTGCACGGCGGTATAATACAGCGTTGTGCCGCATTTTTTGCAGAGCAGCGTATAGGCAGTTCTATCATCGACCTTTTGGGTAAAGCCGGTCATGCCGTTCCCTGTTTCAGGGACAGCCTCCGGCAGGGCGAGCTGCCGGGGGATACGCTGTTTCCTGCTTCGGCTGCCTGTGTACCATCGCCGAAAGATGGGCGCTCCACCGTGAGCGTTGCATCCCGGTACGCCTCCGGCAGCATCAGTACCCCAACAGGCCGCCCCATACAGAGGAAGGCGCGCAGAATGGTTGTACCCTTTTGCGAAAAGGATGCCACCGCCGTGCCCAAATCAAGGCTTGCCTGATAGCTGCCCCGCGGCAGTCCATCCAAGAACAAGTGCCCTGCGGGGATTTTTGTGGGGGTCGGGCGGGCATAGGGCGTATCAAAGATGCGGCGTGTTTCTGCCACATCGCCTTTCCGTGCAAGCTCTACCAGTTTTGCATAGGTAAATTCTTTATCGAGTTCTTCCTGCGGGCGGCGGCGCAGCCACAGTCCGGCAATGTCCACGGAAATGCGCAGATGCTCCATCGGCCCCCAAAAAAGAGAACCGAGTATGCCGTTCCCCAGCGGAATTGCTTCATCCCAGCGGGGTATTGGGCCGGTTAAATTGATGTTGCAATGTTTAGGGGGCAGCATATCGGTTCTCCTAACCTATTCGATTTTATTTAGCCCTTAACGCCGCCGACGCTCAAGCCCTGCACGAGCTGCTTCTGGCCGACGATGAAGAGGATGACAGTGGGAATCAGTGCCAGCACGAGGGCTGCGAACAGCGCGCCCCAGTCGGTAGCGTAGCGCTGGATCTCATACAGGTTGGCAAGGCCGACAGGCAGCGTAGCCTTGGTCGGATCGGTAACCATAACGAGAGCCACCGGGTACTCGTTCCATGCTGCCATAGCAGAGATCATGCAGACCGTCACGATACCGGGCTTGCACATGGGAATGATAATGCTCGTCAAAATACGGAACGGACCGCAGCCGTCGATCATGGCTGCCTCCTCGTAATCGCGCGGGATGCTGCGAAGGAAGCCGGTCAGCAGGAAGATAGCAAACGGGAACTGCATCGTTGCATACAGTACACCCAGCGCCGTCAGGCTGTTGAGCAGGTTCAGCTTGTTCATCTGCAAGAACAGCGGAATCATAATATAAGTGGCCTGAATGAAGATGGCCGCCATGTAGATGTTCAAAATCAACTTCGCACCGGGGAACTTATACCGCACAAGACAGTAGGAGCACGGCACAACGCAGATCACAATAATGACCAGTGTTTCCAGCACGACATAAATCGAGTTGCCGATGTTGGCAGCAAGGTTAGATTTTTCATAAGCGCGGACGTAGTTATCCCATGCAAGCCCCTGCGGCCATGCAAAGGGGTCCGTCAGAAACTCTGTACTGGTTTTGAACGAAGAAACGACGTTCCACGCCAGAGGGTACAGCATGATAATGGCAACCAAAATCAGGAACAGGCGCGTCACCCACTTGATGACCTTTGCTCTGATTTTGCTTTTTTCATTTTGTGTCATATTACTGACCTCCTTCGGAAGCATCGGTCAATTTGCGGGACAGCATGGACAGCGCCACGGAGATGGCGAGCGTAAAGACCGTGATAGCCATGGCATAGCCAAAGTTGCCGTTGACAAAGCCCTGCGTGTACATATATTGCAGCAGAACGCTGGATGCACCGTTAGGACCGCCGCCAGTCATGACCTGCGAGAGAACAAAGCTCAGGTTGATGGTGCCGGAAAGTGCCAGAACAAAGGTGATGCCGATAATATCTTTCATCAGAGGCATCGTAATACTGATGAGCTTGCGCCATGCGCTGGCACCGTCCAGCGTTGCGGACTCGTAGATTTCCGGCGAAATGCCGTCCATAGCCGCGATGTGCATGACCATGTAGTAACCGGCAGCCTGCCACAGCAGCGTGAACGCGATGCACCAAAGCGCAGTCTTGCTGTCGCCCAGCCAGGAACGCTGCAAGCTCTCCAGCCCGACAGCACCGAGAATCTTATTGACGATGCCCACATTCGGGTGGAACACAAAACTCCATATAATACCTACAACGGTCAGAGAAACGATGTTCGGGAAATAGAAAAGCGTGCGATACAAGACCATTTCTTTCAGCTTGCACTGGTTCAAAACGAATGCCAGCACCAGACTACAGAAAATTGTGATAACGGGAACAACCGCCATCAGCTTTGCTGTGTTTGTAAGTGCTTGAATGAAAGATTTGTCGTGGAACATATAGATATAGTTATCCAGTGCCACAAATTTGTTGTTAAGCCCCAGAGAGGTCGCATTGGTAAAAGAAAGATATAATGCCTGCGCCGTAGGCCAGATCGTGAACATAAGAGTTAGGATCACGGCAGGCAGAACGCTGATGCAGATAAACAGTACGGGAAGTGGCTGCGCCTTTTTTTGGCGATTTTGGCGGTTTTTCAAACAAGTTTCCCCCTTAAAAAGAACCCTGCCAAGTTCGCATGGCGTTTACTCGGCAGGGTCAATCTTACTTTGGTCAGTGGAAATTCAGCAATTCAGCTTACTTGGAAGCAGCAATCTCCTCGAAAGCAGCCTCGATGCCGTCACGCCACTGCTCGGCAGTCATGTCACCATTCATAACGTCACTGGCAACATTGAAGACGGAATCAGCGATAACGACCTTGCTGGTGTCGGGCATTGCATCCCAACCGAAGACCATGAACGTGCCTTCCTGATAGATGTCGTTCATGTTGTAGACACCATCGGTAACGATGCCCTTGACCATCTCGTTGGCCTTCTTCAGAGCGTAGATGCCGTTGGCTTTTTCTGCGAACAGCTTAACGGAATCCTCAGTGTACAGGAAGCGCAGGAACTCTTTTGCCAGTTCGGGGTTCTTGGCGTTGGCAGGAATCTCAAACTGCTCAACGGAGCTCATAACATAGCGGGTCTCGCCGTCATCCAGAACGGGTGCGCAGGTCAGACCAAACTCAAAGCCGTCAGCACGGGGAGCATCGGCCATTTCGCCTTCCATCCAGTTGCCGTTGGGGATGAACAGAGCCTTGTTCATCATCATGTCAGTCTGGCTCTGGGTATGGTTCAGAGCAACGGTGCCATCCATCAGGTAGCCATCGGTGCCGATCTTTGCCATGTTCTGGAAGACCTTGAGGGCCTCATCAGAGCTGAGGGAGCCGGGCGTGTAGGAGGCGACTGCCTTCATGTTGTCGATGCCGGTGGCAGAAGCCAGTGCGGGCCACAGCATGCTTTCGAGGTAGCCGGGGTAGATGCCCTGATAGGTAAACAGCGCGATACCCTTTTCCTTGGCCTTTTCGCCCAGTTCAAAGAAGTCATCCCAGGTCACAGGCGTTTCCCAGCCGTTCTCTTCGAACAGGGTCTTGTTGTAAACCAGACCCATCGGGCTGGCATCAAACGGGGCAATGTAGATCTTGCCATCGCCGTAGGGAGAGCACTTGGCGGAATCCAGCAGGCCATCGATGACCTGATCCTTCAGCGGGGTGTCATCATCAATGCCGCCCTCTTCAAAGACATCGGACAGATCCATCAGCGCATGCTCCTTGACCATGGAGGAAATCAGGCCGGTGGAGTCGTTGTCGTTCATCGAGATGAAGTCAGGCACATTACCTGCCACGATCTGCGGGCGGATGATGTCGCCGATCTTCGGGCTGATCTGCATATTGACAGTAACGCCGGGATAGGCATCCTCGAAGCGTTTGATGATTTCGTCCCAGTACTCGGAACCGTAGCCGCCCTCGAACACCGCGATGTTCAGTTCATTGTTCTCAAAGGTCTTCTCACCGGTAGAGGCTTCGCTGGTAGCGGCGGACGTTGCTTCGGAAGAGACGGCCTCGCTGGATGCTGCTGCGCTGGAAGATGCTGCGCTGCCGCAGCCTGCCAGACAGGTAGCTGCCATTGCAGTGGCAAGCATCATGCTGATTGCTTTTTTCATTGTTTTCCTCCTAAAAATTATTCCTTCTTTGTTTGGGATGCGGCTCATCTGTCGTTCCCTGATTGCACTCTTATTATATCGGGCAAGCCGGATTTGATAAATGTATTCCCTTTACTTAAAGATGGATTTTATTGACTTTTTCTGTCGTTGCCCTTATAATTCAGGTAACGTATGGATAGATTGTAGTCACTTTGCACAAACGGAGGCCTATATATGTCACTAAATGCACAAAAAACGCGTGAGTTTTCCCCCAATGTGTTGCGACGAATCAAACTTCGCACCCGTCTGTTTGTGACATTTTTGATTATTTCTCTTGTTCCCGTCATCACGATTGGTATTTTTTCTTACCATGCATACACCCAATCCATGAACGAAAAGGTCAAACAGGCCGCCTTACAATCTATCGAACTACTCAACAATAATATGTCTACCCAGCTTGGCATTTATAGCGACTACATGGGTTCTATCTCCGTATCTGATACTGTACAGAATGGTGTCGCATCTGTCAATAATGGGCACCCCCTTACGGGTGATATTGTAAGCGGTATTGGTGAAATGATCGTCACAATTCCTTTTCAGAGCACACACCTTAAAAACATCCGCGTCGTTTCCAATGACCGCACAGTCATCTACGATTTGGGCTATGACGATATTACACCCCAGCGTTTTAATGAATTGCTGGATAATATTGAAGCCGCTTCTCCACAGGATAGTCTGCAATACATCCACACTTACCGCGCCAACGATAAAATTGTCATTGGCCGTAAAATCTATGATATGCACCACACCAGCACGCCGCTGGGGTATATCATGCTGTACATTGACGAATCCCAGCTAAGCCGCTACATATTTACTGATGTTTCCTTTGGCGAGGGGTCCAACTTCCTGCTGATTGATGCTGCCGGCAATGTGGTATCTTCTCAGAACGCGGAACTGCTGGGAGAAGATTTGGCCGGTGACCCGATTTTCCAGCAGATCACGGCGCATCGGCAGGCGGGTGAAAACAACTTTTTATGTGAGCTGAACGGCGTAGATACGCTGACGATTTTCAAATATAACACGACCTATAATGTATATCTGGCAGCCACGATTCCGCAGGCATATATTACCAACGGCACAAGAACCATCAATATGATGCTCATCGTGCTGGCCGCAGTGCTGGTCGTTGTCAGCTTGTTCCTAACACTGCTTGTCTATCGCAGCGTTATGCACCCTATTGACAACATGGTTGCCGCTTGCAATGCGAAAAGCGATGAGGAAATCGGGCTGAAAATCAATGATACCAGCCCCGATGAGCTCGGATTTCTGGCGCGCACCATCGACAACATGGTCAACGAAATTGGTCTGCTGGCGCAGCGCTGGAGCGATGATCAACGCAAAATGCGCGAGTTGGAATTGCAGACCCTGCAATATCAAATCAACCCGCACTTCCTGTTCAATACCCTGAACACCTTAAAGTGGATCGCCACACTCAATCATGTCACCCCGGTCAGCCACGGCATTGATGCTCTCTCTTCCCTGCTGCAAAGCACCCTTATTAAAAAGGATGAACTGATTCCGTTTGATGATGAGCTGCGCAACCTGAAAAACTACTGCGACATTCAGCAGTTGCGCTACGCAGGGCGCTTTGAGATGGAATACCAAATTGAAGATGCTGCCGGATATTGGACAGTACCGCGCTTTATTTTGCAGCCGCTTGTAGAGAACTCCATCCTGCACGGCACAGCAGACGAAGACGATTTCGTCACCATCACCGTCCGTGCCACCGTGAGCGAGAATCTGCTTACCATTCATATCTCCGATACCGGCTGTGGTTTTGACCCCAGTGCCATCAAGGAGAAAAATTCTGAGCGCTTCTCCGGCATCGGATTGAGCAACGTAGATGAGCGTATGCGTCTGCACTACGGAAATGAATACGGTCTTACGATTGAAAGTGCCCCCGGCACCGGCACACAATGTATTCTCCGTATTCCAAATGAAGCCATTCGTTGAGGTAACACAATGTATAATTTATTGCTTGTAGATGATGAGCCGCTGATTAAGGTTGCTTTCCAGTCTGCCGTGGAGTGGGGCAAGAACGGATTCCTGCTGGCGGCAACAGCCAGTAATGGGCAGGAAGCGCTGCACATTGTAGAAACACAACACATTGATGCGGTTATCACGGACTTGAAAATGCCCGGCATGGATGGGCTTGCGCTCATTCATGAACTGAAAAAGCGCAGCTTTACCGGCCCGATTTTGGTATTGAGCAACTATTCCGATTTCGATTCCGTGCGCACAGCCCTAACGGACGGCGCTTATGACTACTTCCTGAAAATCAATATGAACGGGGAAAGCATCGGCGAGCATCTGGAAAAGATGGCCGATTTGCTTCGTGTCCGGCAGCAGCGCCAGACGGAGGAGGACCACCGATCCTTTGCCATTGAAGCGCAGAAAAAGGAGAATGCCCTGATTCACTGCGCCCAATGGGTAACGTCCACTGCTGAACCTTCCCCTGCTTCTAATCCGTTTTCCATGCTGCCGGAACCGCTGTCCTTTCCGATCCGGCTGTTTACCGTCACTTTAATTCCCGCAAAAACTCATCCTATGCCCGCGCTGGATGCTGTGACCGACTTAATTACCGAGGTTTTCGATGAAATCAGCGGCAAAGTGTTTCTGCATACCCATGAAGATGAAATCTGCGGACTGATCAGCAATGAAAGCCTTGTAGCCTCCGGGCGTACTCTGGATAAGAAACTTGCCCGCTTGCAACGGCAGGTCACAACATATTTTCTGGATGCCCCGGTCATCATCTACCACGACAAGCCCATTTCACTGGCTGAACTCCGCCAGGGCTACCAGCTGTGTGAGGATTCTAAGGCGCTCGCCTTTTATGTGGGGTGTAGTGCTCCCATAAAGGCAACGGCACACACAGTTACCGCCCAACCCTTCCATGTCTCTCAGGCAGAACTGTCCAAGGCCACCGCAGCAGCAGTGCAAAATGCCGATGAATTACAGATGCAGATTGCCGTTCACACCTTCTTTCAGAACTGCGCGGCGCTCTGTATGCCGCCGCAGCGCGTCCGTGAAGCCTGCCATCTGTTGCTGGAGCGTCCCGGCGAGAATATGATTCCGCAGGAGACACTGGAGCAAACCTTTAAAGAAATAGAAAAAGCCCCCACCGCGGAGGCTCTTGAACAACTGCTCTGCTTGATTTTGCAGGAGCGCATGGGACTTGGCAAAATTGCCTTGAGCAAATTCAAAAAAGAGGTGCAGGCCGTCATCATCTATGTAAACGCGCATTATATGGACAAGCTGACGCTGGACAGCATCGCCGACTATGTAGGGCTGAACCGGGAATATCTGAGCCGCCTGTTCTCCAAAGAGACCGGCATCGGCCTGTTCCAGTACATCAACGAGGTGCGCATGAAACGCGCCGGTGAGATGATCCGCAGTAATAAGCAGGTCTATATCAAGGAAGTAGCTGCCGCCGTAGGCTTTGATGACCCCTACTTTTTCTCGCGAAAATTCAAGGATTTTTATGGGAAAACGCCGAGCGAATATGCGGAGGGATAAAGGTTAAGATGGAACTCATGGAACGATATTAGGGAAACCCTTTTGTGCCACTTTCAAAAGTAGCTTCTTGCTTTTTCTTTATAACTTCCTACCTTTCTAGTAGCGTAATATATCCAACGCCTATCTTATATAAATAAGAAGCATTCAATCATTTTTATTAGTTTGTCAGATAAGCTCATTTTTGCTATTGCAACCGCACGGTTAGTTGAGTTGTCGCTTTTTGCTCTATCTATGGTCAAACATGCAATTGGTGCGCTCTAATGATAGTTTATTTCTTACTTTGTTTCCTCTGTAAACAAAGACTCTTAATCTCAAAATAAAACTCCGTATTGAAATCATAATGTGTGATTTCAATACGGAGTTTTTCTCTTCAAGTCATGTGTAAAAATTGTTCTTTCTCTTTAATTAGTAATTGAATCATTCTTTCGAAAAACATGGAGTTTTTATGTTATTTAAAATACGGAAATCTGATGTATCTACGCACTACCACAACACACGGACTTTCTTGAACAAATACCGTGATATTTCGTGGATTCTGGAAGTTTCTGATCTCAACTTACAGAAGGAGTTCAAGACCACGTATGAGCTATTCACCGATTCCCCACTTGTTGCTAGTGAGGTCAAGGATGGAGGCAACCCGCCAGAAAACTATACCTATGCCTTGGTGCGCAGTAAAAAGATGATGCAACTTACCGACACCGCAATTGACCTGATGCGCCGCAAGCATAAAAAGGGCGAGTTCTATTACTGGATTTTATACTACGCCTATCTCTCCCCGCAGCAGTGCGAGAATGCGGGTGCAATTTTGCATTCGCTCGAAACCAAGGGAATCTCCATTTCTCTGCGCACCTACTATGTCCATCGGGATGAAGCTATTGAGATTCTCAGCTCGATATTGTGGGGATATACCTCTCAGGATTGCGAGAAAATCACCAAACTGCTGACACTCGATTGACCCTGCACAATATCCGCACAAAATCAGCAGAGCGAAGGCCTTTTTTCCTGCACAGCCAATTTGTTATCATGGTAATGGCCTACTTTTGGCGATTCTTAAAGCATTTTTGCACACAGGAGGTTTCAATGACTAAGAAAAACACACGTTCTTGCTCTCATAAGCGCATAAAAGCTGCCCTTTGTGCTGCCATGTGCAACGTACTGACCGCAATGCCCGCTTTTGCAACCGGCGAGGATAATTCCTCTACCGCCACAACCGGCACCACCGTCTGGACGAAAGCCAGCGAAATCATGCAGGATGTCTACTCGCAGATCATCTCTATCTCCACCGTCACAGCCGTGGTCTGCGCCGCCGTTGCCCTGCTGCTGATGAACTTTTCAAAGAACGGCAAGACCGTGGATGACTCCCGCGCATGGCTCAAGCGCATTGCCATCACTTGGGCGATTCTGAACGGTCTCGGCTTCATCATGGCCTACGTTACGCCGTTCTTCCAGGGCGGCACTTGGAATCCGTAAACCTGCGCGGAATTGCAACAAGGAGGTGAACGCCTTTGGGCATTTTAGATGGCATTGTGGATTGGCTGGCAACGCAGGTGATGAATTTTCTGGATTTGGCATCCACATCAGTACTTGGCGCGCTGGGCTGCAATATGGATACGTTCAAGCGGTACTTTCCTGCTGCTTCAGCCATGTATGAGATTTTCATCTGGACCGCCATCGGGTTAGTGCTGCTAAACCTTGTGTGGCAGCTTTACCGCTGCTATGGCGCAGGGTTTGACATTGACACCGAGAATCCCATCAATCTGGTGGTGCGCTCTGTAATTTTCCTGCTTCTGATTTGGTATTGCGATGACATCGTCAACCTTGCCTTGCAGATCGGCGGCACGCCCTACACCTGGATTCTGGACAGCAGCCTGCCCGGCGTGCAGTTTGGAGACTTCAATTCCGTGCTACTCGTCATCATTGGCGTGATTGCCAACGGTTCTGTGGCCTTGATTGCACTGATTCTCGTTGTGATTCTGGCTTGGAACTACTTAAAGCTGCTTTTGGAGGCCGCCGAGCGATACGTTGTACTGGGAATTCTGGTTTTCACCGCACCCCTTGCCTTTGCCATGGGCGCAGCTCGCGGCACAAACAACATTTTCAAAAGCTGGTGCCGAATGTTCAGTGGGCAGCTTCTGCTGCTGATTATGAACGCATGGTGCTTGAAACTGTTCGTCAACATGGTCGGTGAATTTCTTGCCAATCCGCTGTCCTTATAGGAGATTTTTTACGTGAAAAAAACTCTTTTTTCTTTATTCACCGCTCTCAGCCTTGCTCTCCTGTATTGCCCGATCGCTTTTGCTTTGACCGAGGATGAGGCTACTGCGGCTGTGGACGCACAGGGCAAAGATGCCGTATCCGGCAATCTGTTTCTATGGCTGCTGTGCGCCATTGCTTTTCTCAAGGTCGCCACCAAGCTGGACGGTATCCTGCATTCACTGGGCATCGGCGTTTCTCGCTCGCCCGGCTCGATGCTATCCGAGGCGTTGCTGGCTTTCCGCGGTTTTGAAATTGGCAAAGCCTTTATGGGACTGGGCGCTACAAAAGCCGCCACTTCAACTGCTACCGCAAAAGCTACACCCAGCAATACTTTTGCAGGTGGGCTTTCCGGCGTGGTGAGCCGTCATGTGCAGCGAAGCACCGCAAGCTCCATCAGTGGGCAATCCGGTGGCATCGGTGCATCTCTGGGCGGGTCCATGTACCATAACAGCCTTGGCAAAGATGGCGGCTTCGCCAGCAAGGTCATCGGTTCTATCGCCACCGGGCAGACAGGCGGCAGTATTACAGGCGACAGCGCTGTAGAAGCGCTCAATGGCTATTTTGCCAGCACCAGCGATGCGGAGGCCATGCCTATTCCCGCCACTGGCGAAAATATTCCCACTGCAATGGCAACCGCTGAAAACGATGCTGTGATTGACTCTCCTATCCCCGCCACGCCGCTGGCGCTGGAGGGCGATAGCACAATTGATGTTTCTCCGACAAGGGATAGTGAAATTGCCATGCGCGCCGGTGGCGGCTCCTCTGTTGTGGAACAGACCTCCATTCCCACTTCGTCTTCTATCCAACAGGCAGCTATGAACCGTGTGCTGCTGGGGCAGATGGGCAACAGCGTCAAAGATGTGGAAATCGGCGGCGGCAAGATTCAAGGGCGTGAGATTATCCCCGGCCGCGGTCAGATTCAGTTTGCCATGTACAATGCCCGCCAGTACGAAAAGCCGGAGGGGCACTTTACTGAGCAGACATCCCGCGACGGCGAAAAGTGGTACAAGGTCTATGCTACGACTCGCGTAGAAAAAACGCCCACCGTTCAGGACGAACGCGGGCGCATGCAGTATGATGAGCGTAAAGTGGCCGCCATGCCAAAGGCTCCGGCGCGGAGAAACTAAATGATTGAAAACAATAATCAAAATTCACGGCAAGCTGCTTCAACAGCATTTCACAATGCGCCGAAACTTGCCAAAATCGCACAGGCGGGCATACATGGCGGTTCTGCCGGGGCTGCTGCCGAAGCTACGGTGCAGTATCGCAAGGAAGTACTGGTCGTTGTCATTGCAGTTTTGTTGCTGCCGGTTCTGGTTCTGCTCATGCTACCCGGCGCGATTTTTGGCGCACTGACACAGCCCAGCACGGCGGTCAATGATGATTTGGAAATCGCATCCAATGTAATCCAGCTTCGCAATGCAGTATCAGATATTTTGCAGGAAGGCTACGAGGACTCCCTTGCCGAAATAGAAGCCGAGCGTGCAAACCTCACCTACAGCGACATTGATGATTTCGTGGGTGGTCATGTCTCCTACAATGCCTTTCAACTCATTTCTATGTACTCCGCTTACCAAGGAGAGGACGACTATACCAAAATCAGCCTAGCCGACCTTTCCGCACAGGTACAAGCGCACCATGCAGAATATTATACTTACATCACCTCCGAAGAAGTCCGCACCGAACCAGTGCAGAAAGAGGTGCGCGGGCAGACCATAACCGTCCAAGAGGATCACACCTACACCGTTTTCACACTTTCTTATGTGGGCGATGACTACTTTGCCGACACGGTTTGGCAGCTTGACGACAAGCAGAAAAGCTATGCTGATGCCTATGCGCACAATCTGACCGTCTACCTCCATGAAATAGAAGAACGTGAGGGCATCTCGATTCTGGGGCAGATCAATGATTCACTTATTGATGATAACTCCCCTGCTCCGAGCGGCGGGTTCGGCAATCCGTTCAACGACCCAAACTGGGAGCAGCACATCACTTCTTTCTTTGGCAAACGCGAGGATGTCGGTATTCCCGGAAAGGATACCACCATCCACAATGGTTTGGATATTGCCTATCCCTACGGTACGCCGATTCTTGCAGTGGAGGCCGGCACTGTCATTAAAGCAGGGTATCATGTCAGCTACGGCAACTATCTGGTCATCAACCACGGTGGCGGGTATTGCACCCTTTACGCCCATTGCAGCCAGCTTTTGGCGCAGGTTGGTGATACGGTGAACAAGTACGACACCATTGCCAAGGTTGGTGCTACTGGCGATGTGACCGGAAACCATCTTCATATCTGTGTTATCATCAATGGTTTCTATGTAAATCCAAAGGATTACCTTAACTAATTCAAGCGGATATTTTTGTGCTTTTCGCGCACTTTACATTTTTTTCTTTTCTCTCCCCTACTCACTTGCACGCCGACTTCGGTACTTGTTGCTATAACGCATCTTTAATTTGTCTCTGTTGCCGCTGTCTCTGTTGTCATAGCTTTAATTTGGCTTCTACTCCTCCCCTATCTCACTTCATTATTTATACGACTGCTGATAACGGAGATTGTTACCGCACATTTTTTCATTCCTCTCTATTTCAAGCTAATAACTACCGAAAGCATGCCGAGGTTTTTACCGCGAAAAAAGCTCTGCTCGCTCTCTCACCATGCCTCAAGATGTCTCACTGGCCTTTCCTTAGCCTATTTATAGAAAGCTGAAAACTACAAAATGTACATTTATTATGAAATATACATTTTGTTTTTATTATTGCTTGAATTACGCCCGTCCAATCCGACCTATGCATTTCGATTTTTTTCGCGTTTTTTTCGCGTTAATTATCTATTTTTTGTGCATCCACTCTGCGGTAGAGTTGCACATTTTAGTCGTTCTATCGTTACTATTATTTGTACTTTCTCTGATTTTTTCTCTCGGTAAATTTCTCCGTTTATATAAATCGCCTCTATTTTCGTTTACATTTTGTTGTTTTGTGCAAAGTATATACGAATTGTATTCCTTTGTAACGTAATTACCCTGCTTTTCCTATGTTTTCTTATTCCTCTCCCCCCTCTTCTGATTTCAGTAAGTACTATTTTCCCTCAAGCATTCAAACAGAATTGCTTCTACAATTTTTCTTTTTATGATCCATCGTATCCGACACCAAAGCAGAGATTATTACCGCGAAAAAAGTTTCTTACTTCATACATACACTTTTCTTTGTGAGCATTCGCGTAAAACGGCTTCCTTTTATCACGAGTTTTTTACCGCGAAAAAAATTAGTTTATCCCTATTCCCCTGCACTCCGCCATCTCGGTGTAAGCGTTGATCTATATCTATCTTAAGTTTCTGCCCAAGCCCCATCTGTTACTTTTCCTTTATATTTGCCTACACCCCAAAACGGAGATTGTTACCACGCGTTTTTCTCTTTATCTTCCTTTGCAACTGAACTCCTCAATTCCGAGGTTTTTACTGCACCATTTTTCCTGCGCATCTTTCGCAACAATAAAGCAGAGCTTTTTACCGCGAAAATTTTCATTTTCCCACTCTCTTTTGCTGTTCAAAAAGGACTACTTCTGCAAATCCTCGATTTTATACCCGTAAACATTCTTATAACCAAGCCTATAACATGAAAAAAGAGCTTTTTTCGCTCAAAACGGAGATTCTTTCATCTCAGCTGGCATGAAATTATCTCCGTTTGACGGAAAAGGAATCTCCGCTTTCAAATGAAAGAACCTCCGTTATCTCGGAAAGAATCTCCGTTGTAAATAGAAAGAACCTCCGCTTCTTCTATATAATAATAAAATATAAAAGAGTAAAAAGTAATTACATAAGTCTTTAAGAAAAACGAAAAATAAAATCACCTGTCGTTAAAAGCGTTTGACAATTTTTTTTAGATAATGTATGATAGTGAATATAATGTGTAGGTGTACCTTTATCTAAATCTGCGAATGCCCTCACAAATTCTCCATACCGACAGTTCCTCATAATTGACGATTGGTTCATAAAGAAAGGTATAGACAAAGTGGATTCTCAATCTTTTGTCTTATAGTATTCTATGAAGAAAATAGATGAAAGCAATCAAATTAGCGAAGCCGTAGATACAATCGTTGGTGAAGTTATATCGGATGAAAAGCCGAATGACGGAAAGCAGCAAACAGGTCTAAAAAAGAGGGATACCTATGCTTTCGGCTCTTTTATTACAAAAAGTAACGATCTGATTCAGCGCACAAAGTATTCCCTACCCCGCAATGAGCAAAAAATCCTTTTTATGTTGCTGTCAAAGATAGATCAGCGACATGATTTGGACGCATCGAAATACTATACGATTTCGTTCGATGATTTTGCAAAACTTACGGGCGTAAATGCAATGGACAGTGGTTACGCAAACTATCTGCGCAAAACCATTGAAAGCCTAGAAAATAGGATGTTCTGGGTACCCCTTGGCAACGATCAGTACAAGACTATGTCATGGGTCAACCGTGGTTCTATCGTTGACATGAAGAAAAAAACGATAAGTATGCGCTTTAACCCGGACATTTGGAAAGATATCGCACAGCTCACCAGCAACTATACTTCTTACAGCATTGAGTATTTGCTCATGATGCAAAGCACCTACTCGATGCGTGTCTATGAGATAATTTTGTCTTATGACAACGGAAATAATAGAGACTATTCTTACAATAATGGATTGATTTTTGAACCCGTTACAGAAGAAGTGCTGCAAAAGTTTCCCAATAAGCGCGATGCGTTGAAAGGATTTAAGTATAAGCGTTTTGACATAGAAGAATTCAAGGGGATGCTTTCTATGCCAACGCGTGATGAAATCAACAGAAGCAAAAGCAAAAGTAAAGACAGTTCTGCGGCCAAATTCAGCCGCGATAAACCACTTACCGAAAAGTATAAAGTTTTCTCCGATTTTGAGAAGAATGTTCTGGTAATGGTCAAAAAAGAAATCAATGAGATGACGGATCTCTGGTTTGACTATGAGCCCGTTCGTCGGCGGGGAGTCCGAAAATACGAATTTCTCTATATTTTCATCAAGTATAAAAATCGAGAAGAGATGAAAAACGTCAGGGCCTTCCATCAAGAACACAAAGGCGCTGATACTGAAATCGGAAGAAAACCACGAAAGCGCCGCAGCACTGTCAACAAGGAAACGCTGGAGCAGTACAATCAGCCGTTGGCCGAGTCCATACTAACTACGACTTATCGTTTGGCGCGAAACGAGTTGGAGGCAAAAGCCCAATATCAGACGTATGAGGAAAAATTGACACCGGACGAGAGAAATATATTTATTGATGTATTCACATACGCGGCAAAGATTTTGACTAATACAAAGAAGAAAGATCAAGCAGAGGAAACGTTTGAAGCACTGAACCGAATTATCAAGGATAACGACGGTTTGAAAACATGGGCATTGGGAATGAGCGTTAAATATAAGGCAATGCTCGAAAAGGCCCAAGAAAGAAAATCCGCACAATACTATCGCACAGTGGTTTACAACGACATAATAGAAAACTCTGCGACCATCATAAGTGATGGTAAACGTCGTGCTGCTATGCTGGATGGCGATAGATCAAATCTATTCAAGGTGGATTGGGCAGCCATGTTTGAAGATTAAATAAGAACTATGAGAAAAGCGGTCTGCTAAAATGGCAGACCGCTTTTCTGCTTAACGGAGCGGCAAAAGAAAACGCAAATGAAAACAGCAACAGGTACTTAAGTCTTAGCAAACTTATTTAGAAAAAAGAAGCGCGGGCATTGTCCTATAATTCGTGTTGACATAGTAGATGTATGTGATATAATTAGTTTATCAACTGTTTGCTCCGAAGTTGGGTGACAGAACAAAATGCGAATAGCAACAGGTACGCAAGTCGCAAAACAACCTGTTGAAGCAGGACGCTGCATTTAACAACAGGTACGTGAGTCTTTCCAATACACAACTGACGAAATGAGGAAATAGTAATGGCGGCACAGATTATTACGATCGCCATCGAAAAAGGTGGGGCGGGCAAAACAGTCACAGCTTCGAACCTCGCCTATCTGATGGGTGATGAGGGCAAAAAGGTTCTCTGCATAGATACAGATCCACAGGGAAATCTTACAAGTGCGCTGAGCGGCGGAAATGGCATTACAAGCGGAGTTTATAATGGCAAAGCGCTCTTTGATATGTTTGACGGATTTCGATACACTAGGACAAGAGACTATATTGTTGAAACCGAATATGAGAACGTTGATATGATTCCGTGTAGTGCGCAGACACCGCGCATCAATCAGCGAATTCCGGGAATCTTTGAGGACGCACAGACGTATTTCAAACCGGGAGACCCCAAGTGCCTGTCCAATATGGGCGAGTTCCTTTATTACTTTCTGAACCAAGTCAGAGAAGATTATGATTACATAATTATTGACACACAGCCTACCCGCGATTCGCTTTTGCTGACAAATGCAATTAACGCAGCGGATTATGTACTGATTCCTTCGCTTTGCGAAGCTAATTCTCAGGAATCGGCATTCCGTACCTATGCGCTCTGCAATGAACTTAGAAATACACCGGGCAGCCACTTGAAAGGCATCGGCGTTATTCTTACCATGGTTGTAAAAAAGGCAGCTTCCACAAAAATTATCCGCGACCAATGCAAGCAGGTTCTTGGCGCGTCTCTTTATAAAACGGAAATTCCCAGTGGTCTGAGTGTGAATATGTCTGTTACGAAACATCTTCCTGTGTGTTTTATGGCGAAAACGCAGCCTGTGGCGGTGGCCTACAATAAGGCCTATGAAGAGTTAAAGTCTCGATTGGAAAAGATTGGGGTGAACTAAAATGGCAATGAAGAAAAGAACAAAGGGAAACATAACGGCTCCCAGTCTTCCCGGAAAAGATATGCTTGCAGAAGTCAACAACAATGAGGCAGGCAATATTTATAATAGCCTTTTTGCAAAAAACAGAAAGGTTGAATACGATAACAAGGATATTGCGCTGGTGAATATCCGAACAAATCCTGACAATCAAATCTTCCGCGCAATGGATGATGACGAAGATATTCGCATTTTAGCAGAGGACATTAAACGCAACGGCCTGATGCATAACCTTGTTGTATTTCCTGAGCAGGAAGAAGGAAGTGCGGTATACGTTCTTCTTTCCGGCGAGCGTCGCTTTCGTGCGCTGAACTATTTGCAGGAAAAAGGCGATGCAACATGGAATATTGTAAACTGCAATGTTGTGACAACACCTTTGACCGAAAATGAGAAAAAGGTGCTGCTGTACAGTGCAAACTTGCAGGTTCGTGGCGGTTTTAGTGACGAAGCTATTCGACGCCAGGCAATAGCGGAGTTTATTACCTGCTTACAAAGAGAGCCTTACAATATGAGCAGGGAAGAAGCGTTGAACGCGACAAAGATTGTAAGTACGGTAAATCCGCGCACGATTGAGCGTGATGCACGTATAGAAGAAAAACTGAAGGGTAAGTTAAAGACTCTACTGAATGATAAATTTTTAACGAGAAGCGAGTGCGAGACTTATCTCCGTTTTGAAGCGGATAAGCAGGATGAAATTGCAAATCGATTTGAGAAGCTGCAAGCAGTGGATTGCCACAGTGATGATACAGAAAGCGCCGGGAAAAACTATGTAGAGGTTCTTAGAGATACTCTGCATGATGCATTCAGAGAGCTTCTTTATGATGCACAGCGGCAGGGAACAACAAAAGAATATGAAGCTGCTTATGAAAAGGCCATCGGTTACTTTGATGATGGGCTTGCCGACTTGAGCGCAAAAGCGGACGAATATGGCAGAGTAAAAGCAAGCAGTAAACCCGAAGAAATATCTGCAATCAATTATGAGGGCAAGAAAGAGGCGGCCAAGGATCGTGTTCGCAAAGAACATGAGGTGACCGAGACCAAGAGCAGTGTAATTCAGAAAAATGTGCCGCAAATGGTCAAAAAGCTGAACAAGACATACAGCAGCAAGGCTTTTGTAAAAGCGCTGAAAGGCGTATCTAAAGAATCCAGAGACGCAGATGTTGCCGCATTGAATGAGATTATCGAAATCTCTACGAAGCTAAAAAATATTATAGAGGCGATTGAGTAAGGTCGGTGGCGGCAATGGAGAAAAAGGAACGGGTTTTGATTCGCTTCCGGCCAGAGATATACGAGTGCTTTGAATTGGAAGCAGCGTATGAAGGACTTCGGGTAGGAACCATCGCAAACCGACTACTTATCAGCGAAATCAAAAAAGTTGCAAGGGTAGGGAAGGGGCATTGTGTTGTATCTGGCTCGGAAGAAGATATGGCAATTCCAGAAGGAAAAAAACAAGACTATTATGTACTGCCAGCGAGCAGAGATGTAATAGAATACCTGCCGGAGCAAACAGGGAAGCGAGGAGGAAAGCCAATCAATAAGCAGGTCACATTTTACCTGACCGAGGAGCAACTCGAAATTCTGAAAGCTGTTGTCCGCATACAGGATATTCGTAAATCCATGGATTGTGGAGAAATCGTGACCTATAGGTTTGCCGTGCTTGGCCTGCTGTTAAATAACGAGGCATTGAACAGAAAGCAAACGGTTATACGATAAAAAGAGCTGCAAGAAAGATTTCTTGCGGCTTTTATGTTTATAAAACAGCGAAAAATACCCTCTTGACAACAGGTACGAGAGTCGGAATACGTTTCCTACCCACAAGGGAAGTCCATTGACAGAAAACGATAAATATGCTATACTCCACCTGTAAATGATTTTTGTGCCTTGCGCACACGTTGTTTAAGTTTGTAATTCGTGCTAGCAGCCTTGTCCTGCCCGTATCGGGTGGACGCTGCCGGCACTTTTCTTTTTTATAACTGGGTGAGAACGCCCAACCATAGCGAGAATGATCGTGGTTCACGGTTTGCCGTGGACATCAGGCATTGCCTGCGGTCATTCTCGCTTTTTTTATTTTGTTTCAAGGCCAATCGGCTTTGAGAAATACATTTTATATAAGAAAGGTGGAATGCCAAATGAACGAACAGGCAAGACCCAAAGCAATCGCACGGCGCATCACACGCCCGCGCAAGGCAAGACCCATCCCGCATAATTTGCAGTATCGGCTTTACCATGTGCGCACCCGGCCCAAGCGCCCCTATCGCCAGCGCGAGAGGAGGGGCTGAGGATGCCGGACCACATACGGCAGGAACCCAAGGTGCTGGTCAGCACCGAAAACCTCAACGAGCAGGAATGGCTGGCATACCGCAGGCAGGGGATAGGCGGCAGCGATGTCGCCGCGATCCTCGGCATTTCTCCGTTTCGCACTGCCCGCGACCTGTACGACGACAAGCTGAACATCGCTTCGGCTGTCGATGATACAGGCAACTGGGTAGCGCTGGAAATGGGGCATCTGCTGGAACCGCTGGTCGCTCAAATTTTCGCCAAGAAAACCGGGTTGGAGGTTTTCCAGATCAAGAAGATGTTCCAACACCCGCAGCATCCCTTCATGCTGGCAGATGTGGACTACTTTGTCCGCCTGCCAAACGGAAAAATTGCGATTCTGGAAATCAAAACGACCAACTACAACGCAAAAGACCACTGGTGGAAGGACGGCGAGGAATGTGTTCCCGTTTACTATGAGACACAAGGGCGGCACTACATGGCCGTTATGGATATTGACGAAATCTTCTATTGCTGTCTCTACGGCAACAACGAGGACGAAGTCATTATCCGCCACCTGTACCGTGACCGGGAATATGAGCAGGAAATGGTCTATCTGGAACGCGAGTTCTGGCACGACCACATCCTGACCCGCATCCCGCCGCCCTACACCGAAGACGGCAGCCTGATCCTTGAAAGTCTGCGCCGCCGCTTGGGTGCTGCGGACAAGACCATTCCTGCCATCCAGCTGGACAGTGACTTGTCTGCCGTCATGCTACGGTATCTCAGCTTACAGGAGCAAAGGCAGCAGGTGGAAACGCAGGTCAAAACGCTGGACGCAGAAATGCAGCGGCTGAAAGGTCAGATGGTTGCCAAACTGGGCGGCAGCTGCATGGCGATGGGGGAGTATGGTGGTACACAGTACACCATCAGCTACAACCCCGTCAGCCGGACAGGCATCACGAAAGACAATCTCCAAAAGATGAAACTGCTGCACCCCGAAATTTACGATGAGTACGTTACGGTATCGGAATCGCGGCGGTTCTGCATCAAGGCAAAAGCGGCGGACGAAGCCGCCTGACAAAGAAGGGAGCGTGCCTATGCACGACGGTGAACAGGAACACAGCGGCATTACCGGCTGCCGTGTCACCTACGAATCTACGATTTTTTACAACGAAGCAAACAAATTCTCCATCATCGTTGTCAAAACCAATGATCCGCGCATTCCGCTACAGGCTTGCAACGGCCGCTATTACGGCGACCGTATGCTGCGCTTTACGGCGGTGGGGTACGAACTGCCCCGCACCAAGGCGGTGGAGCTGGAACTGGACGGCGAGTGGGTCGAAAGCAAGTACGGCTATCAGTTGCAAGTCGAGCAGTGGCAGGAAATCGTTCCGCAGACAGCGGACGGTCTGCTGGCTTACTTGGGTTCCGGGCTTATCAAAGGCATTGGCCCCAAGACAGCAGAGGACATTGTCGCTACGTTCGGACCGGACACCCTGAATATCCTTGACAACGAGCCTGAGAAATTGCTGCAAATCCGCGGCATCACCGAGGGAAAGCTCAAGGACATTGAGGAATCCTACGCCGAGAGCCGCGTTCTGCGCAACCTTATGAGCCTTTTGGGACCGTTCAAAATTACGCCCGCCACGGCGCTGAAAATTTATCAGAACTTTGGTCCGGCATGTGTGGACATCCTCAAAAAATGCCCGTATGATCTGTGCCAGATTTCCGGGTTCGGATTCAAGCGTGTGGATGGCATCGTCCGTAAGACGGATAACCGCCTGCACAGCGCCGAGCGCACCAAGGGCGCGGTGCTGTACACATTGGAGGATGCCCGCAGTAAATCGGGGCATCTGTTTCTGCCATCGGAAGATTTAGTAAAGGAAACACTTCTGCTGCTCAACGCGCCCATTCCCATCCCGGAACAGCGCGTCCGCGCCGAGGAAGTGCAGGAAACCCTGCAGCAGATGATTCTGCACGGCGCAGTGGTAGCCTACAAGCAGTACCTGTACAGCCCGCGTGTGTTCGGGCAGGAGGATGACACCGCCCGCATGATTGCCGAGCGGCTTGCCAATATCAGCGTGGCCGAGAACATCGAGTCTGCACTGGAATCGGTGCGCGAAAGTCTGGGCATTACGCTTTCCCAAAAGCAGGAACAGGCAGTGCGCACGGCGTTTCAGCACGGGCTGACGATCATCACTGGCTCGCCCGGTACCGGCAAGACCACCGTATTAAAGGCCATCATTGAGGTGTTCAAGAATCTGCACCAGAAAGGGAAGTTCGCCCTCATGGCTCCCACAGGCCGTGCCAGCCGCCGCATGGCGGAGAGCACAGGCGTGGACGAGGCCCGCACGCTGCACAGCGCACTGGGCCTCTGCACCGGGGAAGAAGTAGGCGATGGTGAGCGCGTTCGCTTTGTGGATGCCGACCTCGTCATCGTGGACGAGTTTTCTATGGTGGATATGTGGCTGGCACAGCAGTTTTTCAAGCGCATCGGTCAGCACACGCGGGTCGTTCTTGTAGGTGACCCGAACCAGCTTCCCAGCGTGGGCGCCGGCAACGTGTTCTACGAGCTGATTCACAGCGGAATGGTGCCTGTCACGGTACTGGATTGGATCTTCCGCCAGTCAAAAGACGGCCTGATTGCCTACAATGCGAAGTTCATCAACGAGGGTAGCACCAAGCTGTACTACGGCAATGACTTTGTGTTCGTGGACAGCCCGACGCAGATCGAGACGGCGCGGCGCATCCAAGACATTTACTGCAAAGAAGCCGCCGAGCGTGGCATCGAAAACGTGCAGATCCTTTCGCCGTTCCGCGAGAAAGGTGAGGCAGCCTCCGAGCAGCTTAACCGAGCCATTCGGGAGCGGGTCAACCCGTTCCGCTCGGCCGAGGAAGAAGTGAGAATCGGCAGCCGCACATTCCGTGTTCATGACCGCGTTATGCAGACAAAGAACACCGAGAAAGTGTCCAACGGTGACCTCGGTTTTATTACCGGGATTACCACGAACAGCAAAGGCGAACGGCTTGTGCAGATGGATTTTGGCGGCGACCGCAAGTTGACTTACACGACGGAACAACTGGCGCACGTTGACCTTGCTTATGCCACAACGATTCATAAAGCGATGGGGTCAGAGTTTGAAACGGTCATTATCCCCATCGTCAAGGCGCACACAATTATGCTGTATCGTAATTTATTGTATACAGCCGTGACCCGCGCCAAGAAAAAAGTCATCCTTGTGGGGCATAAGCCGATCCTGTTTATGGCGGTTCACCGCGCTGACATCAGCAAGCGCAATACCATGCTGGGCGAGCGCATCCACCTGTACTGCAAGGCATACCACACCGAACGAAACGCACTGCCGGAACTGCAACAGGCCGGCTGAATGTAATAATGAAGGGAGAAATCACCCATGAAAGGGAATCAAGAACCTATGCTGTACACTACCAACGCCGCTGTGGCATCCTTAAATCATGTGTCAGGCTTTGACCCACTGAAATTCCTGCGCCGCACAACTTCCCGCAAGACCGGGGAGGACGTGATGCGCCTTGACTTGCGGTACAAAAAGCTGTGGTTCCGGCTGGCCTGCCCCACGGGGCGGCTGAAGCTCAACGCCCTGCGCATCACCGAGAAAATGGCAATTTTTGAAGCCAAGATCTACCGTGACCGCGAGGATGCCGAGCCGCTGAGCAGCTATGTTGCCAACTGCACACTGGACGCAACGCCTGGTGGGCTGTATGTGGAGGCTGCGCAGGAGGAAGCGCTGGACACGGCACTCTCCAATGCGGGCTTTGGCATCCAGTTTGCCGATGTGGGCAGTGAATCCGAGGAGTACGGCAGCGAGGTGCCGGTGGGCGCAAAACCAGAGATTTCCAAGCTGGTACAGACGAAAGTGGAAGTCGCAGAGCTTGTGCAGAAGCAGCCGGAAGTCATGAAAGCCACCTCGCAGGAGACTGACCCGCTGGATGCCATCATGGCAGACGATATGCCTGTTCCCGAACAGGTAACGGCAGAAGTCGTAGAAAAGCCTAAGACGGTTGTGCTGGAATCCGTGCAGCCTGTGCAGACCCCGGCAGAACCGCCGCAGAATGTCATTGTGCTGGAACAGGAACCTCCCGCCGCTGCGTATACCCAAAGCACCCCGGTGGAGGAAATCTGCCGCCAGATGACCTACGAGCAGGCGCAGAACGTCATCGTAGACTGCGGCACCTGCAAGGGCTGGACGCTGGCGCAGGTGGCTGACCGCCGCCCTGCCAGCCTGCGCTGGTATGTGAAAGGCTATCAGGGAGAGAACAACGTCCTCCGCGCGGCGGCCGCCATTATATGGGACAGCTTGCAGGAGAAACAGGCGGGATAACCGGAAAGGAGGCCGTTTTGCATGACCTCATCTTCCGATACGTTTCCGTTTGGCATTGCCGATGTAGTAGAACTGCTGGGGCTTACTGTCCGTCGCCGTCTGCCGTCGAGCCTGTACTTAAACTGCCCCTTTTGCGGGGATCTGCGCGGGCGGCTCAACGTCAACACAGACAAAAACGTCTGGCGCTGCAATCGCTGCGGCGCGGCGGGCGGTATGCTGGCACTGTATGCCCGCTATAACTGCACCGGCAATGCCGATGCCTACCGTGAGATTTGCGAAGCGCTGGGACGCTATACGCCCCGGCCAAGGGTGAATGACTGCATCGGGGTAAAGCCGGAGCAAAATGCCCGCGCTGCCCCGCAGGAGATATGTACAACAGACGTTATATGAGTGACGATGAAGTGCCTTCGACCACAGAAGAACTGTACAAATATATGCAGGAAAACACGAAAGGCGGACATTACGGCTTCGTGGAACAGCACAGCACGGCGTACTATGCTGCGGGCTGGCTCCATGCGTTTGGCGGTTACATTCTGAACGAAAATGGTGAACCCGGCCTCGATGATGAGAACACCATCAAGGCGCTGGAATACCACAAGAAATTCGTGGAGCTTATGCCCACCGAGGGTGAGTATTCTACCGTGAATACGCTGTTCCGCGAAGGCAAAGCGCACTCCACCATCGGTGGTCCCTGGCTGGTTCCTACGGCGCGCGAGAGCGGTATTGACCTTGGCATTGCACCGATGCCTACTGTAGATGAGACCGGCAACAAAATTGCACCGTATTCCGGTGTGCAGGGTATCCATGTCTTGAAAGTTGCAGCTGAGCGCAAGCACGATGCCATTGCAAAGGTCTTGCAGGTTCTGACAAATGATTCCGTTGGCATTGCGATGGCGAAAGCAAGCGGCTGCGCCCCTGCGAAGCAGAGTTGTTATGATGACCCTGTTATCAGCGGTGACGACATGGTTATGGCTATGTACGATACGGCGCAGGATGCAGTTCCCATGCCGAACGTTCCCGAAATGGACGTTATGTGGACGGTTACGGAAAATCTGCTTGTGGATGTAAACATGAGTGGAAAAGACGTCCGAAGCAGCGCACAGGCCGCCCAGCAGCAGGCAGAGAGCCTTATCAAACAGATGCAGTAATGCGGAAAGGCCGCACTATGAAGAAAAATAAAAAAGAAACGTTTTGGGCCTATTTGTGCAGCGCCCCCTCGTTGCTTTTGATTTTGCTGATCGTTGTATTCCCAATTCTGTACACGGCGTACATCTCCTTTACAAACATGAATGTTTACCATTGGTTCAACTTCTCGTTTGTAGGGCTGAAGAATTATAAAGACGCGCTGTTTGTTTTTGATTCCGGCTTTTTGGCGGCACTGCTTCGGACCATCCTGTGGACTGTGCAGAATATGGTGCTGCAACTTGTGATTGCCTTTGTGCTGGCCAGTCTTTTGAACATACAGGATTTTAAGGGTAGGCGGGTCTACAAGACACTGCTTATGATTCCTTGGGCCATGCCGGGCTATGTGTCGATCCTGCTCTGGAAAACCGGCATCTTCAATTCGCAGTTCGGTTTGCTGAACCAGTGGATGCAGAAGCTGGGGCTGGCGACAGTGCGCTGGCTGGCAAACGATGTCTCGGCATTTCTCTGCTGCACGGTTGTCAACCTTTGGCTGGCGCTGCCGTTTATGATTATGATTATGGATGGTGCTTTGCAGGCGGTGGATCATAGCTGCTACGAGAGTGCAATTCTCGATGGCGCAAACTGGTTCCAGCGGGCGTACTTTATTACGATTCCCGCAATCCGCCCGATTATTGCTCCGTCGGTGCTGATTACCGTGTTTACGACATTTAAGCAATTCGACGTGGTATACCTGCTGACACAGCAGGCGGGTGCGAAAACCGGTGCCAATATCCACACGATCCTGACTTATGCCTACGAGAATGCCTTTATCACAAACAATTACGGATACAGTTCTGCGGTCTCCATTTTGATTTTTGCTATTTTGATTCTGTTCTCGATGGTGACCAGCCGGAAAGCAAAGGAGGGGTAACAGATGACGCGGCATCAAAAGCGTATGCTCAAGCAGGCAGCCAAGCAGATTTGTCTGCACATTTTGTTCACCGTGATTTGTTTCGTCACGCTGATCCCGATTTTGTATGCACTGTCGGTTTCTTTGAATGCCGACAACAGCCTTGTGAGCTCGGACTTCCGTTTTATCCCGAAGAACTTCACGCTGCGGAATTATGTTGCGGTCTTTACCGAAGAACCTGTCATGCTGTGGTTTAAAAACAGTATGACGCTGGCGGTAGTCACCGTTGTCATTTCGCTGGCGGCAGCAATTCCGGCTGCCTATGCGTTTTCCCGTATGCGCTTTAAGGGGCGCAAGCCGATATTGAAGCAGTTGGTTCTGCTGTACTCTTTCCCATCTGTCCTTTCCATGTTTGCGATTTATACACTGCTGCGCCCGCTGGGACTGATCAATAGCAAAGTTGGCTTGATTCTGATTTATACCGGAACGATGGCTGAGTTTGGTCTGTTGAACATGAAAGGATACTTTGATACGATACCGCGCGAAATCGAGGAAGCGGCGGAAATTGACGGCGCAAGCGGCATCCAGCTTGTCACGCGCATTGTTCTTCCGCTGGCGCGCCCCAGTATTTTGGTTACGGCGGTTATGATTTTGATTTATGTCTGGAATGAATATCTCTTTGCAACGACCTTTATGACAGGTGCCGAGAATTATACACTGGCAGCTGGATTGTACTCTTTGCAGGCAACAGAAATGAGCGGAAGCTGGCCAGTTTTTGCAGCAGCCTCGCTGGTAGTCAGCCTGCCGATTCTGATTGTGTTCTTTGCCGTACAGCGTCATATGACCTCCGGCCTGACTGCCGGTGGTGTCAAAGGTTGATTGCCCCAAACAGGGAGATGACACAATGAATTTTGAAGCCATCCAACACGTCCCGATGTCACAGCAGGCACACGGGATTGACCCAAACCATGTCGTGTTCCGGCTGCGCGCCGGGCGCGATGATCTAAAGCACTGCACGTTGTTTTATGCAGATCGAGCCTGCCGCCTGACACCGGTTATTTTCTCGTCTGTAGAGATGCAGGTGGAAGCGCAGGACGAATGGTTTGATTACTTCCAAGTCATCTTGGAAAGCCCCTATAAGCGGATCTGTTACTATTTTGAACTTGATGACGGAACGCAGAAGCTGCTGTATTACGGCGATTTCTTTACAGATCACCGCGTGGACGACAGGTCGGAATACTACCAGCTGCCGTTTAACCATCCGGCAGACATTGCAGCACCGCCTGCCTGGGCGCAGGATGCAGTGGTTTATAATATCTTCCCAGATAGCTTTGCCACGGGTCGCCGCTTTATCTCTGGCAAATCATCCGAAAAAGAGTGGAACGGTCAGATTACACGCGGAAAACTCGGCGGAACGCTGCGCGGCGTGATCGAGAATCTGGATTACATTCAAGAACTGGGTGCTACCTGCATTTACATGAATCCGATTTTTGCAGCAGGGGAGTACCACAAGTACGATTTGCTGGATTATCATCACATCGATCCCTGTTTCGGTACGGATGAAGATTTCCGACAGTTGGTCAACGACTGCCATGCACGGGGAATGCGTGTTATTATTGATGGTGTGTTCAACCATGTGGGGTGGAATTTTTTCGCTTTTGATGACGTGGTACGCAATGGCGAAAACTCAAAATATAAAAACTGGTTTTACCATCTGCAATTCCCTGTAGAGAGGCCGGAAGACCCAGAAACCTATCCGACCTATGAATGCTTCGGCTATGAGCGCATGATGCCGAAAACCAACACCTGCAACCCGGAAGTACAGGAGTATTTCTGCGAGGTGGGCCGCTATTGGGTGCGGGAATTTGATATTGACGGCTGGCGTCTGGATGTTGCCAGCGAGATCAACGACGGATTCTGGCGGGCATTTCGGCAGGCGGTGAAAGAAGAAAAGCCGGAGTGTATCCTGATTGGTGAGGTATGGGAAACTGCCCAGCATTGGCTGAACGGTGATATTTTCGACTCCACCATGAACTACGATTTCCGCAAGCACTGCCGCCGATTCTTTGCCGAACAGAATATCGATGCAGCAGAATTCGATGCCCGCGTGACCAATATGCGGATGCGGTATAAACTCCCGGTACTGTACGCGCAGCTCAATCTGCTGGACAGCCATGATGTGAGCCGCTTCTATTCTCTGTGTGAAAAAGACCCGGCAAGAATGCAGCTCGCCGTGCTTTTCCAGATGACTTTTACAGGGATTCCGTCCGTCTTTTATGGTGATGAGCGTGGTATTTACGGCTTACAGGAAGCAGAGTACCGCCATGAAATGACGTGGTCGCAGGAGCCGCCGCCCTTGGCAGAGTTTTATAAAAAGGCGATGCATCTGCGAACGGAACACCCAGCCCTTTGCCGAGGCAGCTACCATACCATTAAGGCCGAAAAGGAAAACGGGCTGTATGGGTATGAGCGCACCGATGAGAAAGAAAAAATCACTGTGTTCCTCAACAATCAATCTGCCTCCGCAGAGATTCCTCCGATGAACGGAAAGATGCTGTGGCAGCAGGGATACGAGGAAAAGAACAACAGCCTTGCCCCTATGGGGTTTGCCGTATTCACACAGGAGGTGTAAAACGTGAGCGTGACGATTCAGGAAGTGGCCGAAGCTGCGGGCGTGTCCAAGGCAACCGTCAGCAAGGTGCTGCATAAATCATATTCTATATCGCAGGAAACCTGTGACCGGGTAAATGCGGTCATCAAGGAACTGGGATATCAGCCGAATCGTCGCGCGCAAAGTTTTGCTACCGGCGCAACAAAAACGATTCTTTTTTTGGCAGAAATGCAGCATGGTGTGGGATTTGACAACCCGCATCTGTTTGAAATCATGGCCGGGGTAGAGAACGCACTTTCCGAAAAAGGGTATGGTCTCATTGTGCAACACAGCACGGCGCTTGACCTTTGGCAACATTTCGATGAACTGCTGCAGGGCTCCTATGTGGATGGCGTGATTCTGCACGCATCAGTCGTGTCAAAGGATGTGGCTCTTTGTCTGGCCCACACGGAATTGCCCTACATTGTTGTAGGTGCGCCGGATTTCTCCAACCAGCTTTGCTGGATCGATACCAATAACTCGGTGGCCGGGCAAATTGCAGTTACACATCTGTGGCGCAACGGATACGACAGGATCGCATTCATCGGTGGCCCCAAAGAAGATACAATTTCTGCGCACCGTTTGAGCGGCGCACTTGCCACTCTGAACGAGAAAATCCCGGCAGGATATTTGCGGGAAGGGCCGCCCACCAGTGAGGGCGGCGCAGCAGCCGCACGCGCCCTGTTGGAACTGCCAACACGGCCCAACGCCGTGATTTGCGCAAACCAGTATATTGCGTTTGGCTGCGTAAATGAACTGAAGGCTTCCGGAATACGCATCCCGGAAGATATGGCTGTTATCACATTTGACGATTTTCCATTTTCTAAAATCATTGAACCGCAACTGAGTGTTGTGAACCTCGATATGTATGATATGGGTGAGCAGGCTGCGAAAGTCGTTCTGCGGCGAATCCGGACACCGCAGTATCTTGTACAATCGCAGACCACGCTGCCGATATTGATAGAACGACAATCGACAAAGAAGTTACCGTAAAGGAGGTAAGTATGGCCAAACATTTGGCAAAAAAGGCAGCGTGCCTTATCGGATCTGCAGCAGTTGCACTCTCGATGACGCTCGGAGCATTCCCTGTGTATGCGGATTCTGCTGCATCGGCTCCGGAACTGGGACCAGTTACGTCCAAGGATGTCGTCTACCAGATCATCACGGACCGTTTCTATGATGGAGACACATCCAACAATGTTCCCGCAGGATTTGATGCAACGCTCTATGATGGAACCGGGCAGGATCTGAAGCTCTACCAAGGCGGCGACTGGGCCGGCATCATCGAGAAGATCCCTTATTTAAAAGGTATGGGTGTTACAGCAGTTTGGATTTCTGCACCGTATGAAAACCGTGATACGGAAATCATCGACTACCAAAGCGATGGCAGTCTCAACCGATGGACAAGTTTCCACGGCTACCACGTTCGCAACTATTTTGCGACAAACAAGCATTTCGGAACGCTGAACGAGTTCAAGGAACTGCGGGATGCACTGCACGCCAACGGCATTAAGCTGGTTATCGATTTCGTTACCAACCACACCAGCCGGGAAATGAACCCTACCGCGAACAATATCCCGGAAGACGGCAAGCTGTACGAGCCGGATCGCAAAGAAGATGGTACCTTTGCATTCGATGGGAATGGTGAGCCGTATGATTACAATGGGGATGGCTTGGTAGAAAACTTGATTGCCGATCCTCAGAATGATACCAATGGATGGTTCCACGGTTTGGGTGACCGTGGCGATGATAGCAGCCGATATGGCTATCGCTATAAGGACCTCGGTTCGCTGGCTGATTTCTCACAGGAGAATCAGGATGTTGCGGCATATCTGGAACAGGCAACTCTGTTCTGGGCGGATATGGGTGTAAACGGTATCCGCCATGATGCCACGCTCCATATGGATGCGGCATTCGCAAAGGGGCTGAAAGATGCGGTTGATTCGCATAATACGATTACCCAGTTCGGTGAGTTTTTCATCGGGCGGCCTGACCCCAAATATGATGAGTATGTCTATTTCCCGAAGCAGACGGGCATAAACAACCTTGATTTCGAGTTTTATCGCGCAGCGTCCGCGACCTTTGGCGATTTCTCGACAACGATGGCGGACTTCGGCAATATGCTGCAGTACACGCAGGACGATTACGACTACGAAAATCAGGCAGTGACGTTTCTCGATAACCACGATGTGACGAGATTCGGCTACACGCAGAGAAGCCAAAAGACCTACAATGCAGCCTTGGCGACGTTGCTGACATCTCGTGGTGTTCCCAACATCTACTACGGTACGGAGCAATATGTTGTCCCCGCAGATGGCAGCGATGTCTCTGGACGTATCTTCATGCAGACGGATAGTTCGTTTGATACAGATACAACGGCGTACAAGCTGATTGGCAAGCTGTCGGAACTGCGTCAGCAAAATGATGCCATTGCGTATGGTACTACCACGATTCGTTACAGCAATGATGATGTCCTTATCTACGAGCGGAAGTTCTATGATGATGTTATACTTGTTGCAATAAATCGCCAGCCGGATAAAGCGTATACCATTGACAATGTGGAAACGCTGCTCCCGGAAGGTGAGTATGTGGACTTCCTCGGTGGTATGCTGAACGGTGAAAATATCAGCGTCTATGCCTCTACAGGAATCAACACTACGGCATCGATCACGTTGGATGGTGGTGAAGTAGGAATTTGGCAGTACGATGCGGCAGCCAACGCACCCGAAATCGGAAATGTCGTTTCTACGATGGGACGTGCAGGCAACCGTGTTTATATTTACGGTGATGGACTTGATGGAAATATCTCGGTCAAGTTTGGTGAAACCGAAGCAACGGTTGAAAGCAACACCGCAAATGAAATCGTGACGTATGTCCCCGATAATGCAGTTGCAGGATACAATGATATTACGGTTACGAAGGGAGATGCTGTCAGCAATTCGTTTACCTATAATGTCTTGTCTGGTGACCAGAACCAAGTCATTTTCCATGTAAAAGCTGAAACCAGCTACGGTGAAAATATTTACATCGTAGGCAATGTACCGGAGTTGGGTAGTTGGAATCCGGATAAATGCACAGAAGCGCTGCTGAATCCCAATTATCCTGAATGGTTCCTCCCAGTGAGTGTTCCGGCAGGAACGGAAATCCAGTTCAAGTTCATCAAAAAGGACGCGAACGGAACCGTTACGTGGGAGAGCGGTGACAACCGCGTGATTATGTCCTCGTCTCTTAGCGCTGGCACGGTTGATACAGAGGTCTACACTTGGAGAAATTGAGATACTAACGCTATTATAAACAAAGCCATAAGATACACAAATGCCCATTGGTTCAAAAAGCCGATGGGCATTTGTAAGTTTTATAGAGAGATAAATGTATGTGTGTACCATAATTATGTACGCCTTCTTTGGATTTGCGTTGTTACCGTTCTAGCTACTAAACTCGTTTATTGTTTTGCACATAAAGCTGAACTATGAAATCACGATAAGACGGTTGATGACCTATTGACAAAAGCAAACAAAAAGAATATAATATCATATAAAGTCATATTCCAACTGACGACGGATGCACCGGTAATACCTGACATGAAGAAATGGATTGCCATGGTGTATATAATAAAGATTAAAATGAGGCTAATAGTATGAGTAATATAGTAAAAAAAGAAACAAGCGGTATAATTCCGAAAGAGATTGCGAATATAACGCTTGAGGAATTGATGTCTACAGAAGGAGTAGAGTTCCACAAAAAGAATAATATATTAAGAATGAAACAACGGATAGCAAATGAAATTGTTACGGTAGAAGTTCGTAGTTATGATGATACCAATATTATTTCTCAATCGCGTACGAACAAAAGCCGACCAGTCAGCCAAATGGAATCGACTATCGCGCAACTTCGAAAAGAGGGAAGAACTCAAACAGAAGTGGCCAATCTCTTGGGGACAACTCAAACAAACATCTCTAAGATTGAAAAAAAAATGAAAAATCGCAAATAATTTCAACGAAATCACACCGCTTTGGTTATCCTACAGATAAGTATGTGAAATTCAAATTGGTGCAATCCTATAGCCTTTATAAGCAAGCATAGTGTATTCCAATCGATAAAATCCTATGGCCGGAGTGAATTATTACTATTAATGAATCCGTAGTTGACGATTATCTTCAAGTGTGTTACCATATTCTTGTAAGTGATTTATGTGTCCTGCAAAGCAATTTGCACTGACACACGTTGTCATTTTTGTACTTTGTGCCTGCAAAGCCGCTGACCGTTTGGTCTGTGCATTGCGGGCATTTTTTATCTGACGGGGGCAGCCCCGCATAAAGCGAGAATGATTTTTTGTACTGCTGTTTGCAGCGAAGAAAAGTTGTTCTCGCTTTTTTGTTTTGGTTTGGCGCCGCCCGGCGTTAAAAATAGAAATGCAAGAAAGGTGAAATCACAATGATGGATGAACTCAAACAGCAATTTTACGAGGTCATGCACAAGTATCAAAAGCCGTTTTCGGAGGAAGGAGTCGCGGCGAACCTTACACAGTGGTATGAACAGAAGCAGGGGCTTTTGCAGCTCCTGCGCAAGCATCCGCTATGGAACGAGAAAGAACTGGCAATCGTGTTCCGCGTGGAGGAGCGCCGGGAGATTGACCGCATCACCGTAGATGAAACACGCGCCGCTATACTGGAACTGGGCCGCAAGGCCTGCCCGGATGACGCTGTGTACGAAAACTTTAATGCCGCGCTCCACGCGGCAACCGCAGACTATGCCCGGATACCAAACGAGTACCGATTGGACACGATTCGGCAGTACGGCGGTATCAAGTGCGCACCGGGGCAAAAGGCAAGCCGTATCATCAATCGGCTCTGCCTGAAATTTCATCTCGACCAAATCGAGGAAGAAGCAGAAGCTGGCGAACCGGATAACCGCTATATGCGCACGATCAAGCCATACAACGCGCTGTTTGCGCGGCTGGCAGATGCCCTGAACCCGGCGCATATCGAGAAAACCGCAGTGCTGTCAATCCACCCCTGTGATTTTCTCGAAATGTCCAACCGTGACAACACTTGGAGTTCCTGCCATTGCTTAGAAGGCGGCGGTTACCGCGGCGGCTGCCAGTCCTATATGGGGGATGCTGTCAGCATGATTTTCTTCACGGTCAGTGATGAGTACACGCAGGACTTCCATACAGCACCGCGCATCACGCGAGAGATTTTCTGTTATAAGGACGATGTGCTGCTGCAATCTCGTCTGTATCCAACGGATTTGGAAGACCAGAAAACCCTGTATCGCAGCATCGTTCAGCAGGCAATCGCTACGTGCCTTGACAAACCGAACCTGTGGTCGATTAAGCGAGGAAAAGATACCGAACCTTACTGCGAATCTGCGGCGGACAGCAACCATTATCCCGACTATGAGTATGGATATGCAGTTGTGTCTCTGCTGAAAGGGGAGACCGACTATGGCCAAATGACGATTGGCTCCGTGGCTCGCTGCGTTTGCTGCGGCGGGGAGCAGAAGGACCACCGCTCGATACGCTGTGCAGAATGCGGCAGTATGTTTGTCTGCAAAGGCTGCGGTAAAACGGTGTATGGATATGGGAGATATATTGATAACCACTTCTACTGTAAGGAATGCAGTTATCGCTGCACTGCCTGCAAAGAGGAGTTTATCGGTATGCCGCGTATCGGAATTGCCCGTTCCGGCGAGCAGCGCAGAATTTGCCCCGCCTGCTATGAGCAGGTGATTGGAGTATGCAGAAACTGCACAATCCATGGTGACTGCCTTTCCATCGGTGCCAATCGTTTCTGCCCGAATCAGATGAACGGCCTTGCCGCATAAAGGAGGAATCCATGCAAGAATTGACGTTTGAAACCATTCTGCGTCTGCCACAGATGGAACTAAAAAAGATGCTGAAAGCCGAACTGAAAAGCAGGGGTTATCCCGTCACGGATAAGCCTGGCTATCTGTATGCCGAGGGAGCAATCCCCGTGCTGCTGGTGGCTCACATGGACACGGTTCACCGTCAGCCTGTTGAACAGATATGCTATTCGGAGGATAGGGCGGTAGCTATGTCACCGCAGGGCATCGGCGGTGATGACCGATGCGGAGTCTGGATGATTTTGCAGATCCTGCGCACAACAAACTGTCATGTGCTTTTATGTGAGGATGAGGAAGTCGGCTGTATAGGTGCAAAGAAATTCACAAGCGGCTCTTTACGGCCACAGGTAAACTACATCGTAGAGCTTGACCGCCGTGGCAGCAATGATGCTGTGTTTTATCACTGCGATAACCCGGAGTTTGAGGACTTCGTCACCTCGTTCGGATTCGAGACGGCAGGTGGTTCGTGCAGTGATATATCTTACATTGCGCCGTATCTGGAAACGGCGGCGGTCAATATCAGCTGCGGTTACTACTGCGAGCATCAACGGTATGAGTACATCCACTTAGAGGAGATGAAACTGAATGCCGCTCGCGTGGCGCAGATGGTAACGCAGCAGACAGAACACTTTGAATATAGGGAACAGCAGGACAACTTCTTCGGCGGGCGAGTTTACCAGTATTCTATGTGGGATATGGCCTCGGAGCGTGGAACCTACAAGTGGCTTTCACCGCTGCCGAAAGAAGCAAAAATCAAGCTGGGAACAGCGGAACTTATCATGTCTCATGCCAAGATTGACCGGCAGGGGAAGGTACATCGCTACATACCAGAACTAAATGCCGCAGTGCAGACAGAGAATTCAGCAGCTATAATGCCAAACGGCAAGAAACCGGTCTATGACACAAAAAAATCAAAATGTCATAAAGTAATACCTCTGGCACAAGCATTAGAATTGCTGAGATATAAGTAAACAAAAGGCCCTCCTTCGCTGTGTGAAAGAGGGCCTTTTGAATGTGGTACTCGGCATGTGCAACAACGAAGAGGTAAAAGATTGCTATGTGTTCGGCAATAGGATGATTATGATAAAATTTGAAGTCTTTTACTTTATTTTAGATGATTAGAAATCTCTACTTTTGACATAGGCTAATTTGACTTTTGCTTTTAGATTGAAATAGTATAATCAATGCAATGTCAGAAAGAAAAATAAATGTTAGAGTGAGAATTAGCGAAGCTGAAATCAGAAAATCTTTGTTCATCGACATCAATTCTCCAAGAATGAAAAAGAATAAGATCATGCAAAAATCGAAAAATGGGTAAAAAAGCAACAACTTTAGGTCGAAGCACTTTGACGTTACTGCACGCGATAGATGGATAATATAACACTGACAAATAAGTGCACCCAGCAAAAGAAGCACAAAAAGAAAAATATCAACGACTAACGGTTGCCTACAAATAAAACGGATATACATTTGATAATAAGGCGAATAAGCTTGGATATACATCGGAAACATATTATTTGCAGTGCTAATATTGTCTAACCCCGCTATTATGTCAACAATATTTGAAGCTTTTTTTAACATAAAATAACTATCTATCTTTTGAAAATATAAAAGACCATGATAACGTGTTTCGTCAAAACTTTCAGGCATAAAATTAAAAAGTGGGGATGCCGTAATGATGTAGTTATCAAGGTCGATAGTGACACCATTTACTGTGGCACAAGCACCCTTTTCAGCAAAACCTTGAACAACCATATAGGTGGGGACTTCATAATAATTCAATGCGCTAATTACATCTCCGATGTTAAAATATTTTAAATAGTTGCTCCCTAAAATAACAGAAATATGGTAATCAGGCGAAACAATATAAGATGTTTCATCGAATCCATTACCGCAATGTAGAGGAATTCTTTCTGCGTTGAATGCTTCTTTATTTAACAGAAGCTGATTGACAGTTATGTAATTTGTTCCATCATGCTCAAAAATATTAATGTTATCGGGAGCAAAAGATTCTGAACCACAAAAGTATTGAATATCCAAGGATTGGTTGATCTTTTCTAAAAATGTATATTCCGGAAAAGATTCCAGCGCTGAATGAAAGTCTTTTAACAACGATACCTGATTCGGATCTTCGATAATAGGAACGATTGGGTCTTCATAATCATAAAGCTTGTATTCATGTGTCGAGTTACCTTTAAGGAGCAGCGTGTGCAATGGTGTGCATACGATAATAATAGAAAACGCTATGAAACCCAAAAGAATACTTACAATTGAAAGGAAACCAGCGGTGAGATATAATTTTTTCTCTTTAGTCATAATTCTAATTGAATTTTATAGGAAGTGGCATATTAAGAAATAATCGTTTTATCTTAATATGCCACTCAAATTGATTTACAATATATTATATGTAAGATTAATTATCCCCAATAGGACCGCAATGCGTATCCCCAGTCATTCAAAATGTAAGGGCTTCGAGCAACAGCGCTACCAGAATTTGCATATTGCCGGTCACTATCTACCAAGACTGTTCCACCGACCGCTTGAACAATTTGAGCCCGAGAATAATGGCGTAATGCATACACTGTTTCAGAGGCGGCACGAACTTTGTTCGCCGAAGGCTCTTTTGCTGCACGGTGTTTAAGCGGCAACCCATCGAATGTATGCTCGACCCACTCTGCGTCCGAGAGATTATCGATAGTAGCAATCCCGTTGTCATCACGCCAGCGGCATTCGTAGTAGATTTCCCCATTTTCATTGTGCTCGATAATAGCCTCAACGGACTGTGGAACAAAAAAATTACTATTGGAATTATCTGCAAAAGCAGGTAACGCCATAGCACAGACCATGGCTATAGCCAAACCAGAAGTAAAAAGATTCTTATTTAGAGTTTTCATTATATAAATCCTCATTATTATAATTTGATTGATTTCGGAACGAACAAGATTTCATCTGTGCACCGATGAAATTAATTACAAGTTGTGATCAATTCCAGTGTTTAAGATTCACTTCCTGTATTTGCACTATAGCATACTTCACATAAGATTTCCATAAATGCGTTATAAAAGCAAAAATAACTGCATGAACGCAGAAATCTTTGTTAAAGACAATAAATTAGCAGCGGAAGAAGAAAAATTGATAAACAAACGGGCTTACTTTTGAGAAAATCGTGCAGGAATACTTAGAAAAACAGAGCCTAGGGCGTACCCCGGATTTGCAGGAAAAGGAGCCGTCAATATCTTCGCCGCCAATAGATTTAATAGCCAGTGCTTTGGCCGATTTTAGAGGGTAAAGCACTATACAGAAAAAGGGCTTCCGCCAACAGATGCGGAAGCCCTTTTTGAGAAGGAGAATAGTGAATATCAGTTTTTCATTTCGGCACGAATTTTATCGTTGGCCTCTTCGACCTTCATGCGGGAGAGGATAAAGGTGATGATGGCGTCCAGCACAAAGGGAATCACGAGGTACATGAGTTTCAGCATATTAATGCAGGAATCCGGCTGTACGGCCAGCGCCTTATCATAGTTGCTGAACGCCAGCAGCCAGCCGGTGATGGCGGTGCCGAGACCGCCGCCCAGCTTGACACCGAGCGAGGTGCAGGAGTACATCGTGCCGTCCACGCGCTTGTGCTTCGTCAGCCAAGTGTACTCGGAGCAGGAGGCGATAACGGCATTCATATCGCCCTGCCACGGGCCCTGACCCAGTGCAGCGATGGCCGTGAAGAGCAGCATCATCTTGACATCGCCGGAACCCGTATAACCAGCCACAGCAACCAGTGCACGGGCTACGGTAGCAAGGGCATAGCTGCCGACGTTCAGCTTGTACATACCGTGCATCTTGGCAACGAGGGTCGGGGTAAAGACCAGTGCAATAATCAAAGGAATGTTGATGGCCCAAGAGAACACGCCGAACAAATTCTTGTCGCCAAGGATATGAGCAGTGTAGTAAGTGCCCATGCTGATCATGGCACCGTAGATCTGCTGCAAAATGTAGGTGACGCAGATCATCAGGTAGTATTTGTTGGAGACCAGCAGCTTGGCAGCTTCGACAAGACCGTACTTCTCGTCTTTCTCGATTTCGGCTTTATATAGGTAGGGCTGCTCTGCGTTCCAGAGTGTCGGGTCAACAACGGTGATTTCTGCATGATAGAGGAATGCCGCATCATCCGGTGCTTCCACGGGCGTTACGCTGCCGACCATCGTGCCGGCTGCATCGTAGAGGGTGATGCGGGTGGCAACGGCGGAATCGTAGTAACGCAGGCGGACAGCAACCCCTGCGGTGCTGCCGTGGATGTCGGTGGTGATGAAATAGTCCTCGATGCACTGTTCCGGGCGGTGCAGCAGGTAGACATCACGGAAAATGCCGTTCATGCGGAACATATCCTGATCTTCCATGTAACTGCCATCGCACCATTTCAGCACGAGGACCGCCAGATGGTTGGTGCCGTCCTGCAAAAACTTCGTTACATCGAACTCGCTTGTGGAATGGGCGACCTGACTGTACCCGACAAACTGACCGTTGAGCCAGACATAGAAGCAGGAGGCAACGCCCTCGAAGTTCAGAAATGCACACGGGGCGGTGGCATCTTTTTGGTAAGTGAAGTCGTAGAGGTAAGCGCCGCAGGGATTCTCTTTAGGAACATACGGTGGATCAGCGGGGAATGGATAGCGGATGTTGGTGTACTGGTGGTGGTCGTAGCCGTGGTTCTGCCACACGCTGGGGACCGGGATGCTGTCAAAAGCGGAGGCATCATAGCCGACCTCATAGAAAGCATCCTGCAAGTCATAAATACTGGCGTAGTAACGAAACCTCCAGCTTCCGTTCAAAAGCTGGAAGCGATCCGAGGTCTCGCGGTGCTCGACTAAGGCATCGCTGCGCCGGGATGACGGAATGTAATAGACACGATTCGGCATGGTACCCACATGCAGTGAGTGCGGGTCCTTGTAATAGTGCGGAATAATCATCCATTCTCCTCCTGTGATTTGTACAGTTCTGCTTGCGTTTCGTCTGAAATTATTATACAATTTCTATATACAATAAAACCTAAACGGTATTGCGCTAAATATGCACAAAATCAATGGTTTTTTGTAAAGTAAGGGTAAAATGAACGAAACACCTCGCAATATCCACAAAACAGGAGGTGGTTTTTGTGTACATTAACTCTGGATATCTGAACAATCCCCGTACAGATTTCAAAGACAACTCTACGCCATTGGTGGTGGGCAGCTGCGGCACCTATCGGCTGAAAACACGCCCCAAACTACCGACCTACAGGCAGAAAGGGCGCAGAGATTACCAAATCTTATATGTGGCAAACGGCAAGACACATTTCTGGTTTGACGGCAGGGAAGAAATCGTCAGCGCGGGTCATATGGTGCTGTACAAACCGGAAGAAATCCAAAAATATGTATATTATCTGGAGGATAACCCGGAAGTTTTCTGGATTCACTTCACAGGCAGTGATGTAAAGAACATATTGGCGTATCACGGCATCTCGCTGGATGAGCATGTGTTCTACTGCGGTGTGCTGCCGGATTACAAGGTGCTGTTCCGCAAAATCATTCAGGAGTGCAGCTGTGCCGCTATGGGTACGAGGACTATATTGCATCGCTGTTCAACGATATTCTGCTGTTGGTGGACCGCCAACAGCATGAACAGAAAAAACCACCGGCAACGTCCAAGAGCAAATTGAACGCGCGGCGGCTTACTTCAACGAGAACTATAACACAAAGATCAGCATAGACGATTATGCGGAATCCCTGCACATCAGCACCAACTGGTTTATACACAATTTCAAACAGTACGCAGGTATGTCCCCGGCCCAGTACATCCTCTCCTTGCGCATGGTCAACGCCCAAAGCCTGTTGGAGCGGACGACCTACAACATCAAGGAAATTTCCGAAATCGTAGGGTATGAGAACCCGCTGTATTTCAGCAGGGTGTGTAAGAAGGAGATAGGGAAGTCACCGGCGCAGTATAGGAAAGAGAGAGTAGAGGCAGAAGAGGTCGAGAAATAGAACTAACGAAGGAGAATGAGATAAATGGGAAAAGAACAAGAATTTTTAACACAACTTAAATGGTATGCTTATTGGCAATTAAATCAAGGGTATGCTCTGCAAGTAAAACCACCAAAGTATGAGTTACTCATATTAGTTGAACTGCATAAAATTGAGCGCTTTTCATCTCAATATGAGCAAGAATTAAAATGCCTAAGCCGGTGTATACGCAGATATATATGGAAAGAGGAAAATGAAGATAATCTCTGGTGCTATCTGAAAATTATAAATATTGTTTTTGAAGAAAGCGAAAAGGCAGCGGCTATTGACGATTTTTGGGGGCTCGGAAGGATTATTACTTACACAAAATGTTTGTGTGCGTGTTGCGGAGAACTAAAAACAGATAAGAGAGAAGTCTTGAATAAGATAATCGATTCGATTCAAATTGCAAATGCAAAAGTTGCCCTTGAAGAACGATGGAAAAATATTCGTTCATCGCCTGATGGAGATAAAGCCTTTATAGATATTTTTCAAGATATTTTTGAAAATGCAATTACCAAATATGAGACCGACTTTATTTGTTCTCTTGATGAGACAGACATCTTGTACCGAATGGTAAAAGAAAAAATATGTGACGAAGGAAGATTTATACCGTGGCCCAATAAAGTTCAAAATAGATGGAATCCTCCAGGAAAAACGTATTTGTATCTTTCTTATGGAAAAGAAGATGTGGCATATAATGAAAGCCTTAAACTGGGACAATATGTGTGCCTTTTAGAGTGCAGGGTACAAGGGGAAGAAGATGTTTGTTTTTGTAGATTCGTGCCAACCCAAGGGGGCAGAATCTTAAATTTGGCCTACAATGATGTTGAACTTTATGAAATGCGGGATGAATTAGACGATTTAGTAAAAAAGAGAACAGGAAAGCTTGCCAATATGCTTCGAAAAGACGTTGATTTAATTAAACATAGACATGACGAAAAATATGTTTACGAAAAAATAAGAGATATAGTAGAAGCCAATCAGATTGATAAAGCGGTTATAGAAAAAAACAGCGCAAGGCAATTACTAAAATTGATTTGCAGTAGCATCTATACGAAAGTTGACGAAAACGACGCATTAGGAAAGGAAAAGGCGTATAAGTCGTTTCAAGATTTGGCGCAGTTCTTAGAAAATCAGAATATAACCGGTATTATCTATCCTTGTACACGAACAAATAAAATTCATGGGAAAAATATTGTCCTGTTCAACGCTAAGGATGCAGAACCTATTAAGGGAAGTATAATGCAATACCATGCTACAGGAAAAGAGTAAAACATTTTCCAAAAAAAGGCGAATGAAAATCTGAACAGAACAAAATTGTCATGTGAGCGTGAATATTCATCGTAATATAACCAGACAAATCAATCCCCAAGGTGGCATGAAGTCACCTTGGGGATTGTTATTTAGCGCCTATTTACCGGTTCAGAAAAATCCTCGTTGCGCAAGGGTCTGGAATCTCCCAGTTGACGTACAAATCATTCAACGGGCAGGCGTAGGGGTCACGGATATGCTCGTCAATCCAGCCTTTGTACAGCTCACAGAAGTTAGCTTTTGTGAAGACGGCACGGCACTCGGACTTGTCCACGGTGATGCCGAACAGATATTCTACATCATGCACCGGCACGATTACCGGCGCACCGGCCGTGTCAAAGGCACAGAGCAAATTCTTGCAGCTGCGGCTCACGGCACACTGGCAGTCGCCGCACTCGATGTAGATGGTGTTGCGCCAGTCGCGGCCTGTGGTGCGCAGGAACTTGCAGAGATGCGAATTGGTGGAAGTAAAACAGGAAACGGACAAAAAATCACTCCTATCTCAAATTGTGCGCAGTGTAACAACTCGGCACAGTTTTTATAAAATACTGCCGGTCTGCGGGAAAGTTTTCATAAGCGGCACGGGCGTATCGGTGCGCTCATCGTACATGGCAAGATACCCCTCGGAAGATTTCTGCCAGCCGCCGTTCTGCCAGATAAACACAACAAGGTTGTCATTCATTTGCATGACTTTGAACGTAATGCTCTCGGCAATGAGATAGTCATCCGGGGCCAGTTCCTCCACCATCGTATAGACGTGTTCACTGGTATCATCGGAAAGAAGCAGCAGATTCTTGTGTGGGTCTTTGGCGGCAGAACGCTCCGGCAGTACGCGGATGGCATGGTCGCCGTCCGTGGTCGTCCAGCGGTCAATGGTCGTGCCGTAGGCATCGCGGATCGTCAGGCGGGCATCTGCCAGCTTTGCATTGGTGGCAATGTCGCGTTTCGTGAGAATCAGCGAATGCGCCGGGGCATCGTACATTGTCACTTTCTGAATTTCCCCGGTCTCCTGCACGGTGAAGTGTATTTCTTCGCTGAGCAGATACCCGGCAGGGGCAGCAGTCTCGGTCAGCGTATAGTCACTGGGCTTCAGGCGCTCGATACGGTGGGGCTGGCCGTTGGTTTCCCACTCGGCAATGGTGTTGCCGCTGGCATCGGTAATTTTCAGCTTTGCACCGGGCAGCTCGCGGCCGTCTGTCATGTCAGCTTTGGAGATTTCGACTTTTGTAAAGTCATCTTTCATCTCCACGCGCTGAATATCCCCGGTAGGGCCTACCTCAAAGGTGATGCTCTCGGCGCGGACATAGCCATGCTCGGTGGGAGCCATCGTCTCGGTTAGAGTGTAAGTACCCATCGGGATGCGCTCCATATAGTGGGGTGTGCCGTCCGTGACCCATTCGGCAATCGTCTTGCCGTCTGCGTCCGTGATTTTCAGCTTTGCACCGCTGATTTCCTTGCCAGTAGCAGTATCGGTCTTGGAAATCTGCACTTTCGTGTAGTCATCCTGCATGAAAACATGCTGGACCTTGCCGTCATCCTCGACCGTGAACTGAACGGCATTGGCAGGCACGTACCCAGAATTATCCGGCACAAGGGTTTCCTCCAGCGTATAAGTCTCGCCCGCAACCAGCACGGCCTCCATGTAGTGCGGCGTATCTTCGGATACCCATTCGTCCACAACATTGCCGTCTTTATCCAGCACGCGCAGCGTTGCACCGGGGATTTCCTCGTGGGTCGTAATGTCGGCCTTGCTGATTTTTACGCGGGTAGGGGCATCCAGCATTGTAATGGTTTGGCTGAACCCATCGGAATCTTTCAGCAAAATCCAACTTGCAGAGTAGGTGATTTCGGCATTGGCGGGCTTGTCGGCAATCTGCTTATCGGCAAAGAATGCAGGAGCCGCCGCGCCGGTCAAGTAGACCTTATCAAACGTCAAATCGGAGAAATCGCTCTCCCGCAGGCATTTGGCAATGGCGCGGTCATTGGCGGCATCAGTGAAATTCACCACCAGTGTGCCGTTCACACAGTACCAGTTGGCAATGACAACGCCGTCTGCATCAGGATTCTTGCCCGTCAGCTTATCCCAGAAAGCGCGCAGCTTGGCGGAAATCGTAGCCACAGTGTCATCGGAGAATGCGGTGGGGGAGATAATGCTGCCGGACTGGTATGCGGCATCTTCGGATTCATGCAGCACCCAGACCGCCGTTTCCTGTAAGTAGCCGTTGTCATCCGTGGCCTGTTCCAAGTGGAACTGAATCGAGCGGGCGGTGGTGTAGCCGTCTGCCGGGCGGGTTTCGGTCAGGGTATAGATTTTGGTGGTATCGCGGTTCCCGGCAAAGTCGTGGGAAAGATGCAGCCCGCGAATCACATGGACCGTGTCACCGCTCTCCCAAGTATCCACCATATTGCCGTTCCAATCGGTCACGGTCAAGGTTGCACCGGGAAGGGCAAAGGTGCCATCGGAATCAGCCGTGAAGGCACGCTTGTCGATCTCCACGGTGGTCTGCTTGTCGGAGTGCAGGCAGTCAACGATCTGCCACGCGATGAACTGGTTCTCGTAGGTGAATGCTCATGTACGGTAGAGAAGCACAAAGCAAAACAAGGATAGCCAGCCCTGCC